>Ga0184637_10001614_pt1 | contig 15048 bp, 12 predicted proteins | sample PLM3_127_b2_FD_133143 | JGI IMG/M metagenome (GOLD analysis project Ga0184637, IMG submission 133143) | Groundwater sediment microbial communities from an aquifer in East River, Colorado, USA - PLM3_127_b2 | ecosystem: Environmental > Terrestrial > Soil > Riparian zone | place: USA: East River...
CCGGGCGGGTTGGCGTTGAACTTCCAGATCAGCTTGCCGGTCCTGGGCTCCAGGCTGTACAGCCAGCCATCGCCGCCGGGGAAGATCACCTGCGCCCTGCCCTTGATGACGACGTAGGTGGGGTTCGACCAGGTGCCGTGGAAGATCTTGCTGCCGGGCAGGTTGCTCTCCCAGATCAGCGCGCCCGTCTTCGCGTCGAGGGCCACGAAGCTGGGCGCGTCGGGGGAGGGGATGTTGATGTGCCCCTCGTCCACGCCGTTGCCGGTGGTGGCGTAGAGCACGCCGTCGACGACCAGCGGGGAGCTGACGGCCAGGTTGTGCGGGAACACGTCCAGCTCCTTGATCATGTCGTATTCCCACACCACGTCGGCGTCGATGGGGCTCGTCTCCTTCTCGGCCGCGGCCCCGTCGTTCTCGTTGCTGTCGCGGAAGCCCTCGGTGTCGAGGCTGACCAGCGTGGCGCGGTTCGACGTGTAGTAGAGACGGTTGCCCTCGACGTAGGGCGTCGAGCAGATGCCCTGCTGCGGCCAGTCGTTCACGCGGCCGGCGGGCAGCTTCTCGTGCGTCATCTGCCAGAGGAAGTCGCCCTGGGCGGCGTCGAACGCCATCACCACGCCGCGGTCCTTCGTCAGCTTCGGGTTGCGCAGGCCTTCGTTGTTGGTGCCCACGAACACGCGTCCACCCAGCACCACCGGTCCCGCGTAGGCCTGCGAGCCCACGTCGGCCCACCATTTGACGTTCTTGCCGGTCTTCACGTCCCAATCGCCGGGCAGGCCCTTCTCCGCGGACACCATGTTGCGGACGAAGGTGTTGCCGAACATCGCGCGCTCTGTTTCTCCCTGCGCATCCACGCTTCTCGATGCAACGGACAACGGCGCCACAGAGGCACAGAGAACACAGAGAAGGCTTTTTCGGCTCACTCGTTCCCCTTCACCGTCAGGTTGTCCCAGTACAGGTCGGTCACGGAATCTCCGTAGATGCCGGGGGCGCCTTCGGGCACCACCTGCGGGTCTTCCAGCGCGATCGTCCAGTCCGCCGGCTCGGCAGCGTCCTTCTTCCACACCTTGCCACGGGCGGTGCCCTTGTCGCCCTGGGCGTCGACACGCAGCTTCATGTGGTACCAGACGTCGGGCTCGGCCGCGAAGGGCAGCGTGACCGACTTCTCCAGCTCGGACGCCCAGGTGCGCAGCTGCAGCTCCTGCTTCTTGCCCATGAGGTCGAGCGTGTAGCCCTGGTTGATCACCCCCACGTCGCCGGCGCGGCGGCCCTGGCGCGTGAACAGCACGTCCGCTTCCACGGTGCAGGCCTTCAGCGACGGCGGGCCGACGAACACCGCCGCCCGCTGCAGTCCGGTTTCCTGCGGCGGCTTGTGCAGGCGCTTGCCGCCGCCGAGGTCGTCTACCTTGAAGCGCGGCCCCGCGGAGATCCAGTGGCGGGGGAACGCGCCCTGCTCGAAGTCGAACGTCCAGGGCAGTGGCCCGAACAGCCGCACCTGCGTGGTGGCCGACAGGTCGCCCAGCGTCGCCTTCACCCTGCCCGAAGTGGTGGCGGGGCCGTTCGTGGTCAGGCGCCCATCCGCGTCGAACGTGCCCTGCACGCCCTCCACGCTCCAGGCGGCCTTCTCCTTGCGCAGGAAGCGGCCCCGGTCGTCGAACGACCAGGCCTCGAACGCGAACGGCGGTCCGGAGCCCGCGATCACCTCCGCCGGCACCACGATGATGCGCGCCGCCTTCGCGTCCGCCGCGGGTGGGGCCTCGGCCGGCGCCTTCACCGCCGCCGCCGTGGCCTTGAACGGCGCGCCCTTGCGGCCCACGCAGTAGAGGCCGTCTTCGGCGGTGAAGTAGAGGCGGCCGTAGGCGACGGCGACCGAGCCCCAGATCTCCGCGTGCCGCCCTTCGGGCATGGTGATCTTCTCCGCGTGCAGCGTCCGCGCGCCGGTGGCACCGGGCTCCACGATGAGCACCATGCCGTTCTCCTCGGTGGTGAAGATCTTGCCGTCGGCGAACACGGGCGCGGCGCGGCCGATGGTGCCCAGGCTGTGCGTCCACAGCACCTTGCCGGTCTTCTGGTCCAGTGCGAACAGGTTCGCAGCGTTGTCGACCACGTACACGCGCCCGCCCGCGACCGTGGGCGCGGCGAAGCCGACCGCGATGGCGTCGGCGCGCCAGATCTCGCCCGTCTTCGTGATGTCGCCGTTCCCCTTGCCGTCGATGGCGACCACGCGGCCCATGGGCCCGCCGTCCACGTTCTCCTCCGAGTGCGCGGCGTAGACGACGTCGCCGTCCACCACGGGCGGGCTGTTCAGCCCGCGCACGCTCACCTGGAAGCGCCACACGGACGCACCGGTGCGCGATTCGAGGGCGTAGAGCCACCCGTCCGCGCCGCCGCCGATGACGAGGCGGCGCCCGCCGATGACGGCCACCGTCGGGCTGGACTGGTTGTTGGCGTCGTCGAACGGCCCCTGCGCGGGCGTGGACGCCCAGCGCATGGCGCCCGTGCGCTTGTCGAAGGCCATGTAGCGGTGGCGGGGCGGCCCGATGTCGCCCCAACCGGCGCCCACGACACCGACCACCACGCGGTCCTCGTCGACCAGCGGGATCAGCGTGCGCCCGCCGAATCCGGATCCGCGGCCGTACTCCTCGCCCATCCGGTGCTGCCACACCGTGCGGCCTTCGCGGTCGAGCGCGGTGAGCTGGCCGTCGACGTTCTGGGCGAACACGTAGCCCGTCGCCGGATCGGCGCCCAGCGCCGCCCAGCCCACGCGCGTGAAGGGCACGGTCGTGTTGTAGACGGGGAAGCGGCGCGTCCACAGCTCGCGTCCCGTGTTGGCGTCGAAGCAGGCCACCAGCTCATGGCGGGTGGGCCCGGCGCCGCCGCGTCCGCTGGTGCACACGCGGCCGTCGAACACCACGGGCGTGGCGCGCGCGGTGAGGGCTTTCTTCCAGAGCAGGTTCTCGCCCGCGCGCGACCAGCGGCTGACCAGCCCCTTCTCGTCGCTGACCCCTGTGCGATAGGGGCCGCGCCAGTTGGGCCAGTCCCCGGCGGCGGCGGGAAGCGCGACGAAGGCGGCGAGGAGCGTCCAGGGAAGGGGATGGAGGCGTGTACGCATCGGCGTGATGCTATTCACCGCCAAGGCGGCCGACAAGTCAAAGGACGTGAACGGCGGGGACCCGCCGGGGGTTTGGGGGCGCAGCCACGAAGTGGCGTGAGCCCCCATCGGCCCGAGCGACGGGATTCATTCCCGGCGCGAGCCGCCAGACGACCCCGGAGCCCCCGCTGTGTCAGAGCGCGCGCAGGAAGGCGACCAGGTCCTTCTTCTCCTGCGGGGTCAGCTTCGTCTGCAGCACCAGGTTGAAGAACTCCACCGTGTCGTCCACCGTGAGCAGGCGGCCGTCGTTGAGGTAGGGCGGCGACTCCTTGATCCCGCGCAGCGGGAACGTCTTGATGGGTCCGTCGCCGGACGTGATGCGGCCGTTCACCATCTGCTGCTTGTAGAAGCGCTCCAGGCGCAGGTTGTGCATCGTGTTGTCCGTGTAGTACGGCGGTGCGTGGCAGGTGGCGCACTGGCCCTTGCCGAAGAACACGGTCTGGCCTCGCATCTCCTCCGGGCTGGCCTGGGCCGGGTCGAGCTTGCCGTCGAGCCCCAGCTTGGGCGCGGGCGGGAAGTCCAGCAGCGCCTGGAACTCGGCCATGAAGTGCACCTGGCTGCCGCGCTCCAGCGGGTTCACGCCTTTCTTGGTCGCGATCACCGGGTCGCCGTCGAAGTAGGCGGCCCGCTGTTCGAACTCGGTGAAGTCCTCGACCGTCTTGAGCGCGCGCTGCGATCCGAAGAGCCGCTGGATGTTGACGCCGCGCAGGCTGGGCGTGTCGATGCGGCGGCGGAACTCCTGGGGGCGGATGTCGCCGATGAGGTGCGTGGAGGCGTTGGTGTGGCCGTTGGAGTGGCAGTCGAGGCAGGCCACGCCGCGGCTGGGACGCACGGTCCGCCGGTCCTCCGTCTGGTTGAACTGCTGCTGCGGGAACGGCGTCAGCAGCAGGCGCAGGCCCTCGAGCTGCTTGGGATTCAGGATGCCGTCGAAGATCTCGAGAAGTTGTCGATGGTGACCAGCTTGCCCTGCGACACGTCGCCCAGGTCCGTGCGCGTGATGAGGAAGATGGGCGCCGGGAACTCGGGCAGGAAGTGGTCGGGCAGGTCGAAGTCGAGGTCGAAGCGGTTGAGCTCACGCTGCTCCTGCTTCTTCATGTCGTCGATGTGGAACTGCGGGAACAGCATCCCGCCTTCGGGATGGTTGGGGTGGGGGAGGGGCAGGAAGCCCAGCGGGAACGCGTTCCGCTCCCGGATCTGGTCGGGAGTCATGGACGCAAAAGCCTCCCAGGTGAGGCCGGCCGGCAGCTTGGCGCGGACTCCGTCCTGCACGGCCTTGCCGCGGAACATGGTGACGCCGGACGCGGGCCGGTTGCCCAGGTCGTAGCGATCGGCGAGCAGCGCCTTCTGCCGCTGCATGACGCCCGGCTTCTCGCCCGACATGCGGCGCATGACGGACGCGAAGTCTTCCGTGGGCACCACCGGGGCGAAGCTGGACTTGCGCCGCGGCGGCTCCTGGGCCAGGCCCAGCCCCGCACAGAACAACGCCGCCGCGGTGGGGAGAGATGCGGCGCGCACGATATGAGACAGGCTCATCGCGACCTCCTCGGAATGGAATGCTGCTCCATCGAAGGTAGCAGCGAGCGTTCGGCTGCTGGGGTGGAGGCGCGGTTTTTCCGCGTGCGGCCGCCGCGGCCTACTCGCGCGCGCGGCGCAGGATCTCGGGGGCCGCGGGTCCGAAGTACTTCACGGCCAGCCGATTCCAGGTCCCCGAGCGGCGCGTGTTGGCCAGGTACTCGTTGAGCGCGGCCAGCAGGGCGGGCGAGTCCCTGCGCACGCCGTAGGCCAGGGACTGCGAGGCGCCCACGAACAGGCCGATGTGCACGTCGGGCTCGTTGCGGGCGGCCACCAGCGCAGACTCGAGCCCGTCGACGGCCGCGCTCACTCGTCCTTCGCGCAAGGCGGCCTGCACGCCGCCCGGCGGCAGCGCGTCGTCCCAATTCACGACGCCCGCGGCCGCCACCGAGTCGACATGCTGGTCCCCTTGATGGTGCCCACGTGCGCCTTGCGGAGCTGCTCGAGCGTGGTGATGGGCGGGTTGGGCGCGCGGGTGAGCACGACGTCGCGCGTCGGGAACACCTCCACCGTGAAGAAGGCGATCTGCGCGCGGCGCGCGGCGGTGTCGGTGAAGCCGCCCGCCACCAGGTCGCCCTTGCCCTTGAGCAGCGCCGGGACCAGGCCGTCCCAGGTGTCGACCGGCACCAGCTCGACCTTGAGCCCGTGCAGGCGCGCGAACCCGGCCAGGATCTCGGCGTCGAAGCCTTCCTCGGGCCTGGCGATCGAGACGAACAGCGGCCCTTCGGACACCGGCACGGCGAGCACGCGGAGACGTCCGGTCTTCGCGATGTCGGGCAGGTCTGCCGCCGCCAGCGGCGCGCACACCGCCGCCGAGCACAGTAGCGCGAGGAAGGAACGGAGGGACCCCATCGCCGGATGCGAAGCCTACCACGGCCGACACCCTGTGAAACTTTGCCAACGCTCCATTTCGCGCTTGCCCGCGTGAGTCGGCTCTCTTAGCCTTGCGCGCGGGCGGGGGCAGGAAGGGCAGTTCACATGGCTGGACGGGCCATGGCGCTCGTGACGCTGGCCGCAATCCTGGCTGCGGCCGGCGCGCGCGGGGACGATTGGCCGCAACTGTGGGGCCCGCGCGGAGACGGGCGCTCGCTCGGCTTCCTGGTCACCCCCGCCGCGGCAACGCTGAAGGCGCGCGAGCTGTGGCGCCGGCCCATCGGCAGCGGCTTCTCGGGAGTGAGCGTCGTCGGCGCGCGCGGCTTCACCGCCGTGTCGGACGGCACGCGCGACCACGCCATCGCCTTCGACACGGAGTCCGGCCGCGAGCTGTGGCGCACGCCGCTGGGCGACACGTACCGCGGCCACGACGGCTCCAAGGACGGCCCCATCTCGACGCCCACGGTCGATTCCGGCCGCGTCTACGTCGTGGGACCGCACGGACTGCTCGTCGCGCTCGACGCCGGGGACGGCCGGCGGCTCTGGTCGCACGACCTGCCGAAGGAGTTCGGCGCCGCCGTCCCCACGTACGGCTTCGCCACCTCGCCGCTCGTCGTCGGTGAGCGTGTGATCGTGCAGGCGGGCGGCGAGAAGCAGCACCACCTGGTCGCCTTCGAGAAGGCCGGCGGAGGGCTGGCCTGGTCGGCGCATCATGGGGCGGGAGCGGGATACGTGAGCCCCGTGCTGGCCACGCTGCACGGCGTGCCGCAGCTCGTCACCGTCTCCGCGGACAAGGTGCTGGGACTCAAGGCGTCCGACGGTACGCTGCTCTGGAGCCACGCGCGGCCGAACGAGAACGAGCCGTCGCGTCCGCCGCTCGTGCTGCCCGACGCGCGCGTGCTCGTGCACTCGTGGAGCGAAGCCGCGCTGCTCTCCGTGACGCGCGAGGGCGACGCGTTCAAGGTGGCCGAGCTGTGGCGGCGGCCGGTGCTCAAGGGCTCCTACAGCCCGACCGTCTACCATGACGGCCATCTCTACGGCTTCAGCGGGGCGTACCTCGTGTGCGTGGATCCCGCGACGGGCGACGTGAAGTGGCGCCAAAAGGTGTACGGAGGCAACGTGATCCTGGTGGATGGGCATCTCGTCCTGCTGGCCGAGACCGCGGGCGACCTGCGCGTCGCGGAGGCGACGCCGGCGGGCTATCGGGAGAAGCTGAAGGCGGCCGTGTTCAACCCCGGATCGACATGTTCGACCGGCCCGAGCTGGGCCGGCGGGCGCGTCTTCCTCCGCAACGTGGAGGAGATGGTCGCGCTGGAGATCGGCGGGTGAGGCGCGTGCGGGCGCTCGCGCTGCTGATGGCCGCGGCGACGTCGGCCGGCGCGGCCGACGACACGTGGCCGCAATGGCTGGGCCCCACGCGCGACGGGAGAGCCGCCCGGTCGTGGGCCGGGAAGACGCCGCGGCTGGTGCTGGCCTGGAAACGCCCTCTCGGCAGCGGGGGCTCCGGGATCGTGGTCGCCGATGGCCGCGCCTTCACGCTCTTCTCCGACGAGGAGTCCGAGTTCGCGGTCGCCGTGTCGGTCGCGGACGGGCGTGAGCTGTGGCGCGCGAAGCTGGACGCCGCCGTTCCCGCCGCCGAGGGCGGTCCCGTGAGCACGCCGCTCGTCTCCGGCGCGACGCTGGTCACGCTCTCCTCCGCCTGCCAGCTCCGTGCGCTCGAGGCGGCCACGGGCAAGGTCGTCTGGCAGCGCGACCTGAAGGCGGACTTCGCCGTGAACCTGCGCCGCGGGTGTGCGACGTCGCCCCTGCTCGAGGGCGGCCATTTGATCGTCCAGGCGGGCGGCCGCGAGAACGAGCAGCGCGTGGTCGCGCTGGAGCCGGCCACCGGCCGCACCGTCTGGTCGGCGCGTGGACCCGAGCGCACCACGTACACCTCGCCCGTGGTGGCGGAGATCGGCGGCGTGCGGCAGCTCGTGGTCCATCACACCGTGGTCGGCCCACCCATGACCAGCGGACTGCTGGGCATGCGTCTGAGCGACCAGGCGGTGCTCTGGAGCCGACCCCTGGACAAGATGTCCTTCGACACGCCGCTGGTCCTGCCGGAGGGCCGCGTCGTGCTTGGCACGTGGAGCGACACGCAGGCGGTCCGCGTGACCGGCGAGGGCGGCCGTCTCCAGGCCCAGCCGCACTGGCGGACGGGCGACCTCGTGTCGTACGTGAGCCCGCCCGTGTTCCATGACGGGCACCTCTACGGATTCGGCGGCGACTTCCTGGCCTGCGTGGAGGCCGCGGGCGGCCGCACGGTGTGGAAGGAGCGGCTCTACCCGGGCTCCGTGATCCTGGTGGGCGACCGGCTGGTGGTGCTGTCGGTGACGGCGGGACTGCTGCGCGTGGTGCAGGCCACGCCCGCCGGCTACCGCGAGGAGGCGAAGCTGGAGGTGCTCAACCGCGGCGCGCGCGCCGACACCCCGCCCAGCTTCGCCGCCGGCCACGTGTTCGTGCGCAACGAAGAGGAGCTGGTGGCCGTGCGCGTGGAGGGCTGACTCCGCTCACTCCAGCCATAGCGCGAGCGCGAAGGCGACGACGGACACCGTCACCACGCCGCGGATCCAGCCGTGGCCCTTGCGCACGGTCAGCCGCGCCCCCACCAGGCTGCCGAGCAGCGACCCCGCGCCCAGCACCAGGCCGGGCACCCATTGAACCTTGCCGGCGCCGGCGAAGATGGCCAGCGAAAGCGCCGTCAGCAGGAGGATGGTCAGCACCTTGAGCGCGTTGCCGCGCACGAGGTCGAGACCGGCCTGCGTCGTGACAGCCAGCACCAGGAAGCCGACGCCGGCCTGCACGAAGCCGCCATAGAGGCCCACCACGAAGAACGCCGCGCGCAGAGCGTTGCGCCCGAGCCGCGAGGCGGCCGGCGTTTCCCCCCGCGTTCTGGGGTCGAGCAGCGTCCACAGCGTGACCACCACCATCACCGCCGCCAGCACGCGGCGGAACTCGCGGTCGCCCACGTGCAGCGCGGCCCAGGTCCCGATGGCTGCGCCCATCAGCGCGGGAACGACCATGTCCGCCGCGCGATGCCACTCCAGGACGCGGTGGCGCTGGAACGACCAGAGGGCCCCCAGGTTCTGCGTCAGGATGGCCACGCGGTTGGTCGCGTTGGCCTCCGTGGCCGGCAGGCCCAGGAAGATGAGCAGGGGCAGTGTCAGGAACGAGCCGCCGCCGGCGATCACGTTGAGCACGCCGGACACGAAGCCGCCGGCGACGAGCAGCGCGGCCGAGGTCGAGGTGAGCACGCGAAGCGATGCTAGCAGGGCGCTGGAAAGTCTCGCTACGCCGCGCGCCGACGCCACGTCGACAGATCGCGCGCGGCGCTGGACGAATTCGATTCCCGCGGCGGTATCCTGGCTCTGACTACGGGAGGACGACATGATCCTGGTGACAGGTGCAACGGGCACGGTGGGGAGCGAGGTGGTGAAGGCGCTGTCGGGTCGCGGACAGCCGTTCCGCGCCGGCTACCGCACGCGCCCGCAGAACGTGCCGTCGGGAGTGGACGCCGTGCAGCTCGACTTCGACAAGCCGGAGACGCTGGGGCCGGCGCTGCGCGGCGTGGAGACGGTGTTCCTCCTCTCCAACACGGTGGCCCCCGAGGCGAACGTGGTGCGCGAAGCCAAGGGCGCGGGCGTGAAGCGCATCGTCAAGCTGTCGGTGCGGCATGCCGCACAGGAGGAGTTCACTTTCGCGAAGTGGCACCGTGCGCTGGAGCGCGCCATCGAGGGCTCGGGCCTGGCTTGGACGTTCCTGCGGCCGAATTCGTTCATGCAGAACGTCGTCAACTACATGGGCCAGACCGTCAAGGCGCAGGGCGCGATCTACACCGCCGCCCCCGACGCTCCCGTGGCCCACATCGACGCGCGCGACATCGGCGCCGCGGCCGCGCGGGCCCTCTCCGAGGGCGGCCACGAAGGGAAGGCCTACGAGCTGGACGGGCCCGAGCCGCTGACGTACCACCAGATCGCGGCCACGCTCACGCGCGTCGTGGGGCGCGAGGTGCGGTGCGTGCCCATCTCGGACGAGGACTCGCGGAAAGGCGCGATCGGCGCCGGCATGCCGGAGGACTACGCCGACGCGCTGGTGGACCTGGAGAGGTTCTACCGGACCGGGAAGGCGGGAGGGGGCGCGCCCGACCTGCGCCAGCTCCTGGGCCGTGAAGGCACGCAGTTCGAGAAGTTCGCGCACGATTACGCGGCCGCGCTGCGCTGATCCGCGCGCGGCTTCAGCCCAGCAGCCGCTGGACGGTCCAGACCAGCGCAACGCACGCGATGCCGACCGACGCATGGTCTGGCTTACGGTCGCGCGCGGGCGTATCGTCGCCGGACCATGCAGCACGCGCTCGTCACCTACTTCGTGGGCGAGAAACGCTGGAGCCTCGTGTTCGTCGCCCTGGGCGTGGCCGCGCAGGCCGCGGCCTTCGCCGTCTGGCGCGGCGCGGGTCCCTTCCGCGGCGCCGCCCTGCCCCTGGCCGGGGTCGCGCTCATCGAGCTGGCTGTGGGCGGCACCGTGTTCCTGCGCACCGATGCCCAGGTCGCGCAACTGGAGGACCAGCTTCGGCGCGAGCCCGGCGCCTTCCACGCCGCCGAGACCGCGCGCATGACAGGGATCATGCGATCTTTCACCGTGATCAAGACCGTCGAGATCGCGCTGCTGGGGGTGGCGGTGGCGCTCCTCCTGGCCTGCCGGCCGCCGGCCTTCGCGGCCGGCGTGGGCCTGGGCCTCCTCCTTCAGGCCGGCGTCACGCTGGCGGCCGACGTCGTGGCGGAGCACCGCGGCCGCATCTACCTGGAAGCGGTCAAGGGAGCGCCTACGACTCCCGTGCCTTGATCCGCGCGCCGTCCGCGAGCGTGTCCGGCGGATGCACGATCACGCGCACGCTCGCGTCCGCTCCCTTCAGGACCTGCGCCGTCAGGCCGTTGCGCCGGCCGACCTCGACCTCCCGCAGGCGCGCCCGCCCGCCGTCGGCCACGAACACCGCCCACTTCTCGCCGCGGCGGAACAGCGCGCTGGCCGGCACCTTCACCGCGTCCTGCGTCTCCCAGGCGACGATGCGCACTTCCACGCGATAGCCGTCTCCCAGTGCCGGCCGCGCCTCGGGCGGGCCCTCGAAGTCGATGACGACGTTCACGCGCTGCTCTTCGACGCCCAGGGCGGAGATCTTCATGAAGCCGGACGGCTCCACCCGCCGTACGCGTCCACGCAGCGCATCGTCGCCGCCCCATTGCTCGATCCATACGGTTTGTCCCGGCCGCACCTTCACGGCGTCGGTGGACAGCAGGTCGGACACGATCTCCAGGTTCCGGGGGTCGCCCAACTCCAGCAGCGGGTCCCCGGCCGGCACCACCGACTCGCTTTCGCGGTGGCGCTTGAGCACGACCCCGTCCACCGGCGCCCGCACTTCAACGGGGCTGCCGGCGCCCGCGGAGCCGGTGAGAAGGCGCGCGCGCGCCTGCTCCAACTGGTAGGCGGCGGTGGTCACCGCGAACTCGGCCGCCTTCAGCGCGTCCTCCGCGCTGCGCACGACCGTTTCCTGCGTCTCCAGCGCCTGCTCGGAGACGATGCTCTGCGCGGCCAGGGCGCGCAGCCGCTGCAGCTCGGACCGCGCCAGGCGCAGGGCGGCCTGGGAGCGCTGCCGTTCGGCACGGACCTGCCCGACCGCGGACGCCGCCGCCCGCGCCGCCGCTTCGGCTTCCGCGCGCGCGCGGGGATCGAGCGGCGCCGGCACGACCTGCGCCACCACCGTTCCGCTCTGGACGCGGTCGCCCGGCTCCAGCTCGATGCGGCGCACGCGGCCGGTGACGGGCGAGGACACCACGAAGCGGTCGCGCACGCGCGTCTCGCCCTCCTCGTCGACCGTCACTTGCATGGGGCCCCGCTCGACGGGCGCGATGTCGACGAGCACGGGCTCCGGCCACAGCACGACGAGCAGGAGCGCCGCCACGAGGGCCGCCCCCGCGAGCACACGCCGGTTGCGGAGGATGGCCCGGACATCCTTCATCCGGCGATCACTCGCGCATCTTGAGCACGGCCACCAGGTCGAGGTGGTCGAGCTTGCGGCGGACGGCCAGGCCCGAGAGGAAGGCGGCCGCCAGCAGGATGAGCGTGGAGACGGCCACGTTGTCGGCCGTGAGCAGCAGCGGGAAGCGATAGAACTCGTTGTTCATGAACACCAGCATCAGGTTGGACAAGCCCCACCCGATGAGCAGGCCGATGGGGATGGCCAGCAGCGTGAGCAGGGCCAGCTCGCCCAGCAGGATGAGCGAGATCTCGGCGATGGTGAAGCCCATCACGCGCATGCTGGCCAGCTCGCGCGTGCGCTCCGAGAGCGAGATGCGGGCCGCGTTGTAGACGACGCCGAAAGCGATGATCACCGCGAAGCCCACGTTGAAGGTGGTGATGATGGCGAAGTTCTGGGCCGTCACGCGGCGGAAGCTGTCCAGGGCGGCGGCCGTCACGGACACCGCGCCCACGGCCGGCAGCGCCTTGAGGCGCGCGTAGAGCTCGTCCACGCGGGCCGGATCCACCATCAAGTGCGCGCCCGAGAGGGTGCCGCCCTCGCGCAGCAGGGTGTGCAGCGCACCTATGTCCATCCAGGCGTTGAGCCCCAGCGCATCCTCCACCAGCGCCGCCACCTTTACCTGCAGCAGCGGCCGTGCCCCGTCGAGCACCTCGACGGTGACGGTGTCGCCCGGCCGCACGGCCAGGATGTCGCCCAGCATGCGCGAGATCACCAGCCCGTTGGCGGGCAGCGCCACCGGCCGGCCTTCGAGATCGACCACGCGGTTCAGCTCCGGCGCGGCGCGGATCCCGGTGAGCGGAAGATAACGCGAGCGGTGGCCGCTGCGTATCCGCGCCGGCACCGACCGGAAAGGCTCCGCGTAGATCACTCCGGGCAGCGATCGCAGGTCGAAGTACGCGCCCGAGGAAGCGGGCATCACGAAGGAGACGGTCACGTCCTGGCGCTGCACCAGGGAGAACTGCACCTCCGCCAGGTGGTCCATCACGTCCAGGAACACGAACCCGAAGAGCAGTATCGCGATCGCGAAGGCGATGCCGACCACGGTGGCCGCCGCCCGTGCCGGCTGGCGTTCCAGGTTGCGCAGCACCATGCGCGTGGCGTGCGTCAGGCGCCGCTGCACGGCGGGCCGCTCGACGATGCTGTGGCGGTATCGCGCTGGCGGCTCGGGCCGCATCGCCTCCGCCGGCGGGACCCTCACCGCGCGCCGCACGGCGAAGACCGCGCCCAGCCCGCCCGCCCCCAGCGCCACGAGCACGCCCGCCACGGCCACGCCGGTCGAGAGCTGGTACAACAGGTCGGGGAAGCGGAAGAACTGGTTGTACAACGTGATCATGCCCGAGCCCAACCAAGCGCCCACCCCCACGCCCAGGAGCGCGCCCAGGGCGGCGATCAGCAGGGCCCAGTGCAGGTAGTGCCAGCCGATCTCGGCGTTGCTGTAACCGAGCGCCTTGAGCGTGGCGATCTGGGTGCGCTGCAGCGCCATCGCGCGCGTGAGTGCGATGTTCAGCAGGAAGGCGGCGATGCCCAGGAAGATGAGCGGAACGATGACGCCGAAGGTGCGGATCTGCCGCAGCTCGTTGACGAGGGCCCAGTGCGACATCTGCAGTTCGCGTGGGATGGCGCCCACCGCGCCGTAGGGCTCCAGCAGGCGGTCCAGGCGCTCGATCACCTCGGTGCTGGACGCGCCTCGTGAGAGCGCGAGCACGACGTCGTTGAACCCGCCCTCCATGTCGAACGCGCTGGCCAGCGCGCGCCGCTCCATCCAGAGGATGGCGAAGCGCTTGTCGTCGGGGATCACCTCCCCGGGCGGGATCGTGTACACGTACTCGGGCGAGAGCCCCAGGCCGACGATCTGCAGCGTGCGGCGGCGGCCGTTGATCACGGCCGACAAGCGGTCGCCGGGCTGCAGGCGATGGGCGTCGGCGAAGGGCTCGCTGGCGATCACCTCGTCCGGGCGACCGGCGGCGATCCATCGGCCGCGCCGCAGGACGACGCCGTTCAGGCGCGGCCGGGCGTCTGGCGGCTCGCGCCGGAAGTGAATCCCGGCGCTCGGGCCTCGGGGGCTCACGCCACTGCGTGGCTGCGCCCCCGAACCCTCGTCGCCGGGAACGGACACCAGCCGGCCGATGGCCGGTTCCTTCATCGTTCCGACGTCGAGCGTGACGTCGGCCACCACACGCGTCTCCACGGCCGCCACACCGGGGAGCAGGGACAGCCTCTCCTCCAGGCGCCGGGGCGCGCGACGGGCACTCGCGAAGACGTCCGCGAAGCGGTGCCGCTCGTAGTACGTGTCCAGCGTCCGCTGCAGCGAGTCGAACGTGGAGAAGTACATCACCAGCATGGCCACGCCCGCCATGACCACCAGGGCGATGGCGAGCGCCTGCCCGCGCATGTGCCAGACGTCGCGCAGCAGCTTCCTTTGCAGAGGTCGGAGTCGCAGCATGTCCTGCCGGCGAGCGGCGGACCCTTCCGCCGCGAAACGCCTCACCCGCCGGCCCGGTACTTCTCCAACGCCTGCCGGTGGCGAGCGGCGTCCCCGAGCCTACCCCAGAGCGCGCAGCGGTTGCGGCTCGCGACGTTCGACAGGGAACCTGGCAGCATTGCGCGCGAATCGCGATCCAAAGGGCTGGACGCGCCGGGCGCACGTCCGGTCTTGACCCTGGCTCGGACGCGGGCGTACTTTCACTGCATGGTCCAGCGCCCGCGACGCGCTGCGCGCGACGGCAGCCTTCGCGGCCGCTTCGCTCGTGGGTGAGCGCGTGAGTGCCGTGAAGGACGACGGAGCGCTCGACCTGGCGCTCGAGCGCTTCGCGCGCACCGGCCCGGAGTACTGGGGAGGGCTCGCCAATCACGGACCGATGGTGGCCGAGGCGCTCGTGGCGCTGCGCCGCTCCGACGCGGTCGCGCCCTGGGTCGAGAAGTACGTGAGTCGCCTCGGGCCACCGCCCTCTGCGGGCGACCCGATCCCGGCCGGCGGATGGGAGGCGGCGCTCGGCCGGTGCGAGCGCGTCGCGGACTGGGCCGTCTTTTTCCGGCAGGAGCTGGCGGAAGCGCCGTGGCCGGAAGTCCTGCGGCGCTGGGTGCGGCGGCTCGCCCCTGGCTTCGTCGCGGCGGCCACTCATGGCGCCATCCGCACCGGCCACGCCGCGCGGGCGCTCGGCAGGGGCGAGACGCCGCCCCGCCTCCACGAGCTGGCCGAGGGGCTCGCGTACTGGGCCGCGAACTTCACGCGGCTCCCCGAGTCCGACACGTCCGCCGGTACGGCGCGGCCCTCCGAAGCGGTCAAGACGCTCGAGCTGCTTCCCGCGAGCGAGCGCCGCTCTGGCGGCTTCATCACCGCCCGCCTCGCGGGTCTCGAGCACTTCGCGCCGTTCCGGGACGTCGC
>Ga0184637_10001615_pt1 | contig 15036 bp, 12 predicted proteins | sample PLM3_127_b2_FD_133143 | JGI IMG/M metagenome (GOLD analysis project Ga0184637, IMG submission 133143) | Groundwater sediment microbial communities from an aquifer in East River, Colorado, USA - PLM3_127_b2 | ecosystem: Environmental > Terrestrial > Soil > Riparian zone | place: USA: East River...
GACCCGAGCGACTGCCCCCACCCCCTGCTCGTCTATCGCCTCGCCGGCACGGGTGAGGTCGAGTACACGGTCCGCGTGACCGTGCGCTGATCCCTTCGCGGGAGCACGGCGGGAACGCCCTGGCGGCGGCCGCGGAGCGCCCCTCGATGAGAGGGCGCCCTCGCCGCGTCACGGCGCCTCGCTCGCCGGGATCGTGGCGCGCACCGCGACGACCGGCCTCACCTTGAGCGCTCCGAGCATCGCGGAGTACGGCCGGATCCCGAAGTCCGGCTGCGCGATCCGCGCCTCCGCCACGAGGCGCTCGCCCTCGCGCCGCGCGGCGAGCGCCAGCGGACGCGTCACTCCGGCGAGCGTCAGACGGCCGCGCACGTCGAGGCCGCCGTCGTCGCGCGGCTCGACCGCCTCGGAGGCGAAGCGGATCGCCGGGTGCTCGCGGGCGCGCAGGATCGTCGAGGCGATGGTGCGCTCGATCTCGCGGACGTCCGCGGCCGACAGCGCGCCTGGAAGCGGCCGGCCGTCCCGCAGCGCGGAGGCGACGCGGAGCGACGCCGCGTCCACCTCCACGGTGACCGCGCGGGACCCCGGGTCCGTCACGATCTCGAAGCGCGTCGCCCGGAGCAAGAGGTCGTGGCCGGCGCGGGCGAGGAGCCCCTCGCGGAAGACGAAGACCTCGACCGTCGCGTCGTCCGGCCCGAAGCTCGGCATGAGGCTCCCTCCCCGGGCGCGCGCTGCGAGCGGACGCGCCGCACCCTCACCGCAGCGGCACGACCTCGGCGCCCTCGCCTTCCCAGTCCGCGATCGCTCCGACCTTCCGCGCCACCTCCGGCCAGTTGCGCCCGGAGCACGCCTCGACCTTCCGCACCAGAAACGCGCGGAGCCGCACCCAGTCCCACGCGAAGACGACGAGCTTCCCGCGCCCGAGCACCGCCCCCTCGCGCCCGTGCCGGCGTTCGAGCCACCGCGGCGTCACGGCGAGCAGCTCGAACCGCTCCCGCCCGCGGAGGCCGAGCGGGCCGACCTCGAGCACGAGAGAGACCGCGAAGTCGTCGGGCACGGGCGGCGCCCACGCCGCGAGGTCCGGGACGTCCTCCGAGTAGACGTGCTTGAGGCGGGCGCGCATGGGGGATCAGATCCGCTCGAGCGCGTCGCGCGTCCGCGCCTCGCGCACGTTGCCGGTGTTGACCGTGCCGGCGGGCTCGAAGAGCAGGACGTGCACCTCCTCGTCGGCGACCGGCCGGTGCTCCACGCCGCGAGGGACCACGAAGAGCTGGCCGGGGTCGAGCTCGACGGCGCGGTCGAGGAGCTCCAGCCGCAGCCGCCCGCGCACGACGAGGAACAGCTCGTCCTCCGCCTCGTGGTGGTGCCAGGTGAACGGGCCGAGGAGCTTCACGAGCTTCACCTGCTGCCCGTTGAGCTCGGCAACCACGCGCGGGTTCCAGTGATCGGGGATCCGCGCGAGCTTCTCCGCGAGGTCGACCTTCTCCATGCCGCGGATGTAGCGCGCGCCCGGGCCGGCTGCACGCCGGCCCGTGTAGACTGCCGCGGTGCCGCGCCTGGACCGCCTGCCGCCTCCGCTCTGGGTCGCGCTCGCGGCGGTGGCCGTGTCCCTGAACGGCCTCGCCGGCGCGCCGGTGCTCGACGACGGCTGGGTCATCTTCCAGAACCCGCTCGTCACGAGCCTCTCCCTCGAGCGGATCCTGCGCGAGGGCTACAACGCGGGCGGCCCGGTCACCACCGCCGGGCTGTTCCGGCCGGTGACGACCCTCTCCTACGCGCTCACCTACGCGGTCGCGGGGCACCTCGCCTGGCCGTACCACCTCGTGAACGTCGTGCTCCACGCCGGCGTCTCGGTGCTGGTCCACGCGCTCGCGATGCGCGTGGTCTCCGCGTTCGCGCCGGCGCGGGCCCGCACGGCGGCGCTGCTCGCCGGGCTGCTCTTCGCGGTCCACCCGGTCCACGCCGACGCGGTGGCGGCGCTGGTGGGCCGGGCGGAGCTGCTCGCGGCCGCCGGCGCGCTCGGGGCGCTCCTCCTCGCGCTCGGGCGCGGCGCCGGCGAGTGGCGGCTCCCGGCGGCGGCGGCCGCCGGGACGCTGGGCGTGCTCTCGAAGGAGAACGCGGCGGTGCTCCCCGCGCTCTTCCTGCTCGTCGCGATCGCCGCGCCGGCGGCCGCCGGGCTGCCCGCGCGCCCGGGCCTCGCGCCGGGCGCGCCGCGGCGCGCGCTCGGCCGGGCGGTGCTCGTCGCCGCCACGCTCACCGTGCCGGTCGCCGTCTACCTCCTCGTGCGCCCGCACGGCGGGGCCGGGGTGCCGGCCAGCTCGGCCTGGTTCGCCGGGCAGCCGCGCGAGGTGGTGCTCGGCACGATGTCGCGCGCGCTCTCGGAGTACTGGCGCCTCCTCGCCGTGCCGCACCCGCTCGGCCTCGACTTCTTCTACGCGCAGCGCATCCCCGCCGTGGGCTTCTGGTCCGCGCCCGCCCTGCTCTCCTTCGCGCTCTGGGGCACGCTGCTCGGGCTGGGCCTCGCCTCGAGCCGGCGCGCGCCCGCGCGGTTCGTCGGGATCCTCTGGGTCTTCGCCGCGCTCGCGCCGGTGTCGAACGTGCTCGTGCCCACCGGCGTCCTCATGGCGGAGCGGCTCCTCTACCTGCCGTCCGCCGGCTTCTGCCTCTGGCTCGGGCACGGCCTCGCCTGGGCCGCGGCCGCGCTCGAGCGCCGCCGGGCGGAGCGCTCGCCCCGGCGCTGGGCGGACCCGCGCCTCGCGCGCGCCGCGGCCGCCCTGCTGCTCGTCGCCTGGAGCGCGCGCACCGTGGCGCGCAACGCGGACTGGCGCCGCCCGAGGACGCTCTGGGAGGCGGAGCTCGAGAAGGCGCCGCGCGACCCGGTGGTGAACAACAACCTCGCCGTCGAGCTCAACGGCGCGGGTGAGCACGCCCGCGCCGTCGCGCTCCTCGAGACGGCGCTCCGGGTCGCGCCCCGCTACTGGCGCGCCCACGTGAACCTCGGCATCGCCCGGCAGCGCACCGGGGATCCGGCCGGCGCGCTCCGCGCCTTCGAGGAAGCGAGCCGGATCGCTCCCGGCGAGGCGAGCCCGCACTTCTACCGTGGGCTCTTCCTCCTCGAGCGAGGCGTGCACGCGGAGGCGCTCGCCGCGCTCCGCCGCGCCGTCGCGCTCGGGCCCGAGGACCCCTGGGCGCGCGTCGCGCTCGGCCGCGCGCTGGAGCGCTCGGGCCGCCGCGCCGAGGCGCGGGCCGAGTACGCGGCCGCGCTCCGCATCGACCCGCGGAACGCGGAGGCGCGCCGGGCGCTCCAGGTGCTCGACGACGTTCGGGAGGAGGCACCGTGAGCGGTTCGCGAGGCGCCGCGACGCCGCTCGCCTACTCCGCGGAATCGCGCGGCAGCCACCCCGCGCGGCGGGCGACGTCGCGGATCGCGTCGGCGATCGGCTGCGGGGCCTCCTCCGGCAGGTAGTGGCCCGCCGGCACGCGGGTGACGGTCGCCCGGGGCAGCGCCTCGGCGACGCCGCGCAGCGCGCGGCCGAGGACGGGATCCCGCTCGCCCCAGACGATCGCGGCGGGGCCGGTGAACGTCGTGGCGACGCCGAGCGCGCGCCGGAGGGCGGGGACGGCGGGGTCGGTCGCGGCGATCGGGACCATCCGCGCGAGGGCGAGCGGTGCGGTGCGGTCGGCGAGCCGGCGCAGCGGCCAGCGGTACGCGCGCGCGACGTCGCCGGAGATGCTGCGGCGATCGGCCTGCGCGAGGTGGAGGGCGTTCTGCGGGAAGCCGCCGAGGCGGAACACCACGTCCGCGAGGAGGCGTACGCGGGCGAAGCGGTGGAAGCGCGTGGGGCGCGCGCCGGGTCGCGGCGGGCCGACGCCGGTGTTGGTGACCACGAGCCCGGCGAGCCGGCCCGGCCGGTCGGCGAGCGCGGCGAGGCCGATCGGGCCGGCCCAGTCGTGCAGCACGAGCACGAGCGGTCCCGGCGCGACGGCGTCGAGCAGCCCGCCCACGAGCCGGGCGTGGCGCTCGAGCGTGTGGAAGGCGGGATCGCGCGGCTTGTCGGAGAGGCCGAGGCCGGCGAGGTCCGGCATCACGAGCCGCAGCGGCTCGTCGCCGAGCGCGGCGGCCACCTTGCGCCAGAGGAAGCCCCAGGCCGGGTTGCCGTGCAGGAGCACCACCGTCGGCCCCGCGCCGGACTCCATCACGTGGAGCCGCACGCCCTCGACCTCCACCGCGTACCGCTCGAACGGGAGCGCGCGGGCGATGAAGGGCGGGAGGGGCGGCGCGGGGAGCCTGGCGCTCACCCCTCGGCCTCGTCCGCCGCGGGCGTGCCCGCCGGGACCGAGCCGCCCGCAGCGCCTCCGGCCCGGGCGCCGGCCAGGCCGGCCGCGACGATCTCGGCCACGTCGAGCACGCGGACCCGGTCCTCTCGGCCCGTCTCGTTCACCCCGTCCTTCATCATCGTCAGGCAGAAGGGGCAGCCGGTGGCGATGACGCCTCCCTTCTCGCCGAGCCGCGCAGCCGCCTCGTTCACGCGCTCCTGGTTCACGCGCGTGCCGAGCTTCTCCTCGAGCCAGAACCGACCGCCGCCGGCGCCACAGCAGAAGCCCTGCCGGCCGCTGCGCTCCATCTCGAGGACGCGCAGCCCCTTCACCGCGCCGAGCGCGGCCCGCGGCGCGTCCACGATCCCGTTCCAGCGCGCGAGGTAGCACGGATCGTGGAAGGTCACGTCCTCGAGCCCGGCCGCGGCGCCGGGCGCGAGCCGCCCCTCGGCGACGAGGCTCGCGATGAGCTCCGCGTGGTGGACCACCTCGTAGTTCCCGCCGAGCTGGGGCAGCTCGTTCTTGATCGTGTTCAGGCAGTGCGGGCACTGGACCAGGATCTTCTTCACGCCGAGGCCGTTCAGCGTGTCCACGTTGGCCTGCGCCTGCAGCTGGAACAGGTACTCGTTGCCGAGCCGGCGGGCCGCCTCGCCGTTGCAGGTCTCCTCCTCGCCGAGGATGGCGAACGAGACCTTCGCCTCGCGGAGGATCGAGACGATCGCGCGCGAGACCTTCTTCTGCCGGTCGTCGAAGGCGCCGGCGCAGCCGACGAAGAAGAGCCACTCGAACGGCTCGCCCGCGGAGGCGCGCGGGATGTCGAGGTCGGCGCACCAGTCGGTCCGCTTGTTGGAGCCGATGCCCCAGGGGTTGCCCTGCGTCTCGATGTTCTTGAAGACCCGGGCGGCCTCGTCGGGGAAGCTCGAGTCGACGAGCACCGCCTGCCGGCGCATGTCCACGAGCCGCGGGATGTTCTCGATGAGCACCGGGCAGGCGGTCTCGCACCAGCCGCAGGTGGTGCACGCCCAGAACGTCTCGGGGGGGATCACGTCGGTGATCGGCGGGAGCTTCGCCTGGAGCGGCTCGCGCGCGGCGGCGTCCTTCGCGCTCGCGAGCGCCACGAGCGTGGGCGCGACCTCGCCGAGGTGGCGCCGGATCGTCCGGTTCACCTCCTTGTGGCTGAGCGGCTTCCCGGTGACGTAGGTCGGGCAGTGGGTCTGGCAGCGGCCGCACTCCGTGCAGCTGTAGACGTCCCACGCCTCCTTCCACGAGAGGTCCTTCACCGTGGCGGTGCCGAAGCGCGCGTCCTCGGCCTCGAGGTCGAGCTTCGCGAGCGCGCCGGTGGGCGGGAGCCGCGCGAAGAAGACGTTCGGGAGCGAGGTGATGATGTGGAAGTGCTTGCCGTAGGGGAGGACGTTCAGGAACGCGAGGATGATGACGAGGTGGAGCCAGAAGGCGGCGAGGCCCACGGCCTCGGCGGACCCGGGCGCGAGCGGCGCGAGCAGCGCCCGCCCGAGGGAGCCCGCGGGCTCGGCGAGGGAGCCGGCCGAGCCGCGGCCGAGGAGCCGCGCGCCGTCGAAGAGCACGTCCGTCACCATGAGCCCGGCGATGAGGAGCAGGATGACCAGGCCCTCCGCGCTCCGGGTCACGCGGTCCGGCTTCGTGACGAGCCTGCGCCAGAGGAAGCCCGCGACGCCGACGAGCGCGCCGAGGACGACGAGGTCCTTCACGAAGAGGTAGGCGCGGCCGAGCGGGGCCTCCTCGGCGAGGAGCGGCAGGTGGAAGGCCTCCGAGAAGCCCATGCCGAAGAGCGTGATCGTCCGCAGCGCGAGGACCACGAACGCCACGAACACGAGGACGTGAAGGATCCCCGGCCCGCGCTCCTCGGGGTCGACGAGCCGCGACTGGCCGAGCCCGAACCGCAGGAGGGTCCGCACGCGCTCGCCCGTGCGTGAAAGCCGGTCCTCGCGCCGCAGCGCGCGGAGCGGCGCGAGCCGCCGGAACATCGTCCAGCCGAAGAGGCCCAGCGCGACGGCGAGCAGCGCGGCGGTGAGGAGCGGGCTCATGCCGCGGGACGCTATCACCGCGCCGGGGCACGGCAAGCAGCCGGATAGGGCAGCGAGACGCGGCGGGCCGCCCCGCGAGGCGAGGCGGCCCGGTGCGTGTCGCGCGTGAGGTCGAGCTTACGGACGCTCGACGCTGCGGCCGCGCCGCGGCGCGGGCCCGTTGCCTCGGGAGTCGTCCTTCGCGCGCTCGTCGTCGCGGCCGGAGCCGCGGTCCTTGTCGTCGTCCTTGCGCTCGTCCTTGTCCTCGCGGTCGCGCCCGCGGTCGTCGCGCCCACCGCGCGCGGGCGGCGTGACGCTCTGGCCGGGAGGCGGGCTCGCCGGACGCTCATCGGCGTGGCCGGGAGGCGTGCCGCCCTGGCCGGGCGGAACGTTGGCGTGACCGGGGGCGTCGCCGGAGCGGCCGGGCGACGGGCTGCCGTGGCCCGGCTGCGGGTAGGCGGGCGAGTGGTCGGCGTGGCCGGGGGGCGTGCCGCCGTGGCCGGGCGGGAGGTTGCCGTGGCCGGGAGCGTCGTCGGAGCTGCCGGGTCCGCGCGGCGGCGGAGCGGGGAGCGGCGCGGGGGCGGGAGCAGGCATGGGGCGCGGCGGCATCACGACCGGAGGCGCGGGCTGCGGCGCGGGAGCGGGCTGTCCGTAGCCGGGCGGCCGCGGGGCGGGGTACGGGGCGGGAGCGGGTGCCGGGTACGGCGCGGGAGCGGGGCGGCCGTAGCGGTCGTCACGATCGCGCGGGTCGTTCGGGCGCGGCGCGGGGTAAGGAGCGGGCGCCGGCGCGGGGCGGGCCACCGGGCGCGGCGCCGCGGGGACGGGGGCAGGCGTCGGCCAGTACCCGCGCGGCGGCGGCCGCTCCGGGCGGTAGGACCCGCGGTAGACCCAGCCGAACCCGCGGCGCCACTCGAAGTCGCGCAGCGGCACGTAGTCGTGCGTGTGGGGACCGCGCAGGTGGCACCAGCGATCGCCGGGCAGCGGGTGGCCCGCGTAGTAACGGAACGTGTACGGGCCGCGATACCCGTAGCGCCCGTCCTCGACGACGTAGGACTCGACCTGGTCCGGGTAGTAGTCGTGCGCGTGGGCGCCGTCGGCGTAGCACCACCCGCCGCCGCGCACCTCGGGCACGAAGTGCTGGCCCTGGTACCAGACCTCGAGCGGCGCGGGCGGCGGCGGCGCGTACGAGGCCTGCGGCGGGACGTAGGACGTGGAGACGGGCCGGATCTCGTGGACCACGCAGCCAGCCGTGGACGCGAGGGTGAGCACGGCGAGGGCGAGGCGCTTCATCGAAGGCTCCTTTGGGCTCGACACGGGACCGACGCTTCGGCCGCGCCGCCGATTCACGGCGCGTCCCGGAGCGAGATGTTAGCAGCGTGCGTGCCACGCTCCGAAACCCCGGCCGACGCGGGGATCGCGCTCGGGTCACCGTGCCGGCACGGGGCAGGCGTGCCGGCCGCGCGACTAGTGCAAGGTGCGCAGAGGTGCGAGCCCGAGCCGCTCGCTCGCGTAGCGGTGGAGGATCGAGTGGTACTCCTCCGCGCCGCGCGCGCCGGCCACGAGCCACTCGTCGCCGATCACGAGCGCCGGGGCGCCGCCGATGCCCGACGCCACCTGGTCCTCGAAGGTCTCGCGGACGCGCCGCTCCGTGGCGGGCGCCGCGAGGGCGGAGCAGAAGCGGCCGAGGTGAACCCCGGCGCGCTCGGCGAGCTCGAGGAGGACGTCGGGGCGCGTCACGTTCACCGAGCGCACCAGCGCCGCCTCGCGCAGCGCGTCGAGCAGCGCCGCCTCGCGCGCCTCGCCCTGGAGCCGCGCGGCGAAGAGCGCAGTGAGGACGGGCATGGAGGAGAGGGGCGGATCGGTGGAGAGCCAGAGATCGGGCTTCACGCCGCGCGCCTCCGGCTCCTTCGAGGCGCGGCGCGCCGCGGCGGCGAGCGCGCGCCGCTCGCCGCGGCTCATGGCGGCCGGCTCGACGCGCAGCGGGAACGGCTCCCGGCGGAGCTTTCCGTAGGGCTGCCCGATCGCCTCGGCCGCGGCGACGATGCGCCGCTCGGCGACCAGGCACCAGGGCGAGAGCGGATCCTCGTAGAGGACCAGCCGGATGGGCTGGCAGATCGGAAGCGGGCGGGGTGGCACGGGAGGCCGAATCTTACCGGGAGGGGCGACGCCAGCGGAAGCGGCGGGGGGTCGCCCGGTCGGACGCTCGCGCCCGCTTCACACCAGGTGACCGCCGGCGTAACCCGAAGGGCGGGCGCGGGCGAACTCGACGGCGTGCTCGACGTAGGCCGACGCGATGTCGACGCCGGTGGCGGCCTCGAGCCCCTCGAACCCGGGCGAGCTGTTCACCTCCATGATCTTCGGCCCGGTGCGGGCCTCGAGCATGTCCACCCCGGCGACCTCGAGGCCCATCACCCGGGCGGCCTTCACCGCCGCCTCGGCGAACTCGCGGTCGAGCGCGACGGCCTCCGCCACCCCGCCGCGGTGGATGTTCGAGCGGAACTCCCCGGCCCGCGCGGTCCGCCGCATCGCCGCGACGACCCGGTCGCCCACCACGAGCGCGCGCACGTCGCGGCCGCGCGACTCCGCCACGAGCTCCTGCAGCAGGATCTCCTGGCCGAGCGTCCAGAGCGTGTCGAGCATGCCCCGCACCTCCGCCTCGGTGTTGGCGATCATCACGCCCACGCCCTGCGACCCCTGGATGAGCTTGATGATGCAGGGCAGGCCGCCGACCAGCTCGACCGCCTGAGGGACCTCCTCGCGGTAGCGGCACATCACGGTGCGCGGGATGTCGATGCCGAAGCGGGACAGGAGCTGCAGCGCGCGGAGCTTGTCGCGCGAGCGCGCGATCGGGATCGCGGCGTTCAGCACCGGCACGCCCATGAGGTCGAACTGGTTCACCACGGCGAGGCCGTAGCCGGTGATGGACGCGCCGATGCGGGGCACGACCACGTGCACGTCGGTCGCGAGGATCTCCTCGCCGCGGTAGAGGATGCCGGGGCGATCGCGGCCAAGCACCATGTTGCAGCGGAGCGTGTCGAGCACGCGGGGAGCGTGGCCGAGCGCCTTCGCCGCCTCGACGAGCCGGCGCGTCGAGTGGAGCTTCCGGTTCCGCGACAGCACCACCACGCCGAGGCCGTCGCCGGCACCGGCGTGCGCGGGGCGCTTGCGCGCGGGCGGGCGTGCGCCGTTCTTTCGAGGGGCCGGCATCGGGCGCCGCAAGGTTAGCGGCGCGCCCCCGGGGCCGCAACGGACGCGGGCGTGCGCGCCCCGGCCGGCGTTCTGGTTCGTTGATCCGGCGGGGGGCCGCTGCTAGAACCGCTGGCTTCCGGGGCGAAAAGGGACACGTGGACTACAAAGACACCGTAAACCTCCCGAAGACCGGCTTCCCGATGAAGGCCAACCTGGCTCAGCGGGAGCCGGAGATCCTCGCGGCCTGGGAGGAGCAGGCGATCTTCCAGCGGCTCGTCGCGCAGAACGCGGCCCGGCCGGGCGCGAAGCGGTTCGTGCTGCACGACGGCCCGCCGTACGCGAACGGCGACATCCACATCGGCCACGCGCTCAACAAGATCCTGAAGGACATCGTGGTGAAGTACCGCAACCTCGCCGGCGAGGTGGCGGACTACGTGCCGGGCTGGGACTGCCACGGCCTCCCCATCGAGCTCAAGGTCGACAAGGAGCTCGGGCCGAAGAAGCGCGAGATGGAGCGCGCCGACGTGGTCGGCGCCTACCGGAAGTACGCCCAGAAGTGGATCGAGCGCCAGCGCGAGGCGTTCAAGCGGCTCGGCGTGTTCGGGCGCTGGGAGACGCCGTACGCGACGATGTCCAAGGGGTACGAGGCCGAGATCGTCCGCACGCTCGCGCGCGCGGCCGAGAAGGGCTTCCTCTACCGCGGCAAGAAGCCGGTCTACTGGTGCATCACCGACCGGACCGCGCTCGCCGAGGCGGAGGTCGAGTACGCCGACCACGTCTCGCCGTCGATCCACGTCGCCTTCGACCTCACGAAGCCGCTGCCGGACCCGAAGCTCGCCGGCCGCAAGGCGCGCCTCGTCATCTGGACCACCACACCCTGGACGCTGCCGGCGAACCTGGCGGTCTCCGCCCACCCGGACTTCGGCTACGTCGCCTACGAGCTCGGCGGGCAGGTGCTGGTGGTGGCGAAGGACCTCCTCACCTCCTTCCTCGCGGAGTGCGCGCCCGGCGAGCTCTCCGTGAGCGACACGCCCGCCGCCCACTCCCCCGACGCGCACACCGCCGCCACCGGCGGGGGCGGCGTCGCGCCGACGGCGCGGCTCGCCCACCCGGAGCGCGTGCTCGCGCACTTCGACGGGCGCGCGCTCGAGGGGCTCACCTACCGTCACCCGTTCCTCGACCGGGAGTGCCCGGTCATCCTCGGCGATCACGTGACGCTCGAGGCGGGCACCGGGCTCGTCCACACCGCGCCCGGCCACGGCCAGGAGGACTATGCCGTCGGCCTGCGCTACGGGCTCGAGGTGCTGAACCCGGTGGACGGCGCCGGGCGGTTCACCGAGCAGGCGGGGCGCTACGCCGGGAAGAAGATCTTCGAGGCGAACCCCGAGATCGTGGCGGACCTCGCCGCCTCCGGGCACCTGCTCTCCGACCCCGGCGCGCGGCTCAAGCACAGCTACCCGCACTGCTGGCGCTGCCACAACCCGGTGGTCTTCCGCGCCACCGATCAGTGGTTCCTCTCGCTCGAGCACGCCGGCCTGCGCGGCCGCGCGCTCGAGGAGATCGACAAGGTCCGCTGGATCCCGCGCTGGGGGCGCGACCGCATCTACGGGATGATCGAGAACCGCCCGGACTGGTGCATCTCGCGCCAGCGCACCTGGGGCGTGCCGATCCCGGTCTTCTACTGCGAGGGCTGCGACGAGCCGCTCGTCTCGCCGCGCGCCATGGGCAAGGTGGCGGACGCCTTCGAGCAGGACGGCATCGAGGCCTGGTACCGGCGCGACCCGCGCGAGTTCACCGCCGGCGAGCGCTGCGCGAAGTGCGGCAAGGAGGGGTTCCGGCGCGAGCAGGACATCCTCGACGTCTGGTGGGACTCCGGCGTCTCCTGGGCCGCGGTCGCCGAGCGCGAGGGCATGGGCGTCCCCGTCGACCTCTACCTCGAGGGCTCCGACCAGCACCGCGGCTGGTTCCACTCCTCGCTCCTCACCTCGGCGGCGCTCGAGGACCAGGCGCCTTACCGGGCTGTGCTCACGCACGGCTTCGTGCTCGACGGCCAGGGCCGCGCGATGTCGAAGAGCCTCGGGAACGGGGTCGAGCCCGCCGAGGTGATCAAGCGCTACGGCGCCGACGTGCTGCGCCTGTGGGTCTCCGCCGCCGACTACCGCGACGACGTGCGGATCGGCGACGAGATCCTCGCCGGCCTCGCCGAGGGCTACGCCAAGATCCGGAACACCGTCCGCTACATGCTCGGCGCGCTCGACGGCTTCGACCCGGCGCGTGACGCGGTGCCGGTCGACGAGCTGGTCCCCTTCGACCGCTGGATCCTCGGGCGGCTCGCCGCCTGGGACGAGAAGGTGAAGGGCGCCTACCGCGAATACGAGTTCCACCTCGCCTACCACGCGACGATGCAGCTCTGCGCGGTGGACCTGTCGGCGATCTACTTCGACGTCATCAAGGACCGGCTCTACACCTGGCGCCGCGACGGGCAGCCCCGGCGCTCGGCGCAGACCGCGCTCTGGATGATCGCGCAGGACGTGATCCGGCTGCTCGCGCCGATCCTCTCGTTCACGGCGAGCGAGGCCTGGGGGCACCTGCCGGGCCGGCCCGCCGAGAGCGTGTGGCTCGCGGGGCTGCCGGCGCGCGAGGCGCCCCGCGACGCCGAGGCGCTCGAGGCGCGTTACGGGAAGCTCCTCGAGGTGCGCGCCGTGGTGCAGGGGAAGCTCGAGGAGGCAAGGCGCGCGAAGCTCATCGGCAAGAGCCTCGAGGCGGTGGTGACCGTGTCCGCCGAGGGCGAGCAGCGCGCGCTCCTCGAGGCGAACCGCGGCGAGCTGCCCGCGCTCTTCATCGTGTCCAAGGTGGTCCTCGCCGACGGGCCGCTCGCCGTCGAGGTGGCGCGGGCCCCCGGCGAGAAGTGCGAGCGCTGCTGGATCTACGCGGACGACCGCGGGCGCGACGCCGCCCACCCCACCCTGTGCGGCAAGTGCGCGGACGCCCTCTCATGAGCCGGCCCCTCTCGCGCTGGACGCTGCTCGGCGTCCTCGTCGTCGTGCTCCTCCTCGCGGACCAGTGGACCAAGTTCCTGGCCGTCGAGCGGCTCACCACCGTCTTCCCGCGCACCGGCGCGGCGACGCTCGTCGAGAAGCTCCGCGGCTTCTACACGTACGAGCACCTCGAGGCGTTCGCCACCGAGCCGCACTACGTCTACCGCCCGCTCTGGCGGATGAACTACGTGGAGAACCCCGGCGCGGCGTGGGGGCTCTTCCGCCGGATGTCCGAGGAGTTCCGGAACGTCTTCTTCACGATCGTCTCCCTCGGCGCGGTCGCGTTCATCGTCCACTACTTCCGCAAGCTCCGCGACGAGCAGCGCTTCCTCCAGGTGGCGCTCGCGCTCGTGCTCGCCGGCGCGCTCGGCAACTTCATCGACCGGATCGCGCGCCGGTACGTGGTGGACTTCGTCGAGTGGTACTGGTGGAACCGGCCCGATCTGCGCTGGCCCACCTTCAACGTGGCCGACGCGCTCATCGTGGTCGGCGTCGTCATGCTCATCGTGCACCCCGGCCCTAAGAAGGAGGCCGAGGCGCGGTCCGGCGAGGGCGAGGCGGCGAAGCCGGGCGAGGCCTCCTCCCGTGCCTGACCGCCTCGGCGGCTGACCCATGCTCCCCGTCCTCTTCCACGTCGTGCTCCCCGCGGGCTGGGGCAAGCCGATCGCCGTCGTCGTCGCCCTCCTGCTCCTCGCCGGCCGCGCGGTGGCGTGGCTCCTCCGCGCCCGGCGCGACGGCGAGCGGGTCTCGCTCCTCGACGCGCTCCGGGCCGACGTCGGGCTCGCGGCCGGGCTCGCGCTCGCGCTCGTCGCGCTCTTCGGCGGGGGGCTGCTCGACCGGGAGGTCCGGCTCCCGCTCCACTCGTACGGCCTCCTCATCGCGACCGCGTTCCTCGTGGGCATCTGGCTCGCGCAGCGCGAGGCGCGCCGGCGCGGCCAGGACGCGGAGCGGACCGCCGACCTCGCCTTCTGGATCCTGGTCGCCGCGCTGGTCGGGAGCCGCGTCTACTTCATCCTCGTGAACTGGGGCGACTACTTCGGCGCGGGCCGCTTCCTCGTGGATACGCCGTTCGGCCGGATCCCGCGGCTCCTCGCGGTCTGGGAGGGCGGGCTCGTCTTCTACGGCGGGTTCATCGGCGCCGTGCTCGCCGCGCTCTGGTACATGCGCCGCCACGGGATGCCGTTCCTCGCCCACGCGGACTCGATGATCCCGTCGGTCGCCTTCGGCCACTTCCTCGGCCGGCTCGGCTGCTTCGCGGCGGGGTGCTGCTGGGGCTCGGTCGCGCACGACCACCTGCCCTGGGCGGCCCGCTTTCCACCGGGCTCGCTCGCCTACCAGACCTTCTCCGGGCGGGAGGACCCGTCGCGGTTCCTCGCGCTGGGCGGCGCGACCACCCTGCCGCTCCACCCGACGCAGCTCTACGAGGCGTTCGGCGAGCTCGGGCTCTTCCTCGTCCTCGTGCTCCTGGTGCGGCCGCGGAAGCGGTTCCACGGGCAGGTGCTCGCGAGCTGGCTCCTCCTCTACGCGGTGCTGCGCACGTTCGTGGAGGTGTTCCGCGGCGACGTGGAGCGCGGCGTCTTCGCGGGGCTCGGCGCCGGGCAGTGGACGTCGTTCCTCATCTTCGCCGCGGGGCTGCTCGTGTGGGTCCTGGGCCGACGCGGTCGCCCTTCGCTCGGCCCCGCCGCCGGGCTCGCCTGAGCGCCCCGCCCCGCGCGCGTTGATCGGACGCGCGCCGGGCCGATACACTCGCGCCCGTGCCGCTCCCGCCGCAGAAGCCGCCCCGCCCCGGCGCCCTCGCCCCGCCGCCCGGCGGCGAGGACGCGATCGGCAAGTCCCGGCGCGAGAAGGACGAGCTCCAGAACGAGGTGCAGGGGGCGGAGGAGGAGCTCGAGGCGCTGAAGGCGCGCTACGAGATGTGGTTCCTCGGTGTCGAGCGGCGCGAGCCCGCGCGCTGGCGCGAGGACTCGAAGAAGAAGATCCTGCGGCTCAAGGGCGCCTTCACCCGGAACGCGGCGCTGCGGTTCCGGATCCAGTCGCTCAACGCGCGCTACCTCTCGTACGAGCGGATGTGGCTCCGCAGCGCGCGCGAGAAGGAGGACGGGACCTACCGGCGCGACGTCTTCAAGGCGCGGCTCCACGCGAAGGAGCAGGAGCGCCAGGCCGCCGAGAAGGCGCGCCAGGAGGCGGCGGGTGGCGGGGCGAGCGGAGTGACGGAGAGTGCGAGTGCTCCCGGCGGCGCCGCCGCGGCTGGGGCCCCGCTCGCCGCGAAGGCCCCCACCCCCACCCCCGCACCCGCGTCCCGGCCGGCCGCGCCCGCCGCGCCGGCGGGTGACGCGCAGCTCCGGGCGCTCTACGACCAGTACATCGCCGCGAAGAAGCAGTGCAAAGAGGACGTCTCGCGCCTCACCTACGACGCCGTCGCGAAGAGCATCGCGAAGCAGGTGCCGGAGCTC
>Ga0184637_10001616_pt1 | contig 15035 bp, 16 predicted proteins | sample PLM3_127_b2_FD_133143 | JGI IMG/M metagenome (GOLD analysis project Ga0184637, IMG submission 133143) | Groundwater sediment microbial communities from an aquifer in East River, Colorado, USA - PLM3_127_b2 | ecosystem: Environmental > Terrestrial > Soil > Riparian zone | place: USA: East River...
CATGATGCTCTGGATCTCGCCGCGCATCTCGGGCTGGCGGGTCACGGACTCGATCGTCTTGCCGAAGATGTAGCCGACGCCGACTCCGGGGCCGATCGCCCCGAACCCGGTGCCGAGCCCGAGCGCGATCGCCTTCGCCGCGTCGACCGACTCGGTCGATGCCTGGGCGATGGGAAGAAGCGCGTCCACAGTGCACCTCCTTCGTGAGGGCTGACTACATAGCCAGCCTTAGCTCCAATCGTAAGCGCCGCCGCCGCGCGGGAACGTGAGATGCCTCACACCCGTCAACCGCAATCCCCGCGGCGGCGAAGGCGGAGCCGAGTACGCCGCGGGCTTGATCAGTCAGTCAGCAGGTATCGCGCGGCGGCCGTGCCCGCCTCGATCACCTCGTCGAAGTCGCGCTCGGGGTCCGTCAGGACCTGGAGCGCGATGCCGTCGGCGATCCCGAACAGGTAGGCGACCACCGATTCGGCTCCGAAGCGCAGCGAGAGCACGCCCTCCCGCTGCTTGGCCTCCAGCACCTCGGCGACGTGACGGCGGGTGCGGTTGAAGAGCTCGCCGACCTCGCGCTGGATCTCGGGCTTGCGCCGCCCCGCGGTGAAGACCTCAAACAGGAGGTCGAAGAAGCCCGGCTCGTTCTCCAGCACGTCGAGCAGACTGGAGACGAGCACGTCGAGAACGTCGTCAACGGTCTTCGCCCGCGCCAGCGGCTCGTCCAGCCGGGCCACCCTGACCTCCGCGTCGCGGCGCACGACCTCGACCAGGAGGCGCTCCTTGGTGCCAAAGTAGTAGTGGAGGAGGCCGCGGCTGACGCCCGCCTCGCGGGACACATGCTCGAAGGTCGAGCCCGCGATCCCGCGCGCGGCGACGCTCGCGCGCATCGACTCGACGATCCGCTGCGCCCTCTCTCCGCTCAGCTCGCGCTGCCGGGTCGCGGCTTCCATCCAGGCCAGTGTAGTTAGGGGCCGGTCGGCGAAGCCTGACGCGACCGATGCGGTCGTCCGACCGGGCTTAGCTGCTCTGGGTCGTCGCAGTCTCGGCTTCGGGCGAGGTGGTCGAGGTGTACTCGAACTCCTCCTCGGCGCCGAACAGACGGTCCAGCACCACCTTGCGAAGCTCCTCGCTGAGCAGCAGGGCGAGTCCCGCGCCGATCAGCGCGATCAGGAGAAGCCGGCCGAGGCGGCCCTTGCGCCGCTTCCGGCGACCGCGGAGCTGCTCGGAGGCCTCGCGCATCGACTTGGCGGCCTCACGCAGATCGCGCTGGACCTTCTTGTCCTCCATCAGCGCCTTCGCCGGGCCCTTGCCGTTCGCGATCCGCGTGTACGCGTCGCGGGCCGACTCGAACGCCTCGCGGATGTTCTCGCGCAGCTCATCGTCCTCGATCAGCCGCTGTACGTAGGGGTTGGAGCGAAGCGAGGACGCCGCCTCGCCCGCTTTACTCGCGGACTCCCGGGCCCGCTTGCTGCTTGCGGCCATCAAACCACTCCTAACTCGATCGGATCCCAAGAGAGAGCTTATACCCGAATTCGCAGCTCTATTGCCCGTTCAGCGCGCAGTCGAGGACCTCGCCCAGCTCGCTCACGTAGATGTACTCGAGGTCCTCGCGCTCGTGCTCGGGGATCTCGCTCACGTCTCCCTCGTTGCGCTCCGGGACGATGATCCGCTTGATCCCCGCCCGCTGCGCCGCGAGCGACTTCTCCTTCACGCCTCCGACCGCGAGCACCTGGCCGGTGAGCGTGATCTCACCGGTCATCGCGACATCGTTGGCCACGGGGCGGCGCCTGACCAGGGAGGCGAGCGCGGTGGCCATCGCGACGCCGGCGGAGGGGCCGTCCTTGGGCACCGCGCCGGAGGGCACGTGGATGTGGATGTCGTGCTTGGCGAACCAGTCCTCGGGGAGATCGGGCGCGAGCTCCGCCTGGTGGCCGCGCACCCAGGACAGCGCCGCCTGCGCCGACTCCTTCATCACGTCGCCGAGCTGGCCCGTGATCGTGAGCTTTCCCGAGCCGCCCATGGCGGTGGCCTCGACGAACAGCACCTCGCCGCCGACGGGCGTCCACGCGAGGCCGGTGGCGACCCCCGGGTCCCTGGTGCGGCGCTTCTGCTCGGCGAAGAACTTGCGCGGCCCGAGCAGCTCACGAGCCCGCTTCGCCGAGATCCGAGCCTTGCCGTCGAGCTTTCCCTCGGCCGCATCGCGGGCGATCTTGCGGCACACGGCTCCGATCTGGCGCTCCAGGTTTCGCACCCCGGCCTCCCGCGTGTACTCGTCGGCGATCGCGATCAGGGCCGGGGCCGCAAACTCGATCCGCGAGGGGCGCAGGCCGTTCTCCTCGATCTGGCGGGGGACCAGGTAGCGCTTCGCGATGTGGAGCTTCTCGTCCAGCGTGTAGCCGGAGAGCTGGATCACCTCCATCCGGTCCTGCAGCGGCGTCGGGATCGGGTCGAGGAAGTTCGCCGTGGTGATGAACAGCACCTCGGAGAGGTCGAACTCGAGGTCCAGGTAGTGATCTCGGAAGCTGTCGTTCTGGGCCGGGTCGAGGACCTCGAGCATTGCGCTCGCCGGGTCGCCGCGGAAGTCGGCGCCCATCTTGTCGATCTCGTCGATCATGAACACGGGGTTGCGCGAGCCCGCGTCGCGCAGCGCGCGGATGATCGAGCCCGGCATCGCCCCGATGTACGTCCGCCGGTGGCCCCGGATCTCGGCCTCGTCGCGGACGCCGCCAACCGAGATGCGCTGGAACTTGCGACCCAGGGCGCGCGCGATCGACTTGCCGAGGCTCGTCTTGCCGACTCCCGGCGGGCCGACGAAGCACAGGATGGGCCCGGGCGAGTCGGGCTTCAGCGTCCGCACTGCCAGGTACTCGAGGATCCGGTCCTTGACCTTCTCGAGGTCGTAGTGGTCGGCATTGAGCACCTCGCGAGCGTGCGCGACGTCGAGGTCGTCCTCCGACTCGATGTTCCAGGGCAGCTCGACCAACCACTCGAGGTAGGTGCGGATCACGCCGTACTCGGCGGCGGCCGGTGGCAGCCGCTCGAGCCGCGCCAGCTCGCGATCGGCGGCCTTTTGGGCATGCTCCGGTAGCGCCGCCTGGTCGATCCGCTCCCGCAGCTCGTTGATCTCCATCTGGCGCTCGTCGCCCTCCCCGAGCTCCTCCTGGATCGCCTTCAGCTGCTCGCGCAGGAAGTACTCGCGCTGGCCCTTCTCCATCTCCGACTGGACCTGGGACTGGATCTTCGAGCCGAGCTGGACCACCTCCAGCTCGCGGGCGAGGATCTCCGAGAGTCGGCGCAGGCGCTTCGTGACGTCGACCTCCTCGAGCAGCTCCTGCTTCTCCTCGGTCGAGATCCGCATCGAGCCCGCGATCAGGTGACAGAGCGCCGAGGGATCGTCGACGTTGGCGACCGCGAGCTGAAGCTCCTCCGGGAGGTAGGGGATCCCCTCGATGATCGAGCTGAAGGTGTTCTGGACGTTGCGTGTCAGGGCCTCGAGCTCCGACGAGGACTCGACGATGTCGGGGAGCTCCGAGATGCGCGCGACCAGATACGGCTCCTCCGCGATGTACTCGTCGATCCTCACCCGCTGGGTCCCCTGGACCAGGATCCGGACCGTCCCGTCGGGGACCTTCAGCATCCGCGCCACCACTCCGGCCACCCCGACGTCGTACAGCTGGTCCGGGCCCGGCTCCTCCTCCTCGGGGTCCCTGGAGGCAACCATGACCAGCGTGCGCTCCCCGGAGAGCACGTCGTCCACGAGCTTGATCGAGCGCGGCTGGCCGACCGCGAGCGGTGTCAGGGTGTCGGGATAGGTGACCGTCGCCTTGAGCGGCAGGACCGGCAGAGCCTGGGGAAGCGGCTTGCCCTCGCGCTCGCGAAGCGCCTCCTCGAGGTCCGGCGTCTCGACCACCTCGATCCCCGGGCCGCCCCCGTCGGGATCGCCGCCTCCGATCTCAGCCCGGCGGATCTCTCCCTCACCCACGGGATCACGTTCCATCGGCTACTCCTCCGAGCGCCTCACCGGCACGCGGCGCGATTCCTCACCCCGCTCGACGAGCGGCAGCTCGACCCGCAGGATCCCGTCCTCGTATGTCGCCTTCGCCCCCTCGGCGTCGACGTCAGCGTTGAGCTCGATCACGCGCCGGAACGGACCCGTCTCGATCTCGACCTGCTGGTAGATGCGGCCCTCCGTCTCCTGCACGGGGCGCTCGCCGCTGATCACCAGCTCGCGACCGCTGATCTCGAGGCTTACGTCGGCCAGCGCCACGCCACCGAGGTCCGCCTTGACCACGGCCTTTGGCACCTCGTCGCCGCAGTAGTAGACGTCCACCTTTGGCGAGAAGCCGCGCGCCCGTCTTGGGCCGAAGGGCCGCTCCCAGACGGCGCCGAGGAGCTCGTCCATCTCCCGCTTCATGCGCTCGAAGTCGGTGAACAGGTCTCGTCTCGGCATCGCGCTAAGGGTAGCCGCGGCTCAAACCTCGTACACCGCGCCCTCGCGGGCGACCTCGACCGAGCCACCGAACGTATCCCGGCCCTGCTCGAGCGCCCAGGCCTCGTCGAGCTCGTCGGATATGTGGGTGAGAACGACCCTCCGCGCCCCCGCCCTGCGCGCGTGCTCGCCCGCCTCGGCCGGCGTCATGTGGCCGCGCTCGCCGGTTCGCTCCGGGCGGGGGAGCGTCGCCTCGACGATCAGCAGGTCGGTTCCGCGGGCCACCTCGACCAGCTCCTCGCAGGGACGGCAGTCGGCACCATAGGTGAAGCGGCCCGCCCCGTTCGCCGAGCTGAAGTCGATCGCGTAGGTGGTCGTGAAGTGGGGTACCTCGCGGAAGCGCACCCGCAGCTCGCCCAGCTCGAGCACGCCGGCCGGGTCGTACTCCTCGAGCCGGAACGCCTTCTCCACCAGGTCGTCGTCGCCCCAGGCGCCAACCACGCGACGGAACGTCCTCCGCGCACCGGGGGGCGCGAGCAGGCGCGGCCGGGCCGGGTCCTTCGTCCCGGGCCACTCGGCCACCGGAACGGGTTGCTGGCGAGGCGCGTAGGTCAGCGCGTAGGCGTAGGGGACCAGATCGAGGAAATGGTCGGCGTGGAGATGTGAGATCAGCACCGCGTCGACGGTCGTGTAGTCGCGGTACAGGCGGAGCTTCGAGAAGACGCCGTTGCCGCAGTCGAGCAGGACCGCGGTGTCGGTCTCCTCGACCAGATAGCCGCTACATGCGCCTCCCGCGTCCTCCCAGGAGGGCGACTTGCCGAGGACCGTGACCCTCATAGTGACGATCGGATCGTAGTCGGAGCCAGGAGAGCCCGGCTGCGGCTCGACTATCGCTGCAGCGCTTCGGTCAGGCCGTGTCGCGAACGAGCAGCACCTGCTGACGGAGCGGGACGAGGCCCTCCGGCCGGTCGGGCCGGAAGGTCGAGCAGGGCTCGTCGAGATCGAGGGCACAGAGGTCGTGGCAGCGGAAGAAGCAGTCGTCGCAGGTGTGCGGCTTCTGCTTGCGGCGCGCCGCCTTGCTCTTCCGACGCGCGCCCTCGATCTCAGCCAACCGCAAGCCTCCTTGTCTGTCGTGCTACCGGGCGGCCATCATGGCACGCCGAGCGCCACCGGGAAAGCGGCTTTCACGCAAAGAGCCGCTTCTTCGTTGCGGTTCGAATCCGCTGCAAATCGGGCACTTCCGTGACGCCACCGGCAGTTTGGCTGCTCTTTCGGAGAGTTTTCCAGGGGCGCTTGCGGAGCCGCCGGGGTGGCTTCGGCAGCGGGGCCGGCCGGACGCCGGACAGCGGCTAGAATCACGACCATGGCGCAGGAGCGGACGGACGAGCTGAGCGCTTCACCCGCGCTGTTCGAGAGCCGCTTCCTCGACTTCTTCTCCCGCATCCACCCCGCGGTGCCGGCGATCACCTTCCTGCCGGTGACCGGAGCGATGATCTGGCTCGGGGTGGACGGAGGCTACGGGGCGCTCGAGGTCGTGCTCCTGCTCGCCGGCGGGCTGGTGCTGTGGACGCTGACCGAGTACTGGCTGCACCGGCTGCTGTTCCACTGGGAGCCCAGCTTTCGCTACGGCGATCGCCTCCACTTCGTGATCCACGGGGTCCACCACGAACATCCGAACGACCGCATGCGCCTCGTGATGCCGCCCGCGCTCAGCCTGCCGCTGGGACTCGCCTTCTTCGGCCTCTTCGTGCTCCTCTTCGGGACCCCGGCCGCCTACCCGCTCTACGGAGGGTTGCTGCTCGGCTACCTGACCTACGACTACATGCACTATCACGTCCACCATCACACGCCCCGGACGCGGCTCGGCAAGCGGCTCCGCGAGCAGCACATGCGCCACCACTTCCAGGACCACCGCTACGGCTTCGGCGTCTCCTCCCCCCTGTGGGACGTCATCTTCCGCACGCTGCCCCGGCGGCGGCGGGTCACCTAGGCGCTACGGATACAGGCTTCCTCCGGCGGCAAGCTGCTTGCGCAGCCGCAGCACGCGCCGCACTGAGCGCTCGAACAAGGCCTCGTTCATGACGCCGCTCTGGAAAGTCTGGCGGAGCTGCTCGTATCCCTGGATTCCCTCCTCGACGTTCTGCCCCGAGAACAGCAGCAGGTCGGCCCCCGCCCGGGCGGCGAGCACCCCGCGCTGCGGAACGCTGCCGAAGTCCTCCAGGCCGCCCGCCTCGAGCGCGTCGGTGATCGTCACCCCGCTGAATCCCAGGCGCTGGCGCAGCTCGTCGCGCATCACCGCGCGCGAGAGGCTGGCCGGGCGCGCCGGGTCGAGCGCCGGATAGGTGGCGTTGGAGATCATCACCAGCTTGGTCCCCACGGCGATCGCCTCGTGGTAGGGAAACTCGTCCACCGTCCTCAGCGTCCGCAGGCTGAGGTCGAGGGTCACCGGTCCGCTGTCGGTGTCCTGCGGCCCCGCCGCCCCGAGGCCCGGGAAGTGCTTCGCGGTCGCGGCTACGCCCTGGCGCTGCTGCGCGGTGATGAAGGCGCCGCCGAGGCGCGAGACCTTGCGCGCGTGAGTGCTGTAAAGGCGCCCGAACTTCTCGAGGAAGTTGTCCTGGCCGCTCAGCACGCCGAGCACCGGCGCGAGGTTCACGTTCATCCCCACGCTCGCGAGGGTCTTGCCGGCGCCACGGCCCGCCAGCCTCGCAAGCAGGCGGCTCCGTGGGCCCTGACCGATCTGCTCCTCCGTGAGCTCGGGCGGGCCCGGGAGGCGGCGGACGATTCCGCCCTCCTGGTCGGTCATCAGCAGCAGCGGCTGGCGCAGCGGACGCGGAAGGACGGCGTGCTGGCTCGCCTCCTGGAGCTGGGCGATCACGTTGGCGATCAGGGTCGGATTCTGGTTGATGTTGTGACCGAAGAAGATCACCCCGGCCGCCTTTCCCCGCCGGATGCGCTCGAACAGGGCATCCGGCGGCGTCGGCCCCTGATAGCTGAGGATCACCCGCTGGCCGACGAGCTGCGGCACCGAGAGGCGATCGAGGGCGGAGCGCTGCCGATCTCCCTGACGTCCCCCGGCACCGGGCGCGAGCACGGCCGCCGACGCGACGACGGCCGCCACCAGGGCCGAGATCCAGACCCGCGAGATCCCTCTCCCACTCACGCTCGTTGCACACTACCCCACAGGCGTTTCTCTACCATCGCCGCTGTACACACGCCTTAGCCCACACACTCGAAGCAACACTCACATCCAAGAGAAGGGAACACTCGATATGTCACCCAGGTCCGGCAACGTTCTCGATCAGGCGCGAACCTTGATCGAGCGGCGCCTCAAGGAGCTTGACGAGGAACGCGCAAAGCTCGAGCGCACGCTCGCGGACCTCACGGATGGCAGCGCCGGACGGCGCCGCCCCGGCAGACCGCGAGGATCCACGACCCGCAGGCGCCGGCGCCGCGGCGGCACCCGCGCCGACCAGGCCCTAAAGATCATCTCCGAGAACCCCGGGATCACCGCCTCGGAGGTCGCGAAGCAGATGCGGATCAAGCCCAACTACGTCTACCGGGTGATGGGCGAGCTGCAGAAGGAACGCCGGGTCCACAAGCGTGGTCGCGGCTACGTGGCCGTATAGATCAGGCCGAGCTCCTTCACGGCGTCGCGCTCTTCGATCAGCTCGGCGACGCTGGCGTCGGTCCGCTCGCGCGAGAACTCGTCGAACTCGAGGCCTTCGACGATCCGCCATTCCCCGCCCGAGCATTCGCAGGGGAAGCTGGAGATCAGGCCCTCCTCCACCTCGTAGGAGCCGTCGGAGGCCACCGCCATTGAGACCCAGTCGCCCTGCGGCGTGCCCGCCACCCAGTCGCGGGTGTGATCGATCGCGGCGCTGGCCGCGGACTTGGCGCTGGACGCCCCTCGCGCCTCGATGATCGCCGCCCCGCGCTGCTGCACCGTGGGGATGAATTCCTCCACCAACCAGGTTCGGTCCGTCACCACCTCGGGCGCCGGCCGGTCGCCGATCAGCGCGTGCGTGATGTCGGGGTACTGGGTGGCCGAGTGGTTGCCCCAGATGGTCATGCGGCGAACGTCGCGCACGTGCGCGCCCGCCTTGCGGGCGAGCTGCGCCTTGGCGCGGTTGTGATCCAGCCGCGTCATCGCGGTAAACCGCTCCCTGGGGACGTCGGGGGCGTTGCTCATCGCGATCAGGCAGTTGGTGTTCGCCGGGTTCCCCACCACGAGCACCCTCACGTCGTCGGCCGCGCTCGAGTTGATCGCCGCGCCCTGCGGCTTGAAGATGCCGCCGTTCGCCTCCAGCAGGTCGGCGCGCTCCATCCCCTTGGCGCGCGGTCGGGCGCCGACCAAAAGGGCGACGTTCGCGCCCTCGAACGCAACCTCGGCGTCGTCCGTGATCTCCACGCCTTCCAGCAGGGGAAAGGCGCTGTCCTCGAGCTCCATCACCACCCCGGTCACGGCCTTCATCGCCTCCGGGATCTCCAGCAGGCGCAGCTCGACCGGCGTGTCGCGGCCGAGCATGTCGCCGGTGGCGATGCGGGGGAGCAGTGCGTAGCCGATCTGGCCCGCCCCGCCCGTCACGGCGACCTTGACCGGCTTGCTCATCCCGCCCCCATCCTCTCGATCACGGCGTCGGCCATCTCGGAGGTGCCGACGGCGGTGGGGTCGTCGCGGGTCGGCTTCAGGTCATAGGTGACGCTCTCCCCCTCGGCGATCACCGCCGCGACCGCCGCTTCCATGCGCTCGGCGGAATCGCGCTCGCCGAGGTGTCGCAGCATCATCACTCCGGAGAGCAGCATCGCGCACGGGTTGACCTTGTTCTGGCCCTTGTACTTGGGTGCCGACCCGTGGGTCGCCTCGAAGACGGCGCACTGATCGCCGATGTTCCCTCCGGGCGCCATCCCGAGGCCCCCGATCATCCCGGCGCCGAGGTCGGAGACGATGTCCCCGTAGAGGTTCGGCAGCACGATCACGTCGTACTCCTGAGGGCGTGAGACGAGCTGGTTGCAGAGGTTGTCGATTATCCGGTCCTCGAACTCCACGTCGGAGTACTCCTCGGCCGCGACCTCGCGCGCGACCTCCAGGAAGAGGCCATCGGAGAACTTCATGATGTTCGCCTTGTGGCCGGCCGTGACCTTGTGCCGGCCGTTCGCTTTCGCGTACTCGAACGCCGAGCGCACGATCCTCTGCGTGCCGTGGACCGAGATCGGCTTGATCGAGATCCCGGCGTCCTCGCGAACGGGGTGGCCCAGCCCGGCGAGGAACTCCTCCAGCTTCAGCGCCCCCTCGGATCCGCGCTCGAACTCGATCCCCGCGTACAGGTCCTCGTGGTTCTCACGCACGATCACGAAGTCGGTCTCGGGGAAGCGGGTGCGAACGCCCTCGTATGCCTTGCAGGGGCGCTGACACGAGTACAGGTCGAGCTCCTTGCGCAGGGCCACGTTTACGGAGCGGAAGCCCGTCCCGACGGGGGTCGTGACCGGCGCCTTGATCGCCACCCCGTTGGCCCTGACCGACTCGATCACCGAGTCGGGCAGCGGCGTTCCCGCCTCCTCGTAGACGTCCGCGCCCGCGTCCTGCCAGTCCCACTCGAAGCCGACCCCCGTCGCCTCGAGCACCCGGCTCGTGGCTTCGGCCAGCTCGGGGCCGGTGCCGTCGCCGCGGATGAACGTGACCGCGTGCGCCATGCGCGCATCCTCTCACTTCGCGGTGGCGAGGCAGCCGACCTCAGGGCCTGGGAAGATTCAGCGCATGGCGCAAGTCCAGCCGCGCCCGGCCCACGCTACGCACGAGGTGTTCAACCAGTCCTCCCCGCTGGAGAACTACAACGTCTTCGGCGCGGACCGGACGCTCGTCGAGGCGCTGCGGCGCGAGGGCGCGGACTGGGCCGAGGACCGAGCGCTCGCGATCGGCGAGGTCGCGGGGCGCGCGCAGACGATCCGCTGGGGGTTCGAGGCGAACGAGAACACGCCGGTGCTCCGCACCCACGATCGGTTCGGGAACCGGATCGACGAAGTCGAGTTCCACCCCGCCTGGCACAAGCTGATGCAGATCGGGATCGGTCACGGCGTGCACGCGCTCCCCTGGCGCGAGCCGGTCCCCGGCGCCCACGCCGCCCGCGCGGCGATGTCCATCGCGCTGACCCAGGCCGAGGCCGGGATCGGCTGCCCGATCTCGATGACCTACTCGGCGATCCCGGCGCTGCGCGCGCAGCCGGAGCTCGCGGAGGAGTGGGAGTCCCGGTTCCTCTCGCTGGAGTACGACGAGCGCCTCGTCCCCGCTCCCGACAAGACGGGGGCCCTGTGCGGGATGGCGATGACCGAGAAGCAGGGCGGGTCCGACGTGCGTGCGAACACGACCGTCGCCCGAGCGCTGAACGGCGGCGGCCCGGGTGCCGAGTACGAGATCACCGGGCACAAGTGATTCTGCTCCGCGCCGATGTGCGACGCGTTCCTCGTCCTCGCCCAGGCGGACGGCGGGCTCTCCTGCTTCCTGCTCCCCCGCTTCACGCCGGACGGCGAGCGCAATCGCTTCCACATCCAGCGGCTCAAGGACAAGCTCGGCAACCGCTCCAACGCCTCCAGCGAGGTCGAGTTCAGGGGCGCCTGGGCGCGGCTGATCGGCGATGAGGGCCGCGGCGTCGCGAACATCATCGAGATGGTCAACCACACGCGGCTCGACTGCACGATCGGCTCGACCGCGGGAATGCGGGCCGGGGTTGCCCATGCGACGCACCACTGCGCGCAGCGCTCCGCATTCGGGAAGCTGCTCGCCGAGCAGCCGTTGATGCAGAACGTCCTCGCCGACCTGTGCGTCGAGTCGGAGGCCGCGACGGTTTCCGTGATGCGCCTCGCGCGCTCCTACGACGAGGACGCCGAGGAGCTCCGCCGCCTCGCCACCCCCGTGCTCAAGTACTGGATCTGCAAGCGGGGGCCGGTGCACGCGGTCGAGGCGCTCGAGTGCTTCGGAGGGAACGGGTACGTCGAGGAGTCAGGGATGCCGCGGCTGTTTCGCGAGAGCCCGCTGGCCTCCATCTGGGAGGGCTCGGGCAACGTCCAGTGCCTCGACGTGCTGCGGGCGATGGCGCGCAGCCCCCACTCGGTGGACGCCTTGTTCGCCGAAGTGGAGGAGGCCGCGGGGGCGGAGCCGCGCCTCGACTCCTTCGCCGCCTCGGTGCGCGAGGAGCTCGGTGACGTGGACGAGATCGAGGCTCGCGCGCGACGCGTCGTGGAGCGGATGGCGCTCGCGCTGCAGGGATCGCTGCTCGTCCGCTTCGCAGACCCGGCGGTTGCCGACGCGTTCTGCGCCTCGCGCCTTGCCGGCGAGTGGAGCGGCGCCTTCGGCACCCTGCCCGCCGGCCTCGACTTCGGCGCGATCGTCGAGCGCCATACGCCGCGGGCCTGAATCAGCCAGCTAGCCCGAGATCAGAAGCAGGAGCCCGAAGCCGACGGCGATCCCGACGACGCCGCCAACCAGGTCCGCAAGCAACCGCCACCCCTCGCCGATGCGGCTGGGCTCGATCGATTCGAATGTGGTGAGGTCCATTCCGGCGACTTCGACGCCGGCGGCGCGATGCCTCCCGCTATACCCAGCGCTCGTCGAGACGGCGGATCAAGGCCTCGGCGAGGCGGATCGCGTCGGCGAGCGTGCCGTAGTGGACGTTCTCGGCAACGTCGGTCGGCCAGTGGTAGTTCGCCGGCTGCTTGAGCTCGGTGCACGAGGCGATCGCGACGCAGGGGTAGCCCGCATTGAGGGGGTAGACACCGTCGGTGGCGTTGCGAAGCCGCAGGTTGGGGAACAGCCAGATGCCGAGCTCCGCGGCGAGTCCGTCGACCAGCGCCAGTGCCTCAGCCGGGTACTCGGTGACGCCGAACATTCCCTCCCCGCGCAGCACGAGCAGATGCGGCGAGCCGACCGTGTCGAGGCTGAGGAAGAAGGTGTCCTCGCGCGGCAGGCTCGCGAAGTGGCGGGCCGCGAAGTGGTGCATCCCCTCATTGGTCGCCTCCTCGGAGGTCGAGACGAGCACCACCCGCACGCTCTCTGTCGGCCGCGCGGCGAGCGCTCGGGCGACCGCCAGCATCGCGACCACCCCGGTGGCGTTGTCGTTCGCGCCCGGCACGGCCTCGCGGGCGCCGAGGTCGGCCATCGCCGCCGCCACGCCGGCGCTCAGCACCGTCCCGAGCCGCATCAGCGCCGGGCTCCCGGTGATCGCCCCCGCTGCGGCCACGCCGCCGCCGCCCACGACCGGCCACATCAGTGGCGGGCTCGTGTCGTTGCGGTCGATCAGGCCCAGCCGATCGGCGATCTGGGGAAGCGCCGGATGGAATACGAGGCCCGCGTGGGCTGTGTCGTGGTGCGCGACGAGCACGATCGTTCGGGTCGCGTCCTGCGGCCCCATCTCGGCCACGACGTTCCAGGCCCGACGCTTCGGGAGCACCCGCCGCAGCAGCCGGCCGCGAGGCGGCAGATCGTTGATCGCGGCCGCGCACGCCGCGGCCCCGAGCGCGGCCCCGAGCGCGCGCCTTCCGCGGAGCGCCGCGAGACCCGCGACGGCGCCGGCGGCCGCCGTCAGCCCAAGCGGCCACCAGTAGCCGCCGTTCGAGTCCTCCTCCTCGAGCCGGGCCGGCGCGTCAGCGTCGGCGAGCCGCCCGACCAGCCACTCGGCCGCCTCGCGCTCACCGGCCGAAGCGGTGGGGCGGTGGATCGCCGAGAGCGCCGCGATCTCCTCCCGCAGCCAATCCTGATCGAGCCACGGGACGGCGTCCGCGCCCTGATGTCCAGCGGCCATGGCCACGGGACGCGAAACGTATCCTCAGCGGCCAAGCGCCGCCGCGACCTAATATGGGGGGCCATGCCCCTAGTCGGCGGCCTCACCCTGTTCCGCGTCGGAGGCATCCGGATCGGCGTCGACTTCTCGTGGTTCCTCGTCCTCTTCCTGATCATTCTGTGGCTGTCGAGCTTCTATCGCTCGGTGCTCGGCGCCTCGACCGACGCCCTCGGCCCGTACCTGCTGGCGCTGATCAGCGCTTTGCTGTTCTTCGGCTCGATCCTGCTCCACGAGCTGGGCCACGCGCTGGTCGCGGTGCGCAGGGGGATCGGAATCGCGGACATAACCCTGTGGATGTTCGGGGGCGTGGCGCGCATGCAGCGGGACTCCGACTCCCCGGGCACCGAGTTCAAGATCGCGATCGCCGGGCCGCTGGTCACGCTCGCGATCATGCTGCTGGCGGGCGCCGCCGGGATCGCGATCGCGGGCCGCAGCGAGTTCGCAGACGCGATGCGGGTGGAGGAGGGAGCCGAGGTCTCCGGCCCCCTCGCCGTGCTCGCCTGGCTGACGAGCATCAATCTCCTCGTCCTGGTCTTCAACCTGATCCCCGCCTACCCGCTCGACGGGGGGCGGGTCGCACGCTCGATCGCGTGGCGGATTACGGGCGATCGCAACAGCGCCACCCGGTTCGCCGCGGGACTCGGGCAGATCTTCGCCTGGGGACTGATCGCGTTCGGGGTCTTCCTGCTGATCGAGGGCGACGCGCTAGGCGGGATCTGGCTCGGGATCCTGGGGTTCGTGCTGTACCAGTCGGCGCGCGCGGCGCAGGTCCAGAGCGAGGTGGCGAGCCGGATCAGCGGGATGACGATCGGCGACGTGATGGATCACGAGCCTGTGGCGATCCCCGAGGCGCTCAGCGTCGCCGACGCGCTGAACGACTACTTCCTGCGCTACCGCTGGCCGTGGTTTCCCGTCGTCGATGCCGCGCAGCGCTTCCGGGGCCTGTTGCAGCGTGGCGCCGCCGACGCGGTCCCCGAGCTGCGCCGCAGCTCGGCCACCGTCGCCGAGGTCGCGGAGGTCGACTCGGCAGGCGAGCTGCGGGTGAGCGAGGACGCGCCGCTCGAGTCGCTGCTCGGCAACGAGCACCTCCGGCGCCTGGGGGCGCTGATGGCGGTCGACGCCGAGGGGCGCCTGCGCGGGGTGATCACCCTGAACCAGGTCGGGCGCGCGCTCCGAACCGCGCTCTCGGGCTCGACGCGGATAGGATCAGACGGAGGTGCCTGAGCACGACGTACTCGTAATCGGAGCGGGGCTGGCCGGGCAGCGCGCGGCGCTGGCCGCCGCCGAGGCGGGCGTCTCGGTGGGAGTCATCAGCAAGGTCCACCCGGTCCGCTCGCACTCCAACGCGGCCCAGGGCGGGATCAACGCAGCGCTCCAGCCCGACGACTCGTGGGAGTCGCACGCCTTCGACACGGTCAAGGGCTCGGACTACCTGGGCGACCAGGACGCGATCGAGATCATGTGCCGCGAGGCGCCGGAGGAGATCCTCCACCTGGAGCACCTCGGCGTCACCTTCCATCGCGACGAGGAGGGGAAGCTGGGGACGCGCGCATTCGGCGGCGCGTCCGCGGCCCGCACCTACTACGTCGCCGACATCACCGGCCAGGCGATCATGCACGTGCTGTACGAGCAGCTGATGAAGGAAGCGGAGCTGATCGATCGCTACGAGGAGTGGTTCACGACCGGGCTCGTGCTCGACACCGACGGAAACTGCATCGGCGCGATCACGCGCAACGTCGCCGACGGGGCGATGGAGCTGTTCAAGGCAAAGGCCGTGATCC
>Ga0184637_10001617_pt1 | contig 15016 bp, 11 predicted proteins | sample PLM3_127_b2_FD_133143 | JGI IMG/M metagenome (GOLD analysis project Ga0184637, IMG submission 133143) | Groundwater sediment microbial communities from an aquifer in East River, Colorado, USA - PLM3_127_b2 | ecosystem: Environmental > Terrestrial > Soil > Riparian zone | place: USA: East River...
ATGGCGTCCGAGGTGAAGGCGTCGACGACGATCAGATCGTAGCGCTCGCCGGGCCGCTCCCGCTTCACGGCGTCCAGGCGAATGCGGGCGTCGCCCAGCTCCACGCGCAGCAGGGCGGCCCGGTTGCGCGCGTCGGTGACGTAGGTGAAGTACGCAGGGTCGAAGGCGATGTCGCGGACGACCCGATCGATCTCGTAGAACGTCATGGCATCGCCGGTCCGCGCGTAGACGGCCAAGGTCCCCGTTCCGAGGCCGATGACGGCCACCCGGCGCGCGCCCTCGCGACGATCCAGCTCGGCGAAGAGCTGCCCGATGGGGCCCTCCCGGTGATAGTACGAGCGCGGCTCGCCGCGACGCTTGGGATCGACGCTCTGCCGACCATGCAGGGTGGTGCCGTGGCGAAGCTCCGTATACCCGTCCTCGCCGCGGTCGCGCGTGACCTGGAGGGTGCCGAAGAAGCTCCGGGCCCGGCGAATCTGGTCGTCGTTGCGCGCCTCGACGAATCCCGACACCACGAGCACGCCGGCCAGCGCGAGACCCAGCGCAGCCGGACGCCGCTGCAGGAAGAAGGCGGCCACGAGTGGCGGTCCATAGGCGAGGCCCGCGTTGAGCGTCCGCTCGAACAGGTTCAGCCAGGTGGCGGCCCACTCCGGCGGGAGGTGGAGCACGCGGGTGAGGAAGGCGACGTCGACGCGGACGCTGACGGACTTCGAATAGAGCACGAAGGCGAGGGCGCTCAGGCCCAGGGCCAGCGCCATGTCCACGACGAGAGCGCGGCCGGACCCGCCGGGGGCCGCGGGCGGGGAGACCAGGAGCACACACGCCAGCACCATCACCAGGGGATACTCGACCAGCGTGTTGAACACCAAGGGAGCGACGAGAGCGTTGAAGAGCCCGCCCAGCACTCCGCCCACGGAGATCAGGAGATAGAACTCCGTGAGGTGTCGGGGCGATGGACGGCCGAGGGCGAGCTCGCCGTGGCAGGCCAGCGCGACCACGAGCAGGACCAGCAGGTGCCAGAATACCGTGACCCAGATGCGCTGCGGGAACCCTGACACCATCAGGAAGATCGCCAGCAGGACGACGGGCAGCATGGCGGTCACGACGGCTCCGTGAAACGGGGCCGGCCAGCGGCCGAAGGCGAGGATGAAGCTCAGGAGATAGATGGCGAGCGGGAGCACCCACAGAAGGGGGACGGCGGCGATGTCCGTCGTGATGTAGGTCGTCGCTCCGAGGAGCAGGCTCGAGGGTACGAAGGCCAGCGCGACCCACCGCAGGCGCTGGCGGCGGGTGGGTGCGGCCTCGGTCATGCCCGTCGCCGACGTGGGGGTCGACTCGCCGGATGGGCCCCCGGCATCCGACGTGGACACGAGGTGCAGCGGCACGATCCGCCACAGGATCAGCGCACACGCGAGGACGAGCGCGGCGAGCAGCAGATAGCCGAGCGTCCAGAGCCCCGTCTGCGACAGCCAGCCCGAATCCCGAAGATGCACGCGCGGCTCGATGAGGATCGGATAGGCGAGCAGCGCCAGCATGCTGCCGAGGTTGCTCGCCGCGTAGAGAAAATACGGATCGCGCGCGGCCCGATGGCCGGTGTGGGTGAACCACTTCTGCAGCAACGGCGCGCTGGCGCTGACCACGAAGAAGGGCAGCCCCACGGAGAGCGAGAGCGCGAGGAGGACGTCCACCACCGGGCTGGTCTCGCCGCCTCGCATCAAAGACGCGTTGATGCCGAGCGGGAGGACAGCCAGGGGCAGGGCGAGCACGGCGAGGTGCAGCAGCGCTTGCCGACGCGGGCCCAGCCAGGCCGTGCTCGCGTGGGCATAGGCATAGCCGCCCAGCAGGGCGGCCTGGAAGAAGACCATGCAGGTGCTCCACACCGCGGGGGTGCCTCCGAGAAGCGGCAGAATCATCTTGCCCACCATCGGCTGCACCACGAACAGCAACGTGGCGCTGACGAAGAGGGTGACCGAATAGAGCAGCAGGAGAGCGATCAGATCAGGCTCGCGCCGACGCCGAGAACATGGCCACGCCGAGCCGCGCCGCCACCGCCCCCAGCTCGTCCATCACGCTTCGCGGAAGCGGAATCCCGTTGCGGCTGCGCTGCTCCAGGGTGCGGCGCGCGCGCTCGCCGGGCATGAGGATCTCGACGTCGTCGTGAGCGCGCGGCAGGGCCTTCAAGGTCGCGATCAGGCGGTCGACCTGATCGCGGAACGACGCCGGATCGCAGAACCGGGCGACGTCGATGGCGAGAGCTAGCCCGTTCTGCTTGTGCCGGTGGCCCTCGGCCGTTCCCGACAGGGCCTCGGCGAGGATCGGGTTCGCCACCATGAGGCTGGTGAGGCACTCGATCATCAGGGACAGTCCCGATCCCTTGGGGCCGCCCACGGGTAACGGGATGGCCGCCGTCCGGGCATCGGTCGTCGGATGGCCATGGTCGTCCAGGGCCCATCCCTCGGGAATCGCGCCGCCGATCTGGCGCGCGCGGATCAGCTTGCCCATGGAGACGATGCTCGTCGCCATGTCGAGCACCAGCGGTCCGCGGGCACCTCCGGGCACCGCGATGGAGATCGGACTCGTGGACACTCCCGCCGCGCGGGCACCGTGGTAGGCCATCATGGGGACAGATCCGGCCAGGGCGATCGCCGCCATCCCGTCGTGCGCGGCAGTGAGCGTGTAGTAGCCGAGCGCAGCCGTGTGCGTCGTCGCTCTCACCAGGGCGAGACCGACCCCCACTGCCTTCGCCTTGCGCACGGCTGACCCCATCGCGAAGGTCATGGCCACCGGCCCGGCCGCGCGGTCGGCCTCGATGAGGACCGACGCCGGCGTCTCCACCCGGACGACGAGCGCGGGTCGTGGATCCAGGTCGCCGACATCGATCATCTCCAGATATCGGGGAATCCGCGTCACGCCGTGGGAATCGATGCCCCGCAGATTGGCCCACACGAGCGCGTCGGCCACCGTCTCGGCGTGCGCCGCCGACATGCCGGCCCGCGCGAACACCGCCGCCGCGAATCGCCGGAGAGTGTCGTCGACAACGACGGCGCCGGCCGGGGCCGCGCCCGCCTCTCTCGCCTCGCTCACCCTGAGGCCCCGGCGGGAAAGTGCCGGCCCAGCCAGTCGCGCAGGAGATCGATGACCAGCGTATTGCTCTCGGCGAGCAGGAAATGGTCGACGCCCGCGACCAAGTGCAGGTCCGTCGGCTGACCGGCCCGCAGGAACAGGTCGATGGACTGCTCGGTGGGCGTGACCGAGTCGCGCGCGGGGTGCAGGAGCAACAGCGGCCGCGGGGCGATGTTCGCCACCACGTCGTTGGCCCTGAAGGTGTACATGTTCTCCACGACCTCGAAGGGGAACTCCATGATGGAGTCCTTCGCGAGATTCCCGCGCAGGCCGGGCGGGATGGGCACGATGTCGTACCGCGGGACCATGATCGACTCGCCTTTTTCCTCCCGGCGCCGGCGCCCTTCCTCGAGCATGGCGCTGAATCTCTGCCAGGCCTCGGGCGACTCGTGCTGCTTGCGAAACTTCTTTGCCCCGTCGCCCCACCCGCCGCTGGAGACGCACGCGGCGACGCGCCGGTCCACCCCGGCGGCATAGACGGCGACCGCCGCTCCGAAGCTTTGCCCCATCACCCCGATGCGCTGCGCATCCACCTCGGGCCTGGTGGCGAGAAACGACAGGGCGTGCCGCGTGTCCTCGACCTGCTCGAGGCAGATCACCCGTCCGCGCACCCCCTCGCTCTCGCCGCAGCCGCGCATGTCGAAGCGGAGCGTGACGTACCCGAGCTTCGCGAGCAGCCGCGCCGAGGCCACGGCACCGCCGCTGTCCTTGCTGCTGCCGAACCCGTGCAGGACGAGAAAGGCGGGACGGCCCTCGTGGGATGCGCGCCCCTCTGGCGTGTGCAGCACGCCCGAGAGTGGCAAGCCGTCGGAGACGAACGAAACGCGCTCTTCCATGCGAAGCGCCTCCCTGCCGCGTCGAGATGAACGATCACCGAGCGAGAAGACGCTTCATTCTAATCGACGGACCTCCACGAGCCGACGACGGCGCGCGAGGAGACGGGGCGCTGTGTCACCCATGCGATACGCGTTGACCCGAGTCCCCCTGGCTGGCAAGCTCGGCCCATGGCCGCGAGGCAGCCGATCCAGTACCCGGAACCCCGTACCCGCCGCTGGACACGCGCGGAGTACGACCGGCTGATCACCCTCGGCGTTCTCGACGAAGACGAGCGGATCGAATTGTTAGCGGGCGAGATGGTGGTCCGGGAGCCTCAGGCCGGACCGCACGCGACCGCCGTCCAGCTCGTCCAGCTCGCCCTGCAGCGAGCGTTCGGAAAAGGCTGGACCGTTCGCTCTCAGCTTCCCATCGCCCTCGATGCCGAGTCCGAGCCCGAGCCCGATGACTGTGTCGTCCCGGGTACTCCCCGGGACTACCGCGCCGGGCACCCGACGCGGCCCGTCCTCGTGGTAGAAGTGGCGGGCGAGAGCCTCCTGCTCGACCGAGCACGCAAGGGCAGCCTCTATGCGCACGCCGGAATCGCCGACTACTGGATCCTCAACCTGCGCGACGCGGTCCTCGAGGTCTACCGTCAACCGGTCCGCTCGGCGCGCTCCCACCACGGTTGGCGCTATAGCCGGGTCACGCGCTGGGGTCGAGGTGCTGTGGTTTCTCCTCTCGCCGCTCCCCGCGCGCGCGTTCGAGTCGCCGACCTCCTGCCCTGACGATTGAGAGCGCTGGACGCTTCTTCGGCCGGCGTATAGTAGGCGCACCTCGACGAGGAGGTGGACGATGAAGTTCGGCGCGGTGCTTCCGATTTGGCAGCTCACGGTGGCCGAGGCCGAGGCGCTCGCGGTCCGCGCGGAGGAGTTGGGCGTCGACGGCGTCTTCGTTCCCGATCACATCCTGGCCAAGCCCGCCACCACGCAGCACTATGGCGCGCACTGGCCGGATCCCTTCGCGCTCCTCGCCTTCCTGGCCGGGCGCACGCGGCGCATCCACCTCGGCTCCAGCGTCATCGTGCTGCCGTATCGGAACGCGCTGGTCGCCGCCAAGTCCGCCGCGACGGTGGATCAGGCCTCGGGCGGACGCTTCATCTTCGGCGTCGGTGTCGGCTGGGACCAGGAGGAATTCAAGGACCTCGGCCTACCGTTCCACCGGCGAGGTCGCATGAGCGACGACTACATCCGAGCCATCAAGGCGGCCTGGGCCAGCGATATCCCCGAGTACAAGGGCGAGTTTCTCAGCTTCTCGGGAGCCACCTTTGCGCCGCGCCCGGTGCAGCGCCCGAATCCACCGATCTGGGTCGGCGGTTCGCCGGGTGCCACCTCCCAGGCCGCCCTCCGTCGCTGCGCGGAACTGGGCGACGCCTGGCACCCGCTCGCCCTGAGCCTGGACGACGTGGAGAAGGGCTACGCGACCGTGCGCGAGATGGCCACGCGCTTCGGGCGGCGCGCCGCCCCGGGTCTCGCCCCGCGCCATCTCCTCGACCTCACCGACCGCGCGAAGGGCGCCGGCCGGGCCGCGTTTCAAGGCTCGCCGGACGAAGTGGCGGCCGACGTGCGGCGCGCAAAAGCGCTCGGCGCCGAGTGGCTGACGTTCGACCTCCCGCGCGTCGACGTACCGGGCATGATGCGCGCCATGGAGCGCCTCGTGCGAGAGGTGAAGCCCGCCGGCGCGTAGCTCGCCACGTGGGTAGCGCCGCAGTGCAGACCGCGACACGACCCACTCCCCCGGTGTTCGAAGCCCTGCTGCTACCGAGCCAGTGTTATTTCTTGGTGAGAAGTTCAATCCCGTCGGCGCATGCTCGGGCTACTCCCCAGCCACCCTTTTCTTGCCCGGGCATCTTGTCCCAGCCACCTTTTTCGATGACTTCCGCTCTCTGGTAGCTACTGACTTCCCCGAGTGCTTTCAGTTTCTCTTGTGGGTTCGGTTGTTTCATGAATTGGGCGACGCAGATCGCCGCCTGACTCGCCAAGACCGCCTCTCCGGTCATCGTTTTGGTCGTGCCGGAGGTTGTCCAGCCGCCCCACGCAAAGCCGATGATCATGGCGATGACTGCCCCACAAATGAGGCCCCAAACTCCATACTTAACATTCGCTGTCGTGTCTGGCTTCATTGGCAAGCCCTCCTGAACTGGGATTCCCGATATGGACTGAGTCGCGACGGCGCGAACAGGGTGAGCGTGAGCGGCATGAGCTTTCTCGACATCGGCTGCTCTGAACCCCAGTACGCCAGCGTGGCACGGCCGCGCGCCCTCGGCCCTGCTCACGCGTCATCGGGCTGCCCACCCTATCGGTACGTCGACTGCCCACGGCGCGCGCTCTTCCTCAGCCTGCCCGCCTCGACGCACCCCGGCTCCGGATGTGGCGGACTGCCCTGGCCTGCCCCACCACGTTGGCGAGGAGAGCCGGGTCGTCGGCCCGCTTCAGCCCCTCCCCGATCAGGGCCCGCAGGACAATCTGCAGGCTCACCGGGAGCTTGAACTTGGCCGTCGCCTTCCCCGCCATGACCCGGGCGCGATCCAGGAGGTCCCCGGGGAGAATCAGAAGGACTCTGGTCTTCTGCGCCAACATCACGCCTCCCGTGTCCGTGTCGGCCAGCCCGCCCTTCGGTCCGATGTCGGGTGTGACTGACGGAGCATCGTATGAATTTGTTTTTTATATAATTACTATGTCATATATACTAAGTCAAGTGAAACCTGGAGGGGCAGTCGGAAGGCCACCCCCGATTCGGAGAGACGGGACATGGAAGAACGACAGACCCAAGAAGAGGCGACGAAGCTCTGGCAGGAGGCCTACGGCTACCAGATGAAGGGAGAGCTGGACCGCGCGATCGAGCTCTACCAGCGCTCCATCCAGGTGTACCCGACGGCGGAGGGGCACACCTTCTTGGGGTGGACCATGAGCTTCCAGGGCCGACTCGAGGAGGCCACCCAGGAGTGCCTCCGCGCCATCGAGATCGATCCCGAGTTCGGCAATCCGTATAACGACATCGGGGTGTACCTGATGCAACAGGACAAGCCGGACGAGGCGATGGCGTGGCTCGAAAAGGCCAAGCGGGCCACACGCTACGAGCCGCGGCAGTTCCCCTTCATGAACCTCGGGCGGATTCATCTCCAGAAGGGGCGCTGGTGGGAGGCCCTCCGTGAGTTCGAGGGGGCCGTGCGGCTCGCGCCGGGCGATGTCCGAGCGGCCAAGATGCTCCACAACCTGCGCGCGCGGCTGAATTGACGGGAAGCCGGCGCGGCCCGTGACGACACTATCACCCAGGATCTGGCTGATCCTGGCCATCGCCGCGATGGCCCTTCTGAGCACGGCCGGCCGGATCCTGGGTTTCTACGCGGACTGGCTCTGGTTCCGTGAGGTGCAGTTCACGTCGGTCTTCGTCACCGTGCTCCAGACGCAGGTCCTCGTCGGGGTGGTCACGGGCGTCGCGTTCTTCCTGATCCTGTACGGCAACGTGACCCTGGCCTGGCGGCTCGCCCGGCGCCAGGCTCTCGCGGTAGTGGAGGACGCCCCCGGGCTGCCCAGTCCAGAGATCCTGGAGCCGTACCTCCGCCGTCTGGCCTTACCGGTGAGCGCGACCTTGGCCCTCGTCGCCAGCTGGCTGGGGACGGACCGATGGGAGCTGGTCCTGAGCGCCCTGAATCCGACGCCGTTCGGGATCCGGGACCCGCTCTTCGACCAGGATGTGGCCTTCTACGTGTTCCGGCTCCCGCTTTGGAACTCCCTCTATAGCTGGTTGATGGGGGTCCTGGTTCTCTCGGGTCTCGCCGTCATCGCCGTGTCCTTCTGCACGAGGGGTATCCAGGTCTCCCTCAGAGGTCTCTCGATCTCCGGACGGGCCCGGGGTCACCTCTTGATCCTGGCCGCTCTGCTGCTTCTCCTGAAGGCCGCGGGGTACCGGCTGGCCATGTTCGACCTTCTCTTCTCGCAGCGCGGGGTGGCCTTCGGCGCGGGGTATGCCGACGTCCACGCACAGCTGCCGGTCCTCAAAGCCCTGGTGATCCTGACCGGCCTCGTCGCGCTCCTGTGCCTGGTCACGATTCGTCTCCGGAGCTGGCGCCCCCTCCTGTGGAGCGTCGCCGCGCTGGTCGGCGTCGCGATCCTGGGGGGAGCGGCGTACCCCGGTTTGATGCAGCGGTATCAGGTGTCCCCGAACGAGATCGTCAAGGAGAAGCCGTACATCGACTTCAACATCCGGTACACCCGCGTCGCCTACGGCCTGGACAACATCGAGGAACGTGAGTTCCCGGCCGAGGAGACGCTGAGCCTTCAGGATTTGCGCAAGAACGAGGCGACCCTCAAGAACATCCGCTTGTGGGACACCGGGCCCTTGCTCGCCACCTACAGCCAGCTCCAGGAGATCCGGACGTACTACAAGTTCACGGGTATCGACATCGACCGGTACTCCATCAACGGGGAGTACCGGCAGGTAACCCTGTCCGCACGGGAGCTCTCCTCGAAGGATCTGCCGAGTCGGATCTGGATCAACGAGCGGTTGACGTATACACACGGCTACGGCGCCGTCGTCAGTCCGGTGAACCGAGTGACGCGCGAGGGACTCCCCGAATTCTGGATCAAGGACATCCCCCCGGCGGCCTCCACCGATCTTCGGATCTCCCGCCCGCAGCTCTACTTCAGCGAATTGGGGACGGATTATGTCTTCGTCAAGACGCGGGCCAAGGAATTCGACTACCCCGCGGGAGACCAGAACGTCTACACCACGTACGACGGACAGGGAGGAATCCCGCTGCAGTCCTTCTGGCGCACGGCGCTGTTCGCGGCGCACTTGCGGGACCTGAAGCTCCTCCTGTCGAACGACCTGACCGCGGAGAGCCGAGTGCTGCTCTACCGAACCATCCGAGAGCGGGTCCAGCGCATCGCCCCGTTTTTCCGGTACGACGATGACCCCTACATGGTGATCTCGGCGGGGGGGCACATCGTGTGGCTCCTGGATGGCTACACGGTCTCCAACTGGTTCCCGTACTCGACGCCCACGCGCGGGCTGGGCAACTACGTGCGCAATGCCGTCAAAGTGACGGTGGACGCCTATGACGGGACGGTGCGCTTCTATATCGCGGATCCCGCCGATCCCCTCATCCGCACGACCGCGGGGATCTTCCCGGGGCTGCTCCAGCCGCTGGAGGCCATGCCGGCCGACCTCCGCGCCCACATCCGCTACCCCGAGGGGCTGTTCCGGGCCCAGGCGGCGATGTATGCCGTCTACCACATGCGCGACACTCAGGTCTTCTACAACAAGGAGGACCTCTGGAGCATCCCGGTCGTTCATGGGGTTCGGGGAGATCGGTCGATGGAGCCCTACTACCTCATCTTGCGCCTGCCCGGCGAACCGAAGGAGGAGTTCGTCCTCCTGATCCCGTTCAATCCCAGCAAGAAGGACAACCTCTCCGCGTGGCTAGCCGCCCGGAGTGACCCGCCCCACTATGGGAAGCTCGTCGTCTACAACTTCCCCAAGCAGAAACTGATCTATGGCCCGCGCCAGATCGAGGCCCGGATCGACCAGGACTCGTTCATCTCCCAGCAGCTTTCCCTCTGGAACCAGCGGGGCTCCCAGGTGATCAGAGGGAATCTCCTGGTCATCCCCATCGAGCGCTCCCTCATGTACGTCGAGCCGCTCTACATCGCCGCCGAGAAGGGGCAGCTCCCGGAGCTCAAGCGTGTGATCGTCGGCTTCGGGGACCGGATCGCCATGGATGAGACGCTCGAGGGCGCGATCGCTCGGGTGTTCGGGGGACCGGTGACGCAGGCGGGGACGGCGGCGCCACCGCGGCCGCCGGAGGGGGCCGAGGGCTCGGTGAAGGCGCTGCTGGACGCCGCGGCCTCCGCCCTCACGCGCGCAGGCGAAGAGCTTCGCCGCGTGGGCGAGCTGTTGCAGCGACTACGAGAACCTGGCGGGCGCTAGGGCTCGCTCAGCTGACCTGGAAGCGCTTGAGCGCCGTCTGATCGAAGGCCAGGCCGAGGCCCGGCTTCTTGGGCACCACGAGCTGGCCGTTCTCGAGGGCCGGCGCCTCCTCGAAGAGGCGCAGCGACCAGGGCATGTACTCCACGGTGAGGCCGTTGGGGATGGCGGCCACGAGGTGCACGTGAATCTCCGGCACCAGGTGGCTCACCACGGGCAGGTTGAAGGCCTCGGCCATGCCGGCCACCTTCATCCACTGCGTGATCCCGCCCACCCGCAACAGATCGATCATGACGATGTCGATGGAGCGCGCCTCCAGCAGGTGGCGGAACGGCACGATGCCGTAGTGGTACTCTCCGGCCGCGATGGGCGTGGTCAGCGCGTCGGCGATGCGGGCGAGGCCAGGGTAGTCGTCGTGCGCCGTCGCATCCTCCAGCCAGTAGAGATGATAGGGCTCGATCCGGCGGCCCACTTCGATGGCCTGGTTCACGCTCCAGAGCTGGTTGATGTCGCACATGAGGTCGATGTCGGGCCCGATGGACTCGCGCATGACCCGCACGCGCTCGACGGAGGCCGCCACGGTGGGCTCGCTCCCGCACTGCATCTTCATCTGGCGGAAGCCCATGCCCACCAGACGCGGGCCGGCCTTGGCGAGATAGTCCACCGGATGTGCGCGCAACAGGGCGCCGCTCGCGTAGGTCACCACCCGGTCGCGCAGGCCGCCGAGCAGCGCACAGACCGACTGGCCCACCGCCTTGCCCTTGAGGTCCCAGCACGCCATGTCGACGGCCGACAGGGCCAGCGAGAAGATCCCGCCCGGACCCGAGCCGCCCGCCGCGCGCCGCAGCTTGGCCGCGATGGCCTCGACCTGGGTGGGGTCCTCGCCGACGACGAGGCGGGCCAGCGCATCCACCGCGGCTTTCAGGGCGGGGGTGAGGGCGCCGCCGAAGAACGTCAGGCCGATGCCGACGAGCCCCTGGTCGGTGCCCAGCTCGAGGGTGACGAACTCGCGCGTGTCGGTGGGGGCCGGGAGGCCGACGACCAGGGGGTTATCGGCCGGGGTGCTCAGCACGCGGGTGGTGACATGAGTGATCTTCATCGATCGTCTCCTTGGGTTTATGCTTCCTGAGAGCGTAGCCGACATGGCGGCCAGACTCGACCCTGATGATGGAGGGCGTACGATGTCTCCCCAGCCCGTGACCCCGAGGAAGATGCCGTTCGAGAAGTATCGGCCCTGGATCCCCTTCGTCCTCCACGACCGCACGTGGCCTAACCGGCGCATCGAGAAGGCGCCGCTGTGGTGCTCGGTGGATCTGCGGGACGGCAACCAGGCGCTGATCGATCCCATGGACGTCGAGCGCAAGCGGCGCATGTTCGACGCCGTGGTCAAGATGGGCTTCAAGGAGATCGAGGTGGGCTTCCCGGCGGCCAGCCAGCCCGACTACGACTTCGTGCGGATCCTCATCGAGGAAGACCTGATCCCCGCGGACGTCACCATCCAGGTGCTGGTGCAGTGCCGCCCGGAGCTGCTCGAGCGGACCTACGAATGCCTGCGCGGCGCGCCCCGGGCCATCGTGCACTTCTACAACTCCACGAACCCGCTGCAGCGGCGGGTGGTGTTCGGGCTGGACAAGCCGGGCATCGTCGACATCGCCACCGGCGCGGCCACCCTGGCCCGGAAGCTCGAGAAGACCATCCCCGACACGGTGGTGCGCTACGAGTACTCGCCGGAGAGCTTCACGCTCACCGAGCCCGACTTCGCGGTGGAGATCTGCGAGGCGGTCATGGCCGTCATCGAGCCCGACGCCGGCGCCGGCAAGATCATCCTGAACCTGCCCGCCACCGTCGAGTGCTACACCCCGAACGTGTACGGCGACGTCATCGAATGGTTTCATCGCACCATCCGTCATCGGGATCGCATCATCCTGTCCCTCCACCCGCACAACGATCGAGGCTGTGGAGTGGCCGCGGCCGAGTTCGGGGTCATGGCGGGGGCCGACCGCGTGGAGGGCACGCTGTTCGGCAACGGCGAGCGCACCGGCAACGTCGACGTCGTCAATCTGGCCCTGAACCTGTTCGCCATGGGCGTCGATCCCGAGCTGGACATCAGCGACATCGACCAGCTGCGCCGCATCGCCGAGCACTGTAACCGGCTGCCCGTCCCGCCCCGCCATCCGTACGCGGGCGACCTGGTCTACACCTCGTTCTCGGGCTCGCATCAGGACGCCATCAAGAAGGGTTTCGCCGCGCTCCCCAAGAACTATACGGAGTGGGGTGTCCCCTATCTGCCCATCGATCCCAAGCACGTGGGGCGCAGCTACGAGGCGGTCGTGCGGGTGAACAGCCAGTCCGGCAAGGGCGGGGTGGCTTACATCATGGAGACCGAGTACGGCATGGTGCTGCCGCGCCGGCTGCAGATCGAGTTCTCCAAGACGATCCAGACCATCACCGAGGACACCGGCACCGAGATCAGCCCCACCGCGATGCGGGCGGCCTTCGACGCGGCATACTTCCCCGCCGATGCGCCGGTGCAGTTCATCAGCCACGAGGCGGTCACGGGCAAGGAGGGCGCCAAGGTCACCGTGCAGATGCTCGTCGACAACCGGCATCAGACGGTGACCGGCGACGGCAACGGCCCGATCTCGGCTTTCGTGCACGGTCTGGCCAAGGACCTGGGCATCCACATCGACGTGCACGACTACGCCGAGCATTCCGTGTCCGCCGGCACCGACGCCCAGGCCGTGGCCTACGTGGAGGCCCAGGCGCTCGATGGCACCGTGCGGTGGGGCGTCGGCATCGACGAGAGCATCCTGGCCGCCTCGCTGAAGGCGGTGATCTGTGCCGTCAACCGCCTTCGCGTGGCAGCCTCCTCCGTAGGCGCGGCCTGAGCGCTGAGCGATGCGCGTCGGGATCCTGATCCCCACCCGCGGCGTGGTCATGCAGTCGGTACGGCGGCCGCCTGTCGAAGAGTGCTGGACGATGGCGCGGCTCGCCGACCGGGCCGGATACGATGCGGTGTGGGTCGGCGACAGCATCGTGGCCAAGCCCCGGCTCGAGCCGCTCACCACGCTCGCCTACCTGGCCGGACTCACCTCGCAGGTTCGGCTGGGCACCGCCGTGCTGCTGCCCGCGCTTCGCCACCCCGTCGTCCTGGCCCACCAGATCGCCAACGTCGACCAGATCTCGCGCGGGCGCGTGGTCCTGGGGCTGGGCGTCGGCTGGAGCCTTCCTTCCGCGGAGCGGGAGTGGGCCGCGTGCGGCGCCGACCACAAGCGCCGGATGAGGCGGCTGGAGGAACACGTCGAGGTCTGGCGCCGGCTCTGGCGCGGCGAGCCGGTGAGCTATCGCGGCGGGGACGTGGACCTGCTCGACCACACCATCGGGCCGCTGCCTTGGAATCCAGCGGGCCCTCCCGTCCTCATCACGGCCGGCAACCGCGGCGAGATGATTCCCGCCCAGTTCGACCGCTTTGCCAGGCTGGGCGACGGGATCATCACCACGTACGTCCACGCCGAGGAGTGCCGCGTGGTCCGCGAGCAGGCCGACAAGGCACTGGCGCGTCATGGCCGGGCGGACTCCGACTTCCCTCTCTGCGTATACACGACCGTCCGCCTCGACGACGAGGCCCACACCGCGGAGCGCGTGACCGCCGAGTTCCTGGCCACGTACTACGGCGGCGGCGTGCACCAGCGCGGCACGATGGGACTCGGGCCAGCCGGCGAGGTGGTTGCCGCCCTTCGTCGCTACGCCGCTGCCGGGGTCACCGATCTTTGCATCCGGTTCGTCGGCGACGACCAGCTCGCGCAACTCGAGCGTTTCACCACCGAGGTCTTGCCCGCCCTCCGCGGCTGACGCGAGGACCAAGGAGATCCCAGAGATGGCCACGATCGTTCGCTTCGATGTGGCGGCGCCGTACGAGGTCGAGGAGACCGACACACCGTTCGCCAGACCGCAAGGCCGAGAACTTCTGGCGCGCATCTACCGGCCCACCGGCGAGCCCGCCGTGCCCCTGGCCGCCCTGGTCGACGTCCACGGTGGAGCCTGGACGCGGGGGGACCACACGACCGACGCCCTCCACTGCCGGGCCCTGGCCGCGTGCGGGCTGGTCGTCGTGTCGCTGGGCTTCCGACAGGGGCCTGACCACAAGCATCCGGCGGCCAGCGCCGACGTGGCCGCGGGCGTGCGCTACGTGCGGGCCCACGCGCGGAAGCTCGGTGTGGATCCCGCGCGCATCGGCCTCGTGGGCAGCTCCAGTGGCGGGCATCTTGCGCTACTCCTGGCCGTGAGACCCGGCACTCCGGAGCACAGGGGCACGCCGATCGTCCTCCCGGACGGCACGCTCGGCGCGACCGCCGGCGACGATGCGGTGGCCTGCGTGCTGGCGCTCTATCCCGTCGCCGATCCGCTGGCCCGCTACCGGTACGTGCTCACGCGCCAGCACGAGCCCGTGCAGCCCGGAGGGTTCAACGCCGCGGGATTCATCACCGCGCACCACGGTTTCTTCCCCAATGAAGACGCCATGGCGGCGGCCAGCGTCACGCGCGTCGTCTCCTCCCGCGAGAACACCGCGCTCCCGCCCGCGTGGATCGCTCAGCCGGAGTTCGACGACAACGTGCCGGCTCCGATCACCGAGGCGCTGGTGCGCGCCTATCAGGACGGGGGTGGCCAGATCGAGCGAGCATTTCTCCGGCGCGCGGCACGGATTCATCACGCGCCCCAGCCCGGAGGCCGAGAAGGGCATCGCGCTCATGCGCGACTTCGCCGGCCGGCATCTCTGAGTAGGAGGGGGCCTGGACCCCCTCCAAACCTCCCCGTTTGCGCGGGGTGTCACACACGCCCTTTTCCACACCTCCCCGTTTGCGCGGGGTGCCACACACGCCCTCCCAGCGGGCTATCGAGGAGCGTCCCGAGTTCCCCGGGGCGCGACGAGCGCTGGGGGGTATGGGGGGCCATTTCGGGGCCCCCCATCTGGCTAGGGCGCGTGCTTCCCGGAAACTTGAGGCGTCGTCCCTTCCAGTTTCTTCTCCTGACGCTCGAGGCGCGTCTCCCGAGCCCAGGTGCGCTTGAGGTCATCCTGGATGGTGAAGCGCAG
>Ga0184637_10001618_pt1 | contig 15016 bp, 17 predicted proteins | sample PLM3_127_b2_FD_133143 | JGI IMG/M metagenome (GOLD analysis project Ga0184637, IMG submission 133143) | Groundwater sediment microbial communities from an aquifer in East River, Colorado, USA - PLM3_127_b2 | ecosystem: Environmental > Terrestrial > Soil > Riparian zone | place: USA: East River...
AGCTCACCCCGTAGATGACCGCGTTCCTGCGATCGAACTCGCCCTTGAGGTCGCGGAACCCGCAACCCTCGCGCGTTCAACCGGGGGTGTCGGCCTTCGGGTAGAACCAGAGGACGACGGTCTTGCCGCGCAGGCCGACGAGCGAGACGTCGTTGCCGAGATGGTCCTTCGCGACGAACGTGGGAGCGTGGCTTCCGCGCCTGAGCATTCCGGGAAGGTAATATACGGTCGCCGTCGGCGTGGCCGCGACGACGCCGTGAGGGGCGTGCTGCTCCTCGGCGGTGCCGAGTGGACCCGGTACGGCCGAAGCTCGGATGCGCCCGCTACTGGCTCCAGTCGCCGGTGGCGGTGTCGAGGTCGTCCACGAACTCGAGGCCCGCCGGCAGCGCCAGCGAGCTGCTCACGAACGCGAGGATCATCGAGCGCGTGTTCGGGACCGCCGCAGGGCCGCCCGTCGAGACGAAGATGGCGGTGCTGGTGCGGTTCTCGGGAATGCTGAGCGTCACGCTGACCGGGGACGAGCTGCTGAGGTAGGTGCCGCCGGCGCTCGTCCAGGCCGAGACGCCGTTCAGCGCGACGCTGGCCGACTCCCCCCACGCTCCGTAGGCGGAGAGGCGGACCACCGGCACCCAGTTGATGGGGGCCGCGGTGGTGTTGCGGATCCGGAACAGGGCGGCGACCACCTTGCCGTTCGTGGAGCTGTAGTAGGCGTAGGTCTCGGCGTGGACGAGCGCATTGGCGCCGGCGTAGCCCTTCCGCGTGAACAGCGTGCGCAGGACCTCCTTGTTGGCGCTGAGCTGCGACGCGATCGCATTGCCGTCGGTCCAGCTGCTCGGGACGATGCCGCCGAAGAGCGAACCGTCGTTGTTCGCCATCCAGGCGATCCCGTTCTCGTAGGTGTCGAAGACGGCGTACCGGTAGGTGGCGCTCTGGGGCACCACCACCGTGGCCGGCACCCAGTGCCCAGTGCCGCCGAGTAGACGAGGAGCTGTCCGTCGGCCGGCGCGCCGGCCGCGATCGGCCTGCCCTGGAGCGCGGTGACGGTGTTGCCGCCGGGTGATCCCGTGACGTCGCCGGCGAGATCGGCCGCCGCGAGCGACACCGTGCCGCCGAGCGTCACGGCGCCACCGCCGGTGAGGCCGGCGCCCGCGGTGACGGTCACGGCGGAGCTCGCCAGCATGGCATTGGTCACGCCGCCGGTGGCGATCTCCAGGAGCCCCGTTGTGGTGATGGGGCCGCCCGTGAGGCCGGCGCCGGTGTCGATCTGTACGACGGAGCCAACGCCGGGCGGCCCCTGAGGACCTGCGTCCCCCGTCAGCCCCTGCGGCCCCTCGTCCCCGGTGGCGCCCGCCGAGGCGATGAGCTGCCAGGCGTCGTTCGGAGGGACGAGCCCGAGCACAGGCGTGCTCACCGCGACGTACGAGGAGCCCTGGTGATCCACGGCGTCGTCGATCTGGTAGCGGGTGACGTCGCTCCAGCTCCCGGCCCAGCTCGCGCCCCGTGAGCCCTGCGGACCCGCCGGTCCGGTCGCTCCGGGCAGCCCCTGCGGTCCGGCGACGCCCTGGATCCCCTGCGGTCCCGCGACACCTTGTGACCCCACCGCGCCCTGCGGACCGGCCACCCCCTGCGGCCCCGCCACGCCTTGCACGCCTTGCGGTCCGGCGGAGCCCTGGAGGCCGGCGGGGCCGGTATCTCCCTCCGGCCCCTGGATCCCTGCCGTGCCCTCCTGGCCACTGCATGCGGCGGCGACGGCCAGCAGCGCGATCAGCGCGGTGCGTCTCATGGGTGCTCCTCCGGCTCCGGATGCGAGCCTGCCGGCATGCGTAGCAGGCGCGATCGTGGAGCGTAAGCCCGAGGGCACGGTACGGCGGTCGGCCCACATGCACGCACGGTAAATTGTTCGCCCTGCGGGCGCTGCCGGAAGGGCGGGCCGCTCGAGCAGGACCGCGCCGCGCTCGAGCTCGACGGGCGAAGTACCTGGACGCGCGCCGTCAGGCGAGCTTCGCGCCGCGCTCCTCGAGGAGCGAGCGCAGGACGGAGCGGTGGCAGCGCGCCTCGTCGGCGCAGTAGCAGCCGACGGAGAAGTCGGCCTCGTGGGAGAGCGCCGCGAGGAGGTCGAGCGTCCGCGCGCTCTCGGGCTTCGCCAGCTCCGCGCGGTACCTGCGCACGAACGCGGCCCACTCGCGGTCCGTCGCCGCCTGCTGCGCGAGCTTCACGGTCGCGGCGCTCGGGGCGAGGTTCGGGAACCAGACGTCGTAGAAGTCGCGCGACGCGTGCTCGGCCTTCGGGACGCCGCGGGGCGGGTGGCGCACCGTGCCGATGCGGACGCCCTCGCCGCGCGCGCGCTCGGTGCCGAGACGGACGATGCGGATCGCCATGGTCGCTCCCTCCCTCCGCTAGCCGCGGATCATCCGGTTCGGTCCGGACCCCTCGGGCGCGGTCCCCGAGAGCCGTGCCCAGTGAGACTCGCCGGGGAAGTGGGCGAGGAGGGCGACGTAGGAGAGCGCGAAGGGGACGAGCACCCGGACGTCGCGCGACAGGAGGAAGACGATCATCGCGAACAGCGCCGGGCCCTCGCAGATCGCGCACGCGACGATGAGCCGGGTGCGCGCCAGGGCGGGGCCGGAGAGCGGGGCGGCGCCGGGCCTCGCGGGGAGGCGCATCCTCACGACCCAGAGCCACGACGTCGCGACCGTGACGACCGAGAGCGCGGCGGCGACGAGGAGCAACGTGTCGGCGAGCTCGGGGCCGACGCTCCCCTCGAGCGGCGGGATCACGAAGACGACGACGGCGTAGAACATGGAGACGCCCGCGACGAGCGCCCCCCAGATGATCATCGACGTGCGGCGGTCGTCGGGCTGGAGCATGGTTCTCCTCGAGGCGGGAGTGTATGCGATCCCGCGACCGGGAACGCTCATCGTGAACCTCGTGCCGATCCCGGCGGAGCCCTGAACGCGGGCCACGGCGCGGCCTCGGCGCCGCAGCCGCCCCGGGGCGCCAACCGCTCCAGCCGATCGGCTAGGCTCCGCCGATGCCGCCCGACCTCGCCGCCGTCGCCTACGGCATCGCCTCGGCCGTGTCGTGGGGCGCCGGCGACTTCGGCGGCGGGGTCGCCTCGAGGCGCTCGCCGCTGTTCGGCGTCCTCACCTTCGGTCAGGCCGCCGGCGTCTCGATCGTGGTGGCGCTGGCGGTCCTCGCCGGCGAGCCCGCCCCGCCGGGCGCCGCGGTCGCCTGGGCCGTCGCGGCGGGCGTCTCGGGCGCGGTGGGGCTCGCGGCGCTCTACCGCGGGCTCGCCGTCGGACGGATGGGCGTCGTCGCGCCGGTCTCGGCGGTGCTGTCGGCGGCGATCCCCGTGGTGGTCGGGGCGTTCGGGGAGGGGAGGCCGCCGGCGACGAAGCTCGCCGGCTTCGCGCTGGCGCTCGCGGGCATCTGGCTCGTCGCGGGCGCGGGCGCGGGCGCGGGCGCGACCGCGAGCGGGCCGGGCGAGCGCCGCGCCGGGCTCGGCCTCGCGCTCCTCGCAGGCCTCGGCTTCGGCGGCTTCCTCGTGCTCATGGATCGCGGCGCGCAGGGCGGCACGTACTGGCCGCTCGCCGCCGCACGCGGGACGTCGCTCGTCCTGGCGCTCGCCGCGTCCCTCGCGCTCCGCCGGCCCTGGGTGCCGTCGCGCGCCGCGCTGCCCGTGATCCTGCTGAGCGGCGCGCTCGACGCCGGCGGAAACGCCTTCTTCGTGCTGGCGAGCCAGGCGGGCCGGCTCGACGTCGCCGCGGTGCTCTCGTCGATGTACCCCGCGAGCACCGTCGCGCTCGCGGCGGTCGTGCTGCGCGAGCGGGTGAGCCGGCCGCAGGGCGTCGGGATCGCGGCGGTGCTGGTGGCGATCGCGCTCATCGCGGGGTAGCGGGCGTCCGCGCGGAGGGCCACGCGCGCCTCCCTCGCGAGCGACCGCCCCGGCGGGATCACCGGCCCCGCCGCGTTGATTCGACGGGGGGACACGGCGCGGTAGGCGGGGGGCGCATCCTGGTTCCTCAGCGCGCACCTGCACGCCTTGCTGGGCCGCAGCCCCCCGTGCCACGCTCCCCCGACCTCGTCGACCCGGCGCGCCTTCACCACGGACCCTGGTGTGCGCCCGCACATGCGAGGACCGGAGCCATCATGAAGAAGATCCTCGCAGGCCTCACCGCCGTCGCGCTCCTCGGAACCGGGTGTGCGGTGGTCGTCCCGACCCGCAGCTCCAGGTCCGCGGTCACCGCGCAGAAGAAGTGTCCGCCCGGCCATCAGTGGAGCGACGGGCGTTGCCACGCCAAGGGCAAGGGCCACGATCCGGCGAAGTAGCCGGAGAACCCCCTCGGCCCGCGCACCCGGATCGACCCGCGCGTCCTCGGTCGTCGGTCCGTCGCCACGGGACGGTGGCCCTGGCCGCGCTCGTGTCGGGTCCTCATGAGGTCTCCTCCAGCGTGGCTCGCACGCGCGGCCCCGGTGCGACCGCGTCGATCCAGCGCTCGAACGCAGCGAGCAGCTCGCGCAGGGCCTCGCGGGTCGGCTCGTCGGTGAGTCGCCCGGACGCGTCGAACAGCAGCGCCGCGTCGCGCACGAACAGGGTGGGCGCGGGCAGCACGACGGCCTCCGTCGCGTGGAGCACCTGGCGCAAGGCCGCCTGCGCGAGCCGGGTCCCCCAGCGCCCTGGCGTGGCCCCGATCACGGCGACCGGCTTCCTTGCGAGGACCTCGTCGGGCGCGGGCCTCGACAGCCAGTCGATCGCGTTCTTGAGCACCCCGGGGAACGACTGGTTGTACTCGGGCGTCGCGATCAGGAGGCCGTCCGCAGCGGCGACGAGCCCGCGCAGGCGGTGCACCGGCTCCGGGCCGCCGCCGGACTCGCGCTCGAGATCCTCGTCGAACGGCGGCAGCCTCGCGAGCGCGTCGTAGATCGCGACCGTCATGCCCGCGGGCGCGGACGCGGCCGCCGCCTCGAGCAAGCGGCGGTTGAACGAGCCCCGCCGGAGGCTGCCGGGGATGGCGAGGACCGATCGCGTGGGATGACGCATTCCAGGCTCCTTCAGCGCTCGAGGAGGAGCAGCGCCGCGGACACGAAGAGGAGGGCGCCGAGCGCCCGATCCGTCCAGATCCTCACGCTGCGCCGGCGCAGCGCGTTCCCGAGCAGCGACCCGAGGGACGACCACACGATCAGGCAGAGGGCCGGGACGAGCACGAACAGCGGCGCCAGCAGGGCGATCGTGGCTGCCGCTCCAGCCGCCTGCACCGCGGAGGTCGCGGTGAGCGCCATGACCCAGCTCTTGGGGTTCAGGAACTGGAACGCGAACAGGGACCCGGTGCGGGCCGGAAGCCCCGGGTCGGCGAGCTCGCGAGGCGGCGCTGTCCGGCGGAAGCTCGTCACGACGAGCCACGCGCCGGACCACGACAGGTACAGACAGCCGGCGACGGCGATGGCGGTCCGCGCGCCGGGGAGCGCCTGGAACAGCGCGCCCCCGCCGAGCGCCACGACGACGAGCAGCGTGACGCTGCCGAGCACCACGCCCGCGATCGCCGGCGCCGCCCCCACCAGGCCGGACCGGGCGGCCGCCCTCATCACGATGAGGTTGTTCGGCCCAGGCGTGATCGCCCCCACCGCCACGAGCGCTGCCGCTGCCATCCAGTCCGTCACGTCCCAGGTTCCCTATAGTGCCGTTCGATCGGTGCCCGAACACAACCGATGCGCGAGCGACATAGCCTGGGAAATGGTCGTCGCGTAGCTATGTTTGGTCGATGAACGAGACCATTCGAGAGCTGCCGCTGAACGCGCTGCGCGCCTTCGCGCTCGTGTACGGTCACGGCGGCGTCCGCGCGGCCGCGCGCGAGCTCGGGATCGCCCACTCGTCCCTCAGCCGCCACCTCGCCGAGCTCGAGGCGTGGCTCGGCGTGCCGCTGACGGAGGGCAAGGTCGGGCGGCGTGGGTTGTCGTTCACGGCTCACGGCGAGGCGCTCGGGCAGGCGGCGCTCGCGGGCCTGCGGGAGATCGCGCGCGCCGCGGGGTCGGTGCGCGAGGCGCGCTCGCCGAGCTCGGTCGTGATCTCGACGACGGCCTCGTTCGCGGCGCGCTGGCTCCTGGCGCGGCTGCCGCGGCTCGAGGCGGAGCGGCCGGAACTCGAGGTCTCCGTGAGCATCGACTCGAGGCCCGTCGACGTCGACAGCGGCGACGTCGACCTCGCGATCCGCATGGGCCGGGGGCCCTGGCGCGACGTGGATTGCGAGCCCCTGATGGACGACGTGCTCTACCCGGTCATGAGCCCATCCTTCTTCCGGCGATCGGGGCAGCCACGGCGACCGGCGGCGCTCACCCGGCTCCGCCTGCTGCACGACCGCGATCCGAACACGAGCTGGGACGCCTGGCGGCGCGCCCACGGCCCGCCCGGGCTGGACGTCCGGCGCGGCCCCCGGCTCACGTCCTCGGATCTCGTCCTGCGCGCCGCGGTCCTCGGGCAAGGCGTCGCGCTGGCGCGCCATCGGCTCGCGGCGGACGACCTCGCCTCCGGGGCCTTGCTGCGGCCGATCGCCGGATTGAGCGTCGCGCTCGGGCCCGCATACTGGCTCGTCCTGCCCACCCACGGCCGGGGGCGGCGGAGCACGGCGGCGGTCGTCGACTGGCTGAAGCGCGAGGCCGCGGCGCTCGGGCCGCCGGAGTGAAGTACCGGACCAGGCGCTCACGCCGGGCGTGCACCCCGGGCTGCAAGAAGTCACCCTGAGCGACGCGCGACGCGCGACCGCGCTCCGGGCGGGTCGTGAACGCACAAACGCCCGGCCTGGTCGCGACCAACCTCTCGGGTCAGGCGCTTTCACGAGGCGCCGCCCGACCGAGAGGTGATCCCATGAGATTCCCCTTGTCCCTGGCGCTCACCGCGGCGATCGCCGCCTGCGGCGACCAGCAGCCGGCCGACCGGCCCGATCTCCGCGCCGCAGTCGATCAGGCGCAGCTCACGCTGCGCCAGGCCGTGCCGTTCGCCCTGGCGTCGACCCAGGGAGCATCCCCCAACCACGGCTGGCTCGTCGCCGGAACGGAGCTCGCCTTCGACGTCGGCGCGCGCGGCTCGACGGGCATGAGCGAGGTCCGCGTGAGCGCGCAGAACGGATCGCTGATCCGCTCGGGTCCCGTCGCGGAGCCCAACGTTCCCCCGTGTCCGGGCGGCGCGATTCCGCTAGACCAGGCGCTGGCCATCGCCGAGACCGAGGCGAACGGTGAGGCCATCGCGGTGGTCCCCGACGACGACGTGGCATGCGCGCGCGAGATACAGGTGCTGAGCGGCGTCGCCCTGTGGGAAGTGAAGGTGGGCGGCGACGGTGCGGTGCTCGAGGAGGAGCGGTCCGACGAGTTCTCCGGGAAGGAGGACTGATCCCGGGCGGCCGGCCGAGGCGCGCGTCCGACGCGGCCCTCCAGGGCTCGCGCCCGCACGCCGCCCGCGGCCCGCGCCTCGCGGTGCTCACCCGGATGCTGCTCATGAGCCAGCTGCTCCCGTGCATGGGGCTCGTCTCGCCGGCGCTCGCGGCCGACGCGCCCGCCGCGGAAGAGACGTTCCGGGTGACCATCGTGGCCGACCCGTGGGCGGCGCCCTTCACGCCGGCCGAGCTCGCGGCCGCGCTGCGGATCCGGCTGCCGCGCGCGGAGGTGAGCGTCGCCTCCGCGGCGGAGCCGCGCGACGGGTCGGAGCGGGCGGTCCAGGTGCGGTGGCGCGCCCTGCCGCCCGGCCTGCGCGTGGAGCGCGGCAGCGGGGACGCCGTGGAGTTCCCGCTCGGCGAGGACGGGACGCGCGGCCCCGCCGATCGCGCCCAGGTCACGCGGCGGGCGGCGCTCTTCATCGCGCTCTTCGCGGATCAGGGCGCGCCGCCTTCCCAGGCGCCCCGCGCCGGCGTCGAGCTTCCCGGCGAGGGTGAGGGGAGCGGCCCGATCCCGGGCGCCGCGCCCGGTGGGACGGCTCCGGCGCCGCCTCCGCCCGCCGTCGCGGCGCCTCGCCAGGCGTCGCCCGCGCGCTGGGCGACGAGCGCGGAGCTCGGCCCGGCGCTCGCCATCTCGGACGGCGGGGTGACCTCGACCGTGGCCCTCACCATCCGTGCACGTCGCTACTTCACGCCGGCTGCGGCCATCGAGCTCGGCGCGAAGCTCTCCGGCGAGTACACCGCGGAGACCGAGCTCCAGTCCGTGGAGGTCGCGGACCGCGCGTTCTTCGCCGGGGTGGCGTACGAGGCGGGGCTCTCGCGGCGGCTCGCGATGGAGCTCGGCGCAGCCCTCCAGTACACGCACCCGGTCGTGGACATCGACGACCCCGGGCCCGTGAGCCACCTCGACGCCCCCGCGAGCATGCGCTTCGCGGTGCGCACGAGCGCCGGCCTCGCGTGGTCGGCGGGCGAGCACGTGACGCTCGGCATCTCGGCGGCGACCGCGTTCTCGTTTCGCGAGCGCGAGTGGGAGGACGAGGCCGGGCGCGAGGTGCTCGGCCTCGGGACGATGACGCTCGATCTCACCGTGGGGGCAGGCGTGCGCTGGTGACGCGCTCGCGAGCAGCCACCATGACCACCGCGACCGACCGGGAGCTCGTCGAGAGGTTCACGCGGCACGGCGACGACGCCGCCTTCGAGGAGCTCTACCGGCGGCACGTCGATCGCGTCCACCGCGTCGTGGCGCGGATCCTCGGCCCTCGCGGCGACGTGGAGGACGCGGTGCAGGAGATCTTCGTGCAGGTGCACCGCTCGCTCCTCCGGTTCCGCGGCGGGAGCGAGCTCACCACCTGGCTCCACCGCCTCGCGGTGAACGTGACCACGAGCGCGCTGCGCCAGCGCCTGCGCGAGCCCCCGCCGCCGGCGCCGGGCGAGCCCGACCCCGGCCCCGGCGAGCAGCTCGAGGCGCGCGAGGAGGTGCTCGCGCTGTACCGCGCGCTCGACGAGCTGCCCGAGCACAACCGGATCGCGTTCGTCCTCTTCGAGCTCGAGGGGATGCCGCTCGAGGAGCTCGCCGAGGCCACGGGCGTGCCACTCCAGGCCGCGGCGGCGCGCCTGCGGCGCGCCCGGATCGCGATCGCCCGGGCGCTCGGACGAGGCCCCGCGGCTGGCGAGCATGCGGCCGTGCCCGAGGAGAAGCCATGAGGTACGACTGCGAGCAGTGCCGCTCGGAGGTGCCCGCTCGCCACGGGGACGAGCTGTCCCACCTGGCGGCCGCGCGCCTCGCCGCCCACCTCGCCGGCTGCGCGTCGTGCCGCGCCTACGCGGCCCGCTACGCCACTGCGATCGAAGCCGCGCGCGCGTGGCGTCCGGCGCTGACGGCAGCGCGCAAGGAGGCGATCCTCGATCGCGTCAGCGCCCGGGGCGAGCCGGTGCGAGGGCGCGGGGGGCAGCGGTGGTTCGTCGCCGCGGTGTCGCTCCCCACCGCGGCCGCGCTCGTGGTGCTCGCGTTCGTGCTGTTCGTCGTCGCGCGCCCGGGTCCCGAGGTCGCGACGACGCCGCCCCCCGTCGCCCTCGACGCTCCGCGCGAGGGCCTCGGGGCTCGCGCGACGCACGATCCGCGGGCCGGCGCGGGCGCTGGTGCGGCGCATTCGCAGACCAGTCCGGCGCCCGCGGACCGGATCGCTCCCTCCACGGCCGAACCGATCGCGCGGCCGGCGGAGCGCAGGCCGGCCGTCGTGCACGGAGCGCGGCGCGCCGCTCGGCCGGTCGAGGGCGTCGCGCGCGAGGGGGCGCGATCGCCGCTGCCCGCGCCCGCCGCGGAGGCCGCGCCGTCGCCCGCTCCGGACGCGCCCGCTCCGTCCAGCGCGACGTCGCTCTACGCCGAAGCCGAGCGCGCGCTGGCGGAGGCGCGCCCGGCGGGCGCGGCGCGCATCCTCGAGGAGCTGATCGAGCGCGCTCCCGACTCGGCGGAGGCGCAGGCGGCCCGGCTCGAGCTCGGCCGGCTCTACGCGGCGGCGCTCGGTCATCCGGCGCGCGCGGTCGTCCATCTCACCGCGTTCGTGACCCGCGAGCGGGAGCCGGGCGCGCGTGGCGCGGCCAGACGTCTCCTCTGCCGCCTCCTCCCCGCGGCCGAGCGCGACGGGTCGTGCTGGCCGGGGCTGGCGGCGGCCGGTCACCCGGAGTGAGGCGCTCACCCGGCAGGTTCGGCCCGGCGAGGCGGTCCGCTCTGACGGCGGCACGCCCCGGCGTTCGGGCCGGGGCGAACGCCGCAGCGGCGCCCGTCACCGCGGGGCGCTCCGCGTGCCCTTCCGGGAAGTGCGAACCTGCGCGCGCACAACGGCGGGCGTTGCGCGCGACCAATGCGGTGAGGGGGCGCCCCTCGAAGCAGAGGCCGCAGCGCTCCGACCGAGGTGACTCATGAGAGCCATCCCCGCCGTGGCGGTGGTGTTCCTGATCCTTCCCGCGCTGGCGTGCACGGGGAACGCCGCCGGCGACCCGGCCCCTGCGGTCGGGGAGGACGCCGCCGTGGACGCGATGGTCCAGGCGAGCAACGCCGACGACCGCGGTGGCTTCTGCACCCGGACGGCGAGCCTCCTCTTCGAGGCGTGCGGCCACGAGGTCCTGGACGACTTCCTCGTCGCGTCCGCGAAGTGCATGAACGTGTCGAACGGCGCGGAGCGCGCGAGCTGCGCGGAGGAGGCGCGGGCGTCGCGCGCGGAGGCCAGGACGCTCTGCCGCGAGCAGCGCGAATGGCGGCGAGACGCGTGCGAGCTCGTCGGCGAGGCCCGCTACGACCCCGCCCTCGACCCCGCGCGCTTCGACGATCCGCGCCACCCGTCGAGCCCGAACCCGTGGTTCCCGCTCGCCGTCGGCCACCGCTGGGAGTTCCGGGGCGGCGACGAGGTCAACACCGTCGAGGTGGTGGACGAGACGAAGTCGATCGCGGGCCTGACCGCGCTCGTGGTCCGGGACGTCGTGGTGAAGGGCGGCGACGTCGTGGAGGACACCGACGACTGGTTCGCCCTGGCGAGCGACGGGACCGTCTGGTACCTCGGCGAGGAGGTGAAGGACTACGAGTCGTTCGACGGAGACGAGCCGAGGATTCCCGAGCTCGTCAGCATCGACGGGTCGTTCAAGGCCGGACGCGACCGCGACGCGGCGGGGATCATCTTCCAGGCGTCCCCGAAGGCCGGCCAGGCGTACCGCGAGGAGTTCTCCCTCGCCAACGCCGAGGACGTGACGGAGATCCTGGCCACGACGTACGAGTGGGGCCGCGATCCCGAGCTGGATCGGCACGTCCCCCAGGCGCTCGCGGAGCTGCTCTGCGCCGCGGGCGACTGCGTGGCGACCCGGAACATCTCGCTGCTCGAGCCCGGCGTCGAGGCGCGGAAGTACTACGCGCGCGGCATCGGGTTCTTCTTCGAGGTGGATCTGGACTCCGGCGAAGCCGTGCAGCTCACGAGCTGCAACGTCGACCCGCGCTGCGCGTCGTTGCCGGCTCCCTGAGGTAGCAAGGCGCTGCGCCGGCGAGCCACGCGCCGCTCGACCGCGCTACCGCTGCGGGGGACAGAGGGAGGTTCAGATGAGGTCTCTTCACCGGTTGAGCGCTACGACTACCGGCGCTCCACCGCGATCACCACGAACCGCGCCTTCAAGGACTGGCCGCAGGTGTTCCCCGACGCGCTCAACACCCAGGCCATCGCCGAGCGCCTCACGGAGCGCGCCGAGCGCTTCGTGCTCGACGGAAACCGCCTCCCTGGCACTGCGGTGCGAGCCGCGGGAAGCGGCGACCAGCCCGCCCACGCGAGCGGCTCGCTCACTTCTTGTCCAGGAAGACCTGCCCCCGGATCGCCCCGCCCGCGAAGGTCCCGGTGTGTACGTTCCAATAGAACTCGCCCGGGTGACTGAGAATTGCGTCGAGAAGCGCCGGATCGACAGGGACGCAGCCGGACGATGCACCCGGGTCGCCGGCGCTGGGCGGTGTGAGGGGCACGACGACCGGGCCATTCCCTCCCGCCTTGCCGGAGTGGATATGCGCGGCCACCGGCGGGTCGAGGTTCTTGACGGTGATCCCGAAGCAGAGCTGGTTCCCGTCCACCACGGCAGCCACGGAGCCGAAACCATCCGGGTCGCCGGCGCCCGAGTCTCCAGTCGGGCTGATCTCGTTCTCGCCGAGGAGCACGCCGAGCAGTGCCCGGTCTCCCCTCTCGGAGTCCGCACGCGACGCTCCAGGGACGGCGAACGAGACGACTGCCACGAACAGTGCGAGCCCGACGCCTACGGCAAGCTCCTTCCTCATCACGGCACCCCTTCGTTTGGATGAGCTGACGATCGCTTCCCTGCGCTTTCGCAAACCCTGCGCCGCGTGAAGGCGATTCTCGCTGCCAGGCTGAGCGGCTGGTCGCACCCTCCCGGAGCACCGTCTGGTGCGACCAGGGGTGCAGCCGCCGGTCCTGATGTGGATCGTCCGCAGGAACTTCAAGCCGCGCTTGGGGTCCGAGGATTCCCGGTGAGTGGCCCGCGCATCGCTCGCCCGTCTCCCGCGTCAGCGAGGGTCTCGCCCCCCCGGCGGCTGATTACAGGTCTGCGTCTCCCGTTCACCCTCTGCGGTGTGGGGACCCCGGATGAGCTCGCGGCTGCGGGCGCGCTTGGAGGCGCTCTGGTCGCGGGTGCCAGCGCCGCTGGCTTGCGGCGGCGGATGTCCACGTTCACGTCCAAGTGCACGGACCAGGGTCGGCAGGGTCCAGGGGGTACGCGGACTATCGACTCCAGAGAAGCGCGAGCGAGCCCTCGAGCGCGATCCCGACCTGCACCGCCGTTCCCCTCCGAGAGAGGCGATGGGCGTCACGTGGACTCGCGTACCTGCTGCGGGTCCGACGCGGGCGGCACGAGCTGGCGGAACAGGCTCGACTCGCGCTTGAAGAAGCCCTCGGTGTGGAACGACCGGGACAGCCCGAGTACCTCGAAATCGACGTGGTGGCAGAGCTCGTGGAGGAGCGTGCGGAGGAACGTCCTGAACGCGACGACGCGGGCGTGGCGCGCGGTACGCATCCACACGCGGATGAGGGCGACCTCGTCCTCCTGCGTGTAGAGACCGTGAAGCTCACCCCAGTCGCGGCTCGGCCGCACCGCGAGGACCTCCACCAGCGGCGCCGGCGCTCCGAGCGCGCGCGCGATGCGGCCCGCGATCTCCGCGGCCGACGCGGCGACCTCGCGAGCGTCGTCGCGGGCGAGCGCCACCCTGAGCGCCTCGACGGCGGGCGCGAGATCACACTCGCGGGGCAGCGGAAGCGCCGACACGGCGTCGCTCTTCCGGTACACCGCCTGGTCACGGCGCGAGAGCCTGTCGTAATAGGCGAACGGCACCCGAGGGATCGTAGCGACGAGGGGTGTCGCCGGCCGCGGTGGTAGAAGAGGCGACCGATGCGCCGCGCGGCGCCCTGGCGTGGGCCGCGCCGAGGTGCGGGGCCGGGACAAGGAGACGAGCGTGAGAGCCCTCGTGTACGACGCCTTCCGGGAGCGGCCCAGAATCCAGGCGGTGCCCGATCCGACGCCTGAGCCCGACGGAGTGGTCATCCGCGTAGGAGCGTCCGGCCTCTGCCGGAGCGACTGGCACGGCTGGATGGGGCACGACCCGGACATCCGGCTGCCGCACGTCCCCGGGCACGAGCTCGCGGGGGAGGTCGTCGCCACCGGCGAGAGCGTCCGACGCTGGCGCCCAGGTGATCGGGTCACGCTGCCGTTCGTGTGCGGTTGCGGGAGCTGCCCCGAGTGCGCGAGCGGGAACCAGCAGGTCTGCGATCGCCAGTTCCAGCCCGGGTTCACGCACTGGGGATCGTTCGCCGAGTACGTCGCGATCCACTACGCGGACGGAAACCTCGTCCGGCTTCCGGACGCACTGGACTACGTCACGGCGGCGAGCCTGGGGTGCCGGTTCGCGACCTCGTTCCGCGCGGTCGTTCACCAGGGGGAGCTCAGGGGCGGGGAGTGGATCGCCGTCCACGGCTGCGGTGGCGTCGGGCTCTCGGCGATCCTGATCGCGCGCGCCCTGGGGGCGAGCGTCGTGGCCGTGGACGTCGACGATGGGAAGCTCCGGATGGCGGAGGCGCTCGGCGCGAGCGTGACGGTCCATGGTCGGCGCGTCGACGACGTCGGGCTGGCCATCCGGGAACGCACCGGGGGCGGAGCCCATGTATCCATCGACGCGCTCGGTCACCCCACGACCTGCTTCAACTCCATCCAGAGCCTGAGGAAGCGCGGCCGCCACGTCCAGGTCGGCCTCATGCTCGCGGACCACCGGCACCCGCCGGTCCCGATGGATGCCGTCATCGCCAGAGAGCTTCGGATCTTCGGCGCCCATGGGATGCAGGCGCACGCCTATCCCGAGATGCTGCGCATGGTCGAGAGCGGAGTGCTCGATCCGCAACGCCTCGTGGGCAGGCGCATCTCGCTCGAGGACTCGGCGGAGGCGCTGGTCGGCATGGACCAGTTCCCCGGGATCGGCGTGACGGTCGTCGACCGGTTCTAGCGCGTCGAGGCGTCGACACATCGGCGTCGTCACGCCGCGCGATCCGCCACGCGCGCGCTCAGGATCGCGCATCGCCGCGGCGATCTAGGGGGTCCCCGGACGGACCTGGCACGCAGCAGGGATCTGCCAAGACCGCGGGCCCTCGTCTTGCCGAACGGTCGCACGACGCGCCGTTCGCTGTGCTCCCGGACTTGCGGTTCCGCGATGGAACATGGACGTGCAACGTCGAAGCCGCGCGCGCAATGTTGGGGAGGCCGCGAAACTGGACTCCGTCTCCGTCGCTCGCTCTTCAAAGCGGCGAACGAGCCGGAGGGAGGTCATGCCGAAGATGTCACGAACGAACCGCCTGGACCCACAGACGCTCGTCAAAGGCTTTCATGGCATCCGCTACCAGGTGACGGATGTCGCCCGCTCGGTGGCGTTCTACACCCAGCATCTCGGTTTCAAGCTGGAGCATCAGCAACTCCCGGCCTTCGCGAATGTCTCGCTGGGGGATGCGCACTTGCTGCTCAGTGGCCCCGGAGCGTCCGGGTCGCGGCCGATGCCGACGGGTCAGCGCCAGGAG
>Ga0184637_10001619_pt1 | contig 15010 bp, 15 predicted proteins | sample PLM3_127_b2_FD_133143 | JGI IMG/M metagenome (GOLD analysis project Ga0184637, IMG submission 133143) | Groundwater sediment microbial communities from an aquifer in East River, Colorado, USA - PLM3_127_b2 | ecosystem: Environmental > Terrestrial > Soil > Riparian zone | place: USA: East River...
CCGTTCGCGTGCTGCGGAGGGCGACCGCGCGCGAACGGCCGCCGCGACCCTCTGGCCCACGGTCAACATGCCGACAGGCATGTTGAAGACAAATGATCATCGATACACACTGCCACCTGCACGACCCGGCGTTTCGAGACCTCGGGGCCGCCCTCGCTCGCGCGCGCGAGCACGAGGTCTGGGGCGTGGTGGCGGTGGGCTGCGATCCCGCGACGAACGAACGCACCCTGCAGGCGGTGGCGGGCAATGGCAAGATGGTGTGGCCCGCGCTCGGCCTGCACCCGGAGTGGTCGTCGGTGAACGATGGCGCACTCGACGAGGTGGAGGCGCAGGTGGTGGCCAGCCACTCGAGGATCGTCGCCTTGGGCGAGGTGGGGCTGCCCTGGTACAGCCTGGAGGGAGCCGCCGACCCCGCCTCGCTCATGACCCAGGGCCGCGCGCGGCTCGGGCGGCTGCTCGCCCTGGCGCATCGCTTCGACCTCCCGGTCGTCCTCCACGCGCCCCACGGCGCGGCGGTGGGAGCGCTCGAAGCGCTCCGGACCGCGGGGGTGGAGCGGGCCGTCTTCCACTGGCACAAGGCGCCGGTGGAGGTGACGCGCGACATCGTGGCCGCCGGCTACCTGGTCTCGGTGACGCCGGAGGTGGTGTACCGCGAGCGCGACCGGGAGCTGGTGGAGAGCGTCCCGCTGGACTCGCTCCTGGTGGAGAGCGATGGGCCGTGGCCCTACCGCGGCGAGTTCGAGGGAACGCCCTCGGGGCCCTGGCTCGTCTCGCGCGTCGCCGAGGAAGTGGCCAAGCTCAAGCGCCTGCCCGTCGAGGAGACCATGTACCGGCTCTCCGTCAATGCCTGCCGGCTCTTCGACCTGGTCTGGGTCTGAGCGGCGGGCCTCCGCGGCGGAGCGGGTCCGCATGATCGATCGGGAGCGGGTGCGCGAGGAGTTCCTCGAGCTCTGCGCCATCCCGAGCCTGTCCCGCCAGGAGGGCCGCATCGCCCGGCGGCTCGAGAGCGGCCTCAAGGCCATGGGCGCCCGCGTGGAGGTGGACGACGCGGGCGAGCGCGTGGGCAGCGACACGGGCAATCTCCTCGGGCGCTTCGCCGGCAACACGCCGGGCGCCGCGCCGCTCCTGCTCTCGGCCCACATGGACACGGTGGGCCCGGCCGAGCGCATCCGCACGGTGGTCGAGGGCGACATCGTCCGCACCGACCGCACCAGCGTGCTCGGCGGCGATGACAAGTCCGGGATCGTGGCCATCCTCGAGGCCATCCGCGTGGTGCGCGAGCGCGGCATCCCCCACGGCGACCTCGAGGTGGTGCTCACCATCAGCGAGGAGCGGGGCCTGGAGGGCGCGCGGCACTTCGACACGAGCCGCCTCCGCGCCCGGCGGGGGCTGGTGCTCGACGTGGACGGGGTCGGCGAGCTGATCACGCGGGCGCCCGCCGCCAACCAGCTGAGCTTCACGGTGCACGGCCTCGAGGCCCATGCCGGCATCTGCCCGGAGCGCGGGCTCAGCGCCGTGCAGGTCGCCGCGGAGGCCATCGCGGCCATGCGGCTCGGGCGCATCGACGCGGAGACCACCGCCAACCTGGGCATGCTCCGGGGCGGGCTCGCGACCAATATCGTGCCCAACCGGGTGGTGGTGCACGGTGAGACCCGGAGCCTGGACGAATCCAAGCTCGAGGCCCAGACCGCGCACATGCGGCGCTGCTTCGAGGAGGCGGTGGCGCGCCACGCCGTGTCCGTGGACGGGCGGGAGCATCGGGCGCGGGTCGAGATCGAGGTGGAGCGCCAGTACGAGCGGCTGGCCGTCCCCGATCAGGCGGGCATCGTGCGGCTCATGACGGCGGCCGCGGGCGCCCTCGGCCGCTCGCTGCCGACGCGGGCCACCGGCGGAGGGTCGGACGCCAACGTCTTCGCCGCGCGGGGCCTCGAGGTCGCCAACCTGGCCTGCGGCATGCGCGACATCCACACCGTCAACGAGTGGGTGAACCTGCGCGACGTCGTGCTCACCGCCGAGCTGCTCGTCGAGCTGCTCCGCGCCAACGCCGCCGCGGCCTGAGCGCACATCCCTCTCCCCGCTGGGGACAGGGCAGGGTGAGGGGCGGTGGCACGAACACGCGGGAGGCTACCCGCCCTCACCCCAACCCTCTCCCGGGACGGGAGAGGGGGCACCGGAGGCGCGGCGGCTAGCGGGAGCGGGCGAGCTTTTTCGCCGGGGCCGCGGGCGCGGATTCCTTCAGGTACGCGGCGGCGGAGTCGCCCGCGGTCTTGCCGAACACCGCGCCGGACATGAGGCCGGAGCCGCCGGGATAGTTGTGGTAGAAGAGGCCGCCGACCAGCTCGCCGCCGGCGAAGAGGCCGGGGATGGGCCGGTCGGAGGTGTCGAGCACGCGGGCGCGTGTGTCCACCCGGAGGCCGCCGAAGGTGAAGGTGATCCCGCACGTCACGCCGAAGCCCACGTAGGGGGGAGAGTCCAGCCGCTGCGCCCAGTTCGACTTGGGCGGCGTGATGCCCCGCGTGCCCTTGCCGTCGAGGATGGCGGGGTTGAACGGCACGTCCTGGACGGCGGCATTGAACTCGCGCACGGTGCGGGCCAGCCCCTCCGGATCGATGTCGAGCTGCCGCGCGAGGTCCTCGATGGTATTGGCCTCGGCCTTGGTGACCTGCCGGATGCGGTACTCCTCGCGCAGCACCTCCACGGTCTTCTGGTCGAAGAGCTGGAAGGCCGCGCGCTGCGGCTGGCGCAGGATCTCCCGCCCGTACTTGGCGTAGGTGTAGTTGCGGAAGTCCGCCCCCTCGTCCACGAAGCGCTGGCCGTGGATGTTGACGATGAGGCCGAGGGGATAGGAGTGCTTCTGGAACATGTCGCCCACCGTCCGGTCGCCGAACGGCGGCGAGGCGAGGTCCCACGCCACGGCGTGGCACGACGACCAGTGGCCGAAGGCCTGGGCGCCCACGTCGAGCGCCATGCGGATGCCCTCGCCGGTGTTGTGCCGCGTGCCGCGCACCCGGGCGAGGTCCCAGTCGCGTCCCAGGTAGCGCGTGCGCCACTCCGGGTTGGCCTCGAACCCGCCCGAGGCGATCACCGCGGCGCGGCAGGGGATCTCCCGGAAGCCGGCGGGGCCGTGGCTGACCACGGCGCGGATGGCGCCCGCGGGATCGAGCAGGAGCTGCCGCGCGCCCTCGCCGTAGCGCACGTCGATCCCCACCGCCGCCGCGCGGTCGTAGAGCGACTGGACCAGCCCCGGCCCGCCGCCCACCGCCTCCACGGCCATGCCCCCGAAGAAGTGGTGGCGGTCGCCCACCTTGTAGGCCTGGCGGCCGAACATGAGGATCCAGCGCACGCCCTGGCGCCGCATCCAGACCACGGTGGAGCGGGAGCGCTTGACGAGGTGCGTGGTGAGGTCGGCGTCGGCGAGCGACTCGGTGAGCCGCATGATGTCGTCCAGGTACTGGGTCTCCGAGTAGGGCGGCAGCTCGATCGAGCGCGCCTCCCACTCGGTGACGTCGGGGATCACGTCCTGCCGCAGGTCCTCGAGGCCCTGGTGGGCGAAGCGGAAGCCGCCGGCGGTGAAGAACGAGTTGCCCCCCCGCTCGGGCTCGGGGGCCTTCTCGAGGACGAGCACGGAGACGCCGGCCTCCCGCGCGGCCAGCGCCGCGCACAGCGCGGCGTTGCCGCCGCCGATCACCACCACGTCGTGCCCGGACGGCCGCGCACCGGTTGCCTTCTTCACGATGTTCCAAGACCTCCCGTCATGCCACGTGGTGGGGCCACCCTCAGCGGCCGAACACCGCCAGGACGAGGAGGCCGAGGGTGCAGCGATAGATCACGAAGGGGAGCAGCGAGCGCTTCTCCAGATGGTTCACGAGGAACCAGACGGCGACCAGCCCGGCGGCGAAGGAGGCCACGACGCCGGTGAGGAGCGGCCCGAGCGACGCCGGGTCGGTGCCGTGGCGGAGCAGCGAGAGGAGCTTGACGCCGCCGGCGGCGGCGGTGATGGGGATGCCGAGCAGGAAGGCGAAGCGGGCGGCGGCCGCCCGGGTCATCCCCGCGAAGAGGCCGGCGGTGATCGTGATGCCCGAGCGCGAGGTGCCGGGCATCAGCGCCACCGCCTGGGCGACGCCCACGCTCATCGCCGCGCCCCACGTGGCGCCACCCGGCTCGCGGATCGTCCGGGGCGTGGCCGCCGCGTGGCGGTCGGCCAGCCACATGACCAGTCCCCAGCCGATGAGCGTCACCGCGATCACGAGGGGATCCCGCAGCCGCGCGGCGATGACCTTCTCGAACAGCAGGCCGGCCAGCCCGCCGGGCACGGTGGCGGCCATGAGGAGCAGGGCGAGGCGCCGGTCCATCCCGCGCGCCATCCGCCAGAGGTCCGCGCGGAAGTACAGGACGAGCGCGGCGAGCGTGCCCACGTGAATGGCGGCGTCGAAGGCCAGCCCCTGGTCCGGCCAGCCGAGCAGGCGGGGGGCCAGGACGAGGTGGCCGGAGGAGGAGACGGGGAGGAACTCGGTCGCGCCCTGGACGACGCCGAGGACGGCGCTCTGGAAATAGGTCACTACCCGACGATCTCTTCGCCACCGTCCACGCCGATCACGTTGCCCGTCATCCAGTACGTGTCCTGGTGAGACAGCACCACGATGGCCCGCGCCACGTCCTCGGTGGTGGTGAGGCGTCCGCCGGGGTTGCGCCGGCGCGCCGCGTCCTTGATGGCCTCCGCGCTCGGGATCTTCCGCAGGGCCGGCGTGTCCGTCACGCCCGCCCGGATCGAGTTGGCGGTGATGCCGAGCGGCGCCAGCTCCGCGGCGAGCTGCCGGATGCTGGACTCGAGCGCGGCCTTGGCCGCGGAGACGGGGCCGTAGAAGGGGAGCACGCGGGTGCCCCCCGACGAGGTCATGGCGAAGATCCGGCCGCCCTCGCCCATGAGCCCGCGGCCCACCAGCTCCTGCGTCCAGTAGATCAGGCTGTGCGCCATCACGTCGAGGGTCATCTCCATCTGCGCCTGCGTCACCGCTTCCTTCATCGGGTCGGCCACGAAGAGCTTGAGGGTGCCGAAGGCGAGGGAGTGCAGCAGCACGCGCACCTGGCCGAGCTGGCCCCGCTCGCGCAGGATCCGCTCCACCTCCGCGGCCACTTCCGCGCGCTTCTCCTCGTCGGCCGCGTTGACGTTGAAGAAGTGCGCCTCGCGCCCCATGCCGCGGATCTCCGCGACGATGCGCTCGACGTTGGCCAGGGTGGCTCGCCGGTCGAGGTGGACGCCGAAGATGTCCAGCCCGGCGCGCGCGAGGGCGAGGCTCGCGGCCTCGCCGAACCCCGACGAGGCGCCGAGGATCAGGGCCCAGCCCTCGAGACGGATGGGGTGGGCGGAGCTGGTCATGGGCACGACCTCCTTCCCCGCATCATGGCGGGCGCCATTCTATCATCATGGTGGCTCTCACCGTGGCGGCCGCCTCTTCGCCCGACGGCGCATCGGTGCTAACATTGGGCCGCTCATGGCCAAGACCGCCGGCATCGTGCTGATCGGCAACGAGATCCTGTCCGGCAAGGTGGTGGACGCCAACGCATCCTACCTGTGCCGGGAGCTGCGCGCGCTGGGCGTGGAGGTCCGGAAGATCACCGTGGTCCCGGACGAGATCGACCTGATCGCCGCCGAGGTGGCCGAGTTCAGCCGCGCCTACGACGTGGTCTTCACCTCGGGGGGCGTCGGCCCCACCCACGACGACGTGACCATCGAGGGCGTGGCGCGGGCCATCGGCGTGCCCGTCGTGCGCGACGAGCGCCTCGTCGCCCTCATCGCGCGCTACGCCAAGGGGCCGCTCAACGAGGCGCGCCTCAAGATGGCCGAGGTGCCGGAGGGCTCCGACCTGGTGGCGGGGGAGCGCCTGATGTTCCCCGCGGTGGTGGCGCGCAACGTCTACATCCTGCCGGGCGTGCCCGAGATCTTCCGCCAGAAGTTCGAGGCCCTCAGGGAGCGCTTCCGCGACACGCCGTACTTCCTCGCCAGCGTCTTCATCGACATGGGCGAGGGCACCCTCGCCGACTACCTCAACGATCTCCTCCGGCGCCATCCCGACCTGATGCTCGGCTCCTACCCGGAGTTCTCGAACGCGGAGTACAAGGTCAAGGTGACGCTGGAGTCCAAGGACCGCGGCCTGATGGAGCGGGCGGTGGCCGAGCTCCTGGGCCGGCTGCCCGCCGCCGCCGTCGTCCGCGTGGACCGCTAGCCTCCCACACCCCGTCTTGCCTTCGCGCGCGCGAGCATGACCGCCAGGGTGCTGCTGGCCGTCGGCGTGGTCGCGGCGGCGCTGTTCCTCACCGGTCTCGGCGCGGCGCCGTTCGTGGACCCGCCCGAGGGCGTTCACGCCGCGGTGGCGCTGGAGATGGCCCGGACCGGCGACTGGATCACGCCGCGCCTCGACGGGGTTCGCTACTTCGACAAGCCACCGCTGCTCTACTGGCTCATGGCCGCCGGCTTCGCCGCCCTCGGCGTCTCGGAATGGATGGCGCGCCTGCCCTCCGCGCTGTCCGCCGTCGGCGTGGCCGTGGTGACGGCGTGGATCGGCGTCCGGCTCGGCGGCGCGCGGCTGGGCCTGCTCTCGGGCCTCATGGTGGCGGCCAACCTCGAGCTGTTCGTGTTCGCCCGGCTCGTCAAGCCCGACCTGCTCTTCGTGCTCTTCATCACGGTGGCCCTCGCGGCCTTCGTCGAGGCCTACGGCACGGACCGGCGGGGAGCCGTGCTCGTCTTCTACGCGAGCCTGGGCGCCACCGTGCTGGCCAAGGACCTGCTCGGCGCCGTGGGGCCCCTGGCGGTGGTGGCGCTCTTCTTCGCCCTCACCGGCGAGCGCGAGGTCCGCGCGCGCTGGCTGCCGTGGCGCGGGCTCGCCGTGCTCGCGGCGGTCGCCGTGCCCTGGTACGCGGCGATGGAGGCCGCGAGCCCGGGATTCCTCTGGTACACGGTCGTCGACAACCACGTGCTGAACGTTCTGCAGCAGCGGGTGTTCCCGGACGAGGACGTGCCGCTCAGCGCGGTGGAGTTCCTCGCCGTGACGGCGATCGGCTTCCTGCCCTGGACCCTCGCGCTGCCCTGGGCGGTGTGGCGGGGCCTGCGGGGACCGTGGGACACCGCGGAGCGCCGGGTCTGGCTGCTCCTCGCGCTGTGGACCGCCGTGGTGCTCGGGCTCTTCACGCTCTCGCCGTTCAAGCTGCCTCACTACGGGCTGCCCGCCTTCCCCGCCATGGCTCTCCTCGTGGCGAAGCTCTGGAGCGACGCGGTCGACGGCGACGCCCCGGCGCCGGCGGCGCGCGCCCTCGTCCTCCCCGCGCTCGTCGCGCTGATCGCCCTCGCCCTGGCGGCCTGGCTGGCCTGGCAGGGCCAGCTCCGGCTGCCCGCCGGCGCGCTGCCCGCCGCCGACGTGGCCGCGCGGAACCTGGCGGCGAGGGGACAGGAGGCGCCCTTTGCCACCGCGGCGGATCTCGGGCCCATCTTCGGCGGGCTCGCGCTGATCTTCGCCGCGGGAGCGGCGGGGCTTGCCGCCACCGTGGTGATGGGCCGGCCCCTGGTCGCCGTGGGCCTGCTCCTTGCCGTGATGCTCGCCTCCCTGCCGGTCACCATCCAGGGCTTCGCGCTCTTCGCCCAGAGCCGGTCCGTGCGGCCGCTCGCCGAGGCCGTCGCGCTGCGGGGCACGCCGCGCGACGTGCTGGCCCACGAGGGCCCGCTCGAGACCAGCGCCTCGTGGCTCCTCACGCTGGACCGGCAGGTGAAGATCGTGAACGGGCTCCAGTCGAACCTGGCCATCGGGGCGACCTTCGCGGATGCCGCCGGCGTGTTCTGGAGCGCCGCGGAGCTCGCGGCGGCGTGGCGGGGCGGGGCGCGGGTCTTCCTCCTCTCGGCGGTGAAGCCCGAGCGGAGCGTGGTGCGGCAGCTGCCCCCCGACCGGGTGCACCTGCTCGCCGAAGCCGGGGGGCGCTGGCTCTACTCGAACCGGCCCTAGCCAGTCTCCCGGCCCCGGACCGCGCCACCGGTCGTCGGGGAAGGGGCACCCACGATGCTACTCTTGGGGCGTGAGCCCGGGGCCCTACGAGCTGAAGGACGATCCCCATTCGAGCCACGCGATCATCCTCGCCCGCCTGGGCGAGGGGAGGGGGCGCCGGGTGCTCGACGTGGGCGCCGCCGACGGCTTCCTCGCCGAGCGGCTCGCCGCGCAGGGCTGGCGCGTCACCGCGATCGAGCGTGACCCCGCCCTGGCGGAGCAGGCGCGGGGCCGCTGCCACGAGGTCGTGGTGGCCGACCTCGAGCAGGGGGTGCCCTCGCTTCCCGGGGCCTTCGACGCCATCGTCTACGGCGACGTCCTCGAGCACCTGAGCGATCCTCTGCCCGTATTGCGCGGCCTCAATCGCGGCCTCGTGTCCGGCGGCCTCGTCATCGTCTCCGTCCCCAACGTGGCGCACCTGTGGGTGCGCCTCTCCCTGCTCGTCGGACGGTTCGCCTACGAGGACCGGGGCATCCTGGACCGCACGCATCTCCGGCACTTCACCCGGCGCTCCTTCCTCGAGATGCTGGCGCGCGCCGATCTCCGAGTGAGCGAGCTGGCCGTGACCCCGGCGCCGCTGCCGCTCGTGATCCCGCCCAGGTTCCACGGCGCCTGGCTCTCCGCCGCCCAGCGGCTGGGGTCGGCGGCCGCCCGGTGCTGGCCGGGCGGCCTCGCCTATCAGTTCGTCGCGGTATGCCGGAACGGATCGGGCCCGGAGTGAGGACAACGCCTCGCCCGAAAGTCGTCGTCGTCATGCCCGCCTACAATGCCGGCCGGACGCTGCGCCTCACCTACGAGCAGCTGCCCAAGGACTCCGTCAACCTCGTCATCCTGGTGGACGACGGCTCCACCGACGCCACCCTGGAGGTCGCCCGCGAGCTCGGCCTCGAGGTCTTCGTCCACGACCGGAACTACGGCTATGGGGCCAACCAGAAGACGTGCTACACCGAGGCGCTGCGCGCCGGCGCCGACATCGTCGTGATGGTGCATCCCGACTACCAGTACGATCCCACCCTGGTGCCTCAGATCATCGCGCCCATCGTGCGGGGCGAGGCCGACGTGGTCCTCGGCTCCCGGCTGGCCGGCGGCGGCTCGCCCGTCCGGCAGGGGATGCCGTGGTGGAAGTACGCGGCGAACCGGTTCCTCACCTGGGTGGAGAACCGGGCCTTCGGGCTCGCCCTGTCCGAGTTCCACACCGGCTACCGGGCGTTCAGCCGCGAGGCTCTGGAAGCGGTGAACTTCCGCATGAACTCCGACGGCTTCGTCTTCGACCAGGAGATCATCGCCCAGGCGGTGGCCGGACGCTTCCGCATCGCGGAGATCGCCGTGCCCGTCCGCTACTTTCCCGAGGCCTCCTCGGCGGGCTTCGTGGACTCCTGCATCTACGGGCTCACGATCCTCTGGGTGGTGACGCGCTACCGGCTCCACCGGTCGGGGCTCAAGCGCTCGCGCCGGCTCCAGTCGATCCGCAGCCGGTACACGCGCCTTCCCAGCGACGCCCCGCCGCCACCCGTGTGCTGACGATCGGCCGGCTCCTCGACGTCGCCGCCGTCCTCGCCGCCGCGGCCCTCGCCGGAGCGCTCCTCACGGACTGGCGCCGTCCCGAGGACGTCTTCATCGTACTGCTCGCCGTGGTGGGCCTGCGGCTCCTCGCCCAGCCCATGCGCGTGCCGGCCGTCCGCCCGCGGCGCGTCGTGGCCGTCGCGGTGGCCGCCTACGCCGCCGTCTTCTCCTTCGTGACGGTGACGCGCCACCACACCCTCCTCACCCACGCGCTCGATCTCGGCTACTACGTGCAGCTCCTCTGGAGCCTCGCCGAGGGGCGCGGCCCCCACGTGAGCCTGCCCGAGATGCACGCCTGGGGCGATCACTTCTCCCCCATCCTGTACCTGCTGGTTCCCGCCTTCTGGCTGGCGCCGGGCCCGGAGGTCCTGCTCGTCATCCAGTCGGTGGCCCTCGCGCTGGGCGCGGTGGCCACCTTCGCCCTCGCGCGCCGCCGGCTCGGCGACGAGCGCCCCGCCGCCGCCTTCGCGGTGCTCTACCTGCTGAACCCCACGCTCCACGGCATCAACGTGCGCGATTTCCACGCCACCGCGCTGGCCATCCCGCTGCTCCTCGCCGCGCTCTGCTTCGCCGAGACGGGCCGGTGGCGGCTCTTCGCCGCCGCCCTCGCGCTCACCCTCGCGTGCCGGGAGGACGCGGCGCTGCCCGTGCTGGGGGTGGGCGCCTGGCTCGCGCTGCGCCATCAGCGCTGGCTCGGGGGCGGCGCCGTCGCGCTGGCCGCGCTCGTCGTGCTCGCCGTCGAGGTCCGGTGGCTCTTGCCGCACTACCGCGGCGAAGCCTACAGCCACCTCGGGCGCTACGAGCATCTCGGGCGCTCGCTCGGCGAGATCGTGTCCACGCTCGTGCTCCACCCCCTCCGCACCCTCGGCGAGGTCCTGTCGGGCCGGCGGCTGCTCTACCTCGGCGCCCTGCTCCTCCCGCTGGCCTTCCTCCCCCTGCTGGCGCCGCTGGAGCTGGTCGGGGCGCTGCCCGCTCTCGCCCAGAACCTCCTGAGCCGCGACCGCATCCTGTTCCACCACCGCACCCAGTACCAGGCCTTCGTCCTGCCCTTCCTCGTGCTCGGCGCCGTCGCGGGCTACGATCGGCTGGCCACGCGGCGGCCGGGGCGGTGGCCCGTTCGCGTGCTCGTCGTCGCGGCGCTGGCCAGCCTCTGCCTCTCCGCGCGCACCGTGAACGATCTCGCGCTCCGCCGCTGGTGGCCGACGGCCGAGCATCGTGCGGCCTACGCCGTGCTCGCGCGGGTGCCGCCGGACGCCTCCGTCTCGACGGACGAGCGCTACATCCCGCACCTCGCCTTGCGCCCTCGCGTCTACGTGTTCCCGACGGGCCTGGACCGGAGCGATCACGTGCTCGTGAACGCGCGGGCCTATCCATGGCGGAACCGGCCGGGGGTAACGATGGAGCGCGAGGCAGGCGCGGTGACCGTCCGGGTCGCCGAGACGGGGTCCGAGCACCGCTACGCGGTGGTCGCCGAGACCGGCCCCCACCTGCTGCTGCGCCGCGAGTGACGCGAACCGGGTGTCTCAGGCCTCCGCGGGCGGCTCGCCGCTCAGGATATGCGAGGCGTGGTGATGCGCGAGGAGCCAGTCGCCGCCGCGGCGCTCGAAGATGTTGGTGGCGAGGAGCGTGGTCACCGCGATGTTGCCGCCCGCCTGGGACAGGATGCTCTCCGTGCAGGTCACCCAGGCGCTGTCGCCCTCCACGCGCACGTTGACGTCGCCGATGCTGAAGCGCATCTCACGGCTGTCCTTGAAGATGGCCTCCCACGACTGGCGGACGGTGTCCCACCCGCTGAGGAGGGTCCAGCCCGGGTGCACGCACCGCACGTGGTCGCCGTGGGCCCAGAGCGCGCCCATCTCGGCGAGGTCGCGGGCCTCGAACGCGCGGTAGAAGCGGGCATTGGCCTGCTCCACCTCCGCCGCGTCGTCGTCCGGCCTCATCCGGGACACGAGACCACCAGCGAGTCGCCGTCGCGCTCGACGGTGAGCCGCTCGAGACGGGCCCCCGGGCAGGGACCCTCGAGGCAGATCCCGCTGTCCGGAGCGAAGACCGCGCCGTGCGTGGCGCAGATCAGGTGGCGCCCGTCCTCGGTCCAGAACTCGTTGGGCCACCAGTCCAGGGGCGTGCCGGCGTGAGGGCAGCGGTTGACGTAGGCGTGATACCGGCCCGCGTGGTTGACGATGAACCCGGCGAGGACCTTCCCGGCGCGCCGCAGCTGGAACGTGGCCGTCTGGCTGGGTCCCAGCGCCTCCGCCGCGCAGCGCCACGTGGCCGCCTCGTCCGCGGAATCCACGCCCCGGTTCTACCAGATTCGCTCGGCGAGCGCCATGCGCGGCGCCGGAGCCTTGCGTCCGGCGTGCTACCATGACCGGGTATGCTCGCCGTCGATGCGCAGGACCTCGTCAAGACCTTCCGCGGCGGCTGGCTCCACCGCCGGCGGACCCAGGCCCTCCAGGGCGTGAGCCTGCGCGTGCCCCGGGGGGCGATCTACGGGCTGCTCGGGCCCAACGGGGCGGGGAAGACCACCTTGCTGTCCATCCTGGCCACCCTGCTCCTCCCCGACGGGGGGTCCGCGCGCATCCTCGGCCATGACGTGGTCGCCGAGAGCCTTGCCGTGCGCCGGCGCGTGAACATGGCCAGCGGCAATGCCTCCTTCGTGTGGAGCCTCCGGCCCTCGGAAGTGCTCGCCTTCTACGGGCGCCTCTACGGCCTCAGCGGCCGCGCGCTCCGCGCGCGGGTGGAGGAGCTGCTCGAGCGCTTCGAGCTCCGCGAGCACCGGCGCACGGAGTACAACGAGCTGTCCACCGGCCTCAAGCAGCGGCTGGCCTTCGCGAAGGCGCTCCTCAATGATCCGGAGGTGCTCTTCCTGGACGAGCCCACGCTGGGCCTCGACCCCGACGTGTCCATCCGCATCCGCGCTCAAGTCGCCGCGCTGCGGCGCGAGCGGGGCACCACGGTGATCCTCACCACGCACTACATGCGGGAAGCCGAGGAGCTGTGCGACGAGATCGCCTTCATCAAGGGCGGGCGCATCCTGGCCCAGGGCACTCCCGACGCCCTCAAGCGCCAGATCCGTATCGGCGAGGTCATCGCGCTGCGTCTGGATCCCGCCGAGCCCGCCGGGCTCGCCGAGCTACCCGGAGTGCTCGACGTGCGGGCGCGCCAGGAGCGCGTGGAGTGCACGGTGGACGCCGCGGACAAGCGGCTGCCCGAGGTGCTGCGCTGGCTGCACGAGCAGGGCGTGCTCGTCCGGGACTGCCAGGTGCGCGAGCCGGACCTCGAGGAGGTGTTCGTTGAGCTCGCCCGCTAGCGCGACGGCGCCCGGGCTCGCTTCTGGGCTGCGCGGCGAGTGGGTGAGGACGTCGGCCTTCGCCTACCGCAACCTCATCATGGCCCGCCGCAACGTGTTCTTCCTCTTCGAGCTCACGTTCTGGCCGGGCGTGGCCATGCTCTCGCACGGCCTCCTCACGCGCTTCCTCGACCTGACGCCGCAGATGACCGCCTTCATCCTGGTGGGAACGGTGGCCCTGTCCGCCGTCCAGGTCTGCCAGCTCGACGTGGCCTACGCCGTCCTCTTCGACATCTGGTCGAAGTCGATGAAGCACCAGTTCCTCACGCCGGTCGGCATCCGCCACCTCGCGCTGGGATCCTGGGTCATCGGGGTGGGCCGCGGCATCGTGGTCTTCGCCCTCATGGCGGCGATCGGCACCTGGGCATTCGGGTTCGACTTCATGGGGGCGGGGCCGGCGAGCGTGGCGGTGTTCCTCCTCGGCTGCTTCCTCTCCGCCCTGGCCATCGGGCTCTTCGTCTGCACCCTCGTGCTCCTGTTCGGCACCCGCGCGGAGACCTCGGCGTGGGCCACCGTGAACTTCATGGTGATGCTCGCCGGCGTGTACTACCCCGTCTCCGTGCTGCCCGAGTGGGTCCAGGTGGTGTCCGCGCTCATCCCGCTCACCTACTTCCTGGACGCCTTCCGGGCGGGGTACGGCTTCCCGTCGCGCTTCGCCTGGCCCGCCACGACCGGGCTCGCCCTCGCGATGCTCTACGTCGCCCTCGCCCACTGGGCGCTGGCCGCCGCCATCACGCGCTCGCGCCGCACCGGCCTCCTCCTCAAGCTCTCGGAGTGAGGGCGGCGGGGAGCTCGGGCAGTCCCGCCAGTCTCCAGTCCGCCTCCGCGAAGTCCTGCCCGGCGGTGGTGGGGCAGGGGATCACCGCGCAGCGCATCCCCGCCGCCTTCGCCGCGAGCATGCCGTTGCGCGAGTCCTCCACCACCACGCAGCGGGCGGGCGCCACGCCGAGCCGCCGGGCGGTCTCGAGGAAGACGTCGGGGGCAGGCTTGCCGCGCGGCACCTCCACGCCGGACACCACCACCTCGAACGCGCGGCGCAGCCCCAGCGCGTCGAGCGTGGCGCCGATCACCTCGGGCTCGGCCGACGAGGCCAGGGCGACACGGTAGCCGAGGCCGGGCAGGCGCTCCACCACCTCCGGGACGCCGGGCATCGGCCGCGGCCGTTCGCGGAGCAGTCCCAGCAGCTCATCGAGATACACGCGGGCGAGGGCGTCCTCGGCGGGCTCGAGGCGATGGCGCGCCCGGAGGATGCGGCAGCAGTCCAGCGTGGTCCGTCCGATGAACTCCTGGTTGTCCGCCTCGGTGTAGGGGATGGCGTGCCGCGCGAGCATCCGGCGCATGGCCTCCATGCCCAGGGGCTCGGAGTCGTTCAGGACCCCGTCCATGTCGAACACCACCACCTCGATGGACGGCGCGCGGGCGTACGGGCGGGAGGCCACGGCCTCAGCGCTGGAGGAACTTCCGCACGCTCCCCGCGATGCCGTCGGGGTCGAGGCCGTGCTTGGCGTAGAGGCCCTTGGCGTCGCCCGACTCGCCGAAGCCCGAGACGCCGAGCCGCTTGAGGGGGGTCGGCATCAGCTCGCCCAGCATCTCCGCCACCGCGCCGCCGAGCCCGCCCGAGAGGCTGTGATCCTCGACGGTCACCACGTGGCCCGTCTTGCCCGCCGAGCGGATGATGGCCTCCTCGTCGAGCGGCCGGATCGTGGAGACGTTCAGCACGTCGGCCTGGATGCCCTGAGCGGCCAGCTTGCCCGCCGCTTCGAGACAGTTCCAGAGCGGGCCGCCGGAAGCGAGGATGGTCACGTCGTGGCCGGCCCGGAGGGTGTCGGCCCGGCCGAACGCGAACCGGAAGCCCTCGTCGTGGACGGGCTCGAGGTTCTGGCGGGTCAGACGCAGGTAGATGGGGCCCGGGTGCTCGACGGCATAGGCCACCGCCTGCTTGGTCTCGATCTCGTCAGCCGGCTGGACGATGGGGATATTGGGCAGCGAGCGAATGCACGCGATGTCCTCGAGGCCCATCTGGGTGTAGCCGCCCTCGCCGATGGCGACGCCCACGTGGGTGCCCACG
>Ga0184637_10001620_pt1 | contig 14998 bp, 13 predicted proteins | sample PLM3_127_b2_FD_133143 | JGI IMG/M metagenome (GOLD analysis project Ga0184637, IMG submission 133143) | Groundwater sediment microbial communities from an aquifer in East River, Colorado, USA - PLM3_127_b2 | ecosystem: Environmental > Terrestrial > Soil > Riparian zone | place: USA: East River...
ATAACTTACCATATGATGATTTATCATATATTTTAAAATATAAATATATTGAAAATCGTTACAATTACAACACGAATGTAACTACAAGTATTGAACCTTTTTTCAGAATATCTATTATTAGTTCATAGAATGAGGAGTATATAAATGACTTAATAGATAAACTTAATGAGCGAGTTGTTGAGTCAGATTTGGTTAAGAAAATATTACGTGAAAAGAATTTTTTTCTAGTAATAGCTATGTTCCTGAAAAAGGTTTCTTATATAATAATGGTTATGTACCTGAAAGGGCATTTAAAGATTTAAATTTATCTTTAGTACACTACAAAAGTATTTAAATACTTTTAATTTTAGATAAAATTGTCTCTTTTTATTATTTTTAAACCTATAAATGCTATTAAAAAGACTTTTCAATTTGCGTTTTTGTGTCAAATGGGCATTAATTTTATGATTACTTTTAATGTTATATGTAGAATTATACTGAAGGGTTTATATGGTTTACTTTTATTAACGAACAATTAAGTAATTATTCTTATTAATATTACCCTAGTTATTTTATTTCTATTTCAGAGAAAATTGTCTCTTTTTATTTAAATATTTATATATTCTATGTACAAAAATAAAAATCCAAAAATATTTCTCAAGTATATTTGTTTATTGTTTATAATATTCAATAGATCAAATTTAATAAAAATAATGTTTATTTTTATTTTAGGTCTTATTTTTAGAGTACTTCTTAATAACATTAACAATGTTATTAACATTAACATTATTTCAGATTATCTGAGCCAAAGTTCTTTCATGTTTTCCTCATTACTTACTATAGTAATTCATGAACTTATTGATTATTTTGATATTAATAATTTTAAAGGTAAAATACTTATGGCTTCTAATATCAATAAAACGGAACCTTATAGGGAATTAAGCTTAAGTGAAAAACCTAGTTCTAAAAATTCTCCTATTAATTCATCTATTTTACCTACTAATAGGCGTATTACCGAGTTAAAAGCTGAAGCTGAGTCGTCTCAAGAAACCCCTTTATATTTAAAAGAAAAAGATATACTTTTTACCAAGTATAAAGATGAATTTAAGGAATTTTATACTACCTGTAGGGAATCTATTAAGCTCTCTAATTATGAATTGGAAAAGTTAAATGTAAAAGTAGCAATAGCATATACTAATGGTGCTTGACCTCTTCAAGTTATGGAAATGTTGCCTGAAGATATTAGACCTATCTATAAAGAATTTTTACGAAAACAACATGTAAATAAAAAGTAGAAAAAATGCTTAAAAAATATAAAGCATAGGGTTTTCTACTTTTTATTTTAGAGAAAATTGTCTCTTTTTACTAAAAAAATAAATAAATAAAATTATGAATAATACTACACAAAATTCTAGTAATAATTTTTCTTTCTTTTCATTGGTATGTTATACCTATTATTGATTACTTTATATAATAATTATAATATTAATGTTTAATATTTTAGATTATGATTCTTGTGTTGTATATTGCGATAGTAACGAGCCTATTGATGAATTTTATATTGAGGATAGTTCTAATGAATCGTTATTAAATTCAAATATTAGTAAAGATGCTCATTGTTGAAGTATATTGGATAAATATAAGAATATAGGTAAACGAAAAATAGCTTGGTATATTTTTGAAAAAGATAAAGGAAATTTTTCAAATTATAAAGAATATAAAAAGTCTTGAGACCCTGATATGAATATCTTGTCTGAAATAAGAAAACAAATAAGATTGGATATTCGTAAAACTTCACATGACTTTTCTAGAACTAAGCGTACACTACGTTGATTTTTAGGTAAGAGCAAGCCAGGTGGAGGTAGAGGATTATAATTAATCTAAATATAAACTATATAATAGTTTAATGCACTTAATTTAGAGAAAATTGTCTCTTTTTAAATAAAAATTAAAAAAATGATCAACTTAAAAAATAAATTTACTTTTCCTGGTTTATTAAGTAGAATATTTAATAAACCTAATCTTAATAAAATTTTAATAGTCTTTGTTATAGGACTTACGTCTAGAATTTTTATTAATTATATTTATAATATTAATGTATTTATAGACTATTTCAATAAAGTATCTATAATATATTATATATTAATGTCCATGTTTATAGTTTTAATACATGAAATTGTTACTTATTTTGATTTTAATATTATACCTTCTTTTATATTTGATAGCATCAAGTTCATAATTTCTATGAATAGTAAGATATTTAACATTCTTAAATTAAAGGATTACTCAATTTTTTCTATTAGAAAGTTATTAAAAGAGACTTCTCTCAATAACTTTAACGCTAAATTTCCTATGACTCAAGTTAACATGGATGATAATATAAGTAAAGATGTACCTGATAGTAATTTGGATACCAAAGTACTAAGTAGAAGCAATAAAAGTAGTAGTCATAAGAATAAAAGCAGTAGTAATAATAGTAGTAGTAGTTCAAGTGCAAATAGTAACACAAATAGAACTAGTAATGTAAGAGCTAATAGAATAAATAGTAGTAATACAGAGGATAATTGAATAATTACTCGTAATAGAACTAATAACACAAGAGAATTAGCTGAACATAATCAAAATAATCCTTCTAGTCAAAACAATTGACAAGATCACCGTGTTTCTAATAACAATGTTTATTTTAATCTTGATGATGTTGTTTCAGCTATTACGAACTATAACAATAGTCCTATTCCTAGAACACGACCTCCTGCTCCTAATCCTTATTCTAATCTTACAACTCCATCTACAATTGGGCCATCAGAGAATTTTGATAATAATTCACCTAGAAGATCTACGAATTCGACTTATCAAAATAAAAGTCAACCTGTTGACACTTCTGAAATGACAAATAATGCTAATGGCTACTCTAACGTAGATAGTTCTTACAGGGATTCTTATCGTCTTCAAAATACTACTTACGCTTACATTCCTAATTCTTATGCTTCTAATTCTTATGCTCCTAATCCTACTCAACCTGCTATTCCATCTACACCTGTTTCACCTGCGCCTGTTACTGCACCAGTACCAGCGCCTGCACAAGATAGCAATGGACCTATTTCATCTGAACTTTATCAAAATTTACCTGATGCTAATCAATTCGCTGCTGCTGCTACTTATGCACCAATTAACACTGATCCTAATCAAGTTCCCATTACTAGAGCATTAATTAATAACCCTAGACCCGTACAAAGTTATGTTACTTCTAGTAATGTTCATTGAAATTATTATAGAAATCAAATACAGAATAATTTTGAAGCTGAAATAAAAGGATACTCTGATAAAGAAGTTTTAATTCCTGATAAAGGAATTAAGGGTAAATTAAAAGTATGTTTTAGATACCTTGATGAAAAAATGCATAGCGCAGATAGTGTATATGTTACTTTTAAAGATAAAAGTAAACGTAAATTTATTTGAACTCTTTGAGAAAGTAAGTCAGGAAACTACGAATCTTATAAAGATTTTAAAGAGTCCTGAAATCCGGATACTAGTATTTTTAAAGAGATTAAGGATAGAACTCGTAAAGATATGCGTGCAGACATTGAAGCTATCATAGGTGTTAATAGAAACACGAGAGGAATCTTAGGTAATACTATGCAAAACAGAATTGAGCCTATCACAACTACTAGAGAAGTAAGAAATTTAGTACGTGATAATGACCCTTTTAATAATCATACAAGTTCTGCAAATGATAGTGCTAGAGTCCATAATAATAATGCTACAGATTCTAGTAATACAGGGGATCCTGAAACAAGACAAACAAGACATAAGCGTAAACATAGTCATTCTAGTTCAAATCATAGTTCTAATCATAGTTCTAATTACAATCATGGTCATAGACATAAACGTAGCCATGGTCATGGAAAAAGCCATAATTATGAAAGAAGGAGAAAATAAGATACATAATTATTTTTTCTGAAAAAAAATAGGTTTAGAGAAAATTGTCTCTTTTTATATAAATATCTGAAAAAAAATGGAATCAAAAATATATTATAATAATTTGCCTTTTACATGTAATAATATTAGTACTGAATTGTATAAGTTTTGAATGGATAAAATAATAAAGCTTAAAAATAAAAAAGTATGGTTGACTGTAAACGCAACTTTAACAGATAACACTGAATTTACAATAATAGATAAATTACCTTTCAACACATCAGATTATTATGATGCATTAATAAAACTAGAGGATAGATTTAAATCTAATTTATTAAGTAAAGCGGACTTATTAGACTCTATAACTTTTATTTACTTTATTAAGGAAAGAAAGCTAGAATCTAGCTTTCTTATGATTAAAAAGACTCATATTATATCTATATTTGCTTTTTTATTAATAATACTAGCTATTAGCATATATTATTATGTTATTTATAATCAGCCTTTATATTTTGTGGAAATGTCGACTGAAATTAAAAGTGAAAAGTCTAATAGGTGTGTTTTTGGTATATTTTCTGAGTTCTTCAAAATAAGCAGTTCTTCTTATGCATATTACCCTAGTCAATTTTTACCTAGTAATATGAGATATGATGCAAATTTTGAAAAATTATCCCTATTAGACCGTGTAATGCATGTGCATTACGAAAAGCTTTATAACCTTACTCAAATAACTATTGAACATGTAGAAACACTGCGTGGTATTATTGAAGAGACTTCAAATAGCATTACCAATGTTTAGTTTACTTAAATTTTAGAGGAAATTGCCTCTTTTTTTTATATAATAAATTATAATATGCATAATAGATTTAATGAGTATCTTGATGAAATATCTCTTCAGATTAATAAAATGTTGATATTTGGTCCAATATTTTTAAAGAGAATTGTAAAAGAAATATTAGGGTTAAATACTAATATATTGCTATCTAAAAATAGTATTAATTTTAATACTACTAAATATCCTCTAATTAAAATTTCACAAAAAGAAATAAATTTTGATAACATAAAAGCTATTATAATTGATTATGTTAGAGATGCGAGATTAAATAGTGAAAAATATATACATATTTTTAATGATAAAGGTCAATTAATATATGATTTTTCTTTAACAATCAATGAAGAATTTCTAAATAACCCAGATATATTCATAGTAAATATAACTAATATTACTAATTATTATTGTCGTGAATATATGTATAACACTGAACCCTGGTGGTCATTAAAAAAGGGTACGTTTTTTATTTATCTTAGTAATTAGGATCCATTTGGTAGGTATATTAATTTATAAAACACTATGAAAAGCCTAAATTTAGAGGCCAATTGGCCTCTTTTTAATTAATACTATTATGTATAATTAAATACATATTAGTAATGGTGAATAATCACTATTTGAAAAAAAGATTTATTCCGCATAAAGGTAAATGTGAAACTACATTATAATGAAAAGGGTTTATATACTTTAATTTAGAGAAAATTGTCTCTTTTTTTTAATAATTAATTAATTTTATGTATAAAAATTTAAAATCGCTTTTTAATTCTTTTTGCTTATTTTTTAGAACAATTTTTAATAGACCTTTTTTAAATAAAGTTATCTTTATTTTTACTTTTGGTTTTCTTTCTAGAGCCTTTATAAATAATATTTATAATGTTGATGTTTTTTCAGATTATATAAGTCATATTTTTGTTATATATTACTCATTTTTTTCATTATTTATAATAACAGTCCCCGAATTTATTAATTACTTACATATTAACATTATTTCATCCTTTTCATTTATAAATGTAATATGTAATAATATTGTTAATATTTGAGGGTTTATTATTAGAATGCTTATTTCTATGAATATAACAATATTCCATTATAAACTTGAGGATATTAAAATATCTTCAATATCTTCTGTTAAAAAATGTATTAAGTACTTGGGGTATTTCTTTAATAGAGATAAAGTTATTAAGCATTGGAATCCAGTAAATAATTCTTGAGATAATGATAATAGAACTATAACTTTATACAGTGAAAGTGAAAAATCTAGAAATTCACTTCGTAATTATGATGTAGATAGTGATGCTACTATTTCTGATACTGAATCTAACAGGTTAGCTGAAACTAACAGGATTAATAAATTAAAAATAGAAGAAGCAGAGGTAGAGGTTGATAGATTAAGAAAAGAAGAATCTATTAAAAATAGAAGAGCTAGACATAATGAAAGAAATAAGAGAATAAAAGAGGGAACATACGAGAATCCAGGAAAAGGGAGACATTTAAGAAAAATTAATTCAATGGGAGATAATTTTTCTACATTTAGAATTTCTGGTTATAATTCTCAAGGTAATAATAGTACTAGTAGTAATAATAATTATACTAATAATAATCCTCGTGGAGGATTAAGAAGAGATGAATATAACAGGTTAAGAAAAGAAGAAGCTAACGAAGCTAAGAGATTAAGAGAATCAAGAAAAGAAGAAGCTAACAGATTAAGAGAGGAAAAATTAGAAGATCAAAAAAGAAGAGCAGAAGAGATGATTAGACTTAACCGGGAAAGGTTAAATATTAGATCTGAAGAACAAAGAGGTTTAACTTTAGATCCTAATTGATCAGAAGAACAAAAGAAAGGTATGATAGATACTTTTTTTGGGCGTTCTGATAGTAATATTTTATCATCTAATTCTGTAAAGACTACTTTACCGAGTATTTCTAGTTTAGGGGTTTTACCCTTAAATTCCTCGAATAATACTTTACCTACTATGTTTAATGATAAGCCGGTATATCCTTATAATTCGTCGGTTTATGCTGATAAGGGTGTACTTATTATGGAACCTCGTAGGGGTTTTGTGGTTGTTCATCCTCCTGTTAATAATAATTCATCTTTTATGAAACCTCAGATTTCAAATCCTTTAATTAATAATAATTTCCAAAATAATTCTCAAGATAACGTTAGTACTAGTAATAATTATACTTATAATAACGAAGATAATAATGGTAGAAATAGTAAGTAATATTTCTAATAGTGAAACTAATTACTGAAAATTCTAATATAAAATATTATATTGTTTTTGGATAATTACCTATTTTCCGATGAATAATGTTTACTATTTTGATGGGTTTTATATAGTCTTATAAACTTAGTTTTAGAGGAAATTGCCTCTTTTTTAAAGAATACAATTTATATTTATGAAGAATTATATTTATAAACCTTTACAGTCATTTGTTTTATATTGACTTTTTCCCTTAGTGTTAATTTTAACTATTTCTTTAATTTATTCTATTCATTTTGATACCGTTACATTATGTGACGATAATGGATATACTTATCTGTTTCAATTAAAAAGTAACTTGACGTTAGAAGTTGCTAACTATAAAGCATCTATTGTACATCATGAATGCTTTTCTGACCTGCGTGAACAATTAACGAATTATTGACCGTCAAATTTTAGAGATGCAAGTCGTGAAGGACTTATTAATGAGCAAATTGGAAATTTACAAATTGAAATAAGAGAATCATTTAATAGAGTTCGTCAATTAGAAGCCGCTATTAAAGTAATAGAACCTAATTTCAAATCAGCTATTAATTAATTAGTTATAATTATATTAAATTTTTCCAAATGGGAAAAGGTTAGTATATATAAGCATATACATATGTATATGCTTATAAAGAGCATAGTTTAATGGTAAAACCCGAAGTTTCGAATTTCAAATTTTCAGTTCAAGTCTGAATGCTCTTCTTGCATTCTTATAATATAACTAAGAATGCAAGCTAAATAATAGTGTATTCATAAATTAAAGATTTAATAATATATTAGTAATGTGATATGTACACATTATAAATATATACATAATGAAAAACATACAAAAATTGTAAAAAATATAAACTTTATATTTTTTGCGAAACTTTAGAGAAAATTGTCTCTTTTTAATAAAAACTAATAATTATGTAGATATGGAACATTTTAATTTAATGAACAATCATACAACTATAATAGATAACAAGCCACCGAGTAAAGACTAGCCTGGATAGCGAATTAAACACTAAGGAGGGTGTTCTTACAAAAAATATATCTGATAATTTCGAATTTACTATTAATAAAGGTGATATTCTTTTTGCTTTGGCACCTACTAATTTTAATATTAAAGACGAAACTATTAACTTAGTTAGTAAAATGGTTATTCTTGGAGAATTAAGTTATATTTATTTGGATGAGCTTAGTACAACATTAAAATCGATTAATATAGATAAATTAAAAATTTTTAATATTGATAAAAACTTAAATTTTAATATTAATTCTACTACTAGCAAAAAAGGTTCTGAAGTTAATTACATAGAACTGAATGGAGAACAATTTGTTAAGTATATAAATAGTGTGCATTCTAATTTTTTAGATTATAATCGTTATTGCTTATACATTATAAGAGATGGTAGTTTTTCAGACATAAAGAATTTGTTTAAACTTATTAATACTTGTCCAGTAGATATCGGTAGAGGAGGATCTCGTTCTCAAAAAGCTCATATGTTGAGCCCATTGGACCTAAGATTAACTACTTATCTAATGGCTATGTTTAACTTTAATTATAAATTAGTAAGTAGCTTAAACACATTTAATTATATAAGTAAGGATAGATATTTATCTTTTCAAAATAAGTATAGCGTCGAACAATTTATACGAAAACAAGAGAAAATTGTCTCTTTTTCAATGAAAAAATAAAAATTAGTAGAAAATGAATTTTCTAGGAAACAATACACAGTTGGGCTATTATTTAGCTGGCTTAATTGAAGGTGATGGGAATATATGAACACAAAAGACAATAAGATCAAGTAAAGGTCGTATAAATAATCCTCAAATTACTTTTTCTTTTGGTAAGAAAGAAAAACCTTTATATAGGTGTATACAGGGAATTTTTAGTACAGGATCTCTTTATGATATTAAGTCAACAAATGCTTGTAGATATCAAATTAGCGAGAAAGATACATTAATTAAAATAATTAAATTAATAAATGGTAAATTTCGAACACCTAAAATAGAATATTTATATAGGGCAATCGACTATATAAATATTGTACATAATGCAAATATAAAAAAATTGCCCTTGGATAAAAGTAATTTATTATCTAATCCCTGATTGACAGGAATGACAGATTCGGATGGAAATTTTCATATAAGTTTATGTGGTACCTATGCATTAACAGGTTCAGCTTGTAAAGGAAGGGGAAGGATAATATGTAGTTTTACGCTTAAACAAAGAATGATAGATAAACCGACTAAATTATCTTGTGTCCCTTTTATGACAGAATTGGCTGATTTATTTAAATGTAAAATAAATTATAAAGGAGAAAATGAAATAGTTTTTGTAGTTCAAGCTAATAGTAAACATTATTTAGTTAAATCGTATTTCAATGAATTTCCATTAATGAGTAGTAAATATCTTAATTATTTGTCTTATTTAAAAGGACTAGATTATTTAGGTAAGAGTTTAACAAATAAAGAAATTACTGAAATTCAGACTATAAAAAATACTATGAATAGTAAAAGAACTTATTATAATTGAGATTATTTAAACAATTTTTATAAATAATAATATAATAATTTATTATATTATTATTCTAATAGCATAATGCTATTAGAAAGGAGATTAACTCAACGGTAGAGTGGCTGTTTAACACACAGAAAGTTAAGTGTTCAAATCACTTATCTCCTACACTAATCCCTATTTACACACGGTAGGTTAGGTGTTCAAGTCACCTATTCCTTAACTAATCCGTCTGATCAAATTTTACTTTAAAACTAAGAAAAGGGTAATTTTTATATTTCTAATTATAGACCTATAGTCTGCTAAGATTAAAAACTTATTTGAATGATTAAATATATTTACACTATGTTTAATAATAATAGTTTAAATAAATTTAATCTAATTTAATACACCGGAAAAAGTATAAATGACAAATTTAACAAGAAGTAAATTTCAGGCTCATCCTTTCCATTTAGTATCACCATCTCCTTGGCCTATATATACAAGTATTGCGTTATTAACTTTAACAACTAGCGCAGTATCAACATTTCATGGTTTTAGTAATGCAAATTATATATTATTATTTGCTTTTTTATTAGTTATACTTTCAATGTCTTATTGATGACGTGATGTTATAAGTGAAGGAACATATTTAGGAAATCATACATTAGCTGTACAAAGAGGATTAAACATGGGTGTTGCTTTATTTATAGTATCAGAAGTATTATTTTTCTTAGCTATATTCTGAGCTTTCTTTCATAGTGCCTTATCTCCTACTGTAGAATTAGGAGCTCAATGACCACCAATGGGAATTGAAGCTATTAACCCCTTTGAATTACCTTTACTTAATACAGTTATTTTATTATCTTCGGGGGTAACTGTTACATATGCTCACCATTCTCTAATTCAAGGGAACAGAAAAGGTGCACTATATGGTTTAGTCGCTACAGTAGTGTTAGCTATAGTATTTACAGCTTTACAAGGTGTAGAATATACTGTTTCATCGTTCACAATTAGTGACGGTGCCTTCGGTTCATGTTTTTATTTTGGAACAGGTTTCCATGGTTTACACGTTATCATCGGTACAGCTTTCATCGCTGTAGGTTTATGACGTGTACTTGCTTACCATTCAACTGAGAACCACCACCTAGGCCTTGAATCAAGTATCTTGTACTGGCACTTCGTAGACGTCGTTTGATTATTTCTTTTCATTTCCATATACTATTGAGGTTCATAGATATATAAGTATCTTTTTAATATAAATAAATAATAAATAGTGAAAATGAAAAACATAAATAATAATTTAATAGAAATAAATTTACCAACCTTTATGAATAACATAAAATTACATCCTTATTTTGTAACAGGATTAACTGATGCAGAAGGATCTTTTTCTATTACTAAACATAAAGATAATAGAGCTAAACATAAAATAAGTATTGGTTTGAGTTTTAGAATAAGCATGTTAAGTAATGAAATTGAGTTGCTTCACAAGGTTAAAAATTTTTGTGGTTGTGGTAATCTTCTTTTTGATGATAAAAGAGGTACTCTTATTCCTGCTATGACCTTTGGTATACGAGATATTAATTCTATTAATAATGTTGTTATACCTCATTTATCTAAATATCCTTTAAGAGGTACCAAACATTTGGATTTCTTAACTTTTAAAAAAGCTGTGGATTTAATTAATTCTAAGCAACATCTTACAAAAGAGGGTATTGATGAAATTGTAAAAATGAGTTATAATATGAATACTTATAGATAATTTACTGTAGAATGTTGTCCTGTTCATACTATTGAAGGTAATACTCAGTATATTTCTATAAGTGATCATTACATAAATGGATTTATTGCTGGAGATGGTTGTTTAACTTTAAACACAAAAGATGCAGGTTTTGGTACAATGTCTATAAAAATTAGTCAACATAAAAATAATAGACTTTTATTAGTTTCTATTTTAAGTTATTTTGAATCAAGTAGTAAAATTTATCATAATACTAGTTCGATGCAAATCACTTTAAGTGGTCATAAACTATGACAAACTGTTATTTTTAATCACTTCAGTAAATATCCTTTAATGGAACTAAAGTAATTAGATTAAATAAATTGTTTATTATTAAAGAACTTATGTTAAATAATAATCATTTAATACAGGTTCGTACATATAGACGATGAAAACCAGATTATAAATTACGTGTAATAAATATATGAAATAGCTAATTTATCTTTATATTATTGATAGGTTTATCTAGAGCCTATTTGTAACTTAAGTTTTTAATCTAGTATTGTGTTTTATTATATAATAAAACATGAATATAAAGTTATTATTAAAAATAATTAGAATCATTTTATTTTTATTCTTTTAATATTATAATTTATATAATTTATATAAATTATAAAGAGATCTTAGTTTAATGGTAAAATACGAGACTTTTAATCTTTGTTATGTGGGTTCGAATCCCATAGATCTTAATTTATTTTATAATTAATACTAATTTTATTTTTAATTTTTAAACGGCTATAGTTTAATGGCAGAACTTTCGTCTTCCAAACGAATTGTGCTGATTCGAATTCAGCTAGCCGTAGATGTTAATTTATTAATGGGTAAATATTATTTTATTTTTAGTCTTTAGACTAATATTATTTATAGTCCCTTGGTAGACTATAATGGAAAAGTTGCTATTGGTAAAGCGAGATATTTGCTAAATATTGTGTTATGCACCTGGATGTTCGAATCATCTCTTTTCCGATTTAAATTTCATGAATTTTAAATACAATTTAATTATTAACCAAATGATAATAATATAAGAGCATAGTTTAATGGTAAAATTTGAAGCTTCAAACTTCACTTTCTCAGTTCGAGTCTGAGTGCTCTTGTCCATTTTGTATTTATAAACAATTATATAGTTATAATAATATTTTTTATATAAAAATGCTTGGTTATTTAATAATAACTTAAATTTATTTATTATACCATAAATTTTACAATATAAATTTGTCTGGTTCCTTAGCTTAATTGGTAAAGCGTATTTTTGATAAGGATGTGTTCGGAGTTCAATTCTCTGAGGAATCACTATTTCCAAACATTATTGTATAAAAAAGAGAATTGACCGAGTGGTTGATGGTGACTAGCTTGAAACTAGTTTAATTTAATAGATTACATGGGTTCGAATCCCCTATTCTCTGTGTTATTTACTAGTAAATAACTTTATACAATTATAGTAGTAATAGTAGTATTATATTGTTCACTTTTAGAGAATTCAGTCTCTTTTAGAGGAATTTGCCTCTTTTTATTATAAAGTATATAAACAAAAAATGAAAGATAATACATCCTTATTAAGTAAAGTTATATGGTATGATATAGATAAAGATGGCTGTATAAATAAGCCCTTAAATTATGAAGCAGCAGTGTACATATACATGAAAAAAATATCTTTTAATAGTGAAGCATGTTATTATGTAGGCTCAACTGCACAGTTAGCAAGTCGTATAAGTTCACACAAATGTTATGTTATTAATTGAAATAAGTATAAGAATAGAGGTTCTTCTATTTTTTATAAATCTGTATTAAAGCATGGTTGAATTAATTTTAAATTTGGTGTATTGGAATATATAGACTTGTCTACGAACACGGACACTAAACAAAATAAAAAAATAATATTGGATAGAGAACAATATTATTTAGACAATATAAACCCTTCATTGAATATTTGTAAAACGGCTGGTTCACCTTTAGGCGTAAAACGTGATATAATGTTTAGTATAAATTTAAGTAGATCTCGAAGAGGAAAAAGTAAAAAACTTGACACGAGAGTTAATATTATCAATAAGAAACCTAAAATTGTTACAGATGAAAGTAGATTAAAAATATCATTAAGATGTAAAGGTGTAAGTGTTAAAGTTTTTGATAAGTCCAATAATCTGATCAACGAATTCCCAACTTTAACAAGTGCTGCAAAGTATTTTGGTGTTCATACTAAGACTATAAGTATGATTTATAAAACGGGTAAATCATATGATAATTATATATATAAATTTAATATTAAAGAGAATAAAGTGTGGGTATATGATTCTAATCATAAATTGATTAAGACATTAGATAGTCTTAAAAAAACAAGTGAATGATTTAATATACCATCTTCCACTTTATTTAATTATATTAGATCAGGTAAATTGTATAAAAACAAATTTTATTTTTATAATGCTAATTCTAAAACTAATCCTTATTTAGACAATGATTGTTAATTTATATTTATACATTGTAAACCTGTAGTATCCTAAGAAACTAATTTACGGTTTACAATGTATAAACAGGTTAGAGCCAGATTGGTTACGGCACTTCTTTTGGGTAGAAGACTTTCTATGTTCGAGTCATAGTAACCTGAATCATAATAGTCCAATAAAAAAAAGAATATAAATTGTTTAACCTTTATTATTTAAAGGCATATTAGTAATGTGAAAGATATCTATTTGGTATTTTTATACTATATTATTAATATAATAGTATAAGAAAGTATATAAAGAAACTATTAGGGATACCTAGCTATATATTAAAGAGAGTTTTTTAATTTGTGTTTTTTTAGAAAAGTGTCAACACATGTACTCTTAGAGAAATTCAATAATAAACGGAGTGAATTGAAATATCTTAGTAACTTCAGGAAAATAAATCAAACGAGATTCTATGATTAGTGTGAATGAAAGTAGAATAGCCTATATAAATATCAGATATATACACACAAGCATGAATGTATATATGTAATAAATTAATTAATAATATTAATATTACTAGGATTAATGTAATTCACTGATAAATTAAATAAGTAGAACGGGCAAAACCTGTTTGAATAAAAGGGGAACCTTCCTCTAAGGCTAAATATAATATATAAGCGACAGCGTATAGTACTGTGAAGGAAAGGTTTGAAATAGTAGTTTTATAAGCAGCTCGAGTAAAATTTAAATAAATAATAAGAGCGTACCTTTTGCATAATGGGTCAGCAAGTTAATGTTAGATGCGAGCAGTAATGCCAAGATAAACCAATTATGAAATAATGAATTAGTATCTAAAATTAGACCCGAAGCCTGGTGATCTTACCACAGTCAGGGTTATAAAAGCCCGAACGGGTTATCGTTGTAAAGATATCCGAAGAACTGTGGTAAGTTAGTGAAAGACAACACTGACTAGGATAGCTGGTTTTCTGCGAAACCTATATAAGTAGGTAATTCAAGTTACATCATAGCAGGTACAGAACTGTGATCTCAGGCAACTTTATCTCATTATTTTCGGCGCAAGTGTGAAAGTAAAGGGATAATTTTGCATATATCGGGCAATCGTGAAGATTTTATCGGTGAGTATTCGCACTCGGAAGGGCAATGATGAATATTGAATAATCGGACATAGTACGATAAGGTTGTATGTCTAAAGGGAAACAGCCCAGAACAAGAGTTAAGGTTCCAAAATTATTGTTAAGTGAAATTAAGGATGTTTCTATCTAATACGGCTAGGAAATAGGCTTAGAAGCGGTCCATTTTTTGAAGATCTCG
>Ga0184637_10001621_pt1 | contig 14995 bp, 15 predicted proteins | sample PLM3_127_b2_FD_133143 | JGI IMG/M metagenome (GOLD analysis project Ga0184637, IMG submission 133143) | Groundwater sediment microbial communities from an aquifer in East River, Colorado, USA - PLM3_127_b2 | ecosystem: Environmental > Terrestrial > Soil > Riparian zone | place: USA: East River...
CGGCTCGCCGTCTCGTCCTCGGCCTTTCCGCGCTGGGACCGGCCATCACACACCGAAGTGGAGCCTGGCCTGGCCGCGGACGACGAGGTCGCGCCGGCGCGGCAGACCGTGTTCCACGATCGCGAGCGCCCCTCGCAGGTCCTGCTTCCCCTGCTGCGTTCCTGACGCGCCCGGAAACGACGGGGCCCACCGGCGCACTGCGCCGATGGGCCCGTTCGCCCGCAGGGGCGAATTCGGCTTCAGCCAGCCAGGCGCTAGAGATCGACCGCCTTCAGCGTCTTGCGCTTGTTCCCGGTGGCCCGGCCCTCGGCCGCGGCGATCATGCCGCGCACGGCCTGGTCGAGCGCGCCGTAGAACTCGCTGCCCACGTTGCACTTCTTGGCGGCGGCCTTGGTTCGGGACTTCGAGATGATGAGATCGCCAGTCGCCTTCTTCTTCGGAGCCGACTTCTTCGCTGCCATGATCCGTTTCTCCTCTCCATTCACCGCGTCGTCCGGAGACACCGGCCGGCGGCGGAAACCCCCATGTCGCGGAATACGCCATGGTTCGGACGGGGCGGATGATAGGCGCATCTCCGAGGGGGATGCAAAGAAATCTGCGCCATTTCGGCACGGGGAGGCCGAAATCGGGGGTCTCCCGGGGCCACCCCCTTCCGGCTCGCCGGATCCGGCCGTTCGCACGCCCCGGCGCTCACGGGTATGCTGCGCGCCCCGTGACCGCGCGCTCGGAACGCTTCACGACGCCCTCGCTCGGCGGCGTCTTTCTGCATGCGCTCCACCGCGGCGAGGCGTCGCGTCACCCGCTCGTGCTGCTGCACGGCGGCGGTGCGAACGCGCACTGGTGGGATCACCTCGCGCCCGCGTTCGCCGAGCGCTTCCACGTGGTGGCGCTCGATTTCCGCGGGCATGGGGACTCGGATCATCCGGCCTCGCTATCGCCCGGCGGCTTTGCCCGCGATCTCGAGGCGCTGCTCCAGCACCTGGGCGCGCACGAGCCCGTGCTGATGGGGCACTCGATGGGCGGGCACATTGCGCTCGACCACGCGGCTCGCAGCGGCCAGCTGCGCGCGCTCGTCGCGATCGAGATCGTGCGCGGTGCGCCGTCGCGCGAACGCCGCGCGATGCGGCTCGCCCTCGCCGCGCGCCGCAGCTACCGAACGCGGGAGGACGCGATCGCGCGCTACCGCTTCCTGCCGCCGGCGCCGCACGCGAGCGAGTCGCTGCGCGCGAGCATCGCCGCGCACTCCGTCGGGCAGGAGCAGGGCGGCCGCTTCGGGTTCAAGTTCGACCCGCGCTGGTTCGGGCTCCCCCCCAGCCAGCCTCCTCCGCTCGGGGCAGTCCGCTGCCCGACGCTGATCGTGCGCGGAGCCGAGAGCCCGCTGCTCTCGGCCGAGGGTGCCGCCGCCTTCGCGGCGGAGATCCCGGCGGCGCGGATCGCGGTGGTCGAGGCCGCCGGCCACAACCTGCACCTGGAGCAGCCGGAGGCATTCCTGGCCGCGGTCCAGCCTTTTCTCCTCGAGCACGGCTAGAGGATCTCGGTTCGGCCTGCGTCCCGGCTGGTATGCTGGTGGGAACCCGGGAGGACGAGATGGCCGAACTGCTGCAACGCCCGCTCACCGAGGTCCGCCGACTGCTGGAGCGCCGCGAGCTCTCCGCCGTCGAGCTGATGCAGGCGACCCTCGCGCGCATCGACGCAGCGAACCCGGCGCTGAACGCCTTCGTCGCGCTGCGCGAGCGCGATGCAATGCTCGCCGACGCGGCCGCTTCCGATGCCCGCATCGCCCGCGGCCAGGCGCGCCCGCTCGAGGGAATCCCCCTCGGCGTGAAGGATCTCGAGAACGCCGCCGGCCTGGTGACCTCCGAGGGCTCGGTCCCCTTCAAGGACAACCTGGCGGAGCGCGATTCCGTGCAGGTCTCGCGCCTGCGCGCGGCCGGCGCGATCGTGGTCGGCAAGACCAACGCGCCCGAATTCGGATACACCGCGATCACGAAGAACCTGCTCTTCGGCGTGACGCGCAATCCGTGGAACCTCGAGCGCACGCCCGGCGGCTCGAGCGGCGGCTCCTCGGCTGCCATCGCGGGCGGATTGATCCCCCTCGCCACCGCCAGCGACGGAGGCGGCTCGGTGCGCCTGCCCGCCTCGATGACGGGCTGCTTCGGCCTCAAGTGCAGCTACGGACGGATTCCGCACGAATCCAAAGGCTGGTGGGACATGGGCGACACATCGGTGCACGGCCCGCTCACACGCAGCGTCGAGGATGCGGCGCTGCACCTCGACCTGACGGTGGGCGCACACCCGCTCGATCCGAACTCGCTTCCGCACCCGGGCCTCTCCTACCGCGCGATCCTCGACCAGCTGCCCGCCGGCCTGCGCATCGGCTGGTCGCCGGACCTCGGCCACGCCGTGGTGCAGAGCGACGTCGGCGAGGTCGCCTACGACGCGGCACGCGTCTTCGAAGGCCTGGGCCACCGCTTCGAGGAAGAGAAGACGGGGCTTCCCGAGCTCGGCTACGACTGGGGTCTCGGGAACGCCTTCGAGATGCTGGGGCGTCTCGCGCCGCTCCTGCCCGAGCACGAGCACGAGTTCGGACGCTCCTTCCTGCGCGGCGCCAAGGCCGGGAGGCGGATGACCCCCGAGATCTGGGCCGACCTGCGCCGCCGCCGCGAGCAGCTCAACCGCTGGTGCGCCGAGGTCTTCGAGCGCTTCGATCTGTTGCTGACGCCGACCATGCCGTTCGACCCGCCGCCGGCGAGCGGTCCGTTTCCCGCCGAGACCGAGGGGCGCAAGCAGCCCTTCGCGAGCGTGGGCAGCTTCACGATCCCCTTCAATCTCTCCTGGCACCCGGCAGCGACGGTGCGGGCCGGATTCTCGCGGGCCGGGCTCCCGGTCGGCCTGCAGATCGTCGGGCCGCGCCACCGCGACGACCTGGTGTTGCAGGCGGCGCGCGCCTACGAGCGGGTCCGCCCCTGGCACGGGGAGTGGCCGGCGATCTGATGCGCACGATCGACCTGCGCAGCGACACCGTGACGCGGCCGACGCCCGCGATGCGCGAAGCGATCGCACGGGCCGAGGTCGGCGACGACGTCTACGGCGAAGACCCGACCGTCAATCGCCTCCAGGAGCTGGCGGCCGAGAAGCTCGGCAAGCAGGCGGCTCTCTTCGTCGTCTCCGGCACGATGGGCAACCAGGCCTCGTTGCGCGCGCTCTCGCAGCACGGCGACGTGCTGCTCGCCGGCGAGGACGCTCACATCCTGCTCTACGAGTCCGGGGCCGCCTCTGCGCTCTGGGGCGTGCAGGTGAAGACACTCGGGCGCGGCGGCTGCTTCGACGGTGCGGACGTGCGCGCCGCGGTCTCGCCCGACGAGGTCCACTACGCGCCCACGCGGATCGTCTCCGTCGAGAACACCCACAACCGGGCCGGCGGCCGCGTCTTCCCGTTCGACCAGCTGAAGGACGTGGCGCAGGTGGCGAAGCAGCACGGCCTCGCGCTGCACCTCGACGGCGCGCGCCTGTGGAACGCCGTGGTCGCGACCGGGACTCCCGCGGCGGTCATCGCCGAGCCCTTCGATACGGTGACGTTCTGCCTCTCCAAGGGCCTGGGCGCGCCGGCGGGCTCGCTGGTGTGCGGCTCGCGCGAGGTGATCCGGCGCGTGCACCGGGCCCGCAAGATGCTGGGGGGCGGCCTGCGCCAGGCCGGCATCCTCGCCGCAGCGGGCCTTCACGCGCTCGAGCATCACGTCGAGCGGCTCGCCCAGGACCACGCGAACGCCCGCCGGCTGGCCGCGGGGCTCGAGAAGCTCGGCCTCCCGGTCGAACCTCCTCCCGAGACCAACATGGTGATGTTCCTCGTCGAGGACACGATGGGCTTCCTGCGCGCGACGCGCGCGCGGGCGGTGCTGGTGAATCCCACGGCGCCGGGCGTGTTCCGGGCGGTGACGCACCTGGATGTCAGCGAAGCCGACGTCGACGAGGCGTTGGGAAGGATCGAGGAAGTCGTGACGGAGGGCGTGCGATGAGCGGAGCCGGCGCGATCCAGATCGAGGTCGCGCGGATTCCCAGCGCCCCGCGCGCCAGCTATCCGGTGCGGCCCGGCAACTTCGTGCGGCCGCTCGTCGACGGGGAGCCCGCCTTCCGCCGGATCGGTGAGGCGGCGGCCGCGGCCCGCCGCAGCGTCTGGGCGACGATCGCGTACGTCGACCGCGAGGCGCGCCTCCCCGACGGACACGGAACGGTGTTCGATCTGCTAGAGCGCGCGGCTGAGCGCGGACTCGACGTGCGCGTGCTCTTCTGGCGCGAGCCGCGCCTGCGCGAGATCGAGCCCGACTCGGAGCACTTCGAGGGCAGCGCCGGCGATCTCGCCTGGCTGCGCGAACGGGAGGCGCGCTTCCGAGCGCGCTGGGACCGTCTGCCGGACGGCTTCTGCCAGCACCAAAAAAGCTGGATCGTGGACGCCGGCGAGCCCGGCGAGGTCGCCTTCGTCGGCGGCATCAACCTCGACGCGCCCTCGATCGCACCGCCCGGACACGCCGTGCGCGGAACGCCGCAGATCCACGACGTCTACCTGGAGCTGCGGGGGCCCGCGGCGACCGACGCCCATCACAACTTCGTGCAGCGCTGGAACCAGGCGAGCGAACGCGCCGACCCGGGCGGCGTCTGGCCGGACCTCCGGACCGCCGGCCCGCTCGAGTTTCCGGCGCTGCTCTCGCGGCCGGCGGGTCCCGTGCCGGTGCAGCTCACCCGCACCGTGCTCGCCGGCCGCTACACGGACGAGACCGCGGCGCCGGGGGCGAAGCCGTTTTCGATCGCCGGCGGAGAAGCCAGCGTGCTCGAGCAGTACCTCACGGCGATCGCGGCGGCGCGCAGCTCTCTCTATTTCGAGAACCAGGCGATCGGATCCCCGGTCGTGGTCGATGCGCTGGAGGCCGCTCTTCGGCGCGGCGTCGAGGTGGTGTTCCTGGTGCCGGGCAATGCGCACCCGGCGTTCGTGGAGGCGCGCAAGGAGCCGCGCGCCGCGTTCTTCTTCGAGAAGCTCGCGCAGCTCGGGCGGCACGAGAACTTCACGCTGGCGGCGATCGCCGCGAGCCATACCGACGGCCGCTACGACGAGATCTACGTGCATTCGAAGCTCGCGCTGGTCGACGATGCCTGGTGCACGATCGGCTCGACCAACGTCGCCGAGCGCTCCTTCCACCAGGACACCGAGCTGAACGCCTCGTTCTGGCACCCGGAGAGCGTGCGCGCGCTGCGGCAGGAGCTGCTGCTCGAGCACCTGGGCCTCGACACGCGCGAGCTCGACGGCCGCGAAGCGCTGCGCGCGTTCCACCAGGTCGCGCGCAGCAACGCCGATCGCCGCGTCTGCTGGGAGCCGCTCGCCGGACTCGCCTACGCCGTCGACCCCGTGGACTACGGCGCCTAGGACTCTCTCTTGGTCGCGAATCTCTGCGAAACCGTGAGACGCAGCTTAATGCGGTTCAAGATTGCCGCATGCAGGCTCGTTCTCGCCGCCTCGATCTCGCCCTCTGAAAGAGCACCGATCTCGCGCGCGAAAGCGTCGATTTCGTGGTTCCAACCACCAACATCGCCGCGGGAGTGAAGGAGAGAGAACCGGTAGCTGACAAAGAGGACATCGAACATCCGTTCGGTGATGCCGAAGCGAGCGAGGATCTCCTGCCGGCCGGGCATGTCCTTCGATTCGAGCTGGATCAACAGCTCGTCGATTGCCGGAATGCCGCTCTCGGGTCTTCGCGTGAGTCGCATGCTATCGAATCGAACGCGATCGAAGCTTCGCACGCCGACCTCGCTCTTCGTTAACGCAAGAGGTGAAGCGAAACCATCGCGCCTCCCGCAGATCATCAGTCCGACGTTTCGGCCACCATCTCCTCCGCAAGGTATTCCTCCCAAAGATCGGTAACGCTCTGACCCGTTCCTGTGCGCCAGAACGATGGGCCGCGAAACGAGTCGCCGCGGTAGCCCTGCGCATTGAGATGCTCGCGGGCGAGATTGCTCATCGACCGCAGCTCACCGTTCATTTCGAGCTTGTTGCCGCGAACTACCGCTACGACAGCGTTGACTCGAGCGCCATGATAGTCGTGGAGATACAGCTTCTGGCCATCGCGAAGGCTCCCAGCCTTCACGAGGAGACGAAGGCTTGCGCGCGCGCATGCTTGTCGAGATGGGCGAAGAGCTCGTCATCGATCGGGATCGTCTTCATCGGAGCCTCCTTGATCGCGAAGAAGCCAAATCAAGGTTTTAAGGTTGTAAAGATTAAGCTTAAGGTTTTCAGTCACGGTGCCATAGGACGGACGGAAGGCCCCGACGGGATTCTGGCTCCTCCGAGAGGCAATCTCCGAGGCGCCGAAAAGCTGCATGACTGGCCCGTGACCCTCCGAACGATACGCTCGACGATCGGCGAATCACCTTCCCCCCACTGGGTTGCGCAACAGACCGTATTTCCGACTTCGCGTCGGTCGCCGAAGCAGTCGATGGTTGGGATCGCGACTCTCAAGCCGAGGGCGCCATCGCCAGCGGTGAAGGTGGGTTCACGTCGCCAGGAACCAACTGCAGTGGAACGCACACGAGCCAGCACGCACGCTTCAGCGCGAGAAGGCCCTCTGTCGGGAGTAGGGATCTGTTGCAAATCTGGGCTGCCGCCCCGGCTCGGGGGCTCCGATGACGCCTAGGACTCCCGAGGGTGACGAGCGGAAGGTAGTAACCACCGTCCACGCGCGGGTGGCGTCTGAGCCGATAGAGGCTTGGGTAGCCGAGCTACTTGAGCTTTCCGCCGAGCTTCCCGAAAGCCTTGCGGATCGCTTTCTCGGCGTGGTCCTTGGCCTCTTTGAGAGCTGGCCCGCTGAACGCCTCTTTCGCCTTGAAACGGTGACCGCAGGCGACGCACCGGATTTGGTCGTCCGGCTTCGGGTTGGGCGGTTGCTCGAACTTGTCCTTCTTACAGCGCGGGCACTCTCCGGCGATCTTCTTCTCGATCATGCGGAGTCTCCTGCCGACGTGTCGTCGGCGGCAGGGGAAGCCGGGTCGGGCGCGTCTACGCCCGGCCCGGCGCTCCCCGTCGAGACTACTTCCCGCGAGAGCGCTTGCCCTTCCTGCGGGCGTCCCTGGGAACCGGCCGGAGAAGCTTCTGAAACTGCCGGATCGGGTCGCCTTCGACCTTCACCTGTAGCGGCTCCGGGCCAGGGCGTTGCTTCGGTTTCGGTTGAGGCATGCGGCGAGGATAGCGCTAGCCAGAAGATCGGCCGCGCTTTGAACGAGGCCGTTTTGATCGCGCTGGTTTTGCAGATACACGCTGGCGTCGGAGACGTGCGCTCTCGTCTTTGGCTGGAGGATGCGAAGAGACACGCCAGAAACGTTCTCGCCGCCCTCGCTCTTGCGCCTTCAGATAAGGTGAAAGAGATTGAACGAATTGCTTCAGATCTATCAATTGCTGAACCAGACGTATCTCGGTTTCTAAGAAATCTCGCGAAACGTACTTCTCAATCCTCAAAATCGGGTCCGTGATTCCCTTTATGCGAACCAGGGCGTTCGGATGATCTTTGTGTACAGACCAAATGCTGTGGACAATTTGATTGCGTTCCCCGGCTACGGATTTGATGTTCTCGGCAATCTCCCCGAAAGGCTTAACGGCACGTTTTGGAAAGCGAAGCACCATGGCGGTTCTGATCATTTTGAGTTTGACGTCAACGCTGAACGCATTTCCGAGAATCGCCGCGGCGATGGCTGGCTCGGTTTGAATCGCAGCAATAAAGAGAACGGCCAATTGGTCTTCGATCTCTGCCCAAAGGGATGAAATGATTGCGATGTGCGTTGCAAGCTCCGGGCGCTCCTTTAGCGCCATCGCATTTACCGTGACATCAATTTTCCGAATCTCTGTGGGCACGCCGAAGTCTCAATCTTTGTCACGCCGCCGCAGGTTGACGATAAAGGAGCCGCTTGCCCTCAGCGCCACGAATCGCGGCCATTGTTCGCTGCGCGTCGTCCACGTAGCGATGGTTCCAGCGGAACTCGAATTCCGCGAGGTAGCGGTGCAGATGCTCTTTGCTGACACTGTGGAACGTTCCGATCAGCCCGCGCTTGATGAGCGAGAAGACGCTCTCAGCGGTGTTCGAATGGACTTCTCCATTCCTGCCGTCCACATACTGGCCGCGGCTGTGCGTCACCGTCTTGTGTCCACCGGAGACGCCACGGCCGACGCCGTTGTAGGCCCCAAGCTCGTCGGTCATAACAGTGGTGTTCTTGCGGTCAACCGCCGCCAAGATTGCGGGAATGAGATTCGGGGCAGTGATTCGGTCGAGCCTCGACAGCCGCACGTCGCCGCCACGCTGGACCACTGCGAAGACCGGAGTCTTGGTGGTACCGCGGCCGGTGTACCGCTTCCCGGTCTTGGGGTTCCGTCCCAGGCGGTTACGCGGCTTGCCGCCGATGTAGGTTTCGTCGGCTTCTACGATTCCGGAGAGCTTCGGCGCGTCCGGCCCCGTCTCCATTGCCTTGCGGATTCGGTGCAGGAGAAAGAGCGCACTCTTCGGGGTGATCTCACACTCGCGGCTGATCTGGAGGGCGCTCACGCCTTTCTTGCTGGCCGAGCAACGCCAGAAGGCGTGACACCAAACCCGCAAGGGAAGGCGCGTCTCTTCAAAGACGGTCCCTGTACGGACGGAGAACATCTTGGCGCAGTCGCGGCAGCGCCATCGGTAGTTGCGCTCGCGCTCGCCAGTCTTCCGGTCCTTCATCGTGTACACGTTGGAGGCTCCGCAATGCGGGCAAGCGGGCTCCCCGGGCCAGCGGAGAGCTTCTATGAAGGAGACGGCAGCAGCCTCATCCTGGGAAGCGCGGCGGATCGTCTCAAGTGCCTGATTTATCGGGTGTTTTCGTGCCATGACCAGAGGATACCAGAGCCTGAGACTATTTGCAATAGATACCTAATCCCGCCCTCTGTTGACTTTCGCTTTATTTTCGTCTAAGGTGATCGTGACTCGGTTACCCTGCGCTCTTCGGTCCCGGTGGAGTACGCGAATGCGTGTTGCGGCATCCGTCGTGCCGCCGCGATTTCCTGCCACCCAGACCAAGCTTGCCAGGGCCGAGCTTCCGCTCCTGGCCAGCGTTTGCACTCGCGCGCCGCTGCGCCACACCCTCGCCCGCATCGCCGCTCGCTTCGTCGCGACCCGCGCCTGGGAGCGCCTCGGCTTTGCCCGCCTCGCCGACTATGCGCGCGAGCGCGCGGGCCTCTCGGCGCGCCAGATCCAGGATCTCGCCCAGACGCGCGCACGTCTGAAGGCGCTGCCCCAGGTGGAAGCGGCGCTCGCCGCGGGCCGCCTCGGGTGGAGCCAGGCCCGGCTCGTCGCGCGAGTGGCGAGGCCCGAAGATGAAGCGCGCTGGATCGCCTTCGCCTGCTCGGTGCGCGTGCGCGAACTCGAGCACCGGGTGCGGGCCGTGGACCGCGGCTCGCTCGAAGGAGGCGTCCTCGAGACAGACGAGGACGGGAATGACGTTGCCTTCAAGGTGGGCGTCGTAGTGCGCTGCACGCCGCGTGTGCGCGCCAAGTTCAACGCAGCCCGCGCGCTCGCGCGCCGCGTGGCCGGCGAGGCGCTCCCGATCTGGGCATGCATGGAGGCCGTCGCGGCCGAGGCGCTCTCGGCGCTGCCGTTCGACACCGGACTGAAGAGGGAGGAGATCGACTTCACGGGGCAGAGCGAGGTGTCCTGGCCGGACCGAATGGCGGGCCGGGCTGGGGACGAGGCGCCGCGACGGCAGGGGCACCTCCTGGAGGCGTGGACCGAGGCGCCCATTCCAACGGCGGCAAATGTGTGCGCGGCCCAGGGAGACGCCCGTGTGGCTCGCTTGCTCGCGGATCTCGACTCGGCCGATGCCTTCGAACTCGACGCCCGCCTGCGCCGTGCCGTCGCGCTCGAGCAGCGACTCGACGCGGAACTGGCGCCGCTGCTTGCCGAGGTCGCCCGGTTCCGACTCTACCTTCGGCAGGGCTTCACCAGCCTCGAAGGCTTCGCCCGCGAGCACCTCGGCCTCTCGCCGCGCAAGGCCCGCGCGCTCCTGCGCATCGAGCGCGCGGCGGCGACTTGCCCGGCTCTGCGCGCCGCGTTCCGCAGCGGGCGTCTCTCCTGGGTGCAGGTCCAGACGCTCCTCCCTGTCCTCTCGCTCTGCGAGTCCACGCACTCCCGCACGCAGTGGATCGAGCGGGCCGAGCAGGTCTCGGTGCGCCGGCTCGAGGACGACGTCGATCGCGCCCTCCACCTCGGCGAAGCCCCGGGCTCGCGATTCTCAGACGGACAAATTTCAGACCGGCAAACATGTGCGCAGAGCAGGGACGCGGAAGCGAACACACGCTTCGAGCCCAGGACCGAGCCCGAAGCCGCGCGCTTCTTCTTCGCCGCCCCTTCCGATGTGGCCCGCCTCTTCCACGCGGTCGCCTGCTCGGTGCGCCGTCACGTCGAACGCGTAACCGGGTGCCTCCCGTCCGCGGGCGACGCCGTCGAGTGGATGTTCGATCACGCCTACGAGGCCTGGGGCGCCAATGATCACCGCGTCAGCCGCGAGCACCGTGTCTTCGAGCGCGACGGCTGGCGCTGCACCGTGCCGGGCTGCTCCTCCTACCGAAACCTGCACGATCACCACATCGTGTTCCGCGCCGCCGGCGGATCGGACGAGCTCGCGAACCGCACGACCCTCTGCGCCTGGCACCACCTGCGCGGCGTCCACGCCGCCCGCATCCGCTGTCATGGACGAGCGCCCCACGGCCTCGTGCGCGGCGGCGAGCGTCGCTGCGAGCCGTCGCGGCACGCTATCCGCCGGTCCGCTGCACGAATTCCACCACGGCGTGCGCGAGATCCTCGCCGCGGTCCTCTTGCAGGAAATGCCCGCCACCGCGGATCGTTACATGAGACTGGCCGCGAGCCCCGGGGATGCGCGCCTGGAGCTCCGCCTCCATTCCGCGCGTGATCGGGTCGAGATCGCTGAAGGCCGTCAGGAAGGGCTTCTCGAAACGCTCGAGCTCGGCCCAGGCGGCGCGGTTCGCGGCCGCCGCGGGGTCGTCGGACGAAATCGGCACCAGCACCGGAAACTGCCGGGCGCCGGCCAGGTAGCGCTCGTCGGGGAAGGGAGCGTCGTAGGCCGCGACCCCTTCAGGCGAAAGAGGCGTGGCGCAGCCGCCCTTCACGATCCCCCCCGCGTGGAAGCGAGGCGTCTCCTGCGAGTACTTGCGCCAGGCCAAAAAGGCCGAGCCCGGCGGCGCGTCGCCGGTCGGCAGGAACGTGTTCGCCGCCACCACGCGCGCGAACCAGTCCGCGTGCTCGGCCACCAGCCGCAGGCCCAGCAGCCCTCCCCAGTCCTGACACACGAGCGTGATGTCCCGCAGCGTCACGGCTTCCAGGAAGCCGCGCAGCCAGTCGACGTGCCGCTGGTAGCTGTAGTCCTCGCGGCGCGCCGGCTTGTCGGAGCGCCCGAAGCCGACCAGATCGGGTGCCACCGCGCGCAGCCCCGCGGCCACCAGGATCGGCACCAGCTTGCGGTAGAGATACGACCACGACGGCTCGCCGTGCAGCAGCAGCGCGACCGGCCCGCTTCGGGGTCCCTCGTCCAGGTAGTGCCAGCGCAGCGCATCCACCTGTGCGTAGTGGGGCGCAAACGGATAGGCGGGCAGGCTCGCGAATCGCTCGTCGGGAGTGCGCAGGATCTCCATCGGGGGCCTTCCAGGGCGCGCCGGATCATACCGCGCGAGCGCGTGCTCGCGTCGAGTCTCTACGTGGGGAGAAACACTCAGCGGGCCGACGGCCGTTCTCGTTGGGCCCGGCGTTCGGTAGCGTCTGCGCGGGAACGTACGAAGGGAGAGAAGCCGATGGCGAGCAACCGGCGGCCGCGGGTCTGGTGTTCCATTCTGGTGTCGGCACTGATGGCGCCCGGCGGAGCGTCCTTCGCGAAGGGCAATCCCGAGCGCGACGCCTGGTTCGGCGAGACCCACGTCCACACGAGCTGGTCGATGGACGCGTGGCTGGGCGGGGACCGCCTCACCGATCCCGGGGACGCCTACAAGTACTTCAAGGGACAACCCATCAAGCATCCCATGGGCTACGACGTCAAGATCGACACGCCGCTCGACTGGGCAGGAGTCACGGACCACTCCGAATACGTCGGCGTGATCAAGCTGGCGAACGATCCGAGCTCGCCGATCAGCAAGCTGCCCGCCGCGCAGCCCATGATCCTCAAGGCGAATACCGTGGCCGAGTTCGAAAGGGTGTTCGTGTACCTGGTGAATTTGATGGGCGGGCCGCCCGTCGAGGCGCTCATGTCCCCGGAGGTCACCAGTACGGTCTGGAAGGAGAACGTCGAGCTCGCCAATGCGGCCAACCAGCCGGGCAAGTTCACGGCATTCTGTTCGTACGAGTGGACGTCCATGCCGAACAACATGAACCTTCACCGCAACATCTTCTTCAAGGACTGCGCCAAGGTTCCGCCGATGCCGTTCAGCGCGCTCGATTCGCATTTTCCCGAGGACTTGTGGAACTGGATGGACGGCCAGCGCAAGGCGGGCAACGAGCTCCTGGCGATCTCCCACAATGCCAACCTCTCCGACGGCCGCATGTTCCCGACCGAGGTCGACGAGAAGGGCCGCCCGATCGACGCCGCCTATGCCGCGTCCCGCGACCGCAACGAGCGGCTGACCGAGATGAAGCAGCTCAAGGGCACGTCGGAGACGCATCCGGTGCTCTCGCCGAGCGACGAGTTCGCGAATTTCGAGATCATGTCCTTCTTGTTGGGCGACCCGGCCGGACGCATTCCGCACGTCGTGGGCAGCTACGTCCGGCAGGGCTGGAAGGACGGCCTCAGCCTCCAGGACGCGAAGGGCTTCAACCCCTACAAGTTCGGTGCCGCGGGCGGCTCGGACTCGCACAACACCGCGGTCTCCTATCGCCAGAACAACTTTTTCGGCCAGGCCGGAAATGCGGACGGCACCCCCGAGCTGCGGATGGCCGGTCGCATCGTCGCCGGGATGGACCCGCGTGTCATCGGCACCGGGGGCCTGACCGGCGTGTGGGCGGAGGACAACACGCGCGCTTCGCTCTTCGACGCGATGCAGCGTAAAGAGACCTTCGCGGTCAGCGGCCCACACATCCGGGTTCGCCTCTTCGGCGGGTGGGCATACACCGCTGACATGATAGCCGACAAGGATTGGGTCAAGACCGGCTACTCGAAGGGCGTACCGATGGGCGGCGATTTTCCGCCGGCGGGCGGGAAGGCGCCAACCTTCATGGTGTGGGCGGTGAAGGACCCGACGTCCGGCAACCTCGATCGCATTCAGATCGTCAAGGGCTGGTCGAAAAGCGGCCAGAGCTTCGAAAGAGTCTACGACGTCGCGTGGGCGGACGACCGCAAGCCTGACAAGTGGACCGGCGCGGTGCCGCCGATCGGCAACACGGTGGACGTGGAGAATGCGACCTATACGAACACCATCGGAACCGTCGAGCTGAAAACCGTGTGGGCCGATCCGGAGTTCGATCCGAGCCTACACGCCTTCTACTACGCCCGCGTGCTCGAGATCCCCACGCCGCGGTGGACCACGATCCAGGCCAAACAGCTCGGAATCGCGCCTCCGGACGTCGTCCCCGCCACGCTCCAGGAGCGGGCGTGGAGCTCGCCGATCTGGTACACGCCGAGCGCCGAGGCACGGAAGCGCGCCCAATCCAGCCCGACGGTGGCGGACCTGAAGGCCAAGGGGGCCGCGGCTCTCGACGAGGCCGCACTGCGAGCCCTCATCGTCGAGAAGACCGTCTGGTTCGAGAATCTGGTGACCGGCGACAAGTACGCGATTCTCTACGGTGCATCGGGCAAGGACGCCTCCGCCAAACTCGCGACACCGGCCCAGCCCGGATACGTGACCGGCCAACTGGCTTCCAACCAAGGCCAGATGCAAGTTCGGCACGTGGGGAGGCGGTCGACGCTGCCGAGCCTCACGGGCAACGCGGCTCAATCGAGCTACATCGCCACGTCCAGTCCGTACTTCATCAACCGTGGGAAGATCGTCACCGAGCTCGTCGGCACGCCGATCGAGATCACCGTTTACAAGATGGGCGACAAGTATTTCGGCGCGCGAAGCAACGAATTCGGCTATGCCAACTACGAGATCATCCCAGCGGTGAACGAGTTGAACCCTCTGCGGTGAACTCCATCCAACGATTCCTTCGCGAGCCCCTGCTCCACTTCCTGCTGATCGGCGCCGCGCTCTTCGCCGTGCATGCGCTCCGGACGGCCGCGGTCGGCGGCGCCGAGGCGCCCCGGCAGATCGCGCTGAGCCTCGACGATCTGAGCCAGCTCGCATTGTCGTTCCAGGCGCAGTGGCGCCGTCTGCCGACGCCCGAAGAGCTGTCGCGGCTCGTGGAAGACCGGGTCCGCGAGGAGATCCTCTACCGCGAGGCGCTCGCGCTCGGCCTCGACGAGAACGACACCATCGTGAAGCGCCGCATGGCGCAGAAGATGCAGTTCCTGGCCGAGGACGTCGCCGCGGCGCACGAGCCGAGCACGGACGAGCTGAAGGCCTGGTACGCGAAGAACCGCGACGGATTCGCGATGTCGACCCGGGTGAGCTTCCGGCACGCGTACTTCAGCCCCGACCGGCGCGGGCCGCGCACGCAAGACGACGCCGCGAGCGCGCTCGGGAAGCTCGCGGGCCAGCCCGAGGACTCGCCGCTCGCCGCGTCGCTCGCCGACGCGTTCATGTTCCAGGTCTACTACGGCGATCGCACGTCGGAGCAGCTCGCCAAGGAATTCGGGCCGCGGTTCGCGCAGGAGGTCACAAAGCTCACGCCCGGCTCCTGGCAGGGCCCGATCGAGTCCGGCTACGGCTGGCATCTCGTCTTCGTCGATTCCCTGGTCCCCGGCCGGATCCCCGACTTCGAGGAGGTCGAGCCGGACGTCAGGACAGCGTGGCTCGCCGATCAGAAGGAGCAGTCCTGGCGCAAGGCCTACGACGAGATGC
>Ga0184637_10001623_pt1 | contig 14989 bp, 15 predicted proteins | sample PLM3_127_b2_FD_133143 | JGI IMG/M metagenome (GOLD analysis project Ga0184637, IMG submission 133143) | Groundwater sediment microbial communities from an aquifer in East River, Colorado, USA - PLM3_127_b2 | ecosystem: Environmental > Terrestrial > Soil > Riparian zone | place: USA: East River...
CTCGGCCCGCTCGACGATCCCCTGCACTGCAGCCTCCTTGAGCACGCGTTTCACCGCGGCCAGCATACGGTTGATGGTATGCGGCGACAGCCGCGTATCCTCGACCAGGTACGTGCGCCAGCGGCGCAGCGTCTCGGCCTGCACGGCGACCACGCCATCGTAGCCACAAAACGCCACATAGGCCGCACAATCGCGCGTATACATGGCGACCGTGGACGCCGCCAGCCGTCCCGTCAACAGCTGCGGGGACGGAAACAGCGCCTCCAGCAGCACGGCCGGCAGGCGCGGCGGCCGCTCGGTTCTCGGCATGCTCTGTGGCTCCTCTCCCCGTGGGGGATTCGAGTAAACACACTTTTCCTGAAGCTAAGGGAGGGAGCGCCGAGGCCACGGCCCAAACTCTACGGGTCGCGTTTGTGCGCCGGCGCCTCGGCAGCCCCGCCGGAGCGCCCCGGAGCACGGCCCCGCGCAGTCTGGACAGGCCGCGCAGGAGAGGAGAGCGTCGGGCCGCTGGGACGCCCTGGGGCGCCGGCCGCAGGAAGGGCGGTTACGGTGATCACGCATGCAGAGAGGGAGAACCGATGGAAGCACTGACCGACACAGAGATCGAGGTGATCGTGCAGCGGTTGGAGGCATGGGTCGCCGACCTGGAGCACGACGTCAGCGCCAGAACGTTTTACGCGTTTGTCATTTTAGCGCAGGAGTTCGCGGGGACGAAGAAAGCGCTGTGCACGATGGAGCACATCTGCAGGTTCGTCGCTCTCGCACAACGCATGCGGGCGATCAGGCACGTGCTCCTCCCAGACGCCAGTCCCTGGACCCCCTTGCATGACGTGATACAGCTGATCCACGCCGAGGCCACACGGCTCACGAGCCTCTATGGCGTTGCCCGACCTGCCTGTGGCAAGAGCAGACGAGAGCTGCAGCGTGCGTTTCGTGTGTCCTTCAAGCACGAGACCGGGAAGGCGTATCAAGCCTATGGGACACTCAAGACCGCCAAGGAGCGCGCCACCATCACCGCCTTTTGGGACGACGCGCTCCGCACGGCGCTGGCCCGTTTCCAGGACCATGGCGAGGTGCACATGCTGGATCAGGTGATGGCCTGCCTCCCCGCCTGGGCAGACCGGCACCATGAGCGCTGGAGCAGGCAGGGCTGGCGCGAGCCGTCGGCCACAGAGGTCATGCACATCTTCACGGACTACATGAGGGTCTGTGCAGCGTGCCTCGGGACCATGGGCCAGATCGCCCGCGCCGCTTTGGCGCACGCGCCGGTCGTGGATCGTGCCCAAGTCACGCGGGACGTCGAGCAGCGGTACACCGAGCAGGTCCACACCCTCCGGGCACAGCTCAGCGCCCTCCCTCTCCCCAAGGACGCCCCGAAAGCGCAACACGCCCAGTTGCGGAAAGAGAAAGCCCAGCTGCAGCACGCGCTCCAAGGGCTGCTGAGCGCGCAAGAGGCCGAGATCACGCGCCACGTCACGCACAGCGCCACGGCGCGGCACAAGCTCGAGACGCTCGTCACGACGGCGAGCGGGTATCCCGACACCCTGCTGCGCAAAGTCGGGAAAGCGAGTGTAGACGTGCTCCCGCGCATGATCTGGATCTACGAGTTTGACCGCCGGGGCGATGACGACTGGCGCACCGCGAAACAAGAAGCCAAGCGCTTTTTCCGCCAGGTGCTGAAAGCCAGAGCCCATCCAGTGGCCGTGGAGGCACCGTAAGCCAGCGGCCTCTGCATCGCCCCAGTGGCGCCCACCGCGCCAGCCGCAGGCAATGCCAGCCGCCCCACGGCAGCCGGCCCCAGCGCGCCCGGAGCTCGCGCAGCAGCTCGCCGCCTTCCAGGCCGCCCTGCCGGGGAGCCGCGGCGAAGCCTACCTGCAGCAGCGCGGTATGCCGCTGGCGCAGGCGCAGCAGCAGGGCGTGGGCTCTGCGGCGCCGGGGACCTAGCCGCATGCGGCGCGCGACTGGCGCGGCGGCCGCGTGGTCGTGCCGCACACCACGCCGGACGGCCGTCTGGTGAACCTGTACGGGCGCGCGGTGGGGACTGCAGAGCAAGTCCCAAAGGCCAAGCGCCACGACCACCTGCCCGGCGAGAAGGGGTACTTCAACACCGCCGCGCTGCAGGTGGGTGCCGGGCCGCTGTGGGTGTGCGAGGGCGCCTTCGATGCGCTGGCGCTGCTCGCCGCTGGGGTGCTCCGCGTGGTCGCGATCTTCGGCGTGCAGGGCTGGTGCTGGGAGTGGGTCCGGGACGTGCATGAGCTGGTTTTCGCGCTGGATGCGGACGCCGCCGGGCAGCAGCAGTGGCGCCAGCTCGCCCGCCAGGCGGCGCGGCAGGCCGCGCTGCGGGGGAAGCGGGTCGCGGGGCTGGAGCCAGCGGCGTATGGGGGGTATAAGGACGCGAGCGCGGCCTGGGTAGCGGGGGTGCTGGCGGTGGGCGGTGGGCCGGCAGGGGCGGGCGCGGCGGAATGGGAGAGTCCCGAGGGACTCCAAGAGCTGTGGGCCAAGCGGGCGGCGATCATGGTAGCGGACGGCCACCTGCTGCCCGCGGAGGCCGAGCGGTGAGACGTGGCCGCTGCAGGGCGACTGCCAGGGCATGCGCTGCGAGGCCAGCCCAGCCATGGGTAGACACCGCCGATTACCGCAGGGGCTCATACACGAGAGTCCGCGCCCGCAAATCCCCTACCACCGTCCCCTGGCGATGCTCTCTGACGTGCCGCCACACGCGGTAGCCTGCCAGAATCGCCTGCTCCCACTCCTTCGCGGAGCACCGTTGGACCTCAAGGTGAGACGTCAAATTTTTAATGAGGCGTAACAACTCATAGTCGATGGTATCCACCGCCGCAAAAAAGGAGTGGCCTTTGGCGTAATTGAACACGAGGGCCGAGATCGCTTCCTCAATGACAATGGCGCGTCCCCCATCCTCGATTTCGTCCACCTGCGGGTGACTCTTGCGCTTGTGCTTGATGTTCGCCCTCATTACAGGGGACCACCCGAGCATGGCGGCGTACGCGAGGTGGAAGACATCGTGGAAGCGGTACCCGTCGTCCGCGTAGGCATTGTCGGTGAGATAGTCGCCTACCTGCTTGCCGTCCACCATCAGGCGCACCTTGCACGAGTCCCCCGCGGCCATCTCCGTGAGAGGCGCCCGAAAATACCGTGGGAGCTGCTCCTGAGGCGGAAAGCTCTCATCAAATAACTTCACGCCGCGGCCCGGCAGCAACCCGTCGGCGCCGCACGTGTGCCAGCGGTCGCGGGTCTTAGTCAGGTTGCCGTGCGCCACGTCCGCGAGGTTGATCTCGGCCTTTGTGGCAATGTTGGCGACATACCAGAGAATGTCACCGAGTTCTTCCGCGATGCGTTCTTTGAAGATCTGATACGCCTCGCCGTCACGCAGGAGCTTCTTATATTCGGTCAAGAGCGACCCTGCTTCGCCTGCCAAGCCGAGGAGTGGCACTATCAGACTCTTGAGGTCCGTCCCGGGGACTTGATCTGTCTGACTGGCTTCGAGCTGGTACTGCTGTAGATCCATGGCGCTTTACTCCGTCGTAGGGCCTCCGCAGCCGTCTTACCCTGTGCTCTCTCCTCGCCTACCCTGCGCTATCGTCTCGTTTAAGCCCCACTTGGGGGGATACCAGTAGTTGATGGGCACCGCGTTCACGCGAAACCGCTGCTTGATGTGGGTGCGTTGGGAACTTCCCGTAATCTCCGGATGTTTGAGGCGGGCGTATTTGTCGACCTCGCAGAAGAGGTTCTGACAGTCAATCAGCTGCAGAGGTCGTCCCCAGAGCGAGGGGAAGGTGAGTCCAAACCGTGCGAACTCTGCCTGTTGCCGGTCCGTCACTACCCTGATGATATCACGCTCATTGAGCCCCCCCAAGGAGGAGAAGCACTTGTGGATACCAGCCTGGGCTCCTGGCCCTGGGACGACAAACTCCATTTCGCTGAAGTTCAGGAGGGTGCTGTAGTTGAGGTCAATGACATACTGATAGGCTAAGAAGTCCCCCAGCATCGGATAGGAGCGGAGCAGCGTAAAGCCCTCCGACATGGTCCGGACCTCCGCCAGCCTCCAGGGCACTTCGTCCTCCATCATCCGCTCCAGCAATTTCAGGTGCGCCTGATGTTTCCGTGGGGTGGCGAAGGCTCGACTCCCAGCGGGCATGATGTACGCGGCGGAGTAGATACGTTGTCCGCTGCCCATGCCCGCGGACAGCACCCGGTCGTAGCGCTCGAACGCATAGTCCACATAACGGATAGCGCCGAGCTTTGCGGTCAGGAGCTGCCACGTCTCGATCTTGTTAAAGAGTTTAAACATGATGGTCCGGAAGAATACCTCGACGGGCGACTGATCGCCCTCATAGATCACCTGCTTGATGAGGAACTGGCTCACGCGGTCCGACGCCCGGTACGCGTTGGTGAATTTGTACTCCCGGAAAATTGGATCGGCAGTCCACGGCTCGGGGGCGGTGGCAAGCCGCTTGAAAAAGATCGCTTGCCGCTCCGCGGCAAAGCGCCAATAGGTCTCGAAGACCGGGGTCGGCTTGGCGGGGGCCAGGGAGCTGAAGGTATAAGGCGCGGGGTGCGGGGCCTCCGGGTCGAAGGCCAACGGCAGCTGGTCATCGCGCCCGTGGGCAGAGGGCAGCTGGCTGCTCTGGGGAGATTGCAGCGCTGGGAGCAGGACTGCCAGCGTGTCTTCGATCAAGCCGTTGTTCTCGATCAGGGAGACGGGATAGTGTGCGGCCTGCTCGGCGGCCAGCACCGCATACACATCGCGGCACCGCCGCCAGTGGTCGAGCGGCTCTGGCCGCAAGGGGACGTGCCGGCAGACAAGGAAGAGCACCGCGGGCTGCACCCCGCGCCACGCGAGTAATTCCAGCTCGATCAGGGTGTCGAGCATGTTGCGGTTTATCCCCTCAAGAAGCCCGTACACCTTGGTGGACCACCAGAAGCGATCCAGGATGATCGTGCGGCCAGCCTGCAGCGCCGGGAGGATACGCGTTTCGATCGTGTCGATGTGCGCGGCGACATGTAGGACCTGCAGGCTCGCCGGGCGCAGCGCTCTGATACCATACCGCGGCGCGTCATGATGCAGGTCATAGATGTGTTTGCCCAAGGTCCCCTCATCGTTGCCAGGGAAAGCGAGGTGCTCACAGTCAGTACCCAAGGCCACCATCTGCTGGGCGAAACGGCGCGACAGGGCAGACTTCCCAACGCCGTCAGGCCCTTCAAACACGTACAGTTTTCCGAAGGGGCGCATAGTCAGGCTTTCCTGTCAACGGGAGCGACGAGCTGGCGCAGAGCATCGGCGAGCCTCTGCAGGCAGCCTTTGGGCGGCTTGCCCCGCTGCGCTACCGTCGCGGTGCAGGTCATCTGCACAAGCGACAACCCCATCTGGGCAGCCATAAAGCGCCCGAGACGACACAGACCCAGATAGTTGCCCGTAGGCGCGCTCAAAGATATATTGCGTGGTATAGGCGCCTGTCACCCAGAGCCCCCCGCCTGCGAGCGGGAGGAACTCAACCCGTTGGAGGCAGGGGAAACCCTGCTGGCGCCCGTGCGTATGGTCCCGAGTAGGATCAAACAGCGCCGCCTGCAGCGCGGTCCGCCGATGATTCCCGCGTTTGTACGTGTCGATAATGTGTTGCAGTTGATTGACGGCCGACCCTGGCGGGCTCTCCTTCGGACAGAACGCTGTGAGGCGGCGGAAATAACTCCCCCGACGGTTGCCCTCACAATGTTTGATGCGGGGCCAGATCTTGGCGTGGCGGTCAAACAACTGTTGCGCATTGTCCTCCGCCTGGGGATTCCACAGCGACACGGGAAAAATCGTATTCGCCACCGTATCGCAATCGTGCTTGCCCTGCCGGGCTAACTCGTAGTCCAGCTGCTCACGAATGGTCCCATGCTCGTTTGGCACCTCATCCGCGAACTCGCTCACGGTCACAATGCCCTGGGGCAGTTCGTCGACTCCCGGCTCCATCAGTCTCATGAACACCTCCGCCCACGCCACCGAGAGGTTCGTACTCCTTGGGGAAAATGGCTCACTCAGCATCCTCAACTTCCTCTTCGAACCGATACTGGCCCCGACCAACATACTGTCTCCGACTCACACGCAGATAGGTGGACCAGGCCACCCCTGGGGCGACAGCGCGTCCGATACCCGGCGTCACCGCCTGTGCCAGCGTTCGCGTGGCATCCTGTTCGACCACCTCCACACAATGCCCTTCGACCCGGCTGTCAGGAGGCAACACGATCAGGTCCTCGACGTGCACGTCAATGGCGCGCCCGTCCCAGTGGTGATCCGCGACAATGAGGTTCCTTGGGCATCCACGTCCAAGCAGCGTGGCGCGGATGGTCATCGGACGGTGTCGGAGCAGCTCTTGCGTGTGCCGCGTCCCTAGCACGCCAAGCGTGTGCTCCATGTGGGACACCAAAGTGGCATACCCGACCCCGAGCCAGGTCGCGATGACATAGAAGGCCGTTGGCGGGCAGGCGGTGGGATCCCACCCGCGCCGGGCAAAGGCGTGGTCGATGGTACTTTTGGGCATCAACAAGGCACTGGCAAAGCAGTCGGCTTGAAATTCGTGCGGCTCAAAGCAGCGCGCCCGACTGCGTTGTTCCACCAGCTCATCAAACTGCGCGCCATGGCCCAACGCGTGATGGCCGAGTTCATGGCCGCAGGTAAAGGCCTGGCGGCCTGGCGGCCGCAGCGAGGAGATGATGACGGTCGGAGTTGCCGCGCCGCAGTACACCCCCTCCATCGAGGGAATATCGTGAAACCGCACTTCGACGCCTAGACGCGCCGCCACATCGTAGACGCAGACAGGCTCCCAGAGGGTATGGCCCAGCTGCTTGCGGATCTGCAGCGCCTTCATCATCGCCGTGGTCGCCAGCTGTTTGCGGTTGAGGCTCATGCGTTACTCCCAGACTGCCGCAACATGCGGAGCAGGGCCATCAGCCGGTCCAGATCCTCATCCTTCAGTTTGCCCAGCTGGCGGGCCGCCAGCATGAGGCGCTCGTCAAGGACGTCTGCGGAGGACGGCTCTCCAGAGGTCAGCCAGGCGACATCCACGCCGTAGAGCTCCGCCAGCTGGGGGAGTTCATCAGCGGAGACGCGCCGGCGACCAGCTTCGATCTCCGAGAGTGTGGGCCGGTGGAGCCCCAGGCGCTTGGCGACTTGCCCTTGGGAGAAACCGGCGGCCTCGCGCGCCAAGCGGAGGCGTGAGGCGATCTGGGCACGTAGATTATCGGCCATCGGTAGCGACCTCGAGGTGGAGCTGCGCGCAGAGGTGTTCCGTGATCTCTTGCACACACAAAGGGCGTGTGCCTGCAGGGTTGAGGAACACATGGACCTCTGCCAGGTCACAGCGCAGCCGCTCGGCTAGCTCGACGGTGGCTTCCACAGCATTCAGGCTGTCGAAGCCCACGAGGCCACCAATGGGACGCGTCTGCCCCGTGAGCGGCATGAGGGGGCGTCCGCTTTTGGTTTGAATCTCTGTCAACACCTCAATGACGACCCGTTGCACGTCGTGCTTGTTCATACTTCGCTCCTATCTTACATTGTAGTAAGAAAATCTTACTAGATGTCGCCATGAAATGTCAACCTGCCTGTCGAGGGATGGCCGGGAGGGATCACTGGCAGAGCCCCGCGGTGCGGCCGTTGCTGGCGGCGGGCAGGCGAGACGGTTGCCACCTACCACGACCCCGCGGATGTGTAGTAGAAGCGGCATTATCGTACTCATAATAACGCGCCCGCCCCGCTTAGCCCGGCGGGGCCAGGGGCGCGCGGCAGGGAGCCACGGAAAAAACTCTACGGGTCGCGTTTTTGCACCAGCACCCCGCTGGCCTCCACCGGCGTCCCCACCAAGAGCGGCTCCCCGCGGCTGGCAGCCAGCTGCAGCCAGGGAGCGGAGGCCGGCACCTCGAGCGCGCGCCTCTGGAGCACCCCAGCGCCACCGGCCGGCGGACACGCCTCCCCTGGGTTGTTCGCGTGCGCCCAGCGCGGGGCAGCAGCCCCCGCCGGAGTGCACCGGCGCACGGGCTGGGGCGGCGCCGCGCTGCTACCGTGGGGCTGGACAGGCACCGCCGGACGGGGTAGGGTAGGGGACATGTCGGGAGGGGGGATTGCAACACCAACGCGGCAACTTTGTGTGGAGGGGTGGGTATGAGCCAGGACTTTACCATCTGTGTCGGCACTATCGGGTCGGGAATCTGGCGCAGCCCTGATGGCGGGGAGACCTGGACCCGTATCAGGCCCAGTCGCTACCCGGAGAGCGATATCAGGGCGCTGGCGGTGCATCCGCGGGAACCCCACATCGTCTACGCTGGCACCGACTCTGGGGTGTATCGCAGCACGGACCGGGGCGCGAGCTGGGCCAGGCTGGATTCGCCGATGAACGCCATGGATATCTGGGCCCTGGCCATCGATCCCGTCGCGCCTGACACCATCTTTGCCGGGACCAGACCCCCGGCGGTCTTTCGCTCCCGGGACGGGGGGCAGCGGTGGGAAAAACTGTCCGTGGAGTTGGCCGACGAGTGCCCCGCGGTGGTCATCCCCCGGGTGACGGCGCTGGTGGTGGACCCGGAGGAGCACCGTACCATCTGGGCCGGCATCGAGGTGGATGGGGTGCGTCGGAGCCTGGATGGAGGGGACACCTGGACGACCATGGCCGGCGGGCTGACCGACCCAGACATCCACGGCCTCGCGATCAGTGCGGGGCCACCCAAGACGGTCCTCGCCACCACGCCGCGCGAAGTCTTCGCCAGCACCACCGCGGGTGAGAGCTGGCAGCGGCTAGAGGTAATGCAGCAGTTTCCCTATGCCTACACCCGCGCCATTGCGGTCAAGGCCGATAACCCGCGCGTCATCTTTGTGGGCCACGGCAATACGGCCTCGCCCACCGTAGGGTCCGTGCAACGCTCCGAGGACGGAGGCACCACGTGGCACACCCTGCCCCTGCCCGCCGCGCCCAACAGCTACATCGTCTGTCTCGCGACCCATCCTGCAGACCCTGCCCTGGTGCTGGCCAGCAGCCTGTACGGCCAGCTCTTCTGCAGCCACGACGGCGGTGACGCGTGGCAGAAGGTCCGGCAAGAGTTCAGTGAGGTGCGGTCGCTGGCGTGGATGCCGTCCTAACCTGGACCCGTTCCCCGCTCCAGGTCGCAGCAACGCCAGGGCACCCTGGGGTGATGCGGGGTGCCCTGGCAGTCGGCGCGTCGCCAGGCCCGTGCACCCAGCGGGGAAGCTGGCTACCCATAGGCGCGCACTGCAGCACGTGCACCATCGAAACCACAACCAGCATGGGTTTTCCTGTCGTATGGGGTCGTGAGACTCGCACCACCTGCAGGAGAGTACCCTGCTGGTCCAGAGCCATGATACCGACCCCAGTATCGCGATACCACTGCCATCCCTCCTCGACGATACCTGGGCGACCGCAGTCGCGCCACGCGTGCCCGCTGACCTCGCTGCCCACGCTCGCATCCTCAAGGCGTTCCAGCGTGTACGCGGTCTTGCCACCCCATACGACCTGTTGCGGGGCCTAGTGGCTGACGTCCTGGGCCCCCTGTCAACACGTCGTCTCGGGGCCTGGGCCGTGGCGCTGGGGCTCGCGGATCTCTCCGAGGCCGCCCGGTGGGCGCCGCGCGGGACCCGGCCGTGGCGTGCGACCCCCATCCGCTGACGCGCGGGCGCCACGCGTGTGGCTAGCCGTAGCGCGCTGGCCGGCGGACGCCGCTGCCGCCGGGCTGCATCCGGGGCGCGCGCTGGCGCGGGAAGTGGCGCTGCTCACCGCGCACGCCATGTGCTCCGCCGCCGCCGGCAGCAGGAGTGAGCGGCACCGGCGCCGCTGTTTTCCCCAGGCGCTGGGGGCAAGCCCGCCGTGGCAAGACGCCGATGCCGCGGGCCAGCAGCAGTGGCGCGCGCTGGCCCGCCAGGCGGCGCTGCGGGGGAAGCGGGTGGCGGGGCTGCCGCCCGGCGGCGTACGGGGGGCACAAGGGCGTGAATGAGGCCTGGATGGCAGGAGTGCTGACCCTCGGACGGCAACACCTTTTAGAGCTTCACCGATACTTTACGCGCACCCACAAGGTGCGTCGACGCGCGCGCGCCGAGCTTGCCGCCCTGTTGCATACGCTGCACGTGTAATGAACGACCCCGCAGCAAGCTGCGGGGTATCAAAACCCTAAAAACCCAAAACCTCAGAACAATTCCAAGCGAAGCAAGCTTCGGGGAATCTGACCCCCAGAGATTCAAACGGCATTGTGCGCCGGCCCCTCGCGCGCGCCCCCATCGGCGCCGCCCCACCCCCGCCGGCGGCCCACGGCTCTTCCCGCGCGCCCAGCACGGCCTGGACAAGCCGTGCAGGATGCCGTAGGGTAGGGCTGACCAGGGTACCCCGGGGCGCAGGCCTCGGGAAGGGCGGTTGTGGAAGGCTGTGGGGGGCGATTTCAAACGGGATTGCAAACGCTCAGAGGGGTGAGACACCCTTCCGCTGCACGCACGTCGCTCCTGAGTCCACTTAAGCGACCCAATCGGCGAGCGAACAACCGCCCGGACGCATACTGCCTGGCCGCGGAAGTGGCCAACGACGGCCCGTGTGACGTGGTGAGCTTGCAGCACGAGTTCGGCCTCTTCCCCGGCGAGTGGGGTAGTGACGTGTGGGGGTTTCTGCACGCCTGCCGTAAACCCATCGTCACGACGTTGCACACGCTGATAACCCAGCCGGCGCGAATTCCACGCGAAAATACGGGGGACGGACTGGCATTCTTGCCGCTTCCGCGAACCATTGCCGCGCAGGTTGCTATAGAGACGGCGAAGAGCGCAACTTTGCCGCAATGTTACTCGACGTCCTGTGCTCCCATCCCCAACTCACGTCTTACTTCCACAAGTTCTTTCATGACGTCTGCCAGAGTCTCTCTGACACCGTGCTGCTCGTAGAGGTGGCGCGCGGTCTCCAACAGTTGTTCGGCATCCACCAGATTGTGTTGCTTGCGGCGAAGCGATCCGAGGCGAAAGCACGCGTACGCTTCGCCGCTATCGTTCCCGATCCGGGCGAACTCGTTTCGAGCCCTACCATACCAATCGGCTGCAACCTCGAGATTTTCACGCGACTCAAAAACCTTGCCCAAGTTGCAATAGGCGTTCGGCAGCATATACAAGTCTCCGATCAGTTGGCAGACTTCGATCGCGCGTCGGCAGCTATCCTCTGCGGCATCGATCTCCCCCCAACTGTCATAGAGGTAGCCCAAGTCAAGATAGACCGCTCCAAGTTCTTTCGCGAGGTTGTGCTCCATGCTGATCTTCCGAGCTTGCTCATAGTGCTCGCGTGCCTCGGTTTGATTGCCGAACTTGTCCCCCACTAGAAAGCCGATCTGGCGATGCGCCGCGCTCTCTGTCTCAAAGTCGCTAAACTGTTGGGCGCGGTCCAGGCTTTCTTTGAAAAGTCTGAGAACGTCCTCACTGCTATCTCCACGTAGCTTTCGGCTCCAGGCAAGACCGAGCAGCGCGCCAGCCCAGCCATCCGTCACGCCGTATTTCCTACAGATTGTTATGCAACGCTCGAAGTAGGTCTCTGCCTGCGTGAAGTCGCTCTGGGCGTTGTGGATCCTCCCGATCCGGAACAGCGACTGGGCCATGACCGTCGGGTTGTGGGAGAGTTCAGCCATCTTGTACGCTTCTTCGAATCGCGGCAGCGCCTTTTTGTAGTTCGCACGCAAATCATTGATCGCGCCCAGTGTCCACGAGCAACGCGCCTTGAGTTCCAACTCCTTAACATTTCGTTCTACCTGGAGGACCTCCTGCTCCGCCACGTCGACATAACCCCAGCCGATGAGGAAAGACGTGGCCCAGAGAACAGCGCCCGTTGCCTCATCCCATGCGCCACATCGCGATCGATGGTACGCTTCCTCGAGCGCGGGCAGGAGGTCACCGAAGGCTTTCGGTGTGTCGGGGCGGGGACGAACCACATAGAAATGCGCCGCCGTGCTGTGTAGCTCCCGCAGCTTCACTTCCGGCAACTTGTCGCGTACAAAGCTTTTCACGACCGGCGTTACTGAATACCGATTGCCTGGCTGTTCCTCCGCAGCGAGAAAGCGATCGAGCAAAGGGACCAGTCCACGCGTAAAATCGATGCCCACCGTCGCGAGGTCTTGCCGAGCAATTGGCTGCCGAAAAATGCAGAGCCGCTCAAGCGTGTCCACACTCTCATTGCCGAGATAGCGAATCGTCTGCTCCAGCAGATCCCCAAACGTGGCTTCGGGCCTAGCAGTAAGGAGTTCGTTGGGGTCGCGGTGGAGCCGACCAACGTGATCGGCGAAGATCCGTAGCATAGCGGGGTGGCCGGAACAGTGGTGGACGATCTTCTGAAGCAGCGTCCGGTCCATTCCCTTCAAGCCGCTTTGTTCCAGTAGCTCGATCGCCTCGTCTTCGGGCAGGCCCAAAACTGTCCATTCGAGCGTAGCCCCGGTTGGCAGTAGGTAGCCGGTTGAGTCCAGTCGCGGTCGGTTGTCAGAGATCAGAATGAGCTTGCCCTTGTGCGCTGTAGTGAGCAGCTTGACAAGAATCTCACGAACCATTTGGTCCTTGATTTGCCATGTCGCGCCGAGCCAATTATTTAGTTCATCGAACACCAGAAGAAACGGGTTGCGATCAAGCGCGCTGATCAGGGCGTTGACTTTCACCGCGAGCCCACCAGGGCTGTGATCCCTCCACAGGCCTCGCAAAGCATGATCCCCGTTGTTCTCCAGAAACACGTGCATCTGAGCAAGGAAGACGTCTGCTGACGCTCTTTCCTGCGTACAATTGATCCAGAACACGTCCTTGAAGTGCGGACGGAATTGCCGTACGACCTCCGCAGCAACCGAGGTCTTCCCCACGCCAGAGAGTCCCTGTACGACTAAAAGTCTTCGCGTAGAATCGCCGATGAACTTCTCAACCTCTTCAAGGAACTCCCTGCGATTGATGAAAATGCCCACGGCCGGAATGGGGTCAAGGTGCATTCGGCCCTCCTCCTCGATGGCATGGTCAGACGGAGCTGGGGCCAGGTTTGACCGCTTCACGGATGTCTCGATGCATTGGTAGACAAACCGAAACGCGTCGGCTTCCTTGATCCGCGGCTTGACGATTGCGGTGTGTGATCCTCGCACTGTCTTGAGGCGTGCCGATGGGAGCCCGATGGTGCCGCTGAGCTTATCCACCCAGAAATCCGAAGCGCCAACGATGGCCCACGTTGGGATCGCATATTTGCCCGGTTCCGACTTCTGTTCATCAACAACGATCCAGTCTTGAAACGTTCGTTGAATCTGAGCAACGAATTCCCCGTGAGGCTTGAGTGCCTGGAAGTCCTTCGAAAGCCAGGTAAGGAATCTGGGCACTCGCTGCGAACCGGTCTGTGGCGTGGCCATGAGGATAAGGCCACCGAGCCGGGCCATTGCCGCAGGCTGCTGCGATATGACGAGGTAACGAATTGCGCCCATGCAGAGCAATCCGCCCATGCTGTGCCCCGCAAGAATGATGGGTCTGTAGTCGCTGGCGTCACGGATTATCCCGGCAAATACCTCCGCCTCTGTATCGAGCGACACCGACGCCCAAAACTTCAACCGTCCCAGCAGCGTGCGGTAGGTGTACAGCCCGACGTCCACATTCGGGAAGTCTTCGTAGATGTACTGTGGGAACCGGCCCCAGGTCGCGTCCGGCCCGTAGCGTTTGCCGCCCAGCCCATGAACAAAAACGACTAGCGCCTTGTTCACCGCTTGCTCCGTTCGGCGGTGGACAATCAGTGGCTCTTCGTCCGACACCATCCCACGGCGTGGTTCCTCAAAGTGAGACTGAACGATTATCTGCATTGTCGCTACCTCATATCCAACACGTCCCGTCTGCTAGCACCGCTTGGCACACCTAGACCGAGCAATTATCGCCAGTGCCTCCAACGTGCGATCCAAGTTCACAGCCGAACGGAACGACGGGATCGCTCGCTGCGACTTCGTTGTAGATCAAAAGGTGCCGCCGCGCAATCGTGGACCAGGTGGTCTGTTCTGCGTAATCCAAAGTGCGCTGCTCCACAGCTTGGCGAAAGGAGCTGTCTTGCAACAAGCGAACGAGGACTCGTGCTGCCTCGGAGGCCGATTGGGGATTCACTAGAGTTTCGTCCGAGAAGAAGCTGACTTCATGGAACTTTGGGATGCGCGACGCAACCACGGCCCTGCCCAAACCGATGGCACGGTGCAGCGCTCCACTGGCCGACCGGGTGTCCTCGTCGTAGATGAAGCACGCTACGTCGGCTGCACCCAAGACGTCCGGCACCCGTTGTTCGGGAACAGAGCAGTTGGCAAGTGTCACATCGTTGGTAAGACCGAGCCGGTGAACCAGTGCCTCACACTTGCTCCGATATACAAGGCTTTCCGGAGTGGGATACCTGACAAACCCGCCGATCCAAAGCTTCGTGTCGGGTACCTGTCTTTTGACCTTGCGGAACGCTTCAATGAGGACGAGTGCGTTCTTGGAAGGCTCAAAGTAACCGAACGCAACGAGAAGGGGTGCTTCGCCATCGATCCCCAGTGCAGCTTTCGCCGCTGCCTTTTGGGGCGCCCGCAGCATCAGGGTACCGTGGGGCACTGTTACGACTCGATCGTTGCGAATCCCTTGCCTCAGCAAAACCTGGCGTATCGGTGCCTCCTGGTGAACGATCACTTTTCTAGCAAGCTCACCGATGGTTTTCTGATACTGCTCGACATCGAAATGGTCGAACGACGGTAGACGACGGCACCAGGCACATCCACGGTTCAAACTGAGGCAAGTATGGACGGTGTGCAACGTGACTACGGCGGGCAGTCCTCTGGCGCGCAAGCGATCCAGAAGTCGGTGGAATCGGTCATCTAGCTCACATTCCGCACCCCCTCGGATACCGACCCACGCATTTTTCAGGGTGCATTTTTAGCACAGCAGTGCCCCGCAGTGTTATGTTTTCGTCGCATGAGAGGAGATGAACTGAGCGTCTTCCCC
>Ga0184637_10001624_pt1 | contig 14987 bp, 15 predicted proteins | sample PLM3_127_b2_FD_133143 | JGI IMG/M metagenome (GOLD analysis project Ga0184637, IMG submission 133143) | Groundwater sediment microbial communities from an aquifer in East River, Colorado, USA - PLM3_127_b2 | ecosystem: Environmental > Terrestrial > Soil > Riparian zone | place: USA: East River...
CCTGGGGACCGCTGCCGCAGTCATCGCTGCCGCAAAGATGTCGTTGATGGAAAGGGCGAACGCGAGCATCGGACAAGCCAGAATGATGCCTTCTCTCGCCGGTGCGACCGGGTGGCTCAATTCGCCGCCATTGACGGCGGAAGGCCTGCGCGGAAAAGTCGTCCTCGTCGAATTCTGGACCTATTCCTGCATCAATTGGCTGCGCACCCTTCCCTACGTCCGGGCATGGGCCGAGAAATACAGGAATCAGGGCCTGGTGGTGATCGGCGTGCACACGCCCGAGTTCGAATTCGAGAAAAACGTCGACAACATTCGCTGGGCCGCGAAGGACATGAAGGTCAACTATCCGATCGCGATCGACAGCAACTATGCCATCTGGAATGCTTTCAGGAACAACTCCTGGCCCGCGCTCTATTTCGTCGACGCGAAGGGACAGATTCGACATCAGCATTCCGGCGAGGGCGAATACGAACAGTCGGAAAGGACCATTCAAAAATTGCTGTCCGAGGCCGGAGTCGGCGGTATCGGCCGTGAACTGGTTTCGGTCGACGGCCGCGGCGCGGAGGCTGCCGCCGACTGGGGCAACTTGAGGTCTCCGGAAAACTACGTCGGCTACGAGCGCACCCAGGGGTTCTCCTCCCCTGGCGGCGCGGCGCCGGACAAGCGTCGCGTCTATACCGCCCCCGCGCGGCTGAGACTCAATCATTGGGCCCTTTCGGGCGATTGGACGATAGGAAGACAGGCCACGATGCTGAACAAGCCCAACGGACGAATCGCGTACCGCTTTCACGCCCGCGATCTTCATCTCGTCATGGGGCCGGCAGCGCCAGGAACTTCCGTGCGATTTCGCATCCTCATCGATGGACAGGCGCCGCGCGCGGCTCGCGGAGGCGATGTCGACGAACAAGGAAACGGCAAGGTTACCGAACAGCGGCTGTATCAACTGATCCGGCAACCGAAGCCCATCGCCGCCCGACAGGTCGAGATCGAGTTTCTCGATTCGGGCGTGGAGGCTTATTCGTTCACGTTCGGCTGATGATCGGCGCCAGCGATGAACCGCCCGTGCCGCTTCTGCATGGATTCCCATATGACATTCACAGCTGTGCGGATGTCGTGACCATGCTCGCGGCCCGCGGCTGCCGCATGATCGTGCCTCACCTGCGGGGCCATGGAACGACACGCTTCCTGGACAGCACCACGCCCAGGTCGGGTCAACAGGCGTCGATTGGCGCCGATTTGATCGGCCTGATGGATGCGCTGAAGATACCCCGCGTCGTGCTTGCCGGCTCCGCACTGGTGCTCGTGGGCGTCGTCGTCATCAGCCTGAAAGCTGGAAAAGCGTGACTCGCGGCTCGTGACTCGACCTTATACCCGCATCAGCGGAAAAGTACAGAAGGAACACCAGCCGCGAGTCACGAGCCGCCAGTCACGCCTCATCTAGTAAGGGGTGCCGTCCTTCCGCGTGAACCGCCGTCCCTGCGGCGTCGCGCGCCCGGCGATGTCATCGTCGGGATAGGTCACCGCATCCTCCGGGCGGCGGTCGCCGACTTCGAGATAGACGGCATCCCGGCTGGTGCGGTTGACGAGGCAATGGCCGTCGGCCTTGCCCGCGGGAAAACCTGCGCACATGCCGGGGGTCAGCTTCTGCTCGCCGTTGTTGGTGACGAGCATCAGCTCTCCGCTCACGACGTAAATGAACTCGTCTTCGTGGGAATGCCAGTGCCGCAGCGCCGACATGGCGCCCGCCGGAATGGTGGTGATGTTGACCCCGAAATTCTTCAGCCCGCATGCGTCGCCCAGCCGCTGCTTGCGGCGCGTGGCGACCCGCGACTTGAACGGCTCCGGGTAGCGGGAGCCGGTGACCGGCGAAACGGTGGCCGGATCAATGGCCGGCAGCTTGAATTTGGTTGCCATTCCAGTCCTCCTCTGTATTCATTGAGCGATTCATTCCGCGCCGGATGAACGGCGCATCGCGTCCGTTCGATCCGGTGCAGACGGCGCTGCGCCCGTCCGCGGTGAGCGCGCGACGGGCGTCATGGCGCCGTCCGGAAGTAGATGACGTCGCCGTCGCGCACGACGTAGTCCTTGCCTTCGAGGCGCATCTTGCCGGCTTCCTTTGCCCCCTGCTCGCCGCCGCAGGTGATGTAGTCGTCGTAGGCAATCACTTCAGCCCGGATGAAGCCGCGCTCGAAGTCGGTGTGGATCACGCCGGCGGCCTGCGGCGCCGTGTCGCCCTTGTGAATGGTCCACGCGCGCACTTCCTTGGGCCCCGCGGTGAAATAAGTCTGCAGCCCCAGCAGGCCGTAGACGGCGCGCGCCAGGCGGTCCAGTCCCGGCTCCTCGAGCCCCAGATCGTGGAGGAAGGCCTGCTTGTCCTCCGGGCTCATACCGGCCATCTCGGCCTCGATCGCGGCGCAGATGGCCACCACCGGGGCACCCTCCCGCGCGGCGTATTCCTCGACGCGGGCCAGCAGCGGGTTGTCCTTGAAGCCGTGCTCGTCCACGTTAGCGACGTAGAGCGCCGGCTTGGCGGTGATCAGGCACAACGGCTGCAGGAGGGGGAGCGCCTCGGGTTCGAGACGCAGGCTGTGCACCGGCTTGCCCTGGTCGAGGTGCGCGCGGACTTGCGCGAGCAGCGCTTCGAGCTTGACCGCCTCCTTGTCGCCGGACTTCACGCGCGACACGTTCCGCGCCTGCGCCTTCTCGACGGTTCCGAGATCGGCGAGCGCGAGCTCGGTGTGGATGGTCTCGATATCGGAGACCGGGTCCACCCGGCCCGCGACGTGCACGACGTTCTCGTTCTCGAAACAGCGCACCATGTTGATGGTGCCGTCGGTCTCGCGGATGTGGGCGAGGAACTGGTTGCCGAGGCCCTCGCCCTTGGACGCGCCCGCCACCAGGCCCGCGATGTCCACGAATTCGACCACCGCCGGCGTCATCCTGGCGGGTTTCGCGATGTCGGTGATCTTCGCGAGGCGCGGGTCCGGCACCGGCACCACGCCGACGTTGGGGTCGATAGTGCAGAACGGGTAGTTCTCGGCCGGGATGGACGCCTGGGTGAGCGCGTTGAACAACGTGGACTTGCCGACGTTGGGCAGTCCGACGATACCGCACTTGAGGCTCATTTCTTGCGCTTCGGAGCGGAGCCCGGCAATAATTTCCTCAGCAGAGAACCGAACAGGCCTTCCTTCTCGATCTTGCCGGGCTTGCCCACCGGCTTCTTGCCGGCCTTCGCGCCCTTCTCCTTCCTGGGCTTCGCGGACTCACTCCCCGCTTTCGCGGTTTTCGCCGGCCGCTCTGGTTTATCCGGCTTGACCGGCCGCTCGGCCGCCTCGGATTCGGCCGGCCCCTGGGTATGGAGCTTCAGCATCGCGGCCTGGAGATCGCCGGCGAGCACCTGTGGCAGCACTTCGAGCGCGCGCCCGATCGCGGCGTCTATCGCAGCGCGGTCTTCCTGCGCGGGTTTGTGCAGCACGAAATCGGTAACGGCGTCGCGGTCGCCAGGATGGCCTATGCCAATGCGCAGCCGCCAGTAGTCGTGGGAGCCGATGCGGGCCGAGATGTCCTTCAACCCGTTATGGCCCGCGGCGCTGCCGCCCTGCTTGATTTTCACCACGCCCGGCGCGAAGTCGAGCTCGTCGTGCACTACCAGGATGTCAGCGGGCGCGATCCTGAAGAAGCTGGCCAGCATCTGCACCGGCCGCCCGCTCAGGTTCATGTGGCTCTGCGGCAGCACCAGCCAGGCGCCGCTCGCCTCGTGGCGCCCGACCAGCGCCTCGAACTTGGCGTCCTTGCGCAACGTGGTGTGGCTGGCCGCGGCAAAGCGCTCGACCAGCCAGAAGCCCGCGTTGTGCCGCGTCGCCTGGTAGCGGTCACCCGGGTTGCCGAGACCTACGACCAATTTCATTGGAGTGTTGAGTGTTGAATGTTGAGCGTTGAGTTAAAGAACGACCGAGTGCCCATTCAACTCAACACTCATCACTCAAAACTCAACACTGGCCTGGAAAAGCCCGCCAGGCCGGTGCACAGCGTGGCGGGCTTTTGCCGCAGGCGCGACGTTACTTGCCGGTTACCTTGTCCTTCTTGTCGGCTCCCTTTTCCTTCTTGTCGGCGCCCTTGTCCTTCTTTTCGGCGCCCTTGTCCTTCTTGTCGGCGGCGGCAGGCTCTTTCTTGTCGCCGGCGGCGGCTTCCTTCTTCTCGCCTTCGGCGGCAGCGCCTTCCGCTCCCGCTTCGCCCTCGGCTTTCACCTCGCCGATGATCTCGGTCACCGGTGCGGCAGCCGCCTCTTCCTCGATCACGATCTCCTTCGGCACGTGCACCGATACCACCGCCGGGTTGTCATGCTTGAGCTTGGAGACGGGCGCCACACCGTTCGGCATGGCGAGCTCGTTGACGTGCAGCGTCTGGTTGAGCTCCATGTCCTTGAGATCGACCTCGATGTACGCCGGCAGGTCGTCCGGCAGGCACTGGATCTCGAGGTCGTTCATGCTGTGCTGCACCACGCCGCCGCTGGTCTTCACCCCCGGGCAGATTTCGGCGTTGAGGTAGTGCAGCGGCACCTTCATGTGGATCTTGCGGTTTTTGGCGACGCGCTGGAAATCCACGTGCTGCACCTGCTGCTTCCACGGATGCATCTGGTAATCCCGCAGCAGCACCTGAAACTTCTCGCCGTTCATCGCCAGGTCGAGTATCGAGGAATGGAACGCCTCGCTCTTCAGCTGGAACAGCAGTTCCTTGTGGTCGAGCTCGACGTCTTGCGCCGGCTGGTCCGCCCCGTAGACGATGCCGGGGACACGTCCCGTCACGCGCAGGCGGCGGCTCGCACCCGATCCTTGCTGCGTGCGGGGATAAGCTGTGACTTCGATCTTCATTGCATTCTCCAAAAAATACAGTGTTAAGTGTTGAATGCTAAATTTTGAATTGAGCGCCAGCCTCTAATTCAAACACTCAACATTCAAAATTCAACATTCAGCTCGCTATTCAACGAATAGCGAACTGACGGAGTCCTCGTTGCTGATGCGGCGTATGGTCTCCGCCAGCAGGCCCGCGATGGTGAGCAAGCGGATCTTCTTGCACGCCTTGCCGTCCTCGCTCAACGGGATGGTGTCGGTCACCACGATCTCGTCGAGCGCGGAGCCCGCGATGCGCTCGACGGCCTTGCCGGAGAGCACCGCGTGCGTGCAATAGGCCAGCACGCGCTCGGCGCCGCGCTCCTTCAATGCCGCCGCCCCTTCGCACAGCGTGTTGGCGGTGTCCACCATGTCGTCGATGATGACGCAGGTGCGGCCCTCGACCTCGCCGATGATGTTCATCACCGTGGAGACGTTGGGGCGCGGCCGCCGTTTGTCGATGATGGCGAGGTCGGATTCCAGCCGTTTCGCGAGCGCCCGCGCCCGCACCACGCCGCCGACGTCGGGCGACACCACCACCAGATCCTTGAAGCCGCGCTTCCACACGTCGCCCAGCAGGATCGGCCCCGAGTAGATGTTGTCCACCGGGATGTCGAAGAAGCCCTGGATCTGCTCCGAGTGCAGGTCCATGGTGAGCACGCGGTCCACGCCCACGCTGGACATCATGTTGGCGACCACCTTGGCGGTGATCGGCACGCGGGCGGAGCTGGGGCGCCGGTCCTGGCGCGCGTATCCCATGTAGGGAATGGTTGCGGTGACCCGCCCCGCCGAGGCGCGCTTCAGTGAATCCACCATCACCAGCAATTCCATCAGGTTGTCGTTGGTCGGCGAGCAGATCGACTGCAGCAGGAACACGTCGCGCCCGCGCACGTTCTCGAGGATCTCCACCATCACCTCGCCGTCGCTGAAGCGGCCGACCTTGGCGCGGCCGAGGCGGATGTTGAGATGCTTGACGACGTCCTCGGCCAGCCGCGGATTGGCATTGCCGGTGAACACCATCAGGCGGTCAAATCCGGTTTCGTCGCCTTTGCGTGCCTGCAGCATCTCGACCTCTGTTAACGCCGGGGCGGCCAGCCGCCGCACCCGGCAATGATTGGGCAGGGGAGGAAGGATTCGAACCTTCGCATGCCGGAATCAAAATCCGGTGCCTTAACCAGCTTGGCGACTCCCCTACAGCTCGCCGGGCAATGCCGCGCACCGCCCGTCCGAAATCCCGAGTCCGCCTAAGCGTGCCCTCACTTCACCATCTGGCGCAGCGGGTGCCGCGCCAGCCCCTGCGCGATGAATCCTTGCATGCCCCCGGGCGTCTGTTGCCACACCCGGCGTGCCGCGCTCTCGGTCGGGAACGCAGCAAACACGCACGCTCCCGTGCCGGTCACCCACGCCGGCGCCGCCTGCTTGAGCCATGCCAGGTGCCGCGCCACCTCGGGGTACTCGCGGCATACCACCGGCTCCAGGTCGTTGCCTGCCTGCTCGACCGAAAAGGCCGTGATTTTAATAGGTTTTGAGTCCCGTTTCAATTCGGGATGGGCAAATATCCGGGCGGTCGGCACCGCTACGGGGGGGACCAGGACGAGGTACCAGGCGGGGTCCAGGGTAAGGGGGGTCAGGCGCTCGCCGATACCCTCCGCCAGACCATTCTCCCCCCCTACGAAGACCGGCACGTCGGCCCCCAGCCGCAGCGCCAGCTCGGCCAGTTGCGGGCGCCCGAACCCGGCGCACCACAGGTGGTTGAGCGCGATGAGCGTGGTGGCGGCATCCGAGCTGCCCCCGCCGAGTCCACCGCCCAGCGGCAGGCGCTTCTCCAGGGTGATGTCGGCGCCCAGCCGGGCGCCCGCGGCCTGCTGCAGCAGCCGCGCCGCGCGCAACGCGAGGTCTTCGCCCGCCGGCACGCCGGCGACCTCGTTCACCCGCGCGATCACGCCGTCTTCGCGCACGCGGAAAGTCAGCGTGTCGCCGTAATCGATGAAGCGCATCACCGTCTGCAGCAGGTGATAGCCGTCGGCGCGCCGGCCGACGACCCGCAGCATCAGGTTGAGCTTGCCGGGCGCCGGAAAGCGGTGCGTTTCGCTCATTGGATTAGGTTTTTGTCCGACTTGGGTCGGACAAAAACCTTAGGCAAAACCGCCTGCTGGATAATGGCGAAAAGGTCCATTGAAACACGAACTCAACCTCACTCGGCGCCAATCACAGGCCAACAAGGCACATTTTTGTTGGGATTCATTCTAAATTCACTAGTAGTTTTCATAAGGATTTTGTCGGATCAGGCCCGACAAAATCCTAGCGCCAGTTGTCGATCACCAGCCGGATGGTCTGCGATTCCCGTTTGAGGTCGAGCCGCTGCGGCAGGCTGTCGGCCCCGTCCTGGGAACGATAGACATAGGTGATGTCCCAGCCGTCCTGCTGGAGGCGGAGCAGGCGGCCCTGCGGGTCGCGCTCAACCTCGGCGATCACGCCGTCGGCCGCGATTCCGCCGCGCACCCACCACGCCAGGCGCGCGACCGGCAACTCCCAGCCCAGCGCGCGCCGTGTCAGGGCTTCGACGTCCCGCGCGTGGTACTGCTGCCGGTCGGACCCCGTGATGACGGCGCCTTCCGCGTCGTTGACGATGTAGGTCAGCGCCTGCCCGAGCGGGGTCAGCAGCCAGATCTCGTCGCGCTCCGCGGCGTGCTGCCAGCGCACGCCGGAGGAAAAGGGGCGCCCGTCATGGGTTACCGCCATGCGCCCCACGAGGTCGAAAGCGGGCGCGCGCGGCAGCGCCGGGCGCGCCGGCTCCAGCGCGCAGCCGGCGAGCACGGAGACCGCCGCAAACACTGCGGCGGTCTTACATAGGAATGACAGAAACGTACCCGCGAATAGCTACTAAAGCGAACTGCATCATCCCGGCGCTGGTGGCCACCCCACCCTGGAAAGGAGGGAAGCATGGGAGGCGGACTTCATTCATGTTGCCGTCAGTAAGGAATTCGTCGGATAGCAATTCGACGAATTCCTAGGGCAGGAAGCGCTTGACGGTGCTCTGCAACACTTCGTTGGTGGGATGGCCCTTCAGCGATTCGGCCCAGATTTTCTTCGCCTGATCCTGCCGGCCGAGCACCCATAGCACCTCGCCGAAGTGGGCGGCGATCTCCGGATCGGGGCGTTGGTCGAACGCGCGTTGCAGGTAATCCAGTCCTTCCTTGCCGCGGCCCATGCGGTAGAGCACCCAGCCCATGCTGTCCATGATGAAGGGATCGTCGGGCGCGAGCTTCAACGCGGTCTCGATCAGGCCGTGCGCCTCGTTGATACGCTGGTTGCGGTCCGCCAGTGTGTAGCCGAGCGCGTTATAGGCGTGCGCGTGCTCGGGGCGGAGCTTGATCAACCGCTTGAGGTTGCCCTCGAGCACGTCGAGGCGGTCGACCTTCTCCGCCGCCATCGCGTGGTCGTAGAGCAGATCAGGCGTGTTGGGCATCTTCTCGAGCGCTTGGCCCAATAGGTCGAACGCCGCCTGGTACTCGCTGGCTTCGCGCAGCAGTTGCGCCTCGGCCTGCGTCAGCTGCACCCGTTGCTGGCTGCTGTTGGCGCCGGCCTGCTGCAGGTACTGGCGCGCCTCGGGCAGCCTGCCCTGCTTCGCCAGTATGCCGGCATAGCGCGCCTGGGCGTTGACGTACTGCTCGCCCTGCGCAACGCTCGAGTACCATTTCAGCGCGTCGTCGAAGCGCTTGCGTTCCTCGTTGAGCTGCCCGAGGTAGTAGCGCGCCAGGTCGGGATCCTTGTAGTTCAGCTCCAGCACGCGCTGCAACTGGGTTTCCGCCGCGTCGTAGTCGTTCGCCTGCATCGCGAGCAGCGCGATAGCCATGCCGACGTCGGCATTCTGCGGGGACTCGGCGACCAGCAGCTCGAACTGTTGGCGCGCCTGCGGGTAGTCCTTGGCGTTGACCAGCAGCCGCGCGTAATTGAGCCGGACGTCGCGCGCCTGCGGGTATTGCTGGAGATACTCGCCGAGGAAACGCAGCGCCTCCTCGTTAGAGCGCCGCTGCAGCACCTGCGCGGTGAACAGCGCCGCCAGCTCCCAGTCGGGCCGCAACTTCAGCGCCGCGCGCGCCTCGTCGAGCGCCACCCGCTGATCGTCGGCATTCCATGCCGCTTGCGCCACCGCCAGGCGCGCCTCGGCTACGTCGGGATACGGCTGCGCCAGCGCCTGCGTCAGCTTCAGCACCTCCGCCTTGTCCTTGTGGCGGGCGAGCAGCGGGGTCAGCTCGACAAAACTCTGGCCGACGTTCTGGCGGTCGGCGGCAATCCACTTTTCGAGATGCGGCTGCGCGTCGGAGAGCCGCGCCTGGTTGACCAGCAGCGCCGCGATCACCTGGCGCGCCTGCGCCGAACCCGGATCAGCCTGCAGCCAGATACTCGCCGCCTCCAGCGCCGCGGAGTTGAAGCGCGCATTCCACGCCACCTCGGTGGCGCGCTGCGCGACGCGCGGATCGCGCGTCGCGCGCGCGAGTTCGAGGTACGCGGGCACCGCGACATGCGGCTGCCCGCGCTGCACCGCGAGTTCCGCCAGCGTCAACTTGAACAGCAGGTCCTCGGACAGCTCGATGTTGGGCAGCGACGGGTGGCCCGGGTCGGGCTTGGCCGCCACCACGCGCGGCGGCGGTGCGCCGGTGCGCGCCGATTCCCCTTCTCCGACGGGGCGCGGCGGTTGCGCGCACGCGCCCAGCGCCGCGCAGGCCATCAGCACAATATAGCGGTGCGTCGTCATCTGACCGGGGGGCAAAAAACGGGAGAGGATCGGTAGCGCGGCGAGCGGGCCGGCGGCTTCATAAACAGTCACATATTAGGTATATTTCGAGCAGTCCACAAGCAGCTTGTCGGGCATTCGCCCCGACAAGCTGCTAAATTGAACTACCGATTCCGACGGGTTGCAGTCATACAGCCCGTCGGCTCGGCGATAACCTAGGAGTTTGTCGGGCTTAGGTCGGACAAACTCCTAAGTCCGACAGGCTGCTCCACCATGCCGGAACAGGAAACGGTCAGCACCATCTCCGCGCGGGGCCTCACCCGCAGCTTCGGCAATCACATCGCAGTCAACAACATCACCCTCAAGTTGCGGCGCGGCGAGGTGCTCGGCTTCCTCGGGCCGAACGGCGCCGGCAAGACCACCACCATGCAGATGCTGACGGGGAACCTCGCGCCTTCGCGCGGCGAGATCAGCATCTGCGGCATCGACCTGCTGGACGAGCCCGTGCGCGCCAAGGCACACGTCGGTTACCTGCCGGAAGTGCCGCCGCTCTACCGCGAGCTGACCGTGGACGAGTACCTCACGCTCGCTACCAGGCTGCACCGCGTGGCGCCCGCCCGGCGCCCGGAGGCGATCGCCGCCGCCAAGCAGCGCTGCGGACTGGCCGATACCGGCGGCCGGCTGATCGGCGCTTTGTCCAAGGGCTATCAGCAGCGCGTCGGCATCGCGCAGGCCATCGTGCACGCGCCCGATATCGTGATACTGGACGAGCCCACGGTCGGCCTCGACCCCAACCAGATACGGGAGATCCGCGGGCTGATACGCGAGCTCGGCGGCACCCACAGCGTTATCCTCTCCACTCACATCCTGCCGGAAGTGGAGGCGATCTGCGATCGCGTGCAAATCATGCACCACGGCAACCTCGTCTACAGTGACACCATCGCCGCGCTCAAGCAGTTCGAGAGCGGCGCCACCGTGCTGGTCGGGCTGCGCCGGCCGCCGCCGCTCGCCGAGCTGGCCGCGCTGCCGGGCGTGGCGGCCGCGGAATGCGTCGAGCCCACGCTCTATCGTGTCGAGTTTGCCGCGGGCGAGGACGCGACCGATGCGCTGGTGAAGCAGGCCGCGGCGCGCGACTGGGGACTCTGCCAGCTGAAGCCGGCGCAGACCACCCTGGAGGATGTTTTCGTCAACCTCACCCGCCGTGAAGAGAACCCATAGTTTTGAGTGTTGAGTGTTGAGTGCTAAGTTAGTTAATGAAACCGTCAATGCGCATGCAACTCACAACTCAAAACTCAAAACTCAAAACTCGATCATGATTTTTACGATCGCAAGCAAGGAGCTGAAAACGCTGTTCGCCTCGCCGCTGGCATGGGTGGTGCTCACCCTCTTCCAGATCATCATCGGCTACGCCTTCCTGCGCCGGCTCGACGATTTCCTGCAATTGCAGCCGCAACTGGTGCAGATGGCGAATCCGCCCGGCGCCACGGAACTGGTGGCGGCGCCGCTGTTCGGCACCGCCGCGGCGCTGCTGCTGTTCGCGGTGCCGGTGCTGGCGATGCGGCTGATTGCCGAGGAACGCCGCAACCAGACCATGGTGCTGCTGATGTCGGCGCCGATATCGATGACCGAAATCGTGTTCGGCAAGTTTCTCGGATTCCTCGCGTTCCTGCTGGTGATCGTCGCGCTGACCGCGCTGATGCCGCTCTCGCTCGCCGGCGCCACCCGGCTCGATTACGGGTTGCTCGCCGGACTCGCAGTGGGCCTCGCTCTCCTGGCCGCCGCTTTCGCCGCGGTGGGCCTGTTCGTGTCCTGTCTCACGGCGCACCCGGTGGTGGCGGCCATCGGCGCCTTCGCCGCGCTGCTCGGCATGGTGCTGACGGGCGACGCGGCGGGGGACAGCCTGCGCGCGCGCGGCTGGACGGTGGCGGCGAGCGTCGCCCAGGTATTCTCCCCGATCAGGAACTTCGAACCCTTCGGCAAAGGCATGCTCGACACCCAGGCGCTCGCCTGCCTCGCCCTGCTGATCGCGCTCGCGCTCACGCTCGCAATCCGCCAGCTCGATGCGCAGCGCCTCAGGGGCTAAGAGTTTGTCGGACTTGGCCCCGACAAACTCCTTAGGCAAAACCGCCCGCATGAAAACGGAGGCAAAACAGTGAAATTGAATCCGACAGGCTGCTAGCGGTGGAAGCGACACGCAAGCGCCGGCTGCAGCAAATGGTGCACCATGGGTTGTTCGTGGTGCTGCTGCTCCTGCTCACCGCGCTGCTGGCTCATCTCGCCCGCGAATACCGCGTCGAGCACGACCTGACCAGCAGTCACCGCAACACGCTGTCCGCCGCCGCGCTCGACGTGCTGGGCCGGCTGGACGGGCCGGTAAGCGTCACCGCCTACGCGCTGGCGCGGGACGCGCGCGGCGATTACCTGCACCGGCGGATTGAGGAGTTCCTGCGCCCGTACCAGCGCGCCAAGCCCGATATCGCCCTTACCCTCATCGATCCGCGCGAGCAGCCCAAGGCCGCGGCCGCAGCGGGCGTGCGCGGCCCGGTCGAGCTGGTGGTCGAGTACAAACGGCGCAGCGAGCGGCTGGTGGAGTTCAACGAGCAGGCGTTCACCAACGTCCTGACGCGGCTCGCGCGCGGCGCCGAGCGCCTGGTGCTGTGGCTGGACGGGCACGGCGAACGCAAGTTGAACGGTGCCTCCAATCACGATCTCGGCGAGTTCGGCCGGCAGCTCGAGCACAAGGGCTTCCGGTTGAACAGCCTGAATCTCTCGCTGGCGCAGGAGGTGCCGCGCAGCACCGGCTTGCTGGTGATTGCCTCCCCACAGGTGGACCTGCTGCCGGCCGAGGTGCACAAGGTCCGGCGCCACCTGGAAAGCGGCGGCAACCTGCTGTGGCTGATCGATCCCGAGCCGCTGCGCGGGCTGGCGCCGGTCGCGGAATTGCTGGGGCTTGTGCTCACGCCGGGCGTGGTGGTCGACCCGGACGCCGCGCGCCTGAACGCCTCTCCCACGCTCGCGGTCGCCGCCGTATACGGGCGCCACCCCATTACCGACGGCTTCAACGTCATCACCGTGTATCCCCAGGCGCGCCAGATCAACACCATCGACAGCGAAGAATGGCGCATCCGGCCGCTGGTCGAGGTGGCGCCGCGCGGCTGCGTCAAGACCGGCAAGGTGGAGGCGCGCTGCGACCGCAAACGCGACATCCCCGGGCCGGTGACGATCGCCAGCGCCTTCGAGCGCGCCGTCGGCGACCGGCAGCAACGCGTGGTGGTGGTGGGCAACGGCGGCTTTCTGTCCAACACGTTCATTGGCAACGGCGGTAACCGAGAACTCGGTCTCAACATCGTCAACTGGCTCGCCGGCGACGACAACCTGATCACCGTCCACCGGCAGGGCCCGGCCGACGGCAGTGTCGACATCGACCAGACCACGCTCTACCTCGTTGCCTTCAGTTTCCTGGTCGCTTTGCCGCTGGCACTCGTCATCGCCGGCGCGGCGACCTGGTGGCGCAGGCGCAGGGCATGAGCCGTGCCATATTGATCCTTGCGGAAATGGGTAAGTCCCCATTTCCGCACTGTACGTTCCCCCTCGCCCTCCGGGAGAGGGGGAAGGGGTGAGGGTCGAGCGGGGCAAGAGCATCATGCGACGCTCGATGCGGCTCAACGCGGCGCTCCTCGCCGCGGTCATCGCGCTCGCCGCGCTCATCCATTTCAAGTCGGCGCAGGAGGGTCCTGCCGAACATGCGCTGTCCGCGCTCAAGGCGGGAGACGCGAGATCGATCCGCGTCGAGCGCCCGGGCGCGGCCCCGATCCTGCTCGAGCGGACACAGGACGACTGGTTCATCACCGCTCCGTTCGCCGCGCGCGCAGACGGTCCGCGCGTGCAGCGACTGCTCGAAATCGCTGGCGCGCGAGCCGCCCACAAGCTGGCCGCCACCGGGCTGGCACGCTTCGACCTGGAGCGCCCCGCGGCGCGCCTCATCATCGACGGGCAGGTCTTCAGCTTCGGCCTGGTGAACGCGGCGACGCGCGAGCACTACGTGATGACTGGCGACGCCGTCTATCCGGTCCATCTGCGCTACGGCGCGGCGCTGCCGGCGGGCGCCGCCGACCTGACGAGCCGCCAGCTGTTCGGGCCCGGCGAGGTGCCGGTGCGCTTCGAGCTCGACCCGTACACGGTCGAGGAACGCGACGGCAAATGGGTGCTGTCCGGCGCGCCGCACGATCTGAGCCAGGACGATCTCATCCGCTGGGTTGAACACTGGCGCATGGCCGCTGCCGCGCGCGTCGGGCCTCTCACCCGGGCTAAAGCGCTGGCGCGGATCAGGATCCGCCTGAAGGACGGCGGCGCGCTCACGCTGAACCTGTTGGCGCGCGAGCCGGAACTGGTGCTCGCCCGGCCCGACGAGCAACTGCAGTACCATTTCCTCGCCGACGCCGGCAAGCGCCTACTCTCCCCGCCAGGAGCCGGCGTCCGCAGTGAGACTGCGGAGAAGAAGTAGACAGGCGCTACTATTCCCCTCCTGCCTGAGGAGGGGTGCGCCCCTGGGGCGCGGGGTGGTGGGAGGCTATGCCGCTCCGAACTCCCTCGCCTTCAATTCATACAGGCCCCGCGAGGGGACTGTACATAACTGAGGCCATGGGCCGACGCCGCTTGTCCTAGCAACTGAGCGCTGACTGCATATCTTCGCCCACTTCGCACAGCCGCTTGGTGAAGATCAGCGGCAGGATGAACTCCTTATACTTCGCCGCATCCTTCGCGCCGCGTATCGAACACGCCGCGTCCCAGATCCAGTTTTCGAGAGACTTTCCGTTATTGTTCATCCTTCCCCCGATGCATCGTTCTTCTGGTGCTGCCACCCCTCATGTCGTTGCCGGCCCCTTAGCCACCCGACGCGGGGTTTTCCGCCTCCAGCTTCTCCAGGGCCACGAGCAGCTTCTCGACCTCGTTTCGGACAATGTCCCAGATGATGTCGTCATCAATGCCCAGGTAGCCGTGAATCAGGACGTTGCGCACGGCGACGATGCGCCTCCACGGAATACCCGGCGCCATTGCCCTGGCCTCCTCCGGAACGTTTCGCGCCGCTTCGCCAAGCAACTCGAGATTCCGCAGGGTCGCGTCGTACACCAGCCGCCGGCCCAGAAAATCCTCGCGGCTCAGGCCGGCGGTGTACGCCGTGACGCGTTCACAGCAGGCCTTCATGTCGGCCACATAGAGCCGCCACTCACGCGACACGGATCATCTCCTTCTCGATGGTGGGCCTGAGTTCGTCCCGCACCGCCTTGTCCGTTACCAGATCCACCGGCCGCCCGAGCAGATCCTCCAGGTAGAACTTGAGGTCCATGTAGGCGCCGAAC
>Ga0184637_10001625_pt1 | contig 14981 bp, 14 predicted proteins | sample PLM3_127_b2_FD_133143 | JGI IMG/M metagenome (GOLD analysis project Ga0184637, IMG submission 133143) | Groundwater sediment microbial communities from an aquifer in East River, Colorado, USA - PLM3_127_b2 | ecosystem: Environmental > Terrestrial > Soil > Riparian zone | place: USA: East River...
ATAAAGTATTTTAGTCAAGTTGTCTTGTTGGGAGATTCAGTATTAGCCTATGCAGTATACTCAAATACTTTGACCACTTTTTCCACGCAGCTGGTGGTGGCGGCGATATCGGCGGCGTCAGCCGCTTCCTTGTGGTTCACGATGCCCATGAGATATACCACTTTGTTTTCCGTCACCACCTTCACCCAGTTCGGCTGGAATTTCCTCGCCTCGATGAAGCGCGACTTTACCTTGGAGGTGATCAGGGTGTCGTTGCTGCGCGAGCCGATTGAAGTCGGCGCGGCGTTGGCCAGTTCGTTGGTGACATTACGCACATTGTCGGTTTCTTTCAAGATTTTCCCAATCCCGTCTTTGACTTCTTCCGATGGCACTTCTCCGGTAATCAGCACGTTGCGGTTGTAGCTGGTGATATTGGTGTGAATTGTGTCACGGTACTGGTCGAATTTCTCCGAGATTCTTCTCTGTGTTTTCAGTTCCAGGCTCTCGTCTTCGAGCATCGCCGCGTTGGTGCGCCGGTCTTCAGCAACCAGCACGCCCCCGGCAGCGGCGGTGGCAACTACCGCAACACAGCCTTGCAAAGCGGAAACAATCAAAGCCAGAAATAGGACTGGTAAATGGCGCATCATTCGACTCCCAGTAGTAAACAATCAATTGCATCGCACAGGCAATGCAGGGTTAGCAAATGAACTTCCTGAATGCGCGCCGTGCTGTTTGCCGGCACGCAGATGTGAATGTCTTCGGGGCCAAGGATGTCGGCCATCTGCCCTCCCGATTTTCCGGTGAGCGCCACCACACACATCTGCCGCTCGTGCGCGGCGCGCACCGCTTCCAGCATGTTGCGCGAGTTGCCGCTGGTGGAAATCGCCAGCAGCACATCGTTGGCTTGTCCCAACGCCAGCACCTGCTTGGAGAACACCTGGTCGTAGGTGTAGTCATTGGCAATCGAAGTGAGCGTCGAGGTGTCGGTAGTGAGCGCGAGCGCTGCCAGCCCGGGGCGCTCCATTTCAAAGCGGTTCAGCATTTCCGCAGCGAAATGCTGGGAATCGGCCGCCGAGCCGCCGTTGCCGCAACTCAGAATTTTTCCGTCGCGCATGAGGCATTGCACCATACGTTCCGCGGCGCTGGCAATCGGCGCTGCCAAGGCATCCATTGCCTGCAACTTGAGGTGCGCGCTGTCCGAGAAATGCCCGCTGATCCTGGCGATTAAATCCATTTACTTTCCCTGTTAACTTGTCGGTGACATATTGTGCGGCAGATCGCGGCTATTCTCCAAACGCATTTTTTATCCACTGGATATCCCGCTCATCCATGCTGCTCAGCAATACCGCGTCAAAGCGGCAGCACGGAGTTTTTTTTCCGGCAGCCAGATAATGCCGCGCCGCTTTAAGCAACTTTGTGCGCTTTTGCGCAGTGATGCTCGCTGCGGCGCCGCCGAAATCGCCGCTCTTGCGCAACCGCACTTCGGCGAATACCAGAGTCTCGCCATCCCGCAGGATGAGATCTATTTCGCCGAAGCGGCAGCGATAGTTGGTTTCCAGCAGCCTGAGACCGCGGCTTTGCAAAAAGATTGCGGCTACGCGTTCCGCTGCTATTCCTTCAGCGTTTCGGTTCATACAGCACGATGGCCTGGCCCTGATAAAAGACCGCCGGGGTGAGTTCACGCACGAATTGATGATCGGGGTTAAGGCTGATCTGCCCGGTAACGCCATCCAGGGCATAGCCGGAACGGGGGCCGAGAGCAGATAAATCCTGCGTGATGCGGAAGGCGTCTATGCCCAGTGCGTAGAGCCGCTCCAGGTCCATGATTACTGCGTCCTTCGGTCGCGGGTAAATCATTACCGCCGGATGATCGGATTGCAACACCCACGGCATGTCCATGAAGCGTACGCCGTTGAGATCGAAATTCAAGGGCCCCCGACCGTTGCCGCTGAAAATCTGCGAGGTAGCGTAGATACTCACGCTTAAATCAATATAAGGCCGGACTTGCCGCGCTTTTTTTGCGTCAAGCGCAAGGAAAACCATGTCGGCGCCGCTGATTTCCACCGCTTGCTTGAGCGTTAACAAGCCGTCCTGCTCGCCAGTGAAGAAGAACGGCTTCAGGATAATGCCGCCCAGCCTTTGCCATTCTTCGGCAAATGCCTGTTGCATGCGCCTGTCCAGCAGCGTGTCGGCGCCGATGATGAGCGCCTTGCGCTTGCCCTCCTGTTTAGCCAGCATGGCAATTTGCCGCGCTTCGTTTTCAACTTGCAGGCTGAAAGTGAACATATAGGCCGGCAGCACCGGGAAATCTTCCGGCACATTGAGTGCGAGAGTTGGAACGCGCACCATGCCGCTGGTGGCTAAAGCGGAAACGCTATCCCGTGTGAGCGGTCCCACCACGACTTGCGCTCCGGCGGCAAGTGCAAATTGATAGGTGGCCAGGATTTCATCGGTTTGCTCGGTCGTAGCGTAGGTTTTCAGCGGCAGACGACTGCCACCTCGCTCGCTGGCGGCGGCGATGAAGCCTTGACGGGTAATTTCCGCGGCGGGGCCAAACGACTCTGATTTGAGCGGCAGGATTAAAGCGATATGCGGCTTGGGCGGATTGGCTTGAGGGTTGGCATCGGGCTTGGCTGGCACAGACTGCGCCGCCGGAGGTAATTTGCTGTCCCCGGGCGGCATTGCATTTTCAGCGCGGGTGGCAAATGTTATGGCGCAACCGTATAGTATCGCTAACAGCGTCAGCAGAAAGGCCGGCAAGCGTTGCATCGAACACACGTCGAAACGGGTAAGGCCCTATTATATGTAGTTGCCACCCCGATTGGAAATTTGCAGGACATCAGCCTGCGCGCACTGGAGGTATTGAAACAGGTGGACGTGGTGGCGGCGGAAGATACCCGCGTTACTTCGCATCTGCTCAAGCATTTCGGAATTTCCGCAACGATGATGGCCTTGCATGAGCATAACGAGAAGCGCGCCGCTGACAAAGTTATCGGTCTGCTGCGGTCTGGGAAATCAGTGGCACTGGTGAGCGATGCGGGGACACCGGCAATCAGCGACCCTGGCGCCATCGTAGTCAGCCGGGTGCGGGATGCGGGTTTTCGCATAGTGCCGGTGCCGGGGGCGAATGCGGCTGTGAGCGCGCTGTCGGTTTCCGGTCAGGAAGCGCCGCATTTTCTGTTTTACGGATTTTTGCCCAACAAACCCTCGGCGCGCCGCCGCGAACTGGAAGCCCTCAAGACCCTGCCTTATACGCTGATAGTTTACGAAGCGCCGCACCGTATCCTGGAAAGCATCGCCGACATGCAGGCGGTATTTGGCGGCAAGCGCAGCGTCACCGTCGCGCGCGAGCTCACCAAATTATTCGAGAATATTTACAGCGGCAGTCTGAGTGCAGCGCTGGAATGGTTGAGCCAGGATAAAAACCAGCAGAAAGGCGAGTTCGTATTGCTGGTTTCCGGCGCCGAGATGCAACCCGCTTCCGCAAACGATGTGCAACGCATTTTGACCGCGTTGCTGGACGAGCTGCCGCTCAAGCAGGCAGTAAAACTTGCGGTGCAAATCAGCGGGGAAAACAGGAAAACGCTGTATGCCATGGCGCTGCAAATCAAAGGGAAAGGTTGAAGATATAATGCGTAAGGAACCTCTGATTAAATCCCACGCGATTGCGACGGTATTAGAGGTTCCATAAGGATTAAGTAATGCAGCGAATGACCTTTACCCGCCCGGACGATTGGCACCTGCATTTGCGCGACGGCGATGAAATGCGCGCGGTAGTTGCGGACACTGCACGGCGCTTTGCGCGCGCCATCATCATGCCCAATCTCACGCCGCCGGTTACCACCACCAAAATGGCGATGGCATACCGCGGCCGTATTCTCGCCGCGCTTCCCAAGCGATCGAAGTTCGAGCCATTGATGACTCTATATTTGATCGATAAAACCAGCCCGCAGGAGATTGTCAAAGCCAAACAAAGCAGTATTGTTCACGGCGTGAAGTATTACCCCGCCGGGGCAACTACTCATTCCGATTCCGGCGTCATCGATCTCCAAAAATGTTTCGCTGCCCTGGAAGAAATGCAAAAGCAGGATCTGCCGCTGTTGGTGCACGGCGAAGTGACCGACTCAGAAGTGGATGTCTTCGACCGCGAGAAAGTTTTCATTGAGCGCGTGCTGGTGCCGCTCACGCAGCGCGTTCCTCAACTGCGCATCGTGTTCGAGCACATCACCACGCGCGAGGCGGTGGAGTATGTAAAAAGCGCCCCGGACAATATTGCCGCCACGATTACCGCGCACCATTTGCTGCTCAATCGCAGCGCGATGTTTTCCGGCGGTCTTCGTCCGCATCACTATTGCCTGCCGGTATTAAAGCGTGAAATGCACCGGCAAGCCCTCATTAAGGCGGCGACAAGCGGCAATCCTAAATTTTTCCTCGGCAGCGACAGCGCGCCGCATTCAAAAAACGCCAAAGAAGCGGGTTGCGGTTGCGCGGGTATTTATACCGCGCATGCCGCAATCGAGCTATACGCAGAAGCCTTTGAACAAGACGGGGCGCTGGATAAACTGGAAGCGTTCGCGAGTTTCCACGGCGCTGATTTTTACCGGCTGCCGCGCAACACCAGTACGATTACGCTTACCAAGCAAAGTTGGAAAGTTCCGCGCTCGCTTTCGTTTGGTGACGAAACCCTGGTTCCATTGCGTGCGGATGAAACAGTCCGCTGGAAGCTGAGCTAGACTCTTCCTCGCCCTTTTCTAAATTTTCTCCGCACCCCGTTCCACGGATTGCAGTGTGTTAGGAGCCTATTGGAAAATTGGATCCGAACCAAACGGCCTTAAGGATGTCTTTCCATGTTAAAATTCAAAATGAAGCTGGCCAGACAGTCGCTGTACGTATTCGTATACGTATAGAGGAAAGTCCGGGCTCCGCAGAGCAGGATGCCGGCTAACGGCCGGACGCCGCGAGGCGATGAACAGGGCCACAGAGACGAGTCGCAGCCGAGCGCTAGCTGCGCCGCTGCGGGTGAAACGCGGTAACCTCCATCCGGAGCAAGACCAAATAGGGAAGCATTGACGCGGCTCGCGTAGCTTCCGGGTAGGTTGCTTGAGCGTGTGAGTAATCGCACGCCCAGAGGAATGACTGTCATAGGGACCCAATCCCTAAACAGAACCCGGCTTATCGGCCAGCTTCTCTCGAATTTTCCCCCCTCTTTTTTCTGTTATTTCTCGCTTGCTCGCAATCTTGCAGGGCCGTTCCCTGCTCTATCCCGCAATTCTCGCCTATCTGATTATTTATAAACGAAAATTTGTACGAAGTGTGAAAAACATCACTTAAGTATTTGTCGCAAATAAGAAAAGGCTTGATTTTATGCTTGACCTTGACTTTTTTTTATTTTAGAGTGGGAAATAGTAGTAAAAGATGGGTTTCATTGTAAAATCCGAATCATATTGGGGGGGTCATGTTTCAGGGAGCATCAGCAATCATTCTGGATGCCAAAGGCCGGCTGGCTGTGCCGACGCGGCATCGTGACGCCCTGCAAAATCAAAGCACGGAAAAACTCGTGCTCACTGCTCATCCCGACAGCTGTCTCCTGCTGTATCCCTACGCCGCCTGGGAACCCATACGCGCCAAGGTGATGGATTTCCCGAGCCTGGATCGCCAGGCAAGCATATGGAAGCGCTTGCTGGTTGGCTTTGCAGAAGAAGTTGAGCTTGATGCGGCGGGACGCGTGCTGATTTCCCCCGAGTTGCGCGCTTTTGCCGCTCTCGAGAAGCGCGTGATGATGGTCGGCCAAGGCAGTCATTTTGAAATCTGGAGTTTGGAAGCCTGGAACAGACAACTGGAGCAATTTACGACGCAGGGCGACAACACACTGCCACCGGGCATGGAGAATTTTTCGCTGTGAGTTCGTGAATGAACTCACAGCACGCAACGGTTCTGTTGAACGAAGCAATCGGGGCGCTCAATGTGCGTCCGGATGGCGTGTATGTGGATTGCACTTTCGGTCGCGGCGGCCACAGCCGCGCAGTATTGGGAAAGCTCGCGGCCAACGGACGCCTGATTGCGCTGGATAAAGACGTGGCGGCGGTAGCTGCCGGGAGCGCGATTAATGACGCACGCTTTTGCATCGTGCATCGTGCTTTTGGCAGCTTGCGCCAAGTGCTGCATGAAATGAATGTACCACGAGTGGACGGGGTGTTGCTGGATCTTGGTGTGTCTTCGCCGCAGCTTGAAGACGCGGCGCGCGGTTTCAGCTTCCGCTTGGACGGGCCGCTGGATATGCGCATGGACACAAGCCGCGGCGAGACCGCCGCGCAGTGGCTGGCGAGCGCTCCGGAAAAGGAGATCGGGGAGGTCATAAAAACATATGGCGAGGAACGGTTTGCTAAACAGATTGCAAGAGAGATTGTTGCGGCTAGAGCGCGGGGACCTGTTGGCACCACACGGCAACTTGCCCAGATCGTGGCAAAAGCCGTTCGCACGCGCGAGCCAAACCAGGATCCGGCGACGCGCACCTTTCAAGCTCTACGGATTTACCTCAATAAGGAGCTTGAGGAATTGTCGCTAGTTTTACCGCAAGCGGTAGAGGCCCTGCGGCCTTTGGGCAGGCTGGTGGTGATCAGCTTTCACTCGCTTGAGGACCGCATGGTGAAGCGCTTTGTGCGCGAGATGGCTAGGCCGGGTCCTCTGCCGGAGAAACTGCCGGTGCGCGCTGCCGATGTAGCGCCACCGAAATTGTGCCCGATCGGCAAGCCGATTAGGCCAAGCGAGCAAGAAGTGCGGGCTAATCCGCGCGCGCGCAGCGCGGTGATGCGCGTTGCCGAACGTACTGAGACGATATGAGGTTGAAGCGAAGCTAAACGGAATCACACCATTTGGGAAGGTTAGCCGTGGCCAGATTGAACATGATTGTGGCTCTCATTTTGATAGGTTGCGCGCTGGGAGTTGTGACCTCACAGCACAAGGCGCGCAAGTTATTTGTGGAGCTGCAGAAAGAACAGGAATTGACGACTCAACTCGACGTGGAATGGGGACAATTGCAGCTCGAGCAGAGCACCTGGGCAACGCATGCGCGCATTGAAAAAATCGCCGAAATGACCTTGCAGATGCGCGTCCCCGATGCAAAGCGCATTCAAGTGATCACACCTGAGGCAGTGCCAGCGGGGAGTGCACATGAATAGCCTTGCCAATCCAGCCCTGACACTGCGGCTGCCTGCGTGGCGCTCGCGCATGGTACTGCTCGCGGTGATGTTGTGGTTTTGCGGGCTTGCGGGGCGGGCGTTTTACCTGCAGGGAATGCATAACGACTTTTTGCAGCAAAAGGGGGACGCCCGCTATAGCCGTGTAATTGAAATCACCGCCCATCGCGGCATGATTACCGATCGTTCGGGCGAGCCGCTGGCGATCAGCACGCCGGTGGAATCAGTTTGGGTGAGCCCCGCCGACATCGAGATCACCCCACAAAAACAAAAACGGCTGGAAAATCTCTTGGAAATGGACAATGCAGAAGTCGGCAAGCGATTGCACGAAAACGGCAGGGAATTCGTCTATTTGAAACGCCATCTTTCCCCTGAGCTCGCCGCCAAAGTCGTGCAGCTGGGAATTCCCGGAGTGTTTCTGCAGCGCGAGTACCGCCGCTATTACCCGGGCGGCGAGGTCATGGCGCATTTAATGGGATTTACCGACGTTGACGACAACGGCCAGGAAGGACTGGAACTCGCCTATCAGGATTGGCTGACCGGCAAGCCGGGCAGCCGCCGCGTCATCAAGGACCGGCTCGGGCGCATCGTCGAGGACGTGGAGAGCATCAAGGTGCCACAGGAAGGGCGCACGCTCGTGCTCAGCATAGACAGCAAGATCCAGTATCTTGCCTACCGCGCACTCAAGCAGGCAGTGGAAGCGCAACGCGCCAAGGCTGGCGGAATCGTGGTGCTGGATGTGAAAAGCGGAGAAGTGCTGGCGCTGGCAAGCGTACCTTCGTACAACCCCAACAACCGGACCATGCTCAGTCCGCAACGCACCCGCAACCGGGTGATTACCGATTTGTTCGAACCCGGCTCCACTCTCAAGCCGTTTACCGTAGCGGCGGCGCTGGAAGCGGGATTGGTTACGCCGGACAGCGTGATAGAAACCGCGCCCGGGCAATTAAGCATCGGCAACGCCACCATTCACGATGCCCACCGCGAAGGGGCGTTGAGCGTGGCGCAAGTCATTCAAAAATCCAGCAACGTCGGCGCCGCGAAAATCGCATTATCGCTGACTCCGCAATCGCTGTGGAACATTTTCAGCCGTGTCGGCTTTGGCGCAATGCCGCGTTCCGGATTTCCGGGGGAAGTATCGGGAAAACTGCGCTCATACAAAACCTGGCGACCGATCGAACAGGCCACCATGTCGTACGGGCACGGCATATCCGTGAGCCTTTTGCAGCTTGCGCGCGCCTACACCGTGTTTGCCACCGATGGCGAATTAAAACCCCTGTCCCTGGTGAGGCTGGATGCTCCGGCAAGCGGCAGCCCGGTGATTTCTGTGGTAACCGCGCACGCCGTGCGCAGCATGCTGGAACTGGCGGTGGAACCCGGCGGCACCGCGCCGCGCGCGCAAGTGCTGAGCTATCGCGTCGCAGGCAAAACCGGCACCGCGCACAAACTGGAAGGCGGGAGCTACGTCGGCGACCGCTATGTTTCTTCGTTTGTCGGAATGGCCCCCGCTTCAGCCCCGCGCTTGATCGTTGCCGTGATGCTGGATGAGCCATCCGCAGGACAGTATTACGGCGGCACCGTGGCGGCGCCGGTATTCAGCCAGGTTATGGCGGGAGCGCTGCGCATGCTGGCCATTCCGCCTGATGCGCCAGGCAATAACGTGTTGCCGCCCGCTGACCTGCCCGCAATCAAGGAGGAAGTATGAGCTCCGGATTAAGGGATGCGACAGACATGGACTTGAGCGTTTTTAAAAATCTGGGTGTCAAGGTGCAAGGGCTCAGCACCGACAGCCGCAGGGTGCAACCGGGAGATACGTTTTTGGCTTATCCAGGCGAGAAGCTCGACGGGCGCAAATTCATAGCACAGGCGATTGCCGCGGGCGCGACTTCAGTACTGTGGGAAAGCGAGGGTTTCGCCTGGAATCGTGAGTGGCAGGTGGCGAATCTCGGTATCAAAGGATTGCGCGACAAGATTGGCGAACTTGCGAGCCACGTGTATGGGCAGCCGTCGCAGAAACTGTGGGTGATCGGAGTCACCGGCACCAACGGCAAGACCTCGTGCAGTTACTGGATTGCGCAATGCCTGACGCAGCTCGGGAAAAAAACCGCGGTGGTGGGGACGCTTGGCAACGGTTTCCCCGGCGCTCTGGAGCCCACGCTCAACACTACTCCGGACGCGGTGTTGCTGCAGGCGCAGATGGCGCAATTCTTGGAACAGGGCGCGCGATGCGTGGCCATCGAGGTGTCTTCGCATAGCCTGGTGCAGGGGCGGGTCAACGGCGTGGCATTTGATATCGCGCTGTTCACCAATTTCTCTCGTGACCATCTGGATTATCACGCCGACATGGAAGCTTATGCGGCAGCCAAAGCCAAGTTGTTTCACTGGCCCAGCTTGCAGTACGCCATCATCAATATGGATGACCGTTTCGGCATGGAACTGGCAGCCGGCCTGAAGCAAACGCCGGTAAAAGTTCTTGGTTACGGGCTGGGCAAAGGCGAAATCTCAGGCCATCGCCTGAATTTGAGCAAGCACGGTCTGAACCTGGAAATTGTTACTTCTTGGGGCACAGCAAAGTTGCAAAGCCGTATGCTCGGCGCTTTCAATGCCAGCAATTTGCTGGGAGTGCTGGCGACGCTTCTGGCGAGCGATGTGCCTCTGCAAGATGCGGTGGGGGCGTTACAGGAAGTGCAGGCGCTTCCGGGACGGCTGCAAGTGTTGAGCGAAAAAGGCAAGCCGACTTTAGTGGTGGATTATGCGCACACACCCGACGCATTGGAAAAAGTGCTGCAGACGCTGCGCGGAATTTTAAACGGCGAAGGCGATGCGAGATTGATTTGCGTGTTCGGCTGCGGCGGTGAACGCGACCGCGGCAAGCGCGCGCTGATGGGTGCGGTGGCCTCGCGGCTCGCGGATGCCGCGATAGTCACCAGCGATAATCCGCGCGGGGAAGCGCCGCGCGCAATCATTGAAGACATCCTGCTCGGCATGCAGCCCAATTACCGCGTGGTCGAGGACCGCGCCACGGCGATTTACCAGGCGATAAACGAGGCGCGCCAGGGAGACGTCGTGCTGATTGCCGGCAAGGGACATGAAACGTACCAGGAAATAAACGGGGTGAGATTGCCGTTTAACGATGTTGAGGTGGCGAAAGCCGCGCTGCACCAGAAAGCTTAAGGCGCACCATGCTTGATTTGCAGCAGGCGGCTGCCGCGTTAAATGCAAGCGTGAAAGGGAAGAACGTGAGTTTTGCGGGAGTGAGTTCCGATACGCGAACCTTGAAAAGCGGGGAGCTGTTCGTCGCGCTCAAGGGCGAGCGCTACGACGGCCGCGAGTTTCTGGCGCAGGCGCGCGAAAAAGGCGCAGCAGCGGCGCTGGTCGCGGAACCGGATTCGGCCGTCGCTTCAGCGGCGCTTGCGGCGCATGGCGGTTTTCCGCTGCTCGTCGTAAAAGACACGCGCAAATCGCTGGGCGAGCTCGCGGCATATTGGCGCAGCCGTTTCGCTATTCCCCTGGTGGCGGTGACCGGCAGCAACGGCAAGACCACGGTAAAGGAAATGCTTGCGGAAATTCTGCGTAAGGCGACGGGAGCGCCGCAAGCGGTGCTGGCGACACGCGGCAACCTGAACAACGACATTGGCGTGCCGCTCACTTTGCTGGAAATGCGCAGCCAACATCGTTACGCGGTGATCGAAATGGGCATGAACCATCCGGGAGAAATCGCTTATTTAACCGGCCTGGCCAAGCCTGATGTGGCACTGGTGAATAATGTCGCGCCGGCCCATCTCGCGGGCGTAGGTTCGCTGGAACAGGCGGCGCGCGCCAAGGGTGAAATTTTTTCGGGGCTTTCCAAAAACGGAGTAGCGGTAATCAACGCCGACGATAAATACGCGGATTTGTGGCGCGGGCTGTGTGTGGGCAAGCGGGTGCTCGATTTCGGCCTGATCCATCCCGCGGCGGTGAGGGCGCGCTGCGATCTGCGCGGCAGTGGAGCCGACGTCGAAGTGCAAACCGAAACGGGTGGAATTCATATCAACCTGCAGGTCGCCGGACTGCATAACGCGAGCAACGCGCTTGCCGCAGCGACTTGCGCGCTGGCGCTGGGCATCGGCCGTGAAGCAATCAGCGGCGGACTTGCCTCTTTTACCGGGGTGAGCGGGAGGCTGCAGCGCAAGCCGGGCAAATACGGCGCGCTATTGATTGATGACACCTACAACGCCAACCCGGAATCGGTGCGCGCGGCGGTGGAAGTTTTAAGCCGCGAGGCGGGGAAAAAAATTCTGGTGCTGGGCGACATGGGTGAGTTGGGTGAGCACGGCCCGGCGTTACATATGCAAATCGGCGCACAGGCAAAAACCGCCGGCGTTGATGTGCTGTACACCCTAGGAGAACTCTCGGCCGGCGCGGCGCAGCGATTCGGCAAAGGAGCCAGGCATTTTACGCAAATCGAGGAGTTGCTGGCCGAAGTGGAAAAACTGCTGGCACCGGGTGTCGCGGTGCTGGTGAAGGGATCGCGCTTCATGCAAATGGAAAGAGTAGCGGAAAGGTTGACCGCCGGATGAAGAACGTTTTACGCGGGCTCAACGCCCGGGAATGGAAATAGCGTATGTTGCTTGCACTCGCACAATGGCTGGCGCAGGACATCCGCACCTTCAACGTGTTCAATTACATCACGTTGCGAGCGGTGCTGGCGACGCTCACCGCGCTGATGATTTCGTTCATCGTCGGCCCGGTGATGATCAAAAAACTCGCCGCCTACAAAATCGGGCAGACGGTGCGCGACGACGGCCCGATCTCGCACCTGAGCAAAGTCGGCACGCCGACCATGGGCGGCGCATTGATCCTGGTTTCTATCGCTTTGACCACTTTGCTTTGGGCGGATTTGCGCAACCGCTTTGTGTGGGTGGTGCTGGTGGTCACTCTGGGCTTCGGTCTTATCGGCTGGGTGGACGATTATCGAAAAGTCGTGCAGTGCAATCCCAATGGCTTGTCGGCGAGAGCCAAATTTTTCTGGCAGTCGGTGATCGGGCTTGCTGCCGCGCTGTTTCTCGCGTTCAGCACCACGCTGCCGGCGCAAACCATTTTCATCGTGCCGTTTTTCAAGCACGTAGCTTTTCCGCTGGGTACTGTCGGTTTTATCGTTATGACTTATCTGGTGATCGTGGGATCGAGCAATGCGGTGAACCTCACCGATGGCCTGGACGGCCTGGCGATCATGCCCACGGTGATGGTGGGCAGCGCGCTCGGTGTGTTCGCTTATGTTGCCGGTCACGCCGTCTTTTCTAAATATCTCGGGTTTCCTTTCATTCCCGGTGCGGGGGAGTTGACCGTATTTTGCGCGGCGCTGGCAGGCGCGGGCTTGGCTTTCCTGTGGTTCAACGTCTATCCGGCGGAAGTGTTCATGGGCGATGTCGGCGCGCTGGCGCTGGGCGCCGCGCTCGGCGTGGTGGCGGTGATCGTACGCCAGGAAATCGTGCTGTTCATCATGGGCGGCGTATTTGTGGTGGAAACGCTTTCGGTGATGCTGCAAGTGGCCTCGTTCAAGTTGACCGGGAAACGCATATTCCGCATGGCGCCGCTGCATCACCACTATGAATTAAAAGGCTGGAAAGAGAATCAGGTGGTGGTGCGCTTCTGGATCATCACCATGATGCTGGTCTTGGTTGGGCTTTCCACGCTGAAACTGCGCTGATGGAAATGAACGTGGAGCTATCAGGCAAAAAAGTACTGGTACTGGGATTAGGCGATAGCGGCTTATCCATGGCGCGCTGGCTTACCCGCAAGGGCGCGCAAGTGCGCGTGGCCGACAGCCGCAAACAGCCGCCCCATGCGGCGCTACTTGCCAGCGAGATGCCGCAGGTGCCGCTGGAGAGCGGCACTTTCCGCGACAGCAGTTTTAGCGGGATAGACATGATTGCTATCAGCCCCGGCGTTGCCCTCCGGGAGCCTCGGGTTTCCGAGGCTCTTAACGCCGGGGTTTTTGTTGCCGGGGATGTGGAGCTTTTCGCGCAGGCGCTCAAATCATTTGCAGCGGCAAAGGTGATCGCCGTCACCGGCTCCAACGGCAAGAGCACGGTGACCAGCATGGCCGGAGCGATGTGCCGCGCGGCCGGCCTCAACACCGTGGTAGCGGGCAACATCGGCCTGCCGGTGCTGGATGCATTGACGCAGGTGGAGGCGAAAATGCGCGAAGGGAAAAAAGCGCCGGACGTATTCGTGCTGGAGCTGTCCAGCTTCCAATTGGAAACCACCTATAGCCTGGATGCCGGCGCGGCCACGGTATTGAACCTGTGCCAAGACCATCTCGACCGTTATGGCAGCGTGGATGAATACGCAGCCGCCAAGGCGCGCATTTTCTCAGGCCACGGCGTGCAGGTGGTGAACCGCGATGATGATTTCAGCCGGCGCCTTGCCGATCCCGCGCGGACTGTTCTGAATTTCGGTTTGGGAAAACCCGGTGGCAACAGGGAATGGGGCTTGGTTGATTCAGGCGGCGAACCTTGGCTCGCGCAAGGGGAAATGAAACTGATGCCGCTTAAGGAATTGCCGCTTGCCGGTTTGCACAACGCCGCCAACGCGCTTGCGGCGCTGGCATTGTGCAGGGCCATCGGCATGGAGTACGCACCGCTGCTCTCCGCGTTGAAAACATTTACAGGGCTGCCGCACCGCGCGCAAAAAATCACGGAAATTCGCGGTGTGGCGTTTTACGATGACTCCAAGGGCACCAACGTCGGCGCCACCGTCGCCGCGCTGACCGGCATGCCGCAAAAAGTGGTGCTCATTGCCGGAGGCGATGGCAAAGGCCAGGATTTTTCCCCGCTTAAAGCCGCGATCGCCGCTCACGCCCGCGCGCTGGTGCTGATCGGCCGCGACGCAGACAAAATCGCCAAAGCGGTTGCCGGTTGCGGTGTGCCGCTGTTGCGCGCGGCCACCATGGAAGACGCGGTAATACTGAGCTTCAGCAAGGCGCAGCGCGGCGACGTAGTGCTGCTTTCGCCCGCGTGCGCCAGTTTCGACATGTTCCGCAATTATGAGCACAGGGCCGAGGTATTCATGCGCGCGGTGCAGGGCCTGCAAGCGCAGCCCAAGGTCGGAGCGAACTAAATGATCTCGCAAAAAAAGCGCGTACCGCTGCCTGCCTATGATGAGACGCTCACCTGGGTGACGCTGTCGCTGCTCGGCTTGGGGCTGGTGATGGTGTATTCGGCGTCCATTGCCATTGCCGAAGCCGGCAAGTGGCATCAGCCGGCTTATTTCCTGGTGCGGCACGCGGTATTTCTTGGGATCAGTGTCGCGCTGGCCGCGATCGCATTTCAATTGCCGATGCACGTTTGGCAGCGCATTTCGCCTTATTTATTCCTGCTCGGCACGGGCCTGCTGGTAGTGGTGCTGATACCCGGCATTGGGCGCGAAGTCAACGGCAGCCAGCGCTGGCTGCCGCTGGCGTTCGTGAGCCTGCAGCCGTCGGAATTCATGAAACTGTTGGTGGTGATTTACGCCGCCGACTACACGGTGCGCAAGGCCGCCTACATGCACAGCTTCCGCAAGGGGTTCCTGCCCATGTTGCTGGTGATGCTGCTGATCGGAGGGCTCCTGCTGCGAGAGCCGGATTTCGGCGCATTCGCAGTGATTACCGCGATCGCCATGGCGATCCTGTTTCTGGGCGGGATGAACTGGAAACTGTTTGCCGGATTGATCGTCATGCTCGTCATGGGTTTTCTGCTGTTGATCTGGACGTCGCCTTACCGCATGCAACGCATCGTCGGCTTCATGGATCCGTGGGCTGACTCCTTTGGCCAAGGCTATCAG
>Ga0184637_10001626_pt1 | contig 14981 bp, 13 predicted proteins | sample PLM3_127_b2_FD_133143 | JGI IMG/M metagenome (GOLD analysis project Ga0184637, IMG submission 133143) | Groundwater sediment microbial communities from an aquifer in East River, Colorado, USA - PLM3_127_b2 | ecosystem: Environmental > Terrestrial > Soil > Riparian zone | place: USA: East River...
GTCGAGCGGAACGGGGTGCAGTTCGTGGATGGAGAGTTCAGATCGCCGCAAGATGAAGCCCACCTGCGGCCCGTTGCCGTGCGTGACGATGACGTTCCATCCGGCCTCCAGCATGTCCACCACATGCGCCATCATATCGCACGCCGCCGCGTACTGGTCAGGGACCGTCTTGTGCGTGGAGTCTTTGATAAGGGCATTGCCGCCCACCGCCACCACGGCCAACTTTTTGCCATTAGTCTCCATGCTGGTGTCCTCCGCTCTGAACGAATGCATTGTAACCCATCCGTTTATCCATTGCCCTATCCGCCGGTTTCAACTTACAATAGGTTGGCTCTGGCTGGTAAGGTGGCGCCCAGAGAGGAATCCGGCCAACGCATCGGCCCCGGAAGTGTGGCCAATGGAGGTAAGAGCTTGAACCGCCTCGTGGATCGCTGGCGCATCCGAAGTGAGCAGTGCCCCGAAAAGGGCGTGCCAATGCTGCATACACTCGCCCCGCGCCGCTGCACGCATGTATGCCGCCGACAACGTAGTCGTCAGTGGGGCGGCCGCCCCCACAATGAGGGATCCCAAAACCTCTCGCCCCTCACCGTATAATCCGCCCCAGGCGGCCAGCAACACGCCCACCATGAAATCGTCACCTGCTGGGGTCAGCCCGCTGCCCAGCCCGGCCAGCAACTTCGCTCCTGCAAGGCATCGCTCGACTGATCCTCCCAGCAAGCCACTGACTAGCTCCCCTCCCCCGCGCCGGGCGCGTTCGAACACAATTTGCTCAAGGCCGCGCCCCCCTTCCCTACTGTGCAGGAGAGGGCCTGGGTGGGGGCGATACAACTCAAGCAAGCTACCCTTCACCGCAACTTCCACCGCCATTGTGGTCAGTGCTTCAAGTAGAGGCGGATTGTCGGCCAACATCCGGCGCAGCGCGGGCCAATCGGGAACAGGGTTCCATAGGGTGGCCGATTCAAAGTTGATGTGGAGGGAGTCAAGGCTGAGGCGGTTCGGTTCCACTTTCACTGTGCTCGCCGCCGTCACCGCTCGAAAGGGAGTCCGATCTTCCGAGGCGACGACCACAGCGAACGGCGTCAGGCCGCGCTCCGAGGTGACGAGGGCGAGGATCGCGTCGTCCTGATTAATCAAATTACAGGCGCGTTCAAAGGCATTGAGGACGCGAGCGGTGGTGGTGCGAGTGATCCACTCGCGGGCGGAGGGCGTGAGGAAGAGAGCCGTGAGAGGCGAGCCCATCATCTCTCGCAATAACGTGGTCGGCGCGAGCGCGGCGCTTGCCCGCGCGCCGTCCACAATACAAATTCGTCTAGCGTGGTCGGCGGGCGGCCCAGCAACCAGCCCAGCACATTGGGGTTTCCTGCTAAGCCACAACGCGCGTAATAGCGAAACATCTTGATGAGCGTCTCGCGTTGATACTCGCCCATGTCTGAGGCGCGCGCCCGCGCTTCCCACTCTTCGATAGATTGCGCCTCGACGCGCACCGAGCGCCCCAATTTTTGACTCACCACCTCAGCCACTTCCGCCTGAGACAGTGCGGGCGTGCCGACGAGTTCATAGGTCGCGCCCACATGCCCCGGCTCGGTTAGCACCGTCGCCGCCGCTTCGGCCACATCGTCCAGGTCAATCAAACTGATCCGTGTCTCCACGGGATACGGAATACGCAATACGCCTTGTTCAATAATCTCTGCCCAATACGCCAAAATGTTTTGCATGTACGCAGTGGGCTGGAGGATGGTAGACGACAGGCCCGACTCAAGCAGCGCTTCTTCGACTTTCAACTTGTTCCAGTGGTGCGGCATCCCCTCAGCTTGCGGATGCAAAACGGAGTGATAGACGAAGCGCTCAACTCTAGCAGAGCGCGCAGCGGAAATTGCGGCCTTGCCTATCGTCACCTCATCGGGGTTAACGTTGGGGCAGATGTGATAGACAGCGCGCACCTCCATCATCGCCGCGCAGAGCGCTGCCTCGTCGCGCAGATCACCAACAATGGCCTCTTGCGCACCCAACGCCCTCACCGCTGAGATATGTTCTTCGCGATGGATAAAAGCGCCGACGACCTCCCCTCTACCGGCTAAGGCCTTGATGATCGTCTTCCCGGTTTTGCCGCCCGCGCCCGTCACCAGAATCATCAGATAAGGATTTCACCTCAGAGCGCATGGGGAACGCAAAGAGTTGTGAGTAAAACCTCTCCGCGATCTTTGCGCTCTCTGCGGTGAAAAATCATTGCCGTGCTTCTTCGATCAATTCCCACAACCGCTTCGGGCTGAGCGGGCACTCCAGGATTTCGAGGCCCGGCACATTCAGCGCATCTTCGACCGCTTGCACGAACAATGGCCCAACCGGGATCGCCCCGGCCTCACCCGCGCCTTTGATGCCCAGGGGGTTGAGCGGCGAGGGCGTGACGGTGTGGCCGGTCTGGACCGATGGGACTTCCATCGCCGTCGGCACCAGATAATCCATAAACGTCCCGGTGAGCAACTGCCCGTTCTCGTCGTAAATCAATTGTTCGTAGAAGGCATTGCCGATGCCTTGTGCTACACCACCTTGCACTTGGCCCTAAAGAATGAGAGGATTGATGACCGTACCACAGTCATGCACGACCACGTACTTCTTGATCTCCACCCCCATCGTTTCTGGATCAACCTCCAGGATCATCGCGTGCACGCCCGCCGCCGTCGCGCCGCTGGACGGGCCAAAATAGTTGGTGGCCTCCAGACCGGGGATTGTGCCGGGCTTGACCGCGCCGCGCAGAGGGTTCGCCTTCACTGCCAGATCACCCAACTTGAGGGCGCGCTGAGGCACACCCTTCACGCGCACCTCCCCCTCCACAAGCTCCAGGTCTTCTTCTGCACACTCCAAGTGCTCGGCAGCCAGCTTCAGGATTTTCTGCCGCACGTCTTTGGCCGCTTCGTTGACAGCGTTGCCCGCCACGACCGCGCCCCGGCTGGCGAACGTGCCCGCGCCCCAGTAGAACTGATCGGTGTCGCCGGTCACGACTTCCACATCTTTCACGTCTACGCCGAGTTGCTCGGCGGCGATCTGCGCGAAGCTGGTGAAGTGCCCCTGCCCCTGCGTACCGACCCCGGTGACGAGCGACACCTTGCCGCTGGCCTGCACCTTGACCCGTGCGCCCTCGTATGGCCCAATGCCCGTGCCCTCTACATACGCCACCACGGCGATACCCACGTGTTTGCCCTCAGCGCGCAAACGCGGCTGCTCTTCCCTGATGAACGATTCGTAGCCGATCATCTCCAGCGCTTTGTCCATGATCGGCCCGTAGTTGCCGCTGTCGTATTTCAGCGGCGCGAAGTCTTGATAGATGACTTCGTTGTTATACGGGAACTTATCCGGTAGGATATAGTTGCGGCGGCGGATTTCGGCGCGATCCAGGCCCAACTGCTTCGCGGCGATGTCGAGCAAACGCTCGATGACGAACACGCCGTGCTGCCGGCCCGCGCCGCGATACGGGGTGACAATGGTCTTATTGGTGAAAACCGCCCTGAACTCGGAATAATATGTGGGGATGTGGTACGGCCCCAACAGGGTGCACTGGCTGTTGAGGGGACACGTCAGGCCGTAGGGATCGTACGCGCCCGTGTCGTGCAAGAAGACATCGTGCACGCCGAGGATGCGTCCATCCTTCGTCAGCGCGATCTCGGCGTCGTGAATCTGATTCCGTTCCTGGGTGGTCGCATAGAAGTTCTCAACCCGATCCTCAATCCACTTCACCGGCCGATTGAGTTTCAGCGCAGCCCACGGGACGATGACTTCCTCCTGATAGAACATCATGATCTTCGGCCCAAAGCCGCCGCCGATGAACGGCGCGATCACCCGCACCTGATTTTCGGAGAGGCCCAGCATCCCAGCCAGGCCGTTGCGGATGGCGATGGGGGCCTGGGTGGTATCCCACACCGTCAGTTTCCCAGCACGCGCATCCCACTGAGCGACGATGCCGCGGTTCTCCATCGCTGCCGCCGCGCCGTGATCGTACAAGAGACGACGCTTGATGACCACGTCGGCTTTGGCCCGCGCCTCGGCGTAATCGCCGCCTTTGCGTTGGACGATGTGCGCCGCCACGTTCGAAGCGAGATCATCGTGCACCAGCGGTGAGTCTGGCTCTAATGCCTTCTCCAATTCCACCACGACCGGCAGTGGCTCAAAGTCCACTACGATGTCGGCTAGAGCGTCCTCGGCGATGTAGCGGCTCTCGGCGATGACGACGGCAATCGGCTCACCCACGAAGCGCACCTTATCTTTGGCGAGCGGGACCTGGGTGCGTTCGTGGAAGACGCAGCCCTCGACAGGCGGGGGCGATACGAGCAGCGGCCCCGGCTTCCAGTAATCGCCGAGATCGTGCGCTGTATACACCGCGACGACGCCTGGACGCCGAAACGCGGCAGAGACATCTAGCCTCTTGATCCTTGCATGAGCATACGAGCTGCGCAGGAACGCTGCATGCAGCATCTCCGGCAGTTCGACGTCGTCCACGAATAGCGCCTGCCCAGTGAGGAGGCGCGCATCTTCATTGCGCCGGATGGGTTGGCCAAAGACTCGGGTTGCCATAGCTACTCCCCAATTACCAATGACTCATTACCAGTAATTGGTAATGAGTCATTGGTCAATCCACAATCGCAAACGCGCGGCAGAAGGCCGCCTCGCCACCCTTGAACTTCCACGGCATCGCACTGAGCGTCAGCCGCCGGTTATGCAAGGCCGGGTTGCCCATCTCGCCACCCAGATTCTCCACGTGGACGCAGTCATGTGGGAACAGGGCATTGTGCGTGAGTTGATAAGCCGAATCGGGGAAGAGTTCATCCATCTTGTCGGCGCCGAATTTCTCCTCACACTTGCGGCGCACCTTCTGCCAGTGTTCCAGGCCACCCTTGCCCAGGAAGCGGCCAATGGGCAGGTTCATGGGATGATCGGTGGAGATCATGTCCACGCCCCACAGGTGAATCTTCTTTTTGAGAAGCCAATCGCAGATGCTGTAGTGCGGCCCTGGATGGCGCTGAATGTATTTTTCCTCGTCGCCTTCGGGGCTGAGGAACGAGTAGTTGTGCCAGCCGGTGTGGATAAAGAGGATGTCGCCCTCGCGGATGTCAGCCCGTTTCTCCAAATCCTCGGGCGTGAACAGCGCCAAGTCGTCGCAGAGGTCGCTCACGTCCACGATCACGCCAGGGCCATACAGCCACTCCAGCGGAAGCTGGTCAATGGTCTTGCCTTTGGTCACGAAGTGCCTGGGTGCATCCAGGTGCGTGCCCATGTGGTTGGAGGTCATGATGTATTGCGCGTTGACGCCGTGCTCGGCCTTGCGCTTGATATACTTGACTTCAAACGGCGGATAAAAGGGCCAAAAGGAACAATCCTGATTCAGGTCCTGAGAAAGATCATGGATTTTCATGGGGGTCTCCTGGGGTGAAAATCAGCCACGAATTCGTGTCATTCGTGGCAAAAGGTTTTACAGTTCATACCTTTCGGCATAAGCTATGAGAGCATCCTCGAAAATTTTCATAGGCGGACGAACCAACCCCGCTCCAACTTGACCGACGCCAGGGTTCTTGTGCGCGATGCCGGTGTTCACGCGGGGTAGGACGCCTTTCTCGATGACTTTGCGGATATCAATGCCGGTGGGGGTGCCGCGGAAGTCGAGGGCGGGTATAGTAAAGTGCTTATGCTCGGCGGCTGTGATTTCATACATCTCCAGTGTGGCGTTTATCGCTTCTTTCGGCGTGCTGCCGATAAAACTGACAATCGCCGGGGCCGTCGCCATCGCGAAGCCGCCGATACCTACCGTCTCGGTGATCGTGCTGTCGCCAATATCCGGGTTAGCGTCTGCCTCGGTGAAGCCGGGGAACCACAGACCCTTTGGCACTTCTGCCGGAGCCGTAAACCAGCGATCCCCCAAGCCGCTCACGCGCAGGCCAAAGTCCGTTCCGTTGCGGGCCATCGTGCTGACGAGGGTGCTTCCCTCGACGTTGTGCGCCGCGTCGGCCATCGCCTTGCATGCCGCCATCACCGGGTTGAGCACACTCAACGCATTGTCGCCCATGAACTTGAGCACGTCACTCTCAACCTGACTGTCTTTCGCCACTTTGGCGACAAGCGGGGCCAGCCATTTGAGATAGAGCAGTGACCCAGCCTTGTTGCGGTTATGGCTCTCGTCGCCCATGTGCAGGGCCTCGGCGATGAGGGCACGGATGTCCAGCCCCTCGCCGCTTGCCACAATCGCCTCGCCCACGATGGCGGCGAAGTCACTGTTGATCCAGCGCAGGCGCTTGATCACGTCCTCGCTGTAGGCGCCCATACGCAAAACTTTGCCGTAACCCTCGTTGAAATTCGAGTACGCTTTGTTGCCGTGGGTCACATTTTCGATGAGATAGACTTTCATCGAGGGCGAAATCACGCCGGCCATCGGCCCCACGGAGTCGTGCTCATGGTTGGGCGCGAACTCAATATCGCCGCGTGCGGCCATTGCTTCGGCTTCGTCCCCGTTCCGGGCTATTCCTTCCAGGATGGCGGCCCCCATTACCGCGCCGCGCATTGGCCCAGACATTCGCTCCCATGTGATCGGCGGCCCGGCGTGCAGAAACAGATTGTCCTTCAGGCCGGGGATCACATCGCGCGCCGTCGCCACACCCTTAAGGATAGGCCGGGCCTCAATCATACGGGTGACGGCCATGAGATTGGCTTTTTCGATGTCCATGCCCACTCCTGAAAGTGGAAATTGGAGGTCAGAAGTCGGAAATTGACTCCGACTTCTGACTTCTGACTTCCAACCTCCAACTTCTATTTCTTCTTCATCTTCGCCAATATCGCCGCCAGCTTCTCATTCCCACCGGCAGGGGGCTGCCAATCCACATGTACCGCTTGCGCCCCCTGCCCGACCAGGCTGGCATAGAATGATTCGAGACCCACATTGATGACCACGAGCGGTTGGTTCAAAGTTTCAAGTGAGACAGGCACGCCCTCGGACGTCGGGCTCTGGCTGAAACGATAAGCGACATAATCAATGGCCTCGGTGGCGGTGCGGAAGACAATCGCTCCTGCGCTTTTTAGCCTTTCAACTTGAGACTCCAGATTTTGCGGGTCGGAGTCTGTGCCAATGACCATCACCACCACTTCAATCTCTAATCCCGAATCTCTAATCTCCCGAATCGCCGGGGCCAATTCGCTGGCTGGGTCAGGATGCGCTCCCTCACCCAACACCACATCCAGCAGAATCAGGCCCACGTCAGGGTCGGCAGCTTCTTGCCGCAGGCGGCGCAGACGCAAGTCGTTGTCCATCATCGGATGCAGACGGCCCACCATGAACACGTCGTCGCCCAAGTCTACAATCGTATGCGCCTGGCTCTTGAGCGGGTCGGGGAGCAATTGGGAATTAGTAATGGGTATATTGGAATAGAGTGGGGACAGCACTGCCTGCAAGCCAAGCATAGCTTCGTAGGCGAGCGTGCCACCCGAGAAAAGACCGCGCACGTAACCCGTCATCGAGTGACCAATGATCGGTGACTGATGATCGATGACTGATAACTGTTCCACCGCTAACTCCGCAGTTTCACTCAAGGAAACGGCGAAGTGCAAATGGCCCAGTCTTCGGGCCGGGGGCGGGTAGCCGATAAAGTCCACGATGACGGGTTTGCCCGCTGCCTGTGCGGCAGCGAGGAGTCTCGTGGCTATGCTCGCGGCAGGTGGCTTGGAGATAAGCGCAATCACTTTCGTTTCGGAGTCACGGGCCAGCATGTCTAATGCCTGGTGCGCCATGATAGCGCCCACCTCAGGTTTCAAATCGCGCCCACCCGTGCCGATAGCATGGGAGACCCCCCCACCTAACATATGAATGTGACACGTCACCGCCTGCAAACCCGTTCCCGAGGCCGCTACCAACCCAATGCTGCCGCGCCGCACGCGGTTGGCGAAACCCAAGCCTATGCCGTTGATGATGGCCGTGCCGCAATCTGGCCCCATCATGAGCAACCCTTTCGCTTGCGCCGTCTTCTTCAGTTCGATTTCGTCTGCGAGCGAAACGTTGTCACTGTAGAGGAAGACATGGCGATTGAGCTGGAGCGCCTCACGGGCCACATCTGCGGCGTAGCGGCCTGGCACGGAGACCAGCACCCATTGGGCTTCGGGCCATTGCTGAACCGCCGTCTCCAGACTCTTGGGGCGGAACTCTTGCGATGCGGCCACCGCCGAGCGGCGTTTGGCGAGTAGGGCCTCCACCTGCCCCAGGGCCTCCCTCGCCGCCGACTCGGTTTCGGCCTTAACCGCAATCAACAGGTCATTCGCCCCAGCCTTTTTTGCCTCATCGGTCAGCAGGCCACTTTGCTCAAGCAGTTCCAGGTTGGCAGGCGTGCCCATCACCGCGCCAGAGTCCAGCACGCCGGGCAAGCCCAACAACCCGCGTTGCAATTGCATCAACACCGCCGAGTCGTAGTAGGCGCCGGAGCGGATTTCGCTCTTGATAAAGGTCATGTTATTCACTGACGACTCAGGGCGGCCTCAACCTCTTTCGCCCACCCCAGCAGCACTTCATCTTCATGCCAGCGCGCAGTGAGCTGCAAGCCTAAGGGTAATCCGTCAGCGCTGCGTCCGGAGGGCAGATTGAGGGCTGGAAAACCCACCTGCGTCCACGGCAGGTTCATCACCGGATCGCCCGTGCTTTCCAAGCCTTTGAGCGCGGGGCCAGGCGCGGAGGGCGAAATCCACAGATCAATCCGGTGCTCATCCATGAGATGAGTCAGCTCGTCCCACAGCCTATCACAGCCACTCAATGCCTCGACCAACGCCTCATCGGAAATGGAGGCTCCACGCTCTAACAACTCGATGGTCTTGGGATGATACAGATCACGGAAGCGAGGGAACCATTCTTTGTGAATGCGGGCAGCCTCGGCGGCAGTGATCAAATACTGCCGTTCGCGGATCGCGTCGAAGTCGGGCATCACGTTCAGCGATTTGATCTGGTATCCGGCGTCGGCCAACTTTTGAGACGTGGCCCGAAAGTGCTCAAGCATCTCCGCCGTTGCTCGATTGAGATACGGCCCTTCAGGGATGCCCAGGACCGGTCTGCCTTTCAACCCAGCAGGCCGCCAGTCACGGCACAGCACGGTGGCGGCTAATTGCGCTCCCCCCGCGTCGGTCGCAAAGATGCCCACGTGGTCGAACGAGGGTGACAGCGGGATGACGCCGGCCTTGGAAATCCGATCATAGGTCGGCTTGAAACCGACGACGCCGCAGAACGAGGCCGGGCGCACGACGGAGCCGATGGTCTGCGTCCCCAGGGCCAATGGGCACAGGCCGGCTGCCACACTCGCCGCCGAGCCACTGCTGGAGCCGCCGGGCGTATGACCGGGGTTATGCGGATTGCGCGTGGGGCCAGGGCCGAAGTAAGCGAACTCCGTCGTCACCGTCTTGCCCAAAATCAACGCGCCCGCGTTCTTCAGGGCGGTGACGCTTTCAGCCTCCGCGCCTTGCAACACCTCGGGGGGCAGTTTGCTCCCTGCCCGAGTAGTGAAGCCTGTGACATGAAAGATGTCTTTGACTCCTATCGGCACGCCAAACAGCGGGGGGCGAGTCTCCGGTTGCGGGTAACGCGTAAGTAGTTCTTCGGCCTCGCGGCGCAATCGTCCAAAGCGCCCTTCTTCCGGCACGAAAGCGAGGAGGGACGACTCGCGCTCCGCAAATTGAGCCTCCAAGTAAGACACATACTCGGTCATGCGTAACTGGTTCGTGCGAAGCGCACTTGCCAGATCAGGAAGATTAGCCGACCAAGCCATACCGATCACTTTTCACTCTTCACTGATGACTTCATCTTTTCAGCGGCCAACTTTACCGCCTCCACAATATGCTGGTAGCCCGTGCACCGACACAAATTGCCGGAGATGGCTTCGCGGATTTCGTCTTCAGTGGGGCTGGGGTTTTCTTGCAAGAAGGGAACGAGCGTCATTAAAAAGCCGGGGGTGCAGAAGCCGCATTGCAAGCCATGCGCCTCGTAGAAGGCTTGCTGGAGAGGATGCAAATCACTCTGACTTTGCGCCAGGCCCTCTACCGTCAGCAGTTCGTGGCCGTTTGCCTGCACCGCAAACATGATGCACGACCGCACCGCCGCACCGTCGAACAAAACGGTGCACGCACCGCACACCCCATGCTCACAGCCCACGTGCGTGCCGCTCAAGCCCAGTTCGTGCCGCAAAAAGTCGGCCAGCAATAGGCGAGGTTCCACCTGACGTTCGTAGGGCTTACCGTTGACGGTAAGTTTGAGGGTATGGAGGTCGCTCATGGGTATCCGGATTGCGTACCCGCTACGGAATATGCAATACTGAATACGGGTTACACTGTCTTCGCCCGCTCGAAGGCTTTGCTCAAGGCTCGCCTCGTCAACACGCGGGCCAGGTGGCGCTGATACTCCGGCGAGGCGTGGACGTTGCCCGTTGGGTTGATCTCGGAGTCAGCGGCTGCCGCGGCGGCCTCAATAGCAACCGCCGAAGGTCTTTGCCCTGCCAAAAGCGCAGCCGCCCGCTTCGCGCTCACCGGCCCCTCGCCCGCGTTGAGATATACCAGACAGGCCTGCTGACAACTGCCGCCTCCGTCTAGGGTCACGGTGGCCGCGACCCCCATCAGGGCGTAATCGCCGCGCCGTCGGGCAAACTCGACGAAGGCCCCGCCGGTACGTGAGGGCAATTGGGGTAGAACGACCTCTACCAACATCTCATCTGAAGCCAGATCGGTCGTGAAAAAGCCCTTGAAAAAGTCGTCGGCCGTAATCCAGCGCTCACCGCGCGTGGACAGCGCTTTAAATCGCGCGCCGAGGGCCAACGCAATTACCGGCAGTTCCGCCGCCGGGTCGGCGTGTGCCAAACTGCCCCCCAGCGTGCCCCGGTTCCGAATCTGCGGATGCGCGACGAAGGGCATAGCCTCGTGCAACAAGGGCGCGTGCTGTTTCACCAGCGGATCGCGCTCCAACTGCCGCTGGCGCGTCAAAGCGCCGAGGCGCAGCCCGCCGTCGTCGCCGCGCCGGATATAGCTCAAATCGGTCAGGCCATTCACGTCTACCAGAAACGCCGCCTGAGCCAGGCGAAAGTTCATCGCCGGGATCAAGCTCTGGCCGCCCGCGAGGAATTTGGCGTCGTCGCCGTGCTGAGCCTTGAGAGCCAGAGCGGCCTCGAGCGAGTCAGGAGCGTAATAATCGAAGGGAGCGGGTTTCATTGCGGGTCATGGGTAAGTCGTAATTGGCAATGACCCATTAGGCCATCGGATTGGCAATGTCACCGTACATCTCAGGCCGGCGGTCACGGTAGAACTGCCAGGTGTTGCGCACTTCGCGGACTTTGTCGAAGTCCAAATCGCACACCACCATCTGCTCTTGGGCGTCGCCGGCCTGGCCCTTGCCTGTGGTGAGGTCCGCCACGTACTGGCCGCGCGGATCGCAGAAGTAAGACGAGCCGTAGTAATCGTTCGGGCCGTATTCCGCCTCTTGCCCCACGCGGTTGATGGTGCCCACAAATACGCCGTTGAAGATGGCGTGCGCGCGCTGCTCGATTTCCCACAGATGCATAGAGAGGCCGCGCGAGGTGGCGCTAGGGATAAAGATGATCTCCGCGCCGTGCAAGCCCAACATTCGCGGGCCCTCGGGGAAGTGCCGGTCGTAGCAGATGTACACGCCCACTTTGCCAATGGCTGTGTTGAATACCGGGTAGCCCAGGTTGCCCGGCTTGAAGTAAAATTTCTCCCAAAAGCCGTTGACGTGCGGGATGTGAGTTTTGCGATACTTGCCCAGATAAGTGCCGTCGGCGTCTATCACGGCGGCGGTGTTGTAATACACGCCTGTGTTGTCTTCCTCGTACATCGGCACGATCAGCACCATCTTGTGCTTCCGGGCCACCCCCTGCATAAGTTTGGTCGTCGGGCCGTCGGGAATGGATTCGGTGTAGCTATAGAACTTCGGGTCTTGAATCTGGCAGAAGTACGGGCCGTAGAACAACTCTTGAAAGCACATGACCTGCGCGCCCATCTGGGCCGCTTTTTCCGCATAGGCTACGTGCTTGTCAATCATCGTCTGTTTGTCGCTCGTCCAGGTAGCCTGGAGCAATGCGCCGCGTACTATTCTGGCCATATGCTTCCTCCTGTCAAAATGACAAGGTGAAGGGTGACAAGGTGATCGCTTGCCTTCGCCGTGTCACCTTGTCACCGTGTCACCCGGTTACAAATTACTCGCCGCCCGCTTTCAACTCGACGGTAATCGGCGCGAAGTTGGCGCCCTTCGTGTCGCCCGACAGGCCTTCCAGCGCCTTCGCGGACAGGTCGGTGCGGTACGCGCCCGCGTCCGGCGCTTTGGTCAGCACTTTGCCTTCCAGCGCGACGGCGATCGTCTGATCGAACAGGGCTTTGTCCATCTGGCCGATGCCGTTTGGCGACGGCCAGATCAACTTGTTGATCTCGTTGAGCTGCCAGCGCATGTGGCTTTCGCCCAGCGTCGGGCCGGCGTCCAACACGTGCTGCACACAGGCGTCGAAGTTGTCGCGGCAGAAGATCCAACCCTTGTACGTCGCGCGCAGGAACTTCACTGCGGTCTCTTCGCTGCCCTCTTTCGCCAGCCAGCTCCCGGTCGCCCAGAGCGCGTCCTGCAGCATGGCCGTGCCTACATCGTTGAAGTTAATCACGTGCAGGTCTTCCGGCTGATACAGCTCGCCGGTGGCCGGGTTGACCTGCTCGAGGACCTGCGCGTACTCGTTGTAGGTCATCGCCTCGGCGGCGTCAATTTCGTCGCTCAACAGCAGGGTCATATCGAATGGTTGAATCTTGATCGTCACGTCTTTCTCCGGGTCAATCCCCTCTTTGCGCAGGCCGGCAAACACCTCGTGCTCGTTGCCAAAATCCCACACGCCCACGCGCTTGCCCCGAAGGTCGGCAACGCTGTTGATGCCCTTACTGGCAAACGACACCTCCAACGTGCCGCTGCGCTGAAAGACCTGGCTGATGTTCACCAGGTCGGCGCCCTGCTCGCGCGACTGAAGCGCCTTGGGCGTCCAGGCGATGCAGATGTCCGCGCCACCGTTGGCGCACACCTGCTGCGGGGTGATTTCCGGAGCGCCTTCGAGGAAGGTTACTTCCAGCCCTTCGTCCTCGTAATAGCCTTCGGCCAGGGCGGCGTAGTAGCCGGCAAATTGCGACTGGGCCACCCATTGCAGCTGCAACCGGACCGGCGTGGGCGCGGCGGCAGTCGGTTCTGGGGCCGCGGTTGTGGCGGCGGGCGTGGTGCAGGCCGTCAGTAGAAGCCCCAAGAGGACGGTCAGGCAAACGATCTGAAATGCGGTGCGCTTCATTTTGTCTCCTCCAGAAATGTGGCTTGCTTCCAGATTGATGAACGGGCAAATCCGGTTGTGGCGGGTCAACCACCTCCTTTCAGGCTTCGGGCTTGCGAACGGACACGTGCCAGGGCATGACGACTCGCTCCGTCAGGGCGACGAGCAGATAAAAGAGAATGCCGATCACGCTGACCAGCAGGATGGCGGCCCACGTATTCTGGAATCGGAAACTGGCGGACTCCTGTGTGATGTATTTACCGATGGTCGCCCGCTCGACGCCGAAGAAATCGGCCACCACCGCGCCGATCATGCTCAGCACCGTCGCCACGCGCAGCGCGCTGAAGACGAACGGCAGCGCGTTGGGGATGCGCAGCGCGAACAGGATTTTGAATTCGTCGGCGGCGTACGAGCGCATGAGCTCCAGCGCGCGCGGGTCCACCAGCGTGAGGCCGCGCACCGTGTTGATCATCACCGGGAAGAAGACGATGACGGCCACAATCGCCATCCAGGAGAACGGGTTGCTGGGGCCAAACCAGTTGAACAGGATGGGCGAGAAGGCGATGATCGGAACAGAGTTGGCGGCGATGGCGAACGGCATCATCGCTTGCCGGAGCGTGACCCACCGCGCCGTCACCAGCGCCACCCCGATGCCCAGGCTGCTGCCGAGCACGAAGCCGCCCGCCGCGCTGCGCAGCGTGTTGTAGGCCTTGTCCAGTAAAATGGATTGCTGCTCGCCGAAAGCGGTTAAAATGCTGGACGGCTTGGGCAGCAGGAATTGCCGGATATTGAAGACGCGCACGATCAGCTCCCAGGCCAATAGCACGCCCACCGCCACGATAATCGTCGGCAGGTAATAGCTCAGGCGCGCGAGCGCGCGGCGCGCCAGGGAGGCTTCGGGGACGGGCGGCGTAAACTCGGACATGGTCGGCTAAGCCCCGTACGCCTCGCGCAGGCTCTCGCGCACGTCCGTCACGGCGGCAAAAAAGCGCGGGTCCTCGCGGGTCTCAAACGTGCGCGGGCGCGGCAGGCCGATGTCCACCACTTTCGTGATCCGTCCGGGCCGGGGCGACATGACGACCACCCGGCTGGACAGGAAGACGGCCTCGGCGATACTGTGCGTGACGAAGATGACCGTGCCGCCGGTCTTGCCCCAAATTTTGAGCAGTTCCATGTTCATCCGCTCGCGCGTGAACTCGTCCAACGCGCCGAACGGCTCGTCCATCAGCAACAGCGGCGGCTCAAAGGCCAGCGCACGCGCGATGGCCACGCGCTGCTGCATGCCGCCCGATAACTGCCACGGGTAATGCTGGCTGAATTTCTCTAGTTCAACCAACTGGAGCATCTCCCGCGTACGCTCAGCGCGTTGGGTGGGCGGGTAGCCCATGATCTCCAGCGGCAACTGCACGTTCTGGCTCACGGTGCGCCAGTCGTACAGGGTGGCCGCTTGAAAGACAAAGCCGTAGTCGCGGCCCAGCCGGGCCTGGCGCGGCGGCTTGCCGTTCACCAGCAACTGCCCGGAGGTCGGCGTGAGCAGATCGGCAATTAGCCGCAACAGCGTGGATTTGCCGCATCCCGACGGGCCGATGAGTGACACGAACTCATTCGCCCGGATTTCCAAATGGATGTCCTGCAGTGCGACCAGCGGTTCGCTGCCGCCAGTCTCAAAGATTTTGTTGA
>Ga0184637_10001627_pt1 | contig 14980 bp, 14 predicted proteins | sample PLM3_127_b2_FD_133143 | JGI IMG/M metagenome (GOLD analysis project Ga0184637, IMG submission 133143) | Groundwater sediment microbial communities from an aquifer in East River, Colorado, USA - PLM3_127_b2 | ecosystem: Environmental > Terrestrial > Soil > Riparian zone | place: USA: East River...
TAATGACCAATGACCAATGACCAATGACTACGCCGCCTTGCGCCGTTCCGCAGCCGAACTCGCGATTTGCCGGAGCAGCTCGCGGTCGGCTTCCGCGGCCTGGGGATCGGGGGTTGCCCGATCGTCCTCGACTGGTCTGAGCGGCAAACGCACGGTGAAGGTGCTGCCTTGTTCCGGCCCCGCACTGACCGCCTCGATCTCGCCGCCGTGCTGATTGATGATGGTGTCCACGGCGATGGCGGTCTTCCCGGTCTGGCGGTCGCCGATGATCAACTCGCGCTGGCCCCGTCCGATCGGGATCATGGCGTCGATCGCTTTCAGGCCGGTCTGGAGCGGTTCCCGAACCGATTGCCGTTGCACCACACCGGGCGCGCGTACCTCGATGCGGTGGCTGGCGGAGCTCTTGATAGGGCCTTTGCCGTCCAGCGGAAGGCCGATCCCATTGACCACTCGGCCGACGATGGCGTCGCCGACCGGCACCTCGGCGATCCGGCCGGTGCGCTTGACCGGATCTCCCTCCTTGAGGCCGGTGTCATCGCCCAACAGCACGGCGCCCACATTGTCCTCCTCGAGGTTCAACGTGATGCCGTAGAGGCTTCCGGGAAACTCGAGCATCTCGCCCGCCATCGCGCCGTCCAGACCATAGATCTTGGCGATGCCGTCCCCGACCTGGATCACGGACCCCATCTCGTTGACGTCCACGTGCTTGTCGTAGCTTTTGATCTTTTCTTTGATGATCGCGCTGATCTCGTCAGCCTTGATCTGCATGCGCTACTCCTTACTCAGCAGGGCCTGTATGGCGGTCAACCGACCCCTCACTGTGCTGTCGAAAATGGTGCTTCCGATCCGAATCTGGAGACCCGAGAGCAGTCTGGGCTCGGTCTGAAAGGTGAGATCCACGTCGCGCCCGAGCAGAGTGCGGAGGCGGGTGCGAAGGTCCTCTTGCTGGGAAGGGCTCAGCGTTGCGGCCGAGGTGATGGCCACCTGCTGGGTCCCTTTGGCTTGATCCACGAGTGCGGCGAACGCATCGGCGATCTCCAGGAGAAATCCAACTCGGTTTTTCTTGACAAGCTGGGCGAGAAAACCGTCGACGATGGGTGGGCATTTCAGCGTTCGGCTGAGCGCTGAAAGAACCTCCTGTTTTTCATTCAAGCTGAAGGCGGGTGACGCCAAGACATGCTTGAGGGAAGCTGTCTCCGAGAGAATGCGGCCCAGTTCGGTCAATCCGGCGCGGGTGGGCTCTATACTCTTGGCATCCAGGAGTTCAAACAAAGCCTTGGCGTAACGTCGTGCAACGGAACTTTTGATCACAATCGCTACCGGTGAATCTGGCGATGAACGGGATAATTCGCGTGCGGGTGGGCACGACAAAAGCGCGTCAGACTAGCATCCGTTCGAGGGGCCTGTCAAGGAGGCAAGGACAAGATTGGGCAATGACTTGACTCCCTTGCGCGCGCAACGCGCACGACAAAACTGTGCCGGGGGACCCGTTGCTCTTTCATTGCAACGGGTCGATGACGCGCGCAGTAGGAGCCAACTCAGCGCCCAATTCATAGAAGAGGGAAAGGAAAGCCAATTTTGACTCTTGCACCTAGAATGTTTTAATGATGCCGCCACCGAGCACCCGATCGCCGTCGTAAAAGACGGCAGACTGTCCCGGGCTCAGCGCGCGCTGAGGGGTGTGGAAGCGCACCAGTACGGTCTGATCCTCGTTGGGAAGTAGAGCTGCGGAGGCGGGTGGTGTAGCATAGCGGACCTTCACTTCGGCCTGAGTCGGTCCTTGCAAGATAGATTCGTCGAAGACATTCAGGTCTGCGACCACACAGTCTGATCGAAACAGGCTCTCTTCCGGCCCGAGGACGACACTCTGGGTTTCCGGCACCACACGCTGGACGTACAGTCGCCGGCCAGTGGCGATGCCTAATCCTCGTCGTTGTCCGGGCGTATAGTAAGCGATCCCTTCGTGGTGTCCCAGCATGTTGCCTGCTGTATCAGTGAAGAGACCGGCACGTCTGGACTCCGGCTTTTCGGCCTGGATGAATGTCCGATAATTCCCCTGGGTTACGAAGCAGATTTCCTGACTCTCTTTTAATTCGTCTGCCGGCAACCCTAGGGATTCGGCTTGCGCCCAGACTTCTGCCTTCTGCAGGGACCCAACCGGAAACAGGATGCGAGAAAGCCATGCAGGACTGATCCGATGCAGGAAATAGCTCTGATCCTTCCGGGAGTCATTGGCCCGTCGCAGACTATGCCTATTGTGGTTTCGTTCGATTCTGGCATAGTGCCCTGTGGCGATGAAATCCGCCCCTCGCTCTTCAGCGATCCGATAGAGTGAACGGATCTTCACACGCTCGTTGCACCGCACGCAGGGATTCGGGGTTGTGCCAGCAAGATATCCAGATAGAAAATCATCGATCACGCCTGTTCGGAAACTCGCACGCATATCAATCAACTCATGGGTGATCCCAAGTCGCTTCGCCACATACTTCGCAACACCGACTTTGCAACAGCCTCGTTCCTGCCAGCGCTTCGACGCGGCGACCGATTCATCCTCCTGTTCCCAGACTTGGAGGGTGACGCCTTGCACCTCAAACCCCTGTTCAACCAGTATGGAGGCGGCTACGGAGCTGTCAACTCCACCGCTCATTCCGAGGATGACTGTGCGCCGTGTCATGGCTTAACTCTCAAGACTTCAACTCCTGCACTCGAATCTTACCTCGATGGGTAGCCAAGTCATGGACATTCTCAAGACCCTCAGATTTGTCCTCCACCCATTTGTTTGCGCCCATCTCACACATCCCGTGAAGGTGAGCACCCTCTTCGACCGAAATCGCCGGTGTCTTGACATCGCCAATCAAGACGGCGGGCTTGAGTATCTGCACCTTTTCGGTAGCGCAGATGGTGCCGTTGATCTTGCCACTGGTGATCAAGGTACCGACGGAGATAATGCCCTTGATCATCGCATGGTCCCCAACAATCAGTGTGCCGCTGGTGTGGATTTCACCTTCGAGGCGACCATCAATCCGAACGGTCCCGTCGAAGTTGACGATGCCCTTGAAATCAACGCCCTTTCCCAGAAACGTGAAGTTTTCATCGTCTCCGGGGTTGTCTTTCTTCTTGTCGTTTGGCCCCCACATAGTATCCTCCTCAGCGTTACGCCTTCAACGTGCGACTGCAGGCAACGCAAGACTGGTTGACTGACATTGGCACTCTCATAGCATTAACTCACGAGTCCCACACAAACCATGAGCTTTAATGCAAGATGTGGACCATATGAATCATTGAGCACATGGATCGTCGGGGTGATAAGGAAGTGCTGTGTTATGAGTCAAGGAAAACTTTCGTTTTGTTCTTGAGCACTGAAAAGCTATGTAGAAAAGCCAGAAACTAATGTCAAATCCAGTAACGAGTTAAAAATCATTTAAATTCATTGTGTTGAGTATCTAACGAAATGGGAATGCCTCCCAGGAGAACCTCCAACAATCTTTCCAGTTCGGCAGCGGAAAAATAGTGGATCACGACCTTGCCGCTTCTTTTTCCTTTCAGGATGGTGACCCGCGTCCCGAGGTGTTTTTGAATTCTCTCCTCAAGGTCCGGATAGGGTTTTCTTCGCCACGCCACTCTTTTTCCTTTCCTCCACCGTGACTCACGAGCTACCTCCGCCTCAGCTTGCCGCACCGATAGTTGCTCTTGGGCGATTCTCCGAGCCAGCTTTATCTGCTTCTCGGAACTCTCAAGCCCCAGTATGACCTTTGCATGGCCGGTCGAAATGAGATCTGATTCTATTAACTGCTGAATTTCACTTGGCAAATTCACGAGTCTTACAAGGTTCGCAATAGATGAACGGTCTTTCCCAAGCCGTTGGGCAATGGTCTCATGCGTAAAACTGAATTCTTGAACCATTCGATGGTAGGCTCGTGCTGTTTCCATTGGGTTGAGGTCTTTGCGCTGCAGGTTTTCCACTAACGCGAGCTCGATGGCTTGCTCATCATTCGAGTTTCGTACGATGGCTGCAACGCTGTGAAGGCCAGCGAGTCTTGCTGCTCTCAGGCGACGCTCTCCAACAATGAGCTCGAAATACCCATCACCCTTTCGACGAACGAGAATAGGTTGAAGCAGACCGTTTTGTTTGACTGATTCAGCCAACTCTACAAGCTCTGAATCTGAAAACTCGCGTCGAGGCTGATAACGATTGGGAATGATATGTTCGATTGGAAGCTCTTGAATTTCTTTATCTTCCAATAAGGTCTTCACACCGCTTGTCGGCAATAGTGCCTCTAGTCCTCTACCGAGGGCTTTCTTTTCCATGGCCTAAAACCTCCCTTGTGAGTTCGAGATAGGCCTGAGACCCAGCCGAGGCAGCATTGTAGAGCATCACGGGACGTCCATAGCTTGGAGCCTCAGCCAGCGTGATATTCCTTGGAATGACGGTCTTATAGACCTTCTCCTTAAAATGTCCTCTGATTTCCTCGGCAACCTGGCGGGACAAGCTGTTTCTCGAATCATACAGAGTGAGCAGGATACCCTCTAGCTCCAAGGCTGGATTGAGTGAATCCTGGACTCTCTGTACATTGGACATCAAGCGACCCAACCCTTCCATCGCATAATATTCACATTGAACCGGTACGAGGACAGACGATGAGGCTACTAAGGCATTGATCGTCAACATGCCGAGCGCTGGAGGGCAATCAATGATCAAAAAGTCATAGAGGCCTTGGATTTCATCCAGAGCAAATTTCAATATCTTCTCACGCTCTGGGACTGTGACGAGCTCTACTTCAGCACCAGCGAGGTCTGCATTGGACGGCACAATGGAGAGCTTCGAAACGGCAGTAGGTTTAACTGTTTCTGATATTTTTACGCCTCTTATAAGACAGTCGTAGACACTGGGGCGCAGAGTACGGGAGTCCAGACCAAGACCACTCGTTGCATTGGCTTGAGGATCCATATCGATCAACAATACAGAGCGTTCATTGATAGCAATCGACGCCGCAAGATTCACGGAAGTTGTTGTTTTACCAACGCCTCCCTTCTGATTCGCGACCGCGATTATTCTCGCCATTCCTAGAACCTCTACAACGTCATCTTCAATTGTTCCACGTGGAACATCTTCTTGATTCACCATCAGCCGTGGATTGGTTCAACGACCGTCAGCACTCTTTTTCCACAACCATAAGGCAGGCTGAATGACACCTCTCTCAATACTCCAAGACCGTACGAGTTCATTCGATCTTCTAATGGTTTTGACCGTCCAAGAACAATGAATCCTTTTTCAGCCAAGAGCGGTCGAGCGAAAGGAAGAATTTCCTCAATTCCAAGGGCTCGAGTCACGATGTATCGATAGCGTCCCAGATGTGCTGGCTCCATGCTGAGATCTTGGAGGCGCTTAGAAAGGACAACCGTTTTTTTGAGCCCAAGCTTCCCGATGACATGTCGCAGAAATGCGGTCTTCTTCACGCTTGGTTCCAATAGGGTCAAGTCAAGATCTGAATGACAAATCTTTAATGGTAGTCCTGGAAATCCCGCTCCAGACCCTACGTCGAGCAAGGATTCATTGTCATTGGGGAAGAGAGGAAGTACCTTACTGTAGGCTAGTGAGTCGAGAAAATGTTTAACTGCTATTTCCTTTTCTTGCGTGATTGTGGTGAGATTAATTTTTTTATTCCAAGCTATTAATTCATTGTAATAGAAAACAAAATCAGATACTTGGGTGCAAGTTATGGAAAACCCAAGTTGTGCTAACCCTCCCATCAAAAACTCCACGAACCGCCTCGATTGTTCCACGTGGAACATCTACGACAAACTTTGATCTGCGTCAAGCTCTATTTTTTGAAAGCGTAAGAAGAACCAATGGCTTCCAGTCCTAGCTGAAGCGGTAGGGATAGATGGGCGGGAATTAGGGTTTCAGTAAACGGCCTAGTCGCCTATCTCGTTCTAGAGCAACAACGAGTAGAGAGATAGCGGCAGGGGTGACTCCCGAAATGCGCGAAGCTTGTCCAATGGAAGCTGGCCTGACTCGTTTGAATTTTTCTAACACTTCTCGAGAGAAACCTGTCACACCGTCATAGTTAAATGTGGTTGGGATCCATCGTTCCTCTAGTTTCTTGAAGCCAGCCACTTGCTGAAGCTGACGCCGAATGTATCCTTCATATTTCACTGTTATTTCGACGCAATTTCTGATTTCTCGGTTTTCTGGGCCAGTCTCGCCAGTCATCTCTAACAGCCCACCATAGCTCAATTCCTGTCTCTTCAATAGCTGGGCAAGGGTGAGGTCTGGAGTGACGCCATTTAGCTCCAAGGCAGCCAGTTCTTTTTTGAACTTATCGGTCCATTCAGGCCTAGTTTGGTTCAGGCGCTTGACCTCTCGATCCACGGATTCACGCTTGGTCAAAAATCGTGAATGGGCGGGTTCCGGGATCAAACCAAGGTGGAAACCTATGTCCATCAATCTGAAATCTGCATTGTCCTGGCGGAGCAGTAAGCGATATTCAGCCCGAGAAGTAAACATACGGTACGGCTCGCGGGCATCCTTCGTGATAAGGTCGTCGATCAAGACTCCAATATAGGCCTGAGACCGATCCAACACGAGTGGAGGCTCTCCGCGCATCTGCAGGGCAGCATTGATCCCGGCCATAATTCCTTGTGCAGCCGCCTCTTCATATCCGGACGTTCCATTGATCTGGCCTGCATGGTAAAGCCCAGCGACTAGTTTGGTTTCCAGGGTGGGATGAAGTTGCCGGGGTGGAAAGTAGTCGTACTCGATCGCATAGCCGGGCTTCAGTATCGTGGCATGCTCCAGTCCAGGTATTGTCCGCAGAATCTCCGACTGAACATCAACCGGTAGACTTGTGGAGATCCCGTTTGGATAGTATTCGTTGGTGTCCAACCCTTCAGGCTCAATAAAAACCTGGTGCCTGCTTTTGTCCGCGAAGCGAACAACTTTGTCCTCGATTGAGGGACAGTACCGCGGACCGACCGAGTCGATCACACCGCTGTACATGGGGGAGCGATCAAGATTCTCACGGATGATGGCGTGGGTCTGTTCATTGGTGTACGTGAGATGGCACGACACTTGAGGCAATGTAATTCTCTCCGTTCGATACGAAAATGGAGATGGGGGATCATCACCTGGTTGCGGGCTCATGACATCAAAATTGATGGAGTCACGATCCAGGCGCGGCGGAGTGCCGGTCTTCAGGCGTCCCACTTCGAATCCCAGGTCGCGCATACAGTCCGAGAGATGCTCTGCCGAAGCCTCTCCACCACGTCCGGCCGGGAAATGATTCAACCCGACATGCATTAATCCCTTAAGGAATGTACCTGATGTCAGAATAACCGCTCTTGCAGAGATCTGCTCCCCGGAATCGGTAAGCACCCCGGTGACTATACCCCCTTGTGTGACCACGCGGTCAACCATGCCGCGGACGATGTCGAGCCCCAACTGGGAGCAAAGTGTCTGCTGCATGGCCTGTCTATAGAGCTTCTTGTCGCACTGAGCCCGCAGCGCCCGGACCGCCGGCCCCTTGCTGGTGTTGAGCATCCGAAACTGAATCCCTGCCCGGTCGGTGTTGCGACCCATCTCGCCGCCCAGCGCATCAATTTCCTTCACCAAGTGCCCTTTGGCGATCCCGCCGACTGCGGGGTTGCAGGACATCTGGGCGATCTTATCCTCATCCATCGTCAGCAGGAGGACTCGCCCCCCCATCCGGGCGGCTGCAAGAGCCGCTTCACAGCCGGCGTGGCCTCCACCGACTACGACGATGTCATACTGTCGTGTCATTCAAATACTGCATGGTTGGAGGCGCGAGGCCAGGGGCGATAGGTCAAATGATACGGCCTGCCTCTAGCCCCTTGCCTTTCGCCCGCTCATTTCCCGATGCAAAATTCCCGAAAGATGCGATCCAGAATATCGTCCGTGCTGACCGCACCGGTAATTTCGCCCAGGGCATCAATGGCAGCTCGAAGGTCCATAGCCACGAATTCTCCGGAAAGTTTCGCCCCAACAGATCCGGCGGCGTTCGTCAGCGCCTCTTTGGCTCTGAGCAGCGCACTCTGATGGCGCAGATGCGTGACCACGATCGACTCGCCCGGCTCAAAGTCTGCGCGAAGAATCATCGCCCGAAGACGGTCCCGTAGATCGTCCAGGCCGTCCCCGGTTTTGGCCGAGATGCAAACTACGGCGCAAGCCGGTTCGTCATGCTCCAACGATGCAAGTGCTGATGAATCAATCCGACAGGGCAGATCGGTCTTGTTGACCACCACCAACCTCTTCTTGTCCCGGTGCCCGGCCAGCAGCTCGTGGTCCTCCTCGGTAAGCGGCATCGAGCCATCCAAGACAATCAGCAACAGCTCCGCTTGCTCCATAACGGCCAGGCTGCGCCTGACGCCCTCCTGTTCGACCGGATCCTCAGTGCTATGGACTCCAGCTGTGTCAAACAGCCGCACCGGCACCCCCCTGATGTTCAGCACCTCTTCGAGTACATCGCGTGTCGTCCCCGGCACCGGCGTGACGATGGCGCGATCAGTCCGCAGGAGCGCGTTCAGCAGGCTAGACTTGCCCACGTTGGGATGCCCCATAATCGCGGCGGTCACACCCTCTCTGAGAATACGTCCCTCCCGACAACTGCTCGCTAAGCGAGAGAGTTCTTCAATCGTCTTTTGAAGATTCGCTGCAAGCTCCTCTGGCTGGATAAACGCAATGTCCTCCTCAGCGAAGTCGATGGCGGCTTCCACGTGGGCAAGCAGGCGGATCAGTGCCTCCCGCATTCGATCAATTTCCGCCGACAAGGCTCCACGCAGGTGTTCCTGCGCAATCCGAAGGCTCCCGGCCGTTTTGGCTCGAATCGTGTCGAGAACTGCCTCAGCCTGCGTGAGGTCGAGCCGCCCGTTCAGGAACGCGCGCTTGGTGAACTCACCAGGTTCAGCCAGCCGGGCCCCCCGACGGATCACTGCCTCGCACAGGGTCTGGAGAACCAATGGTCCCCCGTGGCACTGGATTTCCACCACATGCTCGGCCGTGTAGGAACGGGGAGCTCTCATCACAACGACGAGCGCTTCGTCAATGGCCAGGGAGGAAACAGGCCGCCAGTTCCTGGCCTGGACCAGTCCTGTCAGTGGTTCTTGTACGGGCATAGCTTCAAGAAGGTCGGCATGGTATATGACGTGGCTTGTGACAGACTCGAGCGATCTGCCGGACCGGAGCTTTACAAGACCGGTCGCCACTTCAATGGCCTTCTCTCCGCTAATTCTCAGAATCCCGATCCCACCTTCTCCTACTGGAGTCGCAATGGCGCAGATCGTGTCCTGTAATTCTCCGCTCATGGCTTATCCGCTGATGGCTCAACCGAGCTCTCCGCCTCAGCCCTCTGCACGACCTTGTCCCTCTTCCTCTTTCCCGTCTGTTTCTCCCCATCCACGGGCGCAGCGACTGCAGCCGTGTCCTCAGAAGCGGAGATGAATGTCGGTTTCTTGAAGACATACCGATCTGTCACAAACTGCTGAAGGATGGTGAGTACGTTGTTCGTGAGCCAGTAGAGCACCAGCCCGGCTGGGAAAGTCAGAAACAAGAGGGTGAGAAAGGCCGGCATGAGCAGCATGATCTTGGCTTGGGTCGGATCCATGGTGGTGGGCATGATCTTCTGCTGGACGACCATGGAAACTCCCATGATTACAGGAAGGACGTAATAGGGATCTTGGACTGAGAGATCAGTGATCCACAAGACAAATGGGGCCTGACGAAGGTCAATCGTCATGTACAAGATGTTGAACAGCGCGACGAACACTGGCATTTGAAGCAGCATCGGGAGGCATCCCCCCACAGGATTCACCTTATGGTCGCGGTAGAGCTTGATGAGCTCTCGGTTGAGCCGCTCCCGGTCGTCTTTGTACTTCGCCTGCATGGCGACAACTTTGGGCTGGACGCCCTGCATGTCCTTCATGGACTTGTAGCTCTTGTACTGGAGGGGAACGAACAGCAGTTTGATGCCGACTGTCAGAAGGATAATCGTCACGCCGTAATTTCCGGTATAGTCATAAATGAAACGGAGGATGTAAAAGATCGGCTTGGCGACGAATTTGACGAAGCTCCAGCTCCCATAGATGAACCAGCCGAAGTCAATGGTATCTTCCAGACCGACATTCAACGATTTGAGCGTGTCGAATTCCTTAGGACCAGCATACAACTGCAGTTTGAGGGCTGATGACGGGTCGCCCTGAGCAATCCGAATGCCAGCGGATACGAGCTTGTCACCTTCTTTCTTGATCAGTGCGGCGGTCGCTTCGCCGGGGATCAACACGCTCAAGAAATACTTGTCCTGGAGAGCCACCCACCGGACTGTGCCTTTACGTTCCAATTCTCCATCAGGGGTGTCTTTCTCGATCTTGTCATCCACCAACGAGGCCGGTCCAATGAGCCCGATGAACCCCTCTCCCCATTCCAGGATCCCGAAGTTCGTGCCCAGGCCCATATCCACCGCGCCCCTCAGCCCCTCGGCCTTGACCGAGACATCCACGAGGTAACTGTGGTGGTGGAAGGTGAGTTGCTTCTCCACACGCAAGCTACCCCGGGGATCTTGATAGATGAAGGTGAGATGGCCGGTAGGATGAGCCTCATCCAGCGTGGAAAAATCTTGCTCAACCTGATACAGACCGTCCAATAATTGTTTGCTGATGACCGGGTCTGGGACCTGAAGGGACAGCGGCCCCTTAAACTTACCCCCGGAATACATGAGCTGAACTGGTTGCGGCCCATCGGGGCCCTTGGTCGAGTACCGTTTTAGTTCCCATCCCTTGATGACCGCTCCACGGTTGGTGAAAACCGCTCGAAATAGGTCCGTCACAACCTCGTAGGTCTGCTCCTCAACAGGAGATCGCGCGTCCTTCTCTTTCGCATCGAGGCGTGCAGACCCGAGGGTGGGTGGGAACACCACTGGGGGAGGCGCGCTGGGGGATTCAGGAATTTTTGCGGGAGCTGAGGGAGTCTCGATAGTGCGAGGCTGCTCCGGCTGAGGGGGCGACGGGACAATCCCCATCTGCTTCAGCAAATAGTCATAGCCGACAATGATCGCGAGCGCAAGAATCAGAAAGAGAACGACCCTCTTTTCCATCTAACACAGACTCCCGTACTAACGGTAGAAAGCAGTGGTCAGGACGAAACCCGCTTCAAGCATCGGGACGGTTTTGAGCTGGCGGCTGCTGTCCTTACATCGCTGTTATTGAACGGGATCGAACCCACCGGGGTGGAAAGGGTGACATTTCAGAAACCGAAGGCAGGCCCATCCCAGTCCCCGCAGAACCCCGTATCGCTGGATTGCCTCACAGGCATAATGGGAACAGGTAGGCTCAAACCGACAGGCTGGCGCAAGCAGGGGCGAAACCCATCGCTGATACAACCGAATCAAGCTGAGGAAGAGTTGTCGCATCGTTGGTCCAACCCAGCAATCATCAATCCTTCATGCCGCAGAGCCGCTTTCCAGGCGTCCTGAAGCAACCGGTGTTGGACGATCAGGGCCTCCCGCCTCGGGAACACCAAGAATTCGCGTCCCCCTACCAACTGTTGCCGGACTTCCCGCGCCAATTCCCTGAACACACGTTTGGCTCTATTCCTGTCCACTGCTCCGCCAAGACGCTTGCCCACTACAATCCCGATCCGGGTCTGTGATGATCCTGAGGGGCAGGAGAGCATGTTAAACAGTCGGGTCTGAAACCTGCGGCCATGTTTCTTCACACGCTCAATATCGGTGCTTTTCCGGAGGAAGAGAACACGATCACCCGACGGTCTGGTCATCGTTAGGAGTCTGCCGGAGAGCCACACACCGCGACGGACGATCTCTGAGGCTACACGCAACGTCGCTCACACAGTAAGCCGCGCCCGCCCTTTGGCTCGCCGGCGGGCCAATACTTTCCGCCCACCCTTTGTACTCATGCGTTTCCTGAACCCATGCTCTCTTTTTCTTTTCAAATTCGACGGTTCTCTAAAGGTAGTTGACATGGCGACACTCCTTCATACTTATCCAGCCCACAAAGGGCAGCATTATATGAGCCGCCCCTCGGTGTGTCAATCGCGCGACGGTAGGCTTGTAGACTTTGCAGCAGGCCTTGGCGACAGCTCAGACCGTTTCAGTCCGGACTGGCACGAAAGATGTGAAACCATTCGCTCTTCGCGGTCCTATCCGAACGGCCTGATCAACTCACTGTGAGGCGGTTTTGTGTACCCTGAGCCAATCTGCCACATGATATCGAGCCATGACCCATTGCACGAATGTCGTAACCCTGCTGAGACATAAGACCTTCTTAGAACCTCGTTGCCTGGCACTACGCTTGCTCAATCACCTCCCTTGTGGTGAAATACCTGCGCCTTGTGCAGGCGAGACTAATCCGGAAGGAGGTGAAAACAAGATGAGAAAAACCTTCGTAGCATTGATGGTATTGGTCATAGCGATGACCTTCGGCACGGTGACATTCGTCCAAGCCGACGAGAACCCAGCGGCGCCAGCGCCTGCTGCCCCTGCTGCTCCGGCTGCAGCCCCTGCTGCGGCACTTGAGGAGAAAAAGGACATGGGCGAGCCTAAGGGCATGGAGAAGAAGGTGGAGAAAAAAACAGCGAAAAAGAAAGCCAAAAAGAAGGAGTAGTACAGGCCTTCTCGAACAGACCGGCCCTCTTTGGTTGCCCTCCTCCCGACTGAAGGGGTTGCCGGTCTTTCGTACATTGTTTCAAAGTCAACATGTCTCCCCGCCGTGATCCTTCATATTGTCGCGAGACAGAAGCTCGACCAGTAAGGAGATACGGGATGAAGCAATCGTTCATATGCTATATGATGGTTTCTGCCCTAGCGCTTGTCGGGGGCTGCGCGCAGCCCCCGACTGACAAGCTCACGACTGCTGAAAACGCGGTCAACGAGGCGAGAGCTGCGGGGGCACCCACCTATCTGGCAGAGGATTTTGCTAAACTAGAAGGCATGCTGACTACGGCGAAGAGAGAGATTGCGGAACAGGATGCCAAATTTGCCATGCTTCGCGATTACGAAAAGGCCGAGCAGCTACTTGCCGCCGTGGAAACCGATGCGGCGCGAGTGAACACCGACGCTGCGAAAAAGAAGGAAGAAGCCAAGGCAGCAGCCCTGCAGGCCCAGCAAGCAGCACAGGAGGCAGTGAAGGCCACGCAGGAACTGGTCAAAAAGGCACCGGTCGGGAAAGACCAGAAACCGCTCCAGGCGATCAAGGCTGACGCGCAAGGATTAATCGCGTCCCTCTCCGAGGTCCAGACGGCTCTGGATGCAGGCGACTATCGGGTCGCACAAACCAAAGCCAAGGCCATCCAAGAAAAGAGTCAGGCCGTCCAAGCAGAAATCCAGCGTGCGATGACCAAAGTTGGCGCTGCCAAGGCCCAGAAGGACAAGCAGGTGAGGAAATAACCGTGAAGGTGAGGATCTTGATGCCCGCCCCAACCAGAGTCTTCCTGTCCTGCTGTTCGATGGTGATCCTGCTGATCGGCAGCCTGGCCGCCTGCGTGCAGACGGCGCCTCCTGAGCTCCTCGAAGCAGTGGAGAGCCTCGACCGCGATCTCGTTGCGATCCAGGGCGCGGAGTTCGCCCCGACAGAATATGCGCGGTTCGTTCAAGACTGGGCCGCCCTCAGGGGACGGATGCTTGCCGAAGAAGATGTGATCCGGTGGCCGTGGGAACCGAATCCGCTCGCGGCACATCTTCAGAAGGTTCAAGAAGAAGGTGAACAGGCCATGGCTGTCGCGACGCAGAGGAAGGAAGAGGACCGTCGCGATGCTGAAGCGCGGCTGACCTTGCTGGATCGACGGCTGCGTATCTTTAATGGCCGTGTCGATGAGATGGAAAGTCGCGTGGTGCTTGGACAGAGACCGATCGAGACCGAGCTACTGGTCAGGCAAGCTCGTTCCTTCTTGGAGCAGGGATTGTTTGCCCGCTCCCTGCAGGCAACCGAGCAGGCTTCCACGCTCATGGTGGCTCAAACGGCCTTGCTGACCGCGGAACTTAAGCGGTACGCTGACGAACGCCTGGTTGGGACATGGCGCCAAATGGCGCGCCGCACCATCGCCTGGTCGCGGACCAATCAAGCTACTGCGATCCTGGTGAACAAAGCCGATCGCCGCCTGACCATTTACCGGAATGGCCGCCCGGTTGTCTCGTATCATGTACGGCTCGGCTACAACGGCATCATGGAGAAGCGCTACCAGGGAGATGGGGCGACCCCGGAAGGGCAGTACCGGGTTGTGAAGAAGCGTGACCGAGGCCAGACCCAGTTTTATCGGGCCGTGCTGTTGGATTATCCCAATGCCGAAGACCGACGGCGCTTTCATAAGGCCCGCAGAGCTGGAGCCATCCCGGCTGAAGCCTTTATTGGAGGGCAGATCGAAATTCACGGAGAGGCTGACCTGCCCATGAGCCAGACCCTCGGATGCCTTATGCTTGACAATCGCCAGATGGACAAGTTATTCGAACAGGTTGAGGTCGGCGCTCCCGTCACCATTATCGGCGCCCTCAAGGTCTCCAATCCTGTGGCACTTGCATTGGCGGACCTGGAACAGTCCGAAGAAGGCTGAACACTCGTGAAGTGCTTTCCGTCTTCCTCTCTCCTCGTGCTCATCGGTATCCTCTTGCTTCCCGCATCTCACCTCAGAGCGCTCTCTGAGGCAGAGGGTAACGTGGCCGGCCTGGGATCGCACAAACAGACCGATGCGTCTGAGGCTTCGCGGCTGGTGGCGCGTCATGTCGCCCTGCAACATCGACTGGCCCAGCAGGCGCCTGCCGGTCACTATATTGTCGTGGACACGGCGCGCAATCGGCTCTCCATCCTCCATCGTCAGGAAGTCTTGTTGACGGCCCTCGCTTCGACCGGCAGTGGAACGATCCTCAACGATCCCGACCGTCCCGGCACCCGGTGGATCTTCGACACGCCTCGGGGTGAATTCACGATCCAGTCAAAGCTCACGAATCCTCTCTGGGTCAAA
>Ga0184637_10001629_pt1 | contig 14969 bp, 13 predicted proteins | sample PLM3_127_b2_FD_133143 | JGI IMG/M metagenome (GOLD analysis project Ga0184637, IMG submission 133143) | Groundwater sediment microbial communities from an aquifer in East River, Colorado, USA - PLM3_127_b2 | ecosystem: Environmental > Terrestrial > Soil > Riparian zone | place: USA: East River...
AGAGGATCACGTGCTTGCCGGCGAAGTCGCCGAGCGAAACGCTCTTGCCGGCGCCGTCCTCGAGCGTGAACGCGGGCGCTGGCTTGCCTTCCTCGATGGCCATGGGGGTCTCCTTCCGCGCGGAAGCTAGCTCGCGTCGGAGACGTGGAACAGGATCCGGGAGGGAAGCGGGCGCTCGCTGGTCGCGAGCATCGGCCGGCCCACGATGCGCGTGGAGGCGTACTGGATGAATCCCTGCGTGGTGAAGCGAGCGGCCTCGGGAAAGTCGGTCGCCTCGTCGACGCGGATCGAGAAATTGCCGACCGCCGCGCCCTCGCGCTCGAAGTGCCAGCTCGTGAAGTTGTAGATCAGGCCGGCGACGGTGATCACGATGCGGCCGGTGCGCACGCCGAGGGCCTCGGCGTTCGCGTCGAGCTGCTGGTAGATGCCGGTGGCCGCGATCCGCTCACCGGCCTTTTCTCCGCGCGTGATCAGGTAGGCCTGCACGTCGCCCTTGGCCTCCTTGTCGCAGAGCACCTGCAGCAGCCGGTGGTAGCTGGCGATCGGAAACCAGGCCGTGGGCTGCACCTTCTCCTCGAGGAAGCGCAGATCCTCCGCATCGAGCACGACTTCGATCTCCTCGCGCGTGATGGCGCGCCGCGCGAGCAGCGCGTTCACGTCTGCATGCGCGGACAGGTAGGCAGTGCCCTTGATCGAGGGAATCGTCATGCGGGCCTCGGGCTGCCGGCCTGATCGGCCCCGCGGCTCCTGCGCTTGACATTGCGGGGGCCCGCCTTCGCTCGCCTTCGGCTCGCTGCGCGCCGCCTTCGGCGGCTTGCCCGGCCGCGCCGGCTTCCGCTCTGGACGCAAACCTGCGCTCCGGCGCTAGGTGGCCTTCGCTTTCGAGAAATCGGGCGGACGCTTCTCGGCGAAGGCGCGGCGGCCCTCCTTCGCCTCGGGCGAGCTCGCGAAGCTCGCGAGTCCGGCAAAGGCGAGCTGGCCGATTCCCAGCACGTGCGCGGTGTCGGCGTTGAAGGAGGTCTTGAGGAAGCGCAGCGCCGTGGGGGAGAGCGCCGCGACCTCGCGCCCCCAGGCGCGGGCCTCGTCCAGCAGCTGCGCCGCTGGCACGATCTTGTTCACGAGACCCCAGCGCTCGGCCGTCGCGGCGTCGTACTGACGGCAGAAGAGCCAGATCTCGCGGGCGCGCTTCTCTCCCACCACGCGCGCGAGGTAGGCCGTGCCGTAGCCCGCATCGAAGGAGCCGACCCGCGGGCCGGCCTGGCCGAAACGCGCGTGCTCGGCGGCGATCGTGACATCGCACACGACGTGCAGGACGTGGCCGCCACCGATCGCGAGCCCGTTCACGGCGGCGATCACCGGCTTGGGCAGGTCGCGGATCACCTGCTGAAGCCGCTCGATCTCGAACAGGCCGTTCTCGCTGGTGCCGTAGCTGCCGTGCTCGACGTATTCCTTCTGGTCGCCGCCGACACAGAAGGCGCGCTCGCCCGCGCCGGTCAGGATCGCGCAGCGCACCTCGGGGTCCGTCCAGGCGCGGTGGAAGGCGTGGATCAGCTCCTCCACGGTGCGGCCGCGGAAGGCATTCAGCCGCTCGGGTCGATCGATCGTCAGGATCGCGTTCGGCGGCTCGACGGCGTAGCGGATGTCCTGGTACTCCATGCTCTTCTCCTTGGGACGGGGCGGTGGGGGCGTTTGGAAGCCGGTATCCTGGCGCGCCGCCTCGACGCCGAGGAACCAGGTCCTTCGCATGCGCGACCAGCCCCGACGGATCGAGCTGCGCGGCCACGACGGCCTCGTCCTGCGCGGCGACGCCTTCGGGAGCCCGGACGCTCCGCCCGTGCTGCTGCTGCACGGGGGCGGCCAGACACGCCATTCCTGGAGCGACACGGCACGGCGCCTGGCGCGCGAAGGCTGGCACGCGCTCTCCCTCGATCTGCGCGGCCACGGCGAGAGCGACTGGTCGCCCGTCGGGGCGTACGACCTCCAGGACTTCGTGCGCGACCTGGTCGAAGTGGCGCGCGCGCTGCCGCGGCGCCCGGTGGTGGTCGGCGCCTCGCTGGGCGGAATGGCCGCGCTCTGCGCGGAAGGCGAGTCGCAGGCGGGGCTGCTCGCCGCGGTCGTGCTGGTCGACGTGACGCCGCGTCTGGAGCCGCGCGGGGTGATTCGCATCATCTCCTTCATGACCGACCGGCCGGAGGGGTTCGCCTCGCTCGAGGAGGCCGCCGACGCGGTCGCGGCCTACCGCGAGCATCGCGCGCGGCCGAACGACCTGGCGGGCCTCGCGAAGAACCTGCGCCGCGGCGACGACGGCCGCTGGCGCTGGCACTGGGATCCGAAGTTCCTGAGCCGCGACCGCCACCTCGGAAATACCCTGACACCGGGGCGGCTGCTCGGCGCGGCGCGCGGGCTGCGCGTCCCGACGCTGCTCGTGCGCGGCAAGCTCTCCGACGTGGTGAGCCTCGAGGGCGCCGCCGAGTTCCGGGAGGCGGTGCCGCACGCGCGTTTCGCCGACGTGTCGGGCGCCGGTCACATGGTCGCCGGCGACCGCAACGACCAGTTTACTGAAGCGGTGATCGAGTTCCTGCGCCACGACGTCCCGCGCTGAGCGCCTCATGCGGACCCCAGACCCTTGAGCGGGCTGGCCGCGCCGAGCTGCTCGATCACGGAAACGGCGTGGGCGCGCTCCTGGTCCAGAAAACGTGCCACGGCGGCGGCCAGCCGCGGCTCGGCCAGGAAGTGCATGCTGTAGGTCGGCCGGGCCTCGAAGCCACGCAAATACTTGTAGTCGCCTCCGGCGCCGGGCTCGAAGCGCGCGATCCCGTGCGCGATGGCCCATTCGATCGCCGCGTAGTAGCAGACGTTGAAGTGCAGATGGCGCAGGTTGCACAGCGCACCCCAGTAGCGCCCGTAGAGCGCGCCGTCCTTCAGGATGTTCGCGGTTCCGGCGATCAGCACACCCTTTTGTCGCGCCACCACGAAACACAGCCGGTGGCGGAACCGCTCGACGAGCAGCTCGAAGAAGGCCCGGTTCAGGTACTGCCGGCCCCAGAAGTGCTGCTCGACGGTCGAGCGATAGAAGCGGTAGATCGGCTCGACCAGCTCGGCACCGATCTCGTCGCCCACCAGTACCTGGACCTCGACGCCCTGCTCGGCGAGCGCTCGCCGCTCGCGGCGGATCTGGTTGCGCCGCTTGCTGCGGAACGCGCCGAGATAGTCCTCGAAGCTCTGGTAGCCGGCGTTCTGCCAGTGGTACTGGAGCCCGACCCGGAGCAGGTAGCCGGCGTCCTCGAGGGGTGCGATCTCGCCCTCTCGGCAGAAGGTCACGTGCACGCCCGAGAAGGCGTTCTCGAGGCAGAGCTCGCGCAGCGCGCCGGCGAGCTCGCGCACCCCGTGTGCCCGGTCGCGACCCTCCGCGATCAGGCAGCGCCCGCCCGTGACGGGCGTGAAGGGCACGCCCACCAGCAACTTCGGGTAGTAGGGAATCCCGGCGCGGGAGGCGGCTTCAGCCCAGGATCCGTCGAAGACGAACTCGCCCTCGCTGTGCTGCTTCACGTAGAGCGGACAAGCGGCGATCAGACGGCCCGCCTCGCGCACGACCAGGGGCCGCGCCTCCCAGCCGGTGCCGCCACCCAGCGTGCCGGCCTGCTCGAGCGTCGCGAGCCAGTCCCATTCGAGGAAGGGCGATTCGGCGCCCACCAGGGCGTTCCACTCCTCGCGCGGGACCCCGGCGATCCCCTCCAGCAGCTCGATCTGGGCCATTCCCGCCCAGTCTAGCGAGCGGCACCTGCTAATCTTTCGGCCATGCCGAAAGACCCGGTCGGACCCGGCCCGGGGGACGGCGGCGGGCTCGCCGGCCTCGCGGATCCCCGGCGCGAAGGCGCCCTCGCCACCGAGACGCGCCGCAAGGTCGCCCGCCCTTCGCGCTTCAAGGTGCTCTTGTACAACGACGACTACACGCCGATGGAGTTCGTGGTGGACATCCTGGAACGGATCTTCGAGAAGAGCCCCTCGGCGGCGACGCGGATCATGCTCGAGATCCACAACGGGGGGCTCGGCGTGGCGGGGGTCTACGTGCTCGAGGTAGCCGAAACGAAGGTCGTCCAGGTGCACCATGCCGCCGAGGAGCGCGGTTACCCGCTGCGGGCGGGCGTGGAGAAGGAATGAGCGAGATCGGGCGCGAGCTGCACCTGACCCTTCAGGCGGCTCTGCGCGAGGCCGTCGTGCGCCGGAACCCGTACCTGACGGTGGAGCACCTGCTCTACGCGCTCGCCCACGACCAGCGCGGCGAGGAGATCCTGGTGCACGCGGGCGCGCACGTGCCGGCGCTGAAGGCGGCGCTCGAGAAGTTCCTGGCGGACGACCTCGAGCGCGTGCCCGGGGACGAGCCGGTCGAGACGCGCCAGACGCTCGCCTTCCACCGCGTGCTCCAGCACGCGCTCGCGCACTGTGCGAACGCGGAGAAGCCCGAGGTCGACGCGGGCGATCTGCTGGCGGCGCTGTTCCAGGAGCCGGATTCCTACGCGGTGACACTGCTGCGCTCCCAGGGCGTCTCGCGGCTCGATCTGCTCCACTACGTCTCGCACGGGATCTCGAAGCGTCGCGAAGGCGCGGTCGAAGGCGCGGTCGCGCGCCCGGGCATGGGCGAGGGGATGGGAGGCGAGGCCAGCGAGCTGGCCGCGGACCCGCTCGCCGCCTACGCCAGCAACCTCTCGGAGCGCGCCGCGCAGGGCAAGCTCGACCCGCTGATCGGCCGCGCCGCCGAGCTCGAGCGCACCGTCCACATCCTCGCGCGCCGGCGCAAGAACAACCCGCTCTTCGTGGGCGAGACGGGGGTCGGCAAGACCGCGCTCGCCGAGGGACTCGCGCTGCGGATTCGCGAGGGGCGGGTGCCCGAGGACCTGCGCACGGCCGAGATCTTCTCGCTGGACCTCGGCGCGCTGCTCGCCGGCACGCGCTATCGCGGCGACTTCGAAGCGCGCTTCAAGGCGCTGATCGCGGCGCTGCGCGAGCGTGAGAACCCGATCCTGTTCATCGACGAAGTGCACACCATCCTCGGGGCCGGGGCGGCCCAGGGTGCCACCGTGGATGCCTCGAACCTGCTCAAGCCCCTGCTCCAGTCGGGCGAGCTGCGCTTCATGGGCTCGACCACCTACCAGGAATACCGCCACTTCGAGCGAGACCGCGCGCTCTCGCGCCGCTTCCAGAAGGTCGACGTGCGCGAGCCGTCGACCGACGAATCGGTGCGCATCCTGCAAGGGCTCGCGCCGCGTTACGAGGAGCACCACGGCGTGCGCTTCACCGCCGCGGCGCTGCGGGCGGCCGTCGAGCTCTCCGTGCGTCACCTGACGGACCGCTTCCTCCCGGACAAGGCCATCGACGTGATGGACGAAACCGGCGCCGCGGTGCGGCTGCGGCCGCTCGGAAAGGCGCGCAAGACGGTGGGCGTGCGCGACATCGAGGAGGTGATCGCGCGCATCGCGAACATTCCCGCCGCACGCGCTTCGCTCTCCGACCGCCAGCGCCTCGAGAACCTGGAGGCGGAGCTGCGCCAGGCGGTGTTCGGGCAGGATCCGGCGATCGCCTCGGTGGTGCGGGCGGTGAAGCGCGCGCGCGCCGGGCTCGGCGGCGAGGGGCGCCCGATCGGTTGCTTCCTGTTCACGGGGCCCACCGGGGTCGGGAAGACCGAGCTCTCGAAGCAGCTCGCAAAGGCCCTCGGCGTGCCGTTCCTGCGCTTCGACATGAGCGAGTACATGGAGAAGCACGCGGTGGCGCGGCTGATTGGCGCGCCGCCGGGCTATGTGGGCTACGACCAGGGCGGCCTGCTGGTCGAGAAGATCCGCAAGCAGCCCTATACCGTGCTGCTGCTCGACGAGATCGAGAAGGCGCACGCCGACCTCTTCGACATCCTGCTGCAGGTGATGGATCACGCGACGCTCACCGACAACCAGGGTCGCGAGGCCGACTTCCGCCACGTGACGCTGATCATGACCTCGAACGCCGGCGCGCGGGAGCTCGCGGGTCGCGCGATCGGATTCGTCGGGGGCCGGGCCGGCGACGGGCGCAAGGAGATCGAGCGGCTCTTCAGCCCCGAGTTCCGCAATCGCCTCGACGAGATCGTCGCGTTCGCCCCGTTGGCCCCCGAGGTGATGAACAGGGTGGTCGACAAGTTCGTGCGCGAGGTGGAGGAGCAGCTGCGCGAGCGACGCATCCTGCTGGAGCTCTCGCCCGAGGCGCGCGCCTGGTTCGCCGAGAAGGGCTATGACCCGGACTTCGGGGCCCGTCCGCTCGCGCGCGTGATCCAGACCGAGCTCAAGGACCGCCTCGCGGACGACGTGCTCTTCGGCCCGCTCGCGAAAGGCGGACGCGTCCGCGTGACGCTCGCGGACGGCGCCCTGCACTTCGAGGTCCTGCCGCCTGGCTGACGCGGATCAATCGCTCCGGAATCGTTTCTGGAGCAGAAGCCGCTCCGCCACCTGGAGCAGGGCCGCCCCGTCGCGGTGCTCCTCGCGCAGCTGGGCGGTGAGCGGCACCGGCAGCCAGCCCGCGCCATCCGGGCCGCGCCGGAAGGCGAGCTCTTCGCCGTTCTCGAGAAAGAGCCCGAGCCGCGGTCCCCGCAGCAGGGCGATGCGCTTGCGGTCGTAGACCATCGGTGCGAAGCCCTCGCCGTCCGGCCGGGCGAGCACGTCCTCGCCGAACGCGGTGGTCGGATACGAGCCGCCCAGGATCCCCATCAGCGTGGGCGCGACGTCGAGCTGGCTGGTCACGCGCGCGATCCGGCGCGGCGCTAGAAAGCGTGGCGCCAGGAACAGCGCGGGCACGCGATTCTCGTCGATCGGCACCAGCTCGCGGCCGCGCAGGTGCACGCCGTGGTCGCCGACGAACACGAAGAGCGTGTCGTCGAAAAAAGACCTGCTCCGCGCTTCCCGCACGAGCGCGCCCAGCGCCCAGTCCGCGTAGCGGAAGTTGTCGAGCTCGGCGCGCTCGAAGCCGGGCGGAACCGACGTGTCGGGCGGCAGCGGCTCGACGCGGCCCGCCGGGAACTGCCAGGGCGAATGGAGCGACACGGTGAGGATCACGGCCAGCACCGGCCGTCCGGCCGCGGAGCGACGCTCGAGCTCCTGGAGGGCGCGGCGGAACACATCCTCGTCCGAAACGCCCCAGGCGCCGCGGAATCCGACGTCGTCGAAGTCCCGCTCCTCGAGAAAGACGTCGAAGCCGTTGCCGACGAAGAACCCCCGCATGTCGTCGAAGATGCCCTGGCCCCCGTAGAGGAAGAGCGTGTCGTAGCCGCGCGCGCGCAAAGTGGTCGCGAGGGTCTCGAAGCCGTGCAGCGCTTGCGGCCGGCGGATCGAGGCGACACCCGGTAGCGACGGGAACGAAGACACGATCGCCTCCAGACCCTGCACCGTGCGTTCGCCCGTGGCAAGGCAGTTCTCGAACAGCACCCCCTGAAGGGCCAGGCGGTCGAGCTCGGGCGTCAGGGCGGGCGAGCCGCCCAGGGCGCCGACCAGGCGGGCCGTGAAGCTCTCCATCACCACCAGCACGACGTGGAGCGGCTTCGCGCGCGCGGGCGCCTCGATCCGACGCGCGAGGGGACTCGGCGCGCCGTCGAGCCAGCTGCCCGCGGGCGGCGCCAGCTGCGCGCGGGCGCGGGCCAGCGCCTCCGGCTCGGGAAGCGGCGGCACGACCGACGCCAGCGGGCGGTAGACGTGGCGGCTCCGCAGCCACGCTTCGGTCGCGAGATTCAGGACGCCCGAGCCGGCAATCTCATTTGCCACGCGGTTTGCGGTGCGCGCGGCGAACCCGGGATTGAGGGGGCGGTGGTCGAGCGTCCCGCGCATGGCGAGCCCTGCCAGGATCAGACAGAGCAGGGCGCCCGCGCGGTCGCCGACCGCTCCGCGCCGGCTGGCGGGCGCGCGCCGGGCAAGCCGCTGTTGGAGCCAGCTCGCGAGCAGTGCGCCGGCGAGCGAGAACACCAGGATCCAGGCCACCGGGTAGGCCGAGAGCACCGTTGCGACCACTTCGGGGTCGGGGGCGTGCTCGAGCACCAGGTAATTCGGACGCAGGTCGTAGTAGTCGAAGAAATAGCAGCCCGCGATCTCGGCCGCGCAGAGCAGGAAGAAGACCAGCCCCGCATGCCAGCGAAGCGCCGCCAGGCAGCCGCCGAGCCAGCGCTCGGGTGCCAGCAGCAGCAACACCGCGACGGGTAGCACGACCGAGCCCGCGATCATGCCGTCGAGGCGCAGGCCGGTCAGGAAGAGATCCGCGATCTGGCGCGGGCGGAGGCCCTCGAGATCGGCGGCGCGCGCGAGCGCGAGGCCGGCGCGTGCCAGGCTCGGGATCGCCAGGCAGAGCGCTGCCAGGACCCCGCACCATGCCGTTCGTCGCATCACGACTCCACGCCGCCGCGTCAGGAGGACGCGGCGGCGTGGGTTCGATGCTAGCTCCGGCGATCGGAGCTTCTTGGTGTCCGGCTACCAGCCCCGGCCGTGCCCGCCGCGGTACGACTTACCGTGCCCGCGGTCGTCGTCGCGGTAGCCGTACTGCTGGCCGTGGTAGCCGTTGCGAGCGTTGCAGTACTTGCCGTGGCGGTGCGCCTTCGGGTAGTTCACCACCACCACCCTGCGCGGCCCGTAGTAGGGCGCGTAGCGGGGACCGTAGTAGCTGGCCTGCACGACCGGCGCGACCGGCACCGGCACCACGACCGGGTAGTACCCGCCCGTGAGCAGCTGGAGGCCCAGGTTGACCGCCCCGTAGGCCGCGATCCGGCCCAGCTGGTCCTCGAACCCGTTCTGGAACTCGTTGTTCGCGCGGGCGGGACCCGCGGCGAGCAGGGCGACCGCTCCCGCCAGCGCCGCCAGCGCGATCAACCCGAAACCCTGGTTCTGGATGGCCCGGTTCGACGTCTCTTGCCGCATCACGAACCCCCTTTTCTGCGCCGGGCCGGGTTGCCGGACCTCGGCGAACTGGGGCTCAGACGCGGACGCCGGGGGCGAAATTCAGCGGATCCGGCCGCGGCGGAACGACCAGGCGAGCCAGACGGTCCGGGCCAGGTGGTCGATCGTGAGGGCGTACCAGACCCAGATCACGTCCGTGCGCAGGACGAAGGCCAGCAAGAAGGCGATCGGCGTGCGCAGCAGCCAGTTGCCGACCGTCGCCGCGATGAAGGGTGTCCAGGTATCGCCCGCGCCCCGATGGGCTCCGCCGAGGGCGAAGTGCGCCTGCAAGAAGGGCTGAGAGAGGGCCAGGCAGAGCAGGAAGGGTCCCAGGGCCTGGATCGTGGCCGGATCGTCCGTGAAGAGCCGGCCGAGCGGCTCGCGTGCCAGCGCGCAGAGCGCCCCGAGCGGCACCGCGATCCCGATCGCCATCCGGGTCGCGCGCCAGCCCGCCTGCATCGCCTCCTCGCGCCGGCCGGCTCCCAGGGCCTGGCCCACCAGCGTGGAAGCCGCGACCCCGAATCCGGTGCCCGGGATCCACGAGAACGCCAGAATCCGAACCCCCACGGTGTAGGCCGCGATCGCGACCGTCCCGTAGACGGAGAGCACCCGGAAGTAGGCGAGCAGGGCGAGGTTCATCGCGAGCCGCTCGCCCACGCCGGGCAGCGCGATCCGCACCACCTCGGGCAGCGCTCCGCGCGCGGTGCGGAAGTCGCGGGTCTCGAGCGCGAGCGGCGAATCGCGCTTGGAGGTGACCAGGATGCCCGCATAGAGAGCCGTTCCGAGCGCCTGGGAGGCGATCGTCGCGAGGCCCGCTCCCACCAGGCCGAGCTTGGGTACGCCCAGCCCGCCGAAGATCAGCACCGCATTCAGACCGATCTTCGCCGCCGTCACCACCACCGCGATCAGCATGGGCAGCCGCGTATTGCGATCGGCGCGCAGCGCGCTCTCCAGCGTGATCGAGACGGCCAGGAAGACCGTCGAGAGCAGGATCAGGAACAGGTAGGGGATGGCGTCGTCGATCACCGCCGGCGCGGCGCCAAGGCCGCGCAGAGCCCAGCGCGGCGCGGCGAGGATGATCGCGAGGAAGAGCAGCGAGGTGGCGAGCGCGACCATCAGCGAGGCCGCGAGCGCCACGCGAGCGCCCGGGCGATCGCCGGCTCCGATCGCGCGTGCCATCAGCGCGACGCAGGCGGTTCCGATCGCAAACAGGACGGACTGCGCGAGGTTGAAGAACTGTGAGGCGTAGCCCACCGCGGCGACCGCGTCGGGACCGAGCCGCCCGACCATCGCGATGTCGACCAGCCCGACCGAGCTGACCAGCACCTGGGCCAGCATGACCGGCCAGGAGAGGGTCCAGATCTCGCGGTAACCGCCCGCCTCGCGCACTCAGCGCAGTTGCGCGGGAAGCTGGAAGGTGACGCCCTCGTCGACCGGGGGCAGTGCGCTCACCTCCACCTGGCCGCCCGCGAGCTCCTGGAGCCGGGTGACCACTTCCTCCACCAGCACCTCCGGCGCCGAGGCGCCGGCCGTGACACCCACGCAGCGCGCCCCCTCGATCCAGGCCGGATCGATCTCGGCGGCCGTCTGCACCAGATGCGCGCGCGCGCCGCGCTTGCCGGCGAGCTCGACCAGGCGGCTGCTGTTCGAGGACTCGGGGGCGCCGACCACGATCACCACCTCCGCGAGCTCCGTCAGCTCCTTCACCGCGTTCTGGCGGTTCTGGGTCGCATAACAGATGTCGTCCTTGCGAGGCAGGCGGATGGCCGGGAAGCGCAGCCTCAGGGCCTCCAGGATCTCGCGCGTGTCATCGACCGAGAGCGTCGTCTGCGTCACGCAGCCGAGCCGCTCGGGGTCGCGCACCTCGAGCGCCGCCACGTCGTCCGTCGATTGCACCAGGTGCATCCGCTGCGGCGCGTGCCCCATCGTGCCTTCCACTTCCACGTGTCCCTTGTGGCCGACCAGCACGATGTCCATGCCCTCGCGCGCCATGCGGGCGGCCTCGACGTGCACCTTGGTCACCAGCGGGCAGGTCGCGTCGATCACGCGCAGATCCCGCGCCTGGGCCGCGGCGCGCACCGCCGGCGAGACGCCGTGCGCGCTGAAGATCAGCAGCGAGCCGCTCGGCACCTCGGAGGGATCGTCGATGAAGACGGCGCCCTTCGCGCGCAGCCCCTCGACGACGTGGCGGTTGTGGACGATCTCGTGGCGGACATAAATGGGCGGCCCGTAGCGCTCGAGCGCGAGATCCACGATCTCGATGGCACGGTCCACGCCTGCGCAGAAGCCCCGGGGATTGGCGAGCAGCACGCGCATCGGCGGGAAGTTAGCGCTAGAGTCGAAGGCCTCGCCGCCCTGCCGGCGGCCAATCGAGGATCCCCATGGAGAGCATCGAGACGTTTCGCGCCGAGCTGAACGCCTGGCTCGACGCCAATGCCCCCCGGACGATCGTGGGGCTTGCCGTGGCAGAGACGGGCGGCAACTGGGGCGGGCGCCGGCCGACCTGGGACCATCCGGACATGCAGCCGTGGCTGGAGCGCGCGGCGGCCCGAGGTCTGACGGCCCCCACCTGGCCCAGCGAGTACGGCGGCGGCGGACTCGAGCCGGCCGAGGCGAAGGTGCTGGCGCAGGAGCTGGCCCGGCGCCGGCTCCCGCCTCCGCTCACCGGCTTCGGTCTGACCATGATCGGCCCGACCCTGCTGCGCTTCGGCACGGAGGCGCAGAAGCGCGAGCACCTGCCGAAGATCTGTCGCGGCGAGATCCGCTGGTGCCAGGGCTACTCCGAGCCCGATTCGGGCTCCGATCTCGCTTCGCTCCAGACCAAGGCCGAGCGCGACGGCGAATTCTTCGTGGTGACCGGGACCAAGGTCTGGACCTCCTACGCCGACCAGTCGGACTGGATCTTCGCGCTGGTGCGCAGCGATCCGAAGGCCAAGAAGCAGGAGGGGATCACGTTCCTGCTGATCGACATGGCGTCGCCGGGCGTCACGGTGCGCCCGATCCTGCTGATCAGCGGCGCCTCGCCGTTCTGCGAGACGCGCTTCGACCATGTCCGCGTGCCGGTCGCGAACGCCGTCCACCAGATCCACGCGGGGTGGACCGTCGCCAAGGCGTTGCTCGGCCACGAGCGCAACATGATCGCGGACCTCTTCGGCGTCGGCGAGCGCAAGAAGGACTCGCGCGGGAGCCTGCTCGCGGCCCTCGCGCGCGGCTATCTGGATGGGGAGGGCGGGCCGCTGCCCGACCCTGCGCTGCGCGACCAGATCGCCCAGTGCGAGTTCGACGAGCGCGCCTTTGGCCTCACGGTGCAGCGATCGCGCGACGCGGCCAAGGCCGGCCACCAGCCGGGGCCCGAGAGCTCCCTCGTCAAGGTGTATGCGACGGAGCTCAACAAGCGTCGCACGGAGCTGATGGTGAAGATCGCCGGCCCGGCGGGGCTCGGCTGGGAAGGGCCCGGCTTCGACGACGAGGAGCTCGTGCGCACGCGCGCGTGGCTGCGCGCGCGCGGCAACTCGATCGAAGGCGGCACCAGCGAGGTGCAGCTCAACATCATCGCCAAGCGCGTGCTCGGCCTGCCGGACTAGGAGACAGTCGTGCAGCTCGTTCTCAGCGAAGACCAGGAGCTTCTCGCCAAGACCGCCGCCGACTTCGCCGCCGAACGGTCACCTGTTTCACGACTGCGCCAGCTGCGCGACAGCAGTGATCCCGACGGCTTCTCGCGCGCGCTTTGGCGAGAAATGGCCGAGCTCGGCTGGGTCGGGATCCCGTTTCCCGAGTCGATCGGCGGCGCCGGCATGGGCCTGGCGGAGCTGGCGGTGGTGCTCGAGGCGCTCGGGCGAAAGCTGGCGCCCGAGCCGTTTGTTTCGTGTGCGCTGCTCGCCGGACAGGCGCTGCTGATCGGCGGCAGCGACGCGCAGAAGAGCCGCTGGCTGCCGCCGCTGGTGGCCGGGGAGCAGCTGCTCGCGCTCGGCTTCCAGGAGCGCCGCAGCCGCTACGACCTGCGCCGGGTCGCGACGCAAGCCGAACCTGCAGGCGAGGGCTGGCGGCTGCGCGGTGAGAAGATCCAGGTCGAGGGGGGAGCCTCGGCCGACGCCTTCGTGATTTCCGCGCGTACCGCCGGTGCGGAAGACGACCGCGCAGGGATCGCGCTGTTCCTGGTGCCGCGCGGCGCGGCGGGGCTCGAGATCGTGCGCCAGCACCGCGTCGATTCCCGGAATGCGGCGCTAGTAAGGCTTGACGGGGTGGCGGTGACCGCCCCCGACGTGGTCGGGGCGGTGGATGCCGGCGGCGATCTGCTCGAGGCCGTCGTCGACCGCGCCACCGTGGGGCTCTGCGCCGAGATGCTCGGCTCGATGTCCGAGGCCTTCGAGCGCACGCTCAACTACCTGAAGCAGCGCATCCAGTTCGGCGTTCCGATCGGGAGCTTCCAGGCGCTCAAGCACCGCGCGGCGCATTGCTTCATCGAGATCGAGCTGGCTCGTTCGACGGTGATGGCCGCGGCGCGCGCCGTCGACGCCGGCGATGCGGAAGCCGCCAAGCTCGTCTCGCTCGCGAAGGCGCGTTGCTCCGACGCCGGGGTGCTGATCGGCAACGAGGCCGTGCAGATGCACGGCGGCATCGGCATGACCGACGAGCACGAGATCGGCTTCTATCTGAAGCGCGCCCGCGTGGCCGAGATGACCTTCGGCGACGCCGCCTTCCATCGCGATCGCTGGGCGCGCCTCTCCGGCTACTGATGCCCGCAGCCGTGTTCGATCCCACCGCGCGGCTCCTGCGCGCCTGCCGGGGCGAACCGGTCGACCGGCCGCCGGTCTGGCTGATGCGCCAGGCCGGCCGCTACCTGCCCGAATACCGCCGCGTGCGCGAGGGGCTCTCCTTCCTGGAGCTGTGCCGCGACGTCGACCGCGCCGTCGAGGTGTCGCTCCAGCCGCTGCGCCGGGTGGGCACCGAGGCGGTGATCTTCTTCTCCGACATCTTCGTGCCCGTCACCGGCCTCGGGATCGAGATCGACTTCCGGCCCGGCCCCGTGGTGGCCGAGCCGATCCGCTCGCTCGCCCAAGTCGACCGGCTGCGAGAGGGCGACCCGCGCGAGTCCGTTCCGTTCGTCTTCGAGATCCTGCGGCGGCTGCGCCGCGAGCTGGCCGGGGAGCGCGTGCCGCTGATCGGCTTTGCCGGCGCGCCCTTCACGCTGGCGGCCTACCTCGTGGAGGGCCGCGGCTCGAAGGAGTTCTCCGCCATCAAGCGCATGATGCTGCGCGCGCCGGAGGTGCTGCGCGCTCTCCAGGCGCGGCTCACGACGCTGGTGGTCGACTACCTGAGCGCGCAGATCGAAGCTGGCGCCCAGGTCGTGCAGCTCTTCGACACCTGGGCGGGATTGCTGGGTCCCGAGGACTACGCAGAATGGGTGCTGCCGGTCCACCGCGAGATCGCGGCCAAGCTGGGTAGTGCCCGTGCTCCGCTCATCCTCTACGTGAGAGGTGGCGCGCATGTGCTCGAGCCCCTGTTCGATTCCGGCGCCGACGTGATCTCGCTCGACTGGCGGGTCGAAGTGGCGGCGGCGGCCCGGCTGGCCGGGCGGCGCGCGAGTTTGCAGGGAAACCTCGACCCCGCGTTCCTGTTTGCGCCGCCCGAGGCGATCGCGGCGCGCGTGCGAGCGATCGCGGCCGCCGCGGCTCCGGCGCGCGGCCTGGTGCTGAACCTCGGCCACGGCTGCCTGCCCGACACCCCGATCGAGGGTGTGCGCGCCTTCACCGATGCCGCGCGCGCTCTCGCGAACCTGCCCGCGTGAGCGACTTCAAGACTCTAGACTGGGAGCACGTGGCCGAGATCCTGCCGCGCTACAGCGGCGAGGGGCCGCGCTACACCAGCTATCCCACCGCGCCGGCCTGGAAGGAGAGCTACGGGCCGGAGCAGCTCCGCGCCGAGCTCGCGCGCGAGGACGCGAGCCCCCGCGATGGGCTGGCGCTCTACGTGCACGTGCCGTTCTGCGAGAGCCTCTGCCACTTCTGCGCCTGCAACAAGGTGATCACCCGCAAG
>Ga0184637_10001631_pt1 | contig 14954 bp, 13 predicted proteins | sample PLM3_127_b2_FD_133143 | JGI IMG/M metagenome (GOLD analysis project Ga0184637, IMG submission 133143) | Groundwater sediment microbial communities from an aquifer in East River, Colorado, USA - PLM3_127_b2 | ecosystem: Environmental > Terrestrial > Soil > Riparian zone | place: USA: East River...
ACAATAAAGGCAGGAGCTTCAAGTACAGCATCATTGAAGGCGTGCTGCCGGTGAGCCATTACGTCTCCACCATCAAGGTGAAACCCGGCAAGGATGGCGGCTCGGTGGTCGAGTGGTTCGGCAAGTTCCAGCGCAAATCCCCGCTCGCCGGTCCCCCTGCCGGTGAAGATGATGCCACAGCGACCAACACCATCAATGCGGTGTACAAAGCCGGGTTGGAAAACCTGAAAAAGCTCGCCGCAAGCGGTTGATCGCCGAATCCTCCATGCGGACACCCGCATGCGGCTTTAGAACAAGGCCATGAACGTCACCTTTATCGGCGGCGGCAACATGGCAAGCGCCTTGATCGGCGGGCTGTTGCAACAGGGCTGGGCAGCTTCTTCATTGCGCGTGGTTGAGGTTTCAGCAGATGCTAGTGAGGCCATTCAACGCCGCTTTGGTGTTACCGCTTACGCCGATTTACCGCAAGGCTGTGCCGGCAGTGACATCATCATTCTCGCGGTAAAACCGCAGCAATTGCGCGAAGTTGCGCTGGCGCTCAAAGCGCTGCTGCGAAGCCAAATTGTAATCTCCATCGCCGCAGGCATCCGTACCCGCGATTTATCGCGCTGGCTGGGTGGCTATGCCCGTGTGGTACGGGTCATGCCCAACACACCGGCGCTGGTGCGCGCCGGAATCTCGGGTCTCTACGCCATGCCCACAGTCACGCAAGCGGAAAAACAGCAAGCCGAAGCGATTCTCGCCGCAGTAGGTTCCACCTTATGGCTTGAGAGCGAAGAACAAATGGATGCGATAACCGCAGTCTCGGGCAGCGGGCCGGCTTATGTTTTTTATTTCATCGAAGCACTGCAGCACGCGGCGCAAGAACTCGGCTTCGACGCGGAACAGGCCAAGCAGTTAAGCCTTGATACTTTCGCCGGCGCGGTGAAACTTGCGAAGCAAGGAGCTGAAGATGCGCAAACCTTGCGTGAACGCGTCACCTCCAAAGGCGGCACCACCGAGCGCGCGCTGGCGAGCATGGGGGCGGACCAGGTGAAAGAGGCGATTGTGCGTGCGATCCGCGCCGCCGCTGAGCGCTCGCGCGAACTCGGGGATGAATTCGGCAAGGCGGATTAATCATGTTGGACCAGGCGCTGCAATTTCTACTGGAAACGGCAATCGGCCTCCTTACTTTCGCCCTGCTTCTGCGCTTCTACATGCAGTTGCTGAAAACCTCGTTTCGCAACCCGGTGGGGGAATTTGTGGTGGCGCTTACCGACTGGCTGATACGTCCGGCGCGGCGCGTGATTCCCGGTCTGCATGGCGTGGACCTACCAAGTCTTATTCTGGCCTGGGCGATGCAAGCGCTGTTGCTGCTGGTGATTTACTGGCTCAAAGGTTTCGTTTTCAGCGGCACGCCGGGGGTGGCTACAGGTGTTTTATTGACGCTCGCCGTTCTGGAAATCCTGAAATACAGCGTTTACCTGCTGATTGTCTGCGTCATCGTTCAGGTGCTGTTGAGCTGGACCAATCCTTATGCGGCGCTCGCGCCGCTGTTTAACAGCCTCACCCGGCCGTTTCTGCGTCCGTTCCGGCGCCTGATTCCACCCATCGGCAACGTGGACCTGTCTCCACTGTTCGTGCTGGTACTCGCGCAACTCGTGTTGATTCTGATTGCTCAAGCATATCGCGTGGTATCGGGGATGTTTTAAGTTTCCCCTTCTGCGCCGCTGAGGTTTGGCAGGCGAATTGGGGGACGTCGGCGAGCACTGTCTGAGCGCGCAGCGCGAGTTGCGCAGCCGCCCAATTTGCCAACAAACCGAAGGAATCCGCAGGACGGCGCAGCAGGGTGCCCTTTTCTTTGGTTTCTTTCTTTTGGGCAAGCAAAAGAAAGAAACCAGCCGCCGGTCGCCCCCGGCGAATTTGTTTCCCCTCACTCCTTCGGCAGGCTCAGGACAGGCTCCACCCTCTCCCGCAAGTGGCGAGGATATAAAAGGATGTCGCGGTCGCCATCGGCGACTTTACATCAACACGATATCGTATTGTTCCTGCGTATACTGCGTCTCCACCTGCAACGAAATTGGTTTGCGGATGAAGTCGCCCAGCATGGCAAGACTCTGCGATTCTTCGTCAAGAAACATATCAATCACTTCCTGCGAGGCGAGAATACGATACTCCCGAGCACTGAACTGGCGCGCCTCGCGCAGCAGCTCGCGCAGGATTTCGTAACAAACGGTCTGCGCGGTCTTCACTTCACCGCGCCCTTTACAAGTGGGACAGGGCTCGCACAGCACGTGCGCGAGACTTTCGCGAGTGCGCTTCCTGGTCATTTCAACCAGTCCCAGCGCGGTGAAGCCGTTCACCGTCATGCGCGTTCGATCGCACGCGAGCGCCTTCTTGAGCCCTGCAAGCACCGCGTTCCGGTGGTCTTCGCTGTCCATGTCAATGAAGTCAATTATGATGATGCCGCAGAGGTTGCGCAGCCTCAATTGCCGGGCGATGCCATGTGCCGCTTCCAGGTTGGTCTTGAAGATAGTGTCGTCGAAATTGCGTCCGCCGACGAAGCCGCCGGTGTTTACGTCCACGGTGGTAAGCGCCTCGGTCTGGTCGATGATGAGATAGCCTCCGGATTTCAAATCCACGCGCCGCGCCAGCGCATTTTCTATTTCATCTTCCACCCCGTGAAGATCAAAGAGCGGGCGCTCGCCTGCGTAGTGCTCCAGACGATCCTTCATGTTATGCACGTAATCCTCGGCGAACGCGCACATTTTTTGGAAGGTCTCGCGCGAATCCACCGCGATGCGCCCGGTTTCCTCGCTGACGAAATCGCGCAACACGCGCAGGCTTAATGTCAAGTCCTGGTAGAGCAAAGTGCGTGGCGGCGCGGATCGTGATTTTTCCTGAATGCCGCTCCATAGCTTGCGCAGATATTCGATGTCGGCAAGCAGCTCACGCGCGCTCGCGGTTTCCGCCATGGTGCGGATGATGAATCCGCCGCTGCTCTCCTGCGGCAGAAGTTGCTGCATTTTCTGGCGCAAAACTTCCCGCTCTTCTTCGTCCTCGATTCTTTGCGAAATGCCGATGTGCGATTCCTGCGGAAGATAAACCAGCATGCGGCCTGCGATGCTGATCTGGGTGGTGAGGCGCGCTCCCTTGGTACTGATCGGGTCCTTGATCACCTGCACCAGGAGGTTCTGCCCTTCGTGCAGCAGTTTTTCGATGGGCTTATTGTGACCGCCATTCTGTCGCTGTACCCAGATGTCCGCAACATGCAGGAACGCCGCGCGCTCCAGACCGATTTCCACGAACGCCGACTGCATGCCGGGCAGCACCCGGCACACTTCTCCGACATAAATGTTGCCGACCAACCCCCGGCTGCTCACGCGCTCGATATGCAGCTCCTGCACCACCCCCTGCTGCATGACCACGACGCGCGTTTCCTGGGGTGTGACGTTAATCAGAATGTCTTCGCTCACAGCACGCTGTAGCCAAATTCCCGCAGCAATTGCGCGGTTTCGAATAACGGCAAACCCATCACTCCGGAATAACTGCCGTCAATTCCCGCGACGAAAGCCGCGGCCAAGCCCTGTATCGCGTAGCCGCCCGCCTTATCCAGCGCCTCGCTGACTGCAGCATAGTGGCGGATTTCCTCCTCGGCAAGCTGCTTAAAGCGCACCAAAGTGGTAGACAGACCCAATTCCGTTTTATCCTCAAACTTCAGCGCCACCGCGGTGAGTACACAATGTTCTTTTCCTGAAAGTTCGCTCAGCATGGCCACGACATGGTCGTGGCCGGTTGGCTTGCCGATGATTTTCCCTTCCAGCGCAACCGTGGTGTCGGCAGCCAGCACCGGGAAATGCCGCAGCTTGCGCTGCACGAGACATGACCAACCTGCTTCCGCCTTGGCGCACGCGATGCGCTTTACGTAATCTCCGGGAGGCTCGCCCGCGAGCGGCACCTCGTCCACATCGGCCCCGCGCGCCAGATACTCCCGGAACTGCACCACTTCGAAATTCACCCCGATCTGTTTCAGCAGTTCGCGCCGGCGCGGGCTGCGCGAAGCAAGGTAAATGTGCTTAACAGCGAGCGTCATGTGTTTGAGGAACCCCTGATTAAGTCCTCGCGAATTGCGTTGCTGGCAAAATGCGGATGGATGCAAGGCGCGCGACGAAGGTCGTACTCGAATTACGACACCGAGGAGCGCAACGCCGCAGACTCCGCATTTTACCGCAACCCCAAGGGACGGCTGTCGCGACACGGTCAGCGAAGCTTGGGGTGCGGGAGCGGCAGCATGAGCGCCCCATTTTACAATGTTTCTTGCGGCAGCTTGCGCCCCTTCCCGCACCACGCTTCGCGAGACCGAGTCCGGGGCGCTTATCCGGGCGGTCTGCATTGTCGCTCGGCTTGCCAAGGGCGGTGACCATTGGCTGCGCCTCGCTTCGCGCATCCCATCCCGGAAAGCCGCCGTCGCAACCGCGTGGGACTCAATCAGGGGTTCCTTAGCTACCTGCGGTGATACGGATGGTTGTTCATCAGGGACACGGCCCGGTAGAGTTGCTCGGCCAGCACCACGCGCACCAGAGCATGCGGCAAGGTCATCGCGGAAAGCGACAACCGGGTATCTGCATCATTCTTGATTTCTTCGTGCAGCCCGTCAGCGCCGCCGATGACAAATGCCACATCGCGCCCCGCCTGCATCCAGACCGCAAGATTTTGCGCAAGCTGCTCGGTGCTTAAGGCTCGACCGCCTTCATCCAGCACCACCCGCCGGCAGTTGCGCGGCAGGGACGTGAGTATGCGTCGGCGCTCGGCATCCAGGACTTGGTTCAAGGATTTTCCGGCGCTGCGCTTTTCCGCTTTGATTTCGATGAGCTGCATCTTGGCCTTGGGTGGCATACGCTTCGCGTATTCAGAGAAGCCCACGTCAACCCAGGCCGGCATTTTATTGCCTACCGCTATAATCCACAGCTTCATCACTTTCTGCTAGAAGGCGGCAGTCTTACGGCCGCGGCGCGCCGGTCGGGAATAACTCCACAACTGCTCCAGGTTATAGTACTTGCGCACCGCGGGCTGCATTATATGAACCACCACGTCACCCAGATCCACCAGCACCCATTCGCCATTTTCTTGCCCTTCCACGCCGTACACTTTTGCACCGGAGGATTTCAGTTTTTCCCGCACGTTGTTGGAAAGCGCCTTGGTCTGCCGCGTGGAGTCTGCGCTGGCGATGACCATCCAATTAAATAAACTCGTCTTGGGGCGCACGTCGAGCACCACGATATCCCGCGCCTTGATGTCTTCCAGCGCCGCGACCGTGGCCTTGACCATTTTATCGAGTCTCATCCGCCTCCATGATATAAACCCTCTGCCTGAATATAATCGAGAACCAAGCCCGGAAGCAAATCGCGGACATCTTTGTCGCCGGCCAACCTCTCCCTGATCATCGAAGCGGAAATATCCACCGGCGTGACTTCCAAAACAATAATGGCGCCACACGGCTTGTCGCGTGCGGCGTGCGGCGATTTGGCGCGGCGCTTTGCAAACTCTTCCTTGAGTGGCGATTGAAAATGCTTCAGATCAAATCCGGGGCGCTGGGCAACCACGATGTGCGCCAACTCAAACAAGTTCTTCCAGCGGTGCCATGAGGCAAGCCCGGCAAAGGTATCCGCTCCCATGAGCAGGCACAGCGGCTTTTTGCCGCCCCGCTCAGCGCGCATTGCGCTTAGCGTATCCACGGTGTAACTGGCGCCTTCGCGCAGAATCTCCCGCTGGTCCAGAACGAAACAGGGATTGCCGGAAATCGCAAGTTTGAGCATTTGTACGCGCTGCTCAGCCGAGGCGTGTGGCCGGCCGCGGTGCGGTGGCACGTTTGCCGGGACAAAACGCACCTCTGCAAAATCAAGGCGGTCGGCGGTTTCCTTGGCAAGCGCAAGATGCCCGTAATGCACCGGGTCAAAGGTGCCGCCTAAAACGCCGATGGGTTTTAATTCACTCGTCACAGAAGAAAATCAAAGGAGCAAACGGCGGATATCGGACAGCACCGAACATAAATAAGTGGTGAAGCGCGCAGCGGCAGCGCCATCAATCACCCGGTGATCGTAAGAAAGCGCCAGCGGCAGTATCAGTCTCGGCACCAACTTGCCATCTTTGTATAACGGCTTGAGTTGTGCTTTGGATACGCCGAGTATCGCCACCTCGGGGGCGTTGATAATGGGTGTGAACGCTGTGCCGCCGATACCGCCCAGGCTGGAAACGGAAAAACACCCGCCCTGCATTTCGGTCGGGGAAAGTTTCTTGTCGCGCGCCCGCTGGCTCACTTGCGCAAGCTCACGTGCCAAATCAAACACCCCCTTGCGGTCAGCATCACGTATCACCGGCACCACCAGACCTTCAGGCGTATCCACTGCTACTCCAATGTGGAAATATTTTTTCAGAACCAGGTTTTCGCCGCTTTTATCCAGCGAGGCGTTGAACTCAGGGTGCGCCTTGAGCGCGGTCACGCAGGCTTTTATCAAAAACGACAGCATAGTAAGCTTGAAGCCTTGCTTTTCGGTTTCCGCGCTGTTCGATTTGCGGAACGCTTCGAGATCGGTGATGTCCGCCTCATCGTGCTGCGTGACGTGCGGAATGCTGACCCAGTTGCGGTGCAGGTTGGCGCCCCCAAGTTTCTTGATTCGGGATAACGGAACCGTTTCGATCGCGCCGAACTTGGCGAAATCCACCTGCGGCATTTCCGGAAGCGTAAATCCGGTGCCTGCGCGCGGCCGCGAGAGTTCGCCTTTCACATACACCTGTACGTCTTCCTTGAGGATGCGGCTCTTCGGCCCGGAGCCGCCGACCAAAGCGAGATTGACGCCCAACTCGCGCGCAAATCGACGCACCGAGGGACTCGCGTGCGGAAGATGGCCGCGTGTTTCCATGGCAGGCAGCGTGGGCGGCGGCGACGGAACGACCTTCTGCGCGGGGTGAGGAGTGACACCCGCTCCCTTGCTCTCCCCACTCGAGGGGGAAGCCTGCCCTGAGCCTGTCGAATGGGGTTGGCGTGAGGGGGCCGGCGCAGCCGCCGTCTCCTCATTCACATCGATGGCGAGAACCGCCGTGCCTTCGGAAACTTTGTCGCCCACTTTGACCTTGAGCGCCTTCACCACGCCGCCGTACGGCGAAGGAATATCCATGATGGCCTTGTCGGACTCCAGCGTGACCAGCGGATCTTCCTTCTTAACCGCGTCGCCCGGCTTCACCAGCACTTCGATGACGGGCACATTCTTGAAGTCGCCGATGTCGGGAACCCGCACTTCAACCGTTTTGCTCATGTTGAATGCGAGTAAACAAGTGAACGGGTGAACAAGTAAAAAAGCGAGCACCCTCTCCCCCGTGTCCGGGGGAGAGGGCTAGGGTGAGGGGGATTCACTCGTTCACTCTTCACTCGTTCACTGCTTTCAAACCGTCACAGGATTGGGTTTGTCGGGATTGATGCCGTATTTCTTGAGGGCCTCCGTCACCTTGGCCTTGGGGAGCATTTCTTCGTCGGCAAGCGCCTTCAACGCCGCCACCGCGACATAGTAGCGGTCCACTTCAAAAAAGCGGCGCAGCGCCTCGCGCGTATCGGACCGTCCAAATCCATCGGTGCCCAGAACCAGATAAGACTTCGGCAGGAAAGCGCGTATTTGATCGGCGTAAACCTTCATGTAGTCGGTCGCCGCCACCACCGGCCCGCTGCGCTCCCTGAAGCAGCTTTCGACGTAGCTCAAGCGCGGCTTGGCCTCGGGGTGCAGCAGGTTCCAGCGGTTTGTCTCGATGCCGTCGCGGCGCAGTTGATTGAAGCTGGTGATGCTCCAGATATCCGACGCGACGCCGAAATCCTGCTTGAGAAGTTCCGCTGCCGCAATCACTTCGCGCAGGATGGTGCCGCTGCCTAGCAGTTGCACTTTCGGCGTTTCCTTGTCCGCCTGTCCCTCCGTGAATAAATACATGCCTTTGAGGATCCCTTCTTCGGCTCCATTCGGCATGGCCGGATGAGCGTAGTTCTCGTTCATCAGGGTGATGTAATAGAAAATATCTTCCTGCTCTGTGTACATGCGGCGCAGCCCGTCCTGCATAATCACGGCAAGCTCATAAGCAAAAGCCGGGTCGTAGGAAACGCAGTTGGGAATGGTGGAAGCAATTAAGTGACTGTGCCCATCCTCGTGCTGCAAGCCTTCGCCGTTTAGCGTAGTGCGGCCGGAAGTGCCCCCGAGCAGGAAGCCGCGTGCGCGGGAGTCGCCCGCTGCCCAGGCGAGGTCGCCCACTCGCTGGAAACCGAACATTGAATAAAAAATATAAAACGGGATCATCGAAACGCCGTGCATGCTGTAACTGGTCGCCGCGGCGATCCACGACGACATCGCGCCCGGTTCGCAAATGCCTTCCTGCAGAATCTGCCCGTTTCTGTCTTCCTTGTAAAACATGAGTTGGTCGGCGTCCTGGGGCGTGTAGAGCTGCCCCACCGAAGACCAGATGCCCAGTTGGCGGAACATGCCCTCCATGCCGAAAGTGCGCGATTCGTCCGGGACGATAGGCACAATGTGCTTTCCGATATTCTTGTCTTTTACCAGGACGTTCAGAAGGCGCACAAAAACCATGGTGGTGGAAACCTCGCGTCCTTCGCCGCTTGCCTTCAAAAAAGCGTCGAACGCCGACAGCGGCGGCACGACCAGCGGCTCCGCTTTTCTGCGGCGCGCGGGCAGATAACCGCCCAGCGCCATGCGGTGCTCGCGCATATAATTGAGTTCAGGTGAGCCCTCCGCGAATTCGAGATAAGGCACTTCCTCGATTTTGTCGTCGGGAATCGGCAGATTGAAGCGGTCACGGAAGGATTTGAGTGAAATCGTCCCCATTTTTTTCTGCTGGTGCGTGATGTTCTGCGATTCGCCCGCCTCGCCCATGCCGTAACCCTTGACCGTCTTGGCGAGTATTACCGTGGGCTGGCCCTTGTGCTTCACCGCGGCGCTGTAGGCGGCGTAAATCTTGTGCGGGTCGTGGCCGCCGCGGTTCAAGCGCCAGATGTCGTCGTCGGTCATGTTGGCGACCATTTCCAGGAGCTCGGGATATTTGCCGAAGAAATACTTGCGCACGTAAGCCCCGTCCTTGGACTTGAAGGTCTGGTATTCGCCGTCCACGCATTCATCCATGAGCTTTTGCAAAAGCCCCTTGGTGTCCCTGGCCAGAAGCGGGTCCCAGTAAGAACCCCATATCAGCTTGATGACGTTCCATCCGGCGCCGCGGAAATCCGCTTCCAATTCCTGGATGATTTTGCCGTTGCCGCGCACCGGCCCATCGAGGCGCTGCAGATTGCAGTTCACCACGAAAATCAGGTTGTCGAGCTTCTCGCGCGCGGCGATGCCGATGGCGCCCATGGATTCCGGCTCGTCCACTTCGCCATCGCCGACAAAGCACCAGACCTTGCGCTCCTCGGTGTTGGCGACGCCGCGATCGTGCAGGTATTTCATGAAGCGCGCCTGATAGATCGCCATCAGCGGGCCAAGTCCCATCGAGACGGTGGGAAACTGCCAGAAGTCGGGCATCAACCATGGATGGGGATAGGAGGACAGGCCCTTGCCGCCCACTTCCTGGCGGAAATGGTCGAGCTGTTCTTCGGTGAGCCTTCCCAACATGAAGGCGCGGGAATAAATGCCCGGCGCCGAGTGGCCTTGTATGTAAACCAGGTCGCCGCCGTGTTTTTCAGACGGCGCATGCCAGAAATGGTTGAAGCCGACGTCGTACAGCGTGGCGGCGGAAGCGAAGCTCGCGATATGGCCACCGACGTTGGTGTTCTTGTTGGCGCGCAACACCATCGCCAGGGCGTTCCAACGCGCATAGGAGCGGATGCGGTGCTCGATTGCGTGGTCGCCCGGCGAGTGTTCTTCCTTCGCCGGCGGAATGGTATTGACGTAGGCGGTGTTGGCGCTGAAGGGCAGATAGGCGCCCGAGCGGCGCGCCTTGTCAATCAATCTTTCCAGCAGGTAATGGGCGCGCTCCGGGCCCTCCTGCTCCAGAACGGCTTCCAGCGCATCCAGCCATTCCTGCGTTTCCTGCGGATCGTGATCGGGAAATCTATCCATGGTCGCCACCTTGGATCAAGGTTTATCAGGCATTTCCTCACTTGTGGTGAAAAAATATTCTTCTTTTATTATAACACCTGCTATCGCGTTTTCTCCGCCTATATTGCTTGCGGGATAACAAATGGTTTGCCAGAATGGGACGTGATAAACACCATTGTTGGTGTCCATTTCACGTTAGGTTTTCTTGGTGTCGAGCCGGAACTTCACGTACGAACCCGGCGCGTCTTCGAGCGCCTTGAGCTTGCCTTTACCGGGAATACGCGCCGGCACCTTGTCACCGGCATATTTCGTCACCCATCTGTCCCAGTCCGTCCACCACGAGCCGTCATTTTGCTTGGCCCCTTGTAACCAAGCATCCGCATCAGGGCTGAGTTTGGCGTTGGCGCGATAACCATACTTGTTGGCGGAGGGCGGATTAATCACACCGCCAACATGCCCCGAGCCACCAAGCACGAACTTCACCGGCCCGCTGAACAAACATGCGCCGGCATAAGTGGATTTCCACGGCGCAATGTGGTCTTCCACCGTGGACAGGAAATACGCCGGCGTTTTCACTTTGGCAAGGTCAATCGGCACGCCTGCCAACGTCAGTCCGCCTGGTTGTTTCAGAAGATTCTTGATATACATGTTGCGCAAATAAAAACTGTGCATTGTTGCCGGCATGCGGGTGGAGTCGGAATTCCAGTAGAGCATATCGAACGGGAACGGATCCTTGCCAAGCAGATAGTTGTTCACCACAAACGACCAGATTAGATCATTCGAACGCAGCATGTTGAAGGTGGTCGCCATTTCAGAGCCTTCGAGGTAGCCGCGCTCTTCCATGCGCTTTTCCAGCGCGTCCACCCGTTGCTCGTCAACAAACACTCCCAGCTCGCCAGGGTCGCCGAAGTCAATCAGGGTCGCAAAAAACGTGGCGCTTGCAATCCGCTGGTCTTTTTTTGCAGTCATGTAGCCCAGGGCCGCAGCGAGCAGGGTGCCGCCCAGGCAGTAGCCGATGGCGTTGACTTCTTTTTCGTCAGTAACTTTTTCGATGGCATCCAGCGCGGCCAGCAGGCCTTCCAGCAAATAATCCTCGAAATTCTTATGCGCGAGCTTTTCGTCCGGATTGACCCAGGAAATCACAAACACGGTGTGCCCCCGGTCCACGGCCCATTTGATGAAGGAATTCTCCTCGCGCAAATCGAGGATGTAGAACTTGTTGATCCACGGTGGAATGATGAGCAGCGGACGTTGATATACCTCTGCTGTGAAGGGCTGATACTGGATTAGTTGCATTAAATCGTTCTGGTAAATTATCTTACCTTTGGTGGTAGCGACGTTCTCGCCGAGCCTGAACGCCTCAAGGTCGGTCATCTTGATGCATAGCTGCTTATGTTCGCCACGCTCCAAGTCTTCGAGCAGGTTTTTCAGGCCCTTCACCAGATTTTGGCCTCCGCTTTCTACAGTCTCGCGCAATACTTCGGGATTGGTTAGCATGAAATTGCTCGGAGAGAGCGCATCGATAAACTGGCGCGTAAAGAAATTCACTTTCCTGGTCGTCTGCTCATCCAACCCCTCGACGCTGCCGACTACTTCATGCAAATGACGCGCGGCAATCAGATAAGACTGCTTGATGTAGTCAAACAGAAAATGTTTCTCCCACGCCTCGTCCTTGAAGCGCTTGTCGCTGGCGTCGGGCGCCACCACCGGCGGCGCGTTTTGTCCCATCATTTTCATCACCGAGCCATGCCACAGCGCAAGGTAGTCCTGCCACAGCTTCACTTGCGCTTCAGCCAGCTTGAACGGATCCGCCATCATCCTCGTGGTAAGGTCGAAGAACGCTTTGCCGATTCCCAGTTCATCTACCATGCCCAGCGGACTGGCCCCCGCATGACGTTCCAGGAATTCGGAAATTATTTGCCGGCTCTGTTGCGCCATCTCGGCATAAGACTTGGAAAGCTGCGCCGGGTCAGTCATGGAATCAGCTTGTGGTGCGCTCATTAATCATTCCTCGCAAATAAAACTTTCATTCAAACACCGAGCCTAGCGAACGCGGGCGACCGGCCCGGCGCAACCTTACTGCAGGCAAGGAGCAGGGTGGTTGAGATTGAGTCATCTATATATAGGTACAATTGGGTATAAGCTGACTGCTTTACGTTTACGTCAAAGGAAGAGTATATTGTAACTGCTTTTCTAATTCCTGGGGTGGAAACAATGACCACTTTCACCATTACGGATCTCGCCAAAGAGTATCAGATTACCACCCGCGCCATTCGCTTCTACGAAGATCAGGGGCTTCTGGCGCCGGCACGCTCTGGCCGCAATCGGGTTTACAGCAAGCGCGACCGGGTACGCCTCGAGCTCATTTTGCGCAGCAAGCACCTAGGGTTTTCCCTTGTGGAAATTAAGGAGCTATTCGATCTCTACGATTCCGCTCAAGGGGACAAGGCGCAACTCAGGCAGTTCCTGAAAGTTCTTTCTTCAAAACGTGTGCGTCTCGGGGAAATGAAAAAAGACATTGAGGCTATGCTCTCAGAGATCGACATGTTTGAATACCAGTGCAAGAGAGTTCTGGAAAAACCGGATCGGCCCAAAGAACCTGACTGATTCACATTAACGTTAACGTAAACGTAATATAAGATAATTTTCAATCTTGCCCAGGTTAAGATGTTGAGAAATGAATAAATTTCAAACAGCTGAAGCATTTCCAGCAGAGGATATACGCAAATGGATCTGCCGAAACGAGTGAAAATGGTTGAGGTCAGTCCCCGCGACGGATTGCAGAACGAAGCGGCCAACGTTCCGACCCACATCAAAATCGAGCTCATCGAGCGCCTTGCCGATGCCGGGCTTCAGGTGGTGGAAGCGGCGAGCTTTGTGTCGCCGAAATGGGTGCCGCAGATGGCGGACAGCGCCCAGGTCATGGCCGGCATCAAGCGCAAGGCGGGGGTGAGCTATCCGGTGCTGGTGCCCAACATGAAAGGCTTTGAAGCTGCGCTTGCCGCAGGCGCGAAAGAAATCGCGGTGTTTTCGGCAGCCAGTGAGACGTTTTCGCAAAAAAATACTAATTGCTCGATTGCAGAAGGGCTGGAACGCTTTAGCGCGGTATGCGAAGCAGCGCAATCAAAAGGCATCCGCGTGCGCGGCTACATTTCCTGCGTGCTCGGCTGCCCATATGAAGGCCAAGTTTCGCCCGACAAGGTCGCCGATGTGGCGGTACTGCTCTACGGCATGGGCTGCTATGAAATCTCGCTGGGCGATACCATCGGCGTCGGCACGCCGGGCAAAACCAAAGCGATGATTGAGGCGGTCGCTGAAAGAGTACCGGTGGAGAAACTCGCTGGGCATTTTCACGATACTTACGGCCAGGCGCTGGCCAACGTCTATGCTGCGCTGGAATGCGGCGTAACGGTAATCGACAGCTCGGTTGCCGGCTTAGGCGGTTGCCCTTATGCCAAAGGCGCGTCGGGAAATGTGGCCAGCGAAGATGTGCTCTATATGCTGAACGGGCTGGGGATTAAGACCGGTGTTGACCTCGACAAGCTGATAAACGCAGGTCAGTTCATTTCCGATTATCTCGGCCGCCCGCCTGTATCCAAAGTTTCGCGCGCCATCACCGGCAAGCGCGTATAAAACCCGGTAAGTATCTCGGCTTAAACCACAATTTTCCACATTCTGCTGGATCAACCCTAACGTCATATTCCTGTAACAATTGGCAATTAGGATTCACACAGTCATTAAGAGAGAGAGAAAACCATGCGTGAATCAAAACGAATCTGCAGACTGGTTGCTTTGGCAAGCTCGCTAATAATCAGCGCCTCGGCCTTTGCGGCTGACATCACCGGTGCGGGGGCGACCTTCCCCTACCCCATCTACGCCAAATGGGCGGAAGCCTATAAGACCAGGACCGGAAACGAGCTGAACTACCAGTCGATCGGCTCGGGCGGCGGCATCAAGCAAATTCAGAATCGCACCGTAGATTTTGGTGCGAGCGATATGCCCATGAAGCCCGAGGAACTTGAGAAAAATGGCCTGTTGCAGTTCCCGACCGTGGTGGGCGGTGCTGTCCCGGTTTTCAATCTCAAGGGAATAAAGTCCGGCGAATTGCGTCTTAACGGCCCGGTTCTGGCGGACATTTACCTTGGCAAGATCAAGAAATGGAACGACCCCGCCATTACTGCGCTCAATAGAAACCTCAGCCTGCCTGACCAGGACATCACGGTGGTCCACCGCTCGGACGGTTCCGGCACGACCTTTATTTGGGTGAATTATTTGTCCAAAGTGAGCCCGGAATGGAAAGAAAAAGTGGGTGAAGGCACCTCCGTCGCCTGGCCAACCGGCGTGGGCGGCAAGGGCAATGAAGGCGTCGCCTCCTATGTCCAGCGCATCAATGGATCGATTGGCTACGTGGAATACGCCTATGCGCTGCAAAACAAAATGGCCCACGCGCTGGTGCAGAACCGCGACGGCTACTTTGTTTCGCCGAACATCGAAACATTCAAAGCGTCCGCGGTGGGGGCGCAATGGGACAAAGCGCCGGGCATGTATCTGATTCTCACCGATCAGCTTGGCAAGGACGCTTGGCCCATCAGCGGCGCGACATTCATCCTGGTTTATAAGTCCCAGGATAAGCCGGATCGGGCGAAGCAAGTATTGAAATTCTTCGACTGGGCCTACGCCGAAGGCGACAAGCTGGCCATGCAGCTTGACTACGTGCCCCTGCCGGACAGCGTGGTTGCATTGATTCAATCATCTTGGAAGAACCAAATCAAGGATGCCTCCGGCAAACCCGTCTGGCCGTGAGTGACAGTATGTCGCGAAGGTGTGTAAAATGACCTCCGCTGTGACTGCTATCGAGGGGGTGAAAAGCCCCCCGGCTCCCAAAATAATCTCAAG
>Ga0184637_10001632_pt1 | contig 14940 bp, 7 predicted proteins | sample PLM3_127_b2_FD_133143 | JGI IMG/M metagenome (GOLD analysis project Ga0184637, IMG submission 133143) | Groundwater sediment microbial communities from an aquifer in East River, Colorado, USA - PLM3_127_b2 | ecosystem: Environmental > Terrestrial > Soil > Riparian zone | place: USA: East River...
ATCACGCTCGGGCGCTACCAGCAGGCGGCCGGGCTACTGGACGAGTGGTCGCGCTCACATCCCGGCGACGCGGTGGCACTGTTCCTGGCCGGCGAGGGCCGGCGCCGCTCTGGTGACATGGACGGCGCCCTTCAGCGTTTCGAGCGCGCCCTGGAGCTGGACGCCCATCTTGCGGACGCGCGCTTCTCGCGTGGCAGCGTCTTCCTCCTGCGGCAGGAGCGTGCGCGGGCGCGCGCCGACTTCGAGCGGCTGCTCGCGCGCACGCCGGACCATGCGGGCGCGCACTACCAGCTCGGCAAGCTCGACCTGCTGGAGCGCCGGCTGCCGGACGCGGTCGCGCACCTGGAAAGGAGCGTGGCGCTGGAGCCGCTGAACAAGGCCGCGCATTTCCAGCTCGCGCGCGCGTATCGCCTGCAGGGCCGCGCGGAGGACGCGCAACGCGAGGCCGCGCTCTTCCGCAGCCTGGGGCGGGAACCCTCGGCGGAGGGGGAGTGGCGGGGCGCGCCGTTGAAGCGCCCGGACTCGCGGTGATGCCCGCGCTCGTCCTGCTGTGTCTCGCGCTCTCGGGGCCGGCCACGGCGCACGCGCAATGGCCCGGCCTCGAAGGGGGGCCGGCGCGCGCCGAAGAGGCGGTTCAGCGCGGCTGGATGCTGGCGGCGGAGGAACGCTTCCGCGAAGCCGAGCGCGCGTTCCGCAGCGCACTGCGCGACGACCCTGACTCGGCGTCGGCGGCGCTGGGCCTGGGAGTCGCCCTCGAGGCCTTGGGACGGCGCGCGGAAGCCGTGGCCGCGTTCGAGCAGGCGGTGCGGCTGCGGCCCCGTTTCGCCGAGGCGCACTACAACCTGGGTACCGCGCTCGAGCGCGCGGGACGGCTCGAGGAAGCGGCCGCGGCCCTGACCCGCGCCGCGGAGCTGAGGCCCGCCTACGCACTCGCCCACTACAACCTGGGCGTCGTCTTCTCGCGCCTGGGGCGGCCCGAGGGCGCGGCGCGCGCGTTCGAGCGCGTGCTCGCCATCGATCCTCGCGACATGAACGCGCAGGCCAACCTCGCCGGCGCGTACGCGCGGCGCGGCCGCTTCGACGACGCGTTGGCCGCCTACGAGCGTGTGCTGTCCGCGCGTCCCGAGAGCGTGGAGGCGCTCTACGGGATCGCGTGGACGCTGGCCCTGGCCGGCCGCTTCGAGGAAGCCGCCGGGGCCAGCGAGCGCGCGCTGGCCCTGCGGCCGGACCACGTGCCCGCTCGCGTCACGCTGGCGTTGGCCCACGCGGGCGTGGGCCGCTACCGCCAGGCCGTCGCCGCCTTCGAGGAGGCGCTGCGCCGGCAGCCCGAGAACGCGGACGCGCTGGCCGGCCTCGGGCGCACGCTCGCCAACCTCGGGCGCTGGAAGGACGCCATGGAGGCGCTGCGCAAGGCCTCCGCGCTCCGTCCCGCGGACGCCGGCCTGCTCGTCACGCTGGGCGAGGCCTGCGCCCGCGCCGAGCGCCTGGACGAAGCCGCGGACGCGCTCTCCCGTGCCCTGGCGCTCGCGCCGGGCAACGAGGAGGCGCGCTTCCAGCTCGCGCTCGTCCAGATCGACCGCGGCCGCCGCGACGACGCGCTGGCCGCGCTGCGCGCGGTGCTGCGTGCCTCTCCCCGGCACGCGGCGGCCCGCTACAACCTGGGCCTCACGCTGCTCGGCGCGGGCGACGCGGCGGGCGCCCGCGGGGAGCTGCGTGCGCTGGAGGAGATCGACCCCAACCTCGCGGAGCAGCTCCGCCTTCGCGTGGACGCGGGACGCCCGTGAGCGGCGGGCGCGCCTGCGCGCTGCTGCTGGCGGGGCTGCTGGCCGCGCGCCTGCCGGCGCCGTCGGCGCCCGACGAGCCGGCGGTCCTCGCCGACGTCACGGACCGCACGGGCATCGCGTTCCGCCACCAGAACGCGCCCACCACGCAGAAGTACCTCATCGAGACGATGGGCGGCGGCGTGGCGCTGCTGGACTACGACGGAGACGGGTGGCTGGACGTGTTCTTCACGAACGGCGCGCAGCTCGAGGACCCCATGCCGGCCGCGGCGGCGCCGGCCAAGACCTGGCCGCGCTTCGGCAACCGCCTCTACCGCAACGATCGCGACTTCACCTTCACCGACGTGACGGAACAGGCGGGCCTGGCCGGAGCCCACGGCTACGGGATGGGCGCCGCCGCTGCCGACTTCGACGGCGACGGGCGAGTGGACCTCTACGTCACCAACGCCGGCGCGAACATCCTCCTTCGCAACCTGGGCGGCCGCTTCGAAGACGTGAGCGCGCGCGCAGGCGCGGCGGCCGGCGGCTGGAGCACCAGCGCGGCGTTCCTCGACTACGACGCGGACGGATGGCTCGACCTGTTCGTGTGCCGCTACGTGGACTGGAGCTTCTCGAACAACCCCTATTGCGGCCAGCGGCGGCCCGGGTACCGCGAGTACTGCCACCCGCGCACGTTCGCGGGCCTCACCAGCGTGCTCCTGCGCAACCAGGGCGATGGCACGTTCCGCGACATGACGGAGCCGACCGGGCTCTCACGCCTCGTGGGCAAGGCGCTGGGCGTGGCGTTCGCGGACCTCGACGGCGACCGCCGGCCCGAGATCTACGTCGCGAACGACTCCGAGCCGGCGTTCCTGTTGAAGATGGGCGCGGACGGCCGGTTCCGCGACCTCGCGCCGGCCGCGGGCCTGGCCTACAACCAGGACGGCGTGGCCGTGGCCGGCATGGGCGCTGAACTCGCGGACTACGACAACGACGGGCGTCCCGACGTCTTCGTGACGGCGTTGTCGGGCGAGACGTATCCGTTGTATCGCAACCAGGGCGGCCTCCGCTTCGAGTACGCCAGCGCCGCCGCGGGCCTGGCCGAAGCGACGCTCCCCTTCTCGGGCTGGGGGACGCGGCTGGTCGACTTCGACAACGACGGGATCAAGGACCTGCTCGTGGCCCAGGGTCACGTGCTGGACACGGTCGAGCTGACCTCGCAGGTGTTCAAGTACCGCCAACCTCTGCTGCTGTTGAAGGGCGATGGGCGGCGCTTTCGCGCCTGGCCCGCCGGCGCGGCGCCGGTCACGCCGTGGGCCGCCCGCGGCGCCGCCTTCGGCGACCTCGACAACGACGGCGACGTGGACGTGGTGGTGGGAACCTGCGGTGGCCGGCCACTCGTCCTTCGCAACGACGCCGGCGGCCGCAACGGCTCGATCACGCTGCGCCTGCGCGGCACCCGGTCGAACCGCGACGGCATCGGCGCGACCGTGCGCACCACCCTGGACGGCGGCCTGGTGCAGACGCACGTCGTCACGACCGCGTCGAGCTACCTCTCGGCCAGCGACGTGCGACTCGTGATCGGCCTCGCCGGCCGGCCGTCGGCGCGCCTGGTCGAGATCTCCTGGCCCGGCGGCGCCGTCCAGCGTCTCACGGCGGCCGCCGGGGCCGTCACCGCGACGGAGCCTTAGGCCCCGCCACCCCTCCCAGCTCCCGCGGGCCGGGCCGTGGCCCGGTGCCGCGGATGGTCCCGATGCCCAGGCTGTCGGCCAGCGTCGCATTGGCGACGTTGGAGAGGACGATGAAGAAGTTCTCGTCGTCCTCGGGAACGAAATCGGAGACGACCGTCACCGTCAGCGTGCGACTGGTGGTGCCGGGCGGGAACGTCAGCGAGCCCGCGTCGGCCTGGTAGTCGTCGGGAGCGATCGCGCTGCCGTCGGCGGTGGCGAAGTCGACCGTCACCGCGCGGCCGGAGGCCGCGGACAGCGTCAACGTGAAGACGGCCCTGCCCACGCTCTCGCGGGTCTTGACGTCGCTGATGGCGACGGCCGGCAGCGGGTCGTCGTTCAGGATCGTCCCCACGCCCTGGGTGTCGAGGATCACGCCGTTGGACGCCGACGAGAGTTGGACGGAGAACGTCTCGTCCGTCTCGTTGAGCACGTCGCTGAGGATGACCACCACTACCGTGCGCGTCGTGGCGCCCGCGGGGAACACGACCTGTCCCGAGCGCGCGGTGTAGTCGCTGCCCGCGCCCGCGGTCCCGTCCTGGGTGGCGAAGCTCACGCTCACCGCCTGCGCCGAGGCCGCCGACAGGGTGACGTTGAAGACGGCGGCCACCGTGGACGGCAGGTTCCCCTCCATCACGAACACGTCGCTGACGGCGATGCCCGGCTGCACGACCTGGGTGAGGCCGCCGCCACTGGCCTGGTAGTTCGTGTTGCCCGAATACTCGGCCACGATCGCGTGGCTCCCCACCGCCAGCGTCGAGATGGAGAACGACGCCTGGCCGCTGGAATCCACGGTCAAGGGCCCGGCCAGGACCGTCGTGTCCTCCTTGAACGTGACCGTGCCCTCGGTGGCCGGCGTGCTGCCGGCCATCACGGTGGCCCTGATCGTCACCGCCTGGCCGAAGCCCGACGGGTTGATGGTGGACGAGACGCTGGTGGTCGTAGATGCCGTGTTGACGGTCTGCGTCAGCGAAGCCGAGCTGGCGGCCAGCGTCCCCGACCCGCCGTACTGGGCGGCGATCGCGTGCGGGCCGCCGGTGAGGCTGGAGGTGGTGAGTGCCGCCTGGCCGCTGGCGTTCAGGTTGACGGTTCCCAGCACCTGCGCGCCGTCCTTGAACGTCACGCTGCCCTGGGTCACCGGGTTGCTGCCGGCGGTGACGGCGGCGGTGAACGTGACCGGCTGCCCGTAGGTCGAGGGGTTGGCGGACGAGATGACCGTCGTCTGCGTCTGGATGGGGAAGGTGAAATAGGCGACCAGCGGGTCGTGGTCGGCCAGCCGCTCCGGCCGCGTGGCGTCGCTGCGCAGCGTGTCCGGCGAGTCGGCGTTGCCGCGCCCTCGGTGCAGCCCCGCCGCCAGCGGCAGGACGTTCTGGCTCACCAGCGCGTGGTCCAGCGTCTGCGCGTTGCCGTCGAACAAGAACGAGTAGCGCTGGTCGGCCGGCGCGGCGTCCTCCAGGTTGGTGAGGTCGGGGTTCACGAGGTCGGCGCTGGCCAGCACCACCTGGTCGGCCGGCGTGGGCTGGCCCTTGATCGTGCCCACGGAGTCGACGTAGCCGTCGTTGAACCCGAACGCGTTGAGGTCGCCGATGACCGCCAGCCGCTCATCGGGGTTCGCCACCTGCCGCGCCTGGATCAGGCTGGCCAGGAACTGGGCCTGCGCGCGCCGCTTGGTGCGCACGCGGTTACCGTCCACGGGGTCGTCCACGCCGCTGAGCGAGCGCAGGTGGTTGACGATCACCGTCACCGGCAAGTCGGGGCCCGAAGCCGGCGCGTGGATCAGCGCCCGCAGCACCAGCGAAGGGCGGTCGTTGAGCAGCTCGGGCAAATTGTTGTTCGGGTTGATGTAGGTGGCGTTCTTGCCTTCCTGCGTGACGTCGACGACGTCCACCCGTGCGGACTTGACGAGGAACCCGACGTCGATGCCGCCGATGTCGTTGCCCTCCATCAGGAAGGGGGTGTACGCGGGATCGGGCTCGCTGTTGGCGACGGCGTCGGCGTTGATCTTGGTGGCGATCGCCTGCAGCGTGGTGAGGTTCTCGACCTCCTGGAGGCCGATGACATCGGGCGTGCGCAGGATGTTGCGGACGTAGAGCGAGAGCTTGTTGAGCCGGGCGCTGAAGGCGGCCGGCGTGAGCACCGGCTCGCCGATGGCCGGGTCGTTCACGGTGTCGAAGAAGCGCTCCACGTTGTAGGACGCCACCGTGAACTGGTCCGCCGGCGGCGCCGGCACCGGCTGGGCGCCGTTGCCGCCGGCGACCCCGGGCGGCGTGGCCGCGTCGGGCGCGATGGTGTACGCACGGAACGAGTAGTCCAACGGGCCGACCAGGTTGCTCACGGTGGCGCCGGTGGCGACCGCCAGGGCGACGGCGCCCGGCTGCAGGTCGCTGTCCACCCGGATGCGCTCGGGGTTGGCGTCAAAACGCGGGATGTTTGGGGGCGCGTTCGGAGGCAGCGGATCCGGCACCTCGATCCCGGGCTCCCGGAACGGACGCGCGATCCCCTCGATCACGCCATAGAACACGCCGGTGTTCGTGCTGGTGTTGGTGGGCTCGTTGACGTTGCCCTGGCTGGGAGCGACGACGGTCAGCACGGGCACCTGCACGCGCATGGCCTCGTACCTCTCGAGCTGCTCGATGGAGCCCTCGGGGTCCGTGTCGGCGGCGGTGATGGTGACGGGCGCGGGGAGGGCGTTCCCACCGGAGAAGACGGTGACGCCTGCCTGCGTGATCTCGGTCTTGGGCGGGCTGCTCGGGTCGGCGCCGGGGATGAACTCCGTGACCGTGCCCGTGGTCTCGACGAACTGTCCCGCGGTCACCGTGGGCGTGGAGCCCGTGAAGACGAGCATGCCTTCCGAGGTGTCCGGGTCGAGGTCGTCGTCGGCGCTGCCGTCGGGCGTCTGCATGAAATAGGTGTTGGACGTGCGACCGGTCACCACTCCGCGTGCCCGCACCACCTGGCCCGTGATCGGGGACGAGCTGCCGCTGCCCTGGATGGCGGCGATCGTGACGAGAGTGGCGGTGGGCGGCGGGCTCGCGCAGTTGATCGCCGTCGTGGACGTGTTGCGCGGCAGGGGCGCGGCGGCCTGGAAGTCGGCCGCGTTGTCGTTGTTGTCGGCGCAGCCGCTGAGCAGGCGCGCCACGGCGGTCGTGGCGCTGCCGCCGGGGGCGGGACCCGAGCCCTCGGAGCAGTCGGCCGTGCTCCCGTAGCCGACCAGGTCCATGAGCGCCGGCGCGCTGGGGCAGTTTCCCGTCTGCGCAGCCGTGGTGCGGATGAGCAGCACCTTGCCGGCGCCGGCGTCGAGGGTCGTCGTCCCCGTGGCGTCCGCGGCCGGCAGGTTGGCCCCGCTGCCGCCGCCGGAAGCCTGGCGCACCAGGAAGTAGCGGCCCGGCGCCAGCGTGCCCGACAGCGGCGTCACCGCCCACGTGGTGCCGGTTGCGTCCGCGTACTGCACCGACCAACCGGCGAGGTCGGCGGTGCTGGTGCCGCGATTGAACAGCTCGACGAAGTCGGCGTTGAACGTGGCCGCGGCATCTCCCCCGCCGCCGTAGACCTGGCTGATCACGACCGGCGGGGCGCCGTCCGTGACCGTCAGCGGGATCGAGGCGTTCCCCGTCCGGGCCTGGTCGTCCGTGATCGTCGCCGGAAGGCTCTTGGCGCCGAATGTCGTCCCGGGGTCGACGGTGGCGACGAACGTGAAGATGCTGTCGCCGGGCGTGGCGTCCCCGTTCGTGCCGTCGTCGAAGAACGGCTGCGTGCTGGAGCCGCCGATGGCGGAGAGGTCGGCGACGACCTGGATCCCCGTGCTCGGGGGACCGCTTCCGGGCGTCACCGTCACCGTCAGCGTGGTGGCGTCGCCGGCGGGCACGATGGACGGACTGGCCGCGCCCACGCCGGAAGGCGGGGTCGAGGCGGCCTGGACGTCGAGCGAGATCGTGCAGGTGCCGATGCGCACGGCCTCGTCGGTGATCGTCGCCAGCAGGATCTTCGTGCCCGCGGTCGTGTCGGAGGGGACCGCGGCCAGGAAGGAGTAGATGCCGTCGCCGGCCGTGGCGTCGCCGCCCGTGCCGTCGTCCAGGAACCCCTGCGAGGCCGAGCCGCCGATGGCCGTGAGGTCGGCGACGACGGAAGCGATCGGCGAGGGCGGGTTGCCCTCCGCCGTGGCCACCGTGAGCAGCGTCGAGTTGCCGGCCACGACCGGATTGGGGTTCGCATTGCCCGTGCCGCTGGGCCCGGGTGGCTCGCCGGTCACGCTGATGTCGTCGACGCCGACCCACTCGTCGCTTCCAGCGGCATTGGTTGTGATGATGCGGACCTGCACCATCGGCGCGTTGTTCGCGTCAGCGGGTAGCGTCACCGAAACCGGCGTCACCAGCGTCGCGATACTCGGACCCGTGGTCGCGTCGGCGACGAACCCGGCTGGAATATTGGTGAAGTTCCCCGTCGCGCCGATGCGGTACTGGAGCGCCACCGCCTGGATCGCATTGTCCGCGGACCCGTCGACATCCCGCAGGTTGTACGAAACCAGGATGTTCTGGAACCCCGTGGTGTCGAGGTGAAGCAGGATGAACGGGAAGTCCGCTGTGCCCGAACCCTGGAATGCGACCACGGGGTCAGCGATCTCGAACTCCGCCACACCCCCGCTGGTGTTCGTGTTGGGGTTGAGCTGGTTCGCGATGACGTCCTGGGTCCCAGTTCCGAAGATGAGGATCGTCTGCGGATCGACTCCCGTGTTGGACGTTGTCGGGTCGTCGCCCAGGTACCCGATGATCCCGGGCACCAGCGTCCAGTTGTCGTTGACCGTGATCAGCGCCGTGTTCGTCCAGTTCTGGCTGAACGGCAGCGTCTGTGCGGTGTTGTCGGCCCGCACGGACGCGGGCGAGGAAAGGAAGCCCGAGGATCCCACCATCAGCAGGGCGGCCACCCCGCCGACGAGACGCCGCAGACTACGTGTCATGACTCTCTCCTCGGCGGAAACGGATTCCGCCCCGCTGCTCAGTGGCCGCCTCTCGTGGGAAGGGGACTCCGCCGCACGCGTCGCGGGCTGATCTGTTTGAAAAGGGCGAGGGAGTCTAGCACCGCCGTTGCGGCGGCCGCAACGCGCCGATGTGACGAGGCAGCTACGGCGCTAAAAGGCTGTGCGCAGGCTCACTTGCACGCGGCGTGCGTGTAGCCCAGCGACTTCAGGTTCTCGCACTGCTCGCGTGAAAGCGGTTCGGTGCCGCCGGCCGCGGCATGGGCCGAGCCTTCGGCCAGGCCGGACAGCCACTGCTGCAGCGCCTGCCGGTACCAGTCGGCGCGCAGCGGCCGCTCCCCCGCCATGTCGCGCGTCTCTCCGGGGTCGACTTGCAAGTCGAACAGGCGGCCCTCGCCCGTGCGCGAGTCGTAGACGAGCTTGTAGCGGTCGTCGCGCAGCGCGTACACGGGCCGCTCCCACACGGTGCGCGAAAGGATGGCCGGCTTGCCGCGCGCGCCGGCGATCACCGGCAGCAGGCTGCGGCCCTGGAACGCGCGGGCGGTCGGACCCGCGCCACCGCCCAGCAGAACGTCGACGAACGTGGGCGAGAGGTCGAGCAGGTCGACCATCTCGCGGATGCGCGTCCCGCGCGGCCCTCGCCCCTGCGGCAGGCGCACGACGAGCGGCACGTGCACGCTCTGCTCGTAGACCTGCGCGCTGTGGCTGATGTAGCCGTGCTCGTAGAGCTGCTCGCCGTGGTCGGCCGTGATCACCAGCACCGTCCTGTCCCAAAGCCCCGTGTCCTGCAGCGCCTGTCGCAGCGCGCCCACCTCCTGGTCGGCGTAGGCGAGGTTGCCGTCGTACAGCCGGCGCAGGTGCTCCACCTGCCCGGCCGAGGGCTTGATCCGGCCCTGGTTCACGTCGGTGTACCAGGCGCGGTCGCGGCGCTGCTGCACGTCGAGCGGCGCGTCGGGACCGAAACGCGCGCCAAACGGCGGCGGCGGGTCGTACGGGAAGTGCGGCTCGCGCACGTGCACGTAGGCGAAGAAGGGCTCGCGCCTGTGCCTCTGGAGCCACTGCGGCAGCACGCGGCGGAAGCCCTCGGCGCGGCTGCCCAGGTCGGGGAACAGCCGGAACACCTCGGTGAACTCGGAGAAGCCGCGGTCGAAGCCGAAGGCGGTGCCGGCCATCGCGTTGGCGACGAAGCCGGCGGTGTGGACGCCGCGGGCCGTCAGCGCCTGCGCCAGGGTGAGCCGGTCGGGCGGCAGACGGTCGGCGTACGAGACCTCCGCGTGGTGCCGGTCGGGATACTGGGACGTCCACAGCGAAGACATGGCGCCCAGCGTGTAGACGGCGGGCGTGAACGCGCGCTCGAAGACGACGCCGTCCGCGGCGATGCGGTCGACCTCGGGCGTCGTCTGCGCGCCGTAGCCGTAGCAGCCGAAGCTCGACGCGCGCGCGGCGTCGAGGACGACCAGCACCACGTTCAGGCCGCGCAGCTGCTCGCGCAGGGCCTGCGCGTGCCTTTCTTCCTCCGGGGTGTAGGGCCCGGCCGCGGAAGGCTCGACGGCCGCCGTCGGCCGTCCCATGATGCGCGGCGCGCGCCACGTCACCCAGGCGAAGCGTTCCGAGCCCGCGGCCGCCACGTGCAGCCCCAGGCGCACGACCTCGCCCGCGCGGGCGGGCAGCTTCACCGTGACTTCCTTCGCCGAAGGCGCGCTGCCGACCTGCGCCCGCCACACCTCGCGCTCGCCGCCGCCCTCCGGCTCGACGGTGACCCGCAGCACCGCCGAGGCCGCGGCCGCCCGCGCCAGCGGATGCAGCTCGGGCGTGAAACGCAGCTCGGCGTCGGCGGGCAACGCGAGCGCGTAGCGCAGCGCGCTGGGGCCGACCTGCACGAGCGCCGGCACGCCGCCCGTTTCCGTGGCCGCGAACGGCGGCGGAGCGTCACGCCGCAGCAAGTCCAAAAGGCCGGCGTCGCCGCGCGGCGCGACCGTGAGCGAGTAGAAGGCCGCGGCCAGTTGGCGGCGGTCGGCGTTGCCGCCGGCCGTGGAAGGCGACGCCGTGCGCGCGAACGAGAACCGCAGCCGGTTGTCGCCGCTGCGCTGCGCCTCGGGCGGCAGCTCCAGGCGGTAGCGGTGACGCGCGTCGTTGAGCGCGAAGCGGGCCACCTGCGCGCCGTTGAGCCGCACCTCGACCGACTGGTCCTTCACGCCGCTGTAGGGCGCCATCTCGACCACGGCCGCGCGGGCCTGCGGCTGCGGCCACTGCAACGACAGCTCGGACTCGCCCTTCGACCAGAGGAAGCGGTCCCCCCGGGCCGCCGCCTCGCGGTAGAAGCCCTCGGCCTGGTGCGGCTCGGCCGCGGGCGTCCCAAAGAGCAGCACGTCGCGCGACGACCAGCGGTCCGCGACCGCCATGCGCTCTGCCAGGTCGTATACGACCTGCTTCGGCGGTCTCCTACACCCGGCGACGGTAAACCACGCCACAGAGGCACCGAGGGACAAAGAAAGGAGACGACGAAAGCGTGGGATCGACTCTGCCCTTCTCAACCCTCTGTGTCTCTGTGACTCTGTGGCGACGTTGCCGTTGCTACTTGACCTTCGTGCCGGGCGGGATTTCAGCGTCGAAGGTGCACAGGACCGGGCGGCCGTCGATGGAGCCGGCCAGGACCATTCCGTTGCTCTCCTGCCCCATCAGCTTGGCGGGCTTCAGGTTCGCCACCACGATGACCGTCTTCCCCACCAGCGCCTCCGGCGCGTAGGCCTCCGCGATGCCGGCCACCACCTGGCGGCTCTCCGTGCCCAGGTCGACCTGCAGCTTCACCAGCTTCTTGGACCCCTGGACGCGCTCGGCGGCCGTCACCTTCGCGGCTCTCAGCTCCACGCGCGCGAACTCGGAGATGTCGATGCGATCGCTCGCCGGCTCCGGGACCGCCTGCGTGGTCTCCTCCGACGGCGGGGGTGTGGGCTTGTCCACCGGTGAGGGCGTGGGCTTGTCCACCAGCGAGGGCGAGGGCTTCTCTTCGGACACGGCTGCCTCCTTGTTGCGAGTCTCGACTCGGGGGAAGAGCGGTTCGATGCGGCCCAGCGGCCGGCCTGGCTCCAGACGGCCCCACTCGAGGTCCTGCGGACCGGGCTCGCCCTCCAACCCCAGCATCGCGTAGACGCGGGCGGCGGCACGCGGCATCACGGGCGAGACGAGCGCCGCGATCTGACGCACGCCCTCGAGCAGGTCGTAGAGCAGCGCGTCGAGCCGCTCGCGTTGCGCCGGGTCCTTCGCCAGCTCCCACGGCGAGTTGGTGACGATGCGCTGGTTCAGCCGCGACACACCCTCCCAGATCGCGCCCAGCGCGCCCCCGAAGTCGAGCGCCTCGAAGCGGTCGATGACCGCTCCCGGATCGAGGGCCGGCTCGTGCGCGCCCCGCGGCGGCACCTTGCCACCGCAGTAGCGCTGCACCATCGTCAGCGCGCGCGAGACGAGGTTGCCGAGGTCGTTGGCGAGGTCGGAGTTGTAGCGCTTCGTGTAGGCCTCGTCCGTGAAGTCCCAGTCCTGCGCGAACGACCCTTCACGCAGGAAGAAGTAGCGGAAGGCGTCGGGGCCGAAGCGCGCCGCCAGCTCCTGCGGGTCGATCACGTTGCCGGTGGTCTTGCTGAGCTTGCGGCCGCCCCGGGTGAGATGGCCGTGCGCGAAGACGCGCGTGGGCACCGGCTCCCCCGCCGCCTTCAGCATGGCCGGCCAGTAGAGGCAGTGGAAGCGGATGATCTCCTTGCCCACGAGATGCAGCCGCTCGTCGGCCTCCTCCCAGAAGGTCCGGTAGTCCGCCGAGCGCTCCGCGTAGCCGAGCGCGGTGATGTAGTTGGCCAGCGCGTCCATCCACACGTAGAAGACGTGGCCCGGCTCCTCGGGCACGGGGATGCCCCACTTCACCCGCGCGCGGCTGATGCTGAAGTCCTGCAGGCCTTGCCGGATGACCGCCAGCACCTCGTTGCGCCGTCCCTCGGGCTCGATGCGGATCTCGTTGCTGCGGATCGCGTCGTCGAGCCACCGCTGGAACGCGGACAGGCGGAAGAAGAAGTTCTCCTCCTCCGTCCACTCGCAGGGCCGCTCGTGGTCGGGGCAGACGTTGCCCGGCTGGCGCAGCTCGTCCTCGGTCTTGAAGGCCTCGCAGCGCGGGCAGTACCAGCCCGCGTACTTGCCTCGGTAGACGGCGCTGTTGCCGTCGGGCGTGGTGGCCTCGCGCAGGCGCGACCACAGCCGCAGCACGCCGCGCTTGTGGCGCTCGTCTGTGGTGCGGATGAAGCCGTCGTAGGCGACGTCGAGCCGCGCCCACAGGTCGCGGAACGCGGCGGCGATGCGGTCGGTGTGCTCCTGCGGCGAGACGCCCTTCTCGCGCGCGATGCGCTCGATGTTCTGGCCGTGCTCGTCGGTGCCGGTGAGGAAGAACACGCGCTGGCCCAGCAGGCGGCGCGCGCGCGTGAGGGCGTCGAGCGCCACCGTGGAGTACGCGTGGCCCACGTGGGGCACGTCGTTCACGTAGTAGATGGGCGTGGTGTGGTAGCAGGTCTTCACTTCGGGCCCACGGCGCGTCATTGGTTTCGGTAGGCCGCCAGGGCGGCCGCCCATACCTCCTTCACCGGGACGTTCGCGGCCACCGCCGCGCGCTGGCAGTCGTCGAACTCGGGCTGCGCGTTGTACACGCGCCCACCGCGCCGGCCCACCTTCACGCCCACGGGACCGTAGGCCGTGCGCACCGGCACCACCTCGCGCTCGAGCACGGTGCGTTCCCATTCCTGGCGGCGCACGCCCAGCGTGGTGGTCTCGCGGAACAGCAGCTCTTCGACCGCCTCCCGCGCGCCCGGCTCGGCCAGGGCGGTGATGAGGAAGCCGGGACGGCCCTTCTTCATGAGGATGGGCGTGAGGTAGGCGTCGAGGGCGCCCGCCCCCAGCAGCTGGTCCACCAGCGGTCCGCAGAGCTGGGGCGACATGTCGTCGACCTCCGCCTCCAGGACGAGGACGCGCGCGGCCGCGGCCGCCGCGGGCTGCTCCTCGCCCACGAAGATGCGCAGCACGTTGGGCCGGTCGTGTGGATCGCGCGTGCCGGCGCCGTTGCCCACCGCCTCCAGCTTCAGCGCGGGCAGGGGGCCGTAGGACGAGGCGTGCGACGTCACCAGCAGCGCCCCCGTGGGCGTAAGCAGCTCGCCTTCGCCGGCGCCGTAGACGGGCACGCCGTGCACGAGCCGCGCCGTCGCGGGCGCCGGCACCGGGAACACGCCGTGCTGCATCGTCACCGTGCCGGTGCCGAGGTTCAGGGGCGACGAGACCACGCGCGAGGCGCCCAGCCACGAGAGCCCGACCACGCCGCCCACGACGTCGACGATGGCGTCGACGGCGCCCACTTCGTGGAAGTGGACCTCCTCGGCGCTCGTACCGTGGACGGCCGCCTCGGCCTCGGCCAGCCGCCGGAAGAGCGCCGCCGAGCGCTCCTTGACGCCGGCTTCGAGCCCGCTGCGGTCGATGAGCTCGAGGATGTCGCTCAACCGCCGATGCCCGTGCTCGTGCTCGGCCGTGACGACGTCGACCTTGGTCGCCTGCAGCCCCGCGCGGCGCACCTTGCGCGCCTCGAGACGGTGGCCGCCCAGCTTCAGCTTGGCCAGCTCACTCTGCAGCGCGTCGAGGGGCAGGCCCAGGTCGACCAGCGCGCCCAGCAGCATGTCGCCGGCGGCGCCCGACGCGCAGTCGAGATAGGCCACGCGCGCGCCGCTCACAGCACACCGCGCTGCTTGAGGCTGACGAAGCGCCCCGCGCCGAGGACGAGGTGATCGACGACCTCGATGCCCATCAGCGTCCCCGCGGAGGCCAGCCGCCGCGTCAGCGCCACGTCCTCCGCCGAGGGCTCCGGATCGCCGGAGGGGTGGTTGTGGAAGAGGATCAGCGCGGCCGCGCGTGAGGTCACCGCCTCCTGGAACACCTCGCGCGGATGGACCAGGCTGGACGTGAGACAGCCCACGGACACAACCGCCTCGTGCTTGAGCCGGTGGCGCACGTCGAGCGCGAGCAGCCCGAAGGTCTCGACGGGCCGCGTGGAGTAGCGCGGCAGCAGGTAGCGCGCGCCGTCCTCCGGCGTGTGGAAGGCCGGGGCCAGCCCGGGCCGTTCGCGCGCCAGGCGGGCGCCCAGCTCCAGCGCGGCCAGGAGCCGCGCGGCCTTGGCCCTTCCGAGGCCCGGCACGCGCTCCATCTCCTGCAACGATCGCCCGGCCAGCCCGCGCAGGCCCTGGACGGCCAGGCTCTCGGCCACTTGCAACGCGGAGGCGCGGCTGGACCCGCTCCCCACGAGGAGCGCGAGCAGCTCGCGGTTGGACAGCGCCGCCGATCCGAGCTGAGCCAGGCGCTCGCGCGGCCGTTCGTCGGCGGGCAGGTCGCAGACGCGACGGGGCTGGATCGAGACGGGCACCGTTTCCGTCACCGGGACTCCCCGAGCGGCTCGACCAGTTGCGGC
>Ga0184637_10001633_pt1 | contig 14932 bp, 16 predicted proteins | sample PLM3_127_b2_FD_133143 | JGI IMG/M metagenome (GOLD analysis project Ga0184637, IMG submission 133143) | Groundwater sediment microbial communities from an aquifer in East River, Colorado, USA - PLM3_127_b2 | ecosystem: Environmental > Terrestrial > Soil > Riparian zone | place: USA: East River...
CTCAGCTGCGTGAAGACCGAGGACGAGGGCCTGTACATCGGGCAGCACGAATACTGGCTGCAGACGATGAAGAACGCCTACAAGGCCGAGCAAGCGAACGGAGGCAAGTGATGCTGTCCTACGACGCCATTCAAGCCTTCCTCTTCCAGGAAGCGCGCGCGCAGGCCGAGAAGCGCTGGTCCGACTGGCTGGCGTGTTATGCCGACGACGTGACCTATTTCATGCCGTCGTGGGACGACGACGACACGCTCACCAGCGATCCGCACAACGAGGTCTCGCTCATCTACTACCCGAGCAAGCAGGGCCTCGAGGATCGCGTGTTCCGCATCGAGACCGAACGCGCGAGCTCATCGACGCCCGACACGCGCTACAACCGCTCGATCTCGAACCTCGAGATCCTGGCCCAGGACGAGAAGTCGGTCGAACTGTGCTTCAACTGGACGACGCACAGCTTCCGCTACGACATCGTCGACACGTACTTCGGTACCGCCCGCTACACGCTCGACACCAGCGGCCCGAAGCCGTTGATCAAGAGCAAGTACATGGTGCTGAAGAACGACTACATCCACCACATGCTCGACGTGTACCACGTCTGAGGTGCAGCCATGGCCTACAACATCGCGCTGCAGTTCGAAGACGGCGTCACCCGCATCATCCAGTGCGACTCGAGCGAACTGGTCTGTGATGCTGCGTACCGCGCCAAGATCAACATCCCGCTCGACTGCCGCGACGGCGCCTGCGGCACCTGCAAATGCCATTGCGAAAGCGGCAGCTACGAGATGGGCGTGTACATCGAAGACGCGCTGACCGAGGACGAGGCCGCCAAGGGCTACGTCCTCACCTGCCAGATGCGGCCGAAGTCCGACTGCGTGATCCGGGTGCCGGCGTCGGCCGCTGCGTGCAAGACCGAGGTCGGCTCGCATGGCGGGAAGCTCACGAATATCGCGCGAGATTCGGCGACCACGGTGACGTTCTCGCTCCAGGCCGAGCGGCCCTTGTCGTTCCTGCCCGGCCAGTACGTCAACCTGCAGGTGCCGGGCAGCAAGGAAACGCGTTCCTACTCGTTCAGTTCCGCGCCGAACCAGACGGAGCTGTCGTTCCTGATCCGCGATGTGCCGGACGGCATGATGAGTACGTTCATGCGCAGCAAGGCCAACACCGGGGACTTCATGATGTTCACCGGCCCGTATGGCAGCTTCTATCTCCGCCCGACGATCCGGCCGATCCTGATGCTCGCCGGCGGCACCGGGCTGGCGCCGTTCCTGTCGATGCTGCTGTGGGTGAAGGACAACCCGACCGACCAGCCGATCCTGCTGGCCTACGGCGTCAATACCAACGACGACCTGGTTGAACTGGGCACCCTGGCCGAGCTGAAGTCGGTGGTGCCGAACTTCGAGTACTTCACGGTCGTCGTCGACCGCGAAAGCGGCCACCCGAAGCTGGGTTACGTGACGGACCATTTGTCGCCCGGTCAGCTCAACGGCGGCGACGTCGACGTCTACGTCTGCGGTCCGCCACCAATGGTCGAGGGCGTTCGTAGGTGGATGGGGGGAGCGGGTGTTACGCCGAAGAATTTCCTGTTCGAGAAATTCTCGTCCGCCAACGAGGCTGCAGCGAAATGACACGCGGCAATCGATTCGCGACCAAGGTTGTCATCGTCACCGGTGCCGCCCAGGGGATCGGCTGCGGTGTCGCTCTCGGCGTCTGCGCCGAGGGCGGCACCGTGCTGGCGGTGGACCGCTCGCCGCTGGTCCGCGAGGTGGTGGACCAGATCGTGGCCGCGGGTGGAACGGCTGCCGCGTTCGAGGCCGACCTCGAGACCTTTGCCGGCGCGCAGGGCATGGTCGACGAGGCGCTGAAGCGGTTCAAGCGTGTCGACGTGCTGATCAACAACGTCGGCGGCACGATCTGGACCAAGCCGTACGACCAGTACGGCGAGGAGGAGATCGAGAAGGAGATCCGCCGCTCGCTGTTCCCGACCTTGTGGTGCTGCCGCGCGGTGCTGCCCTTCATGGTCAAGAAGCAGAAGGGAACCATCGTCAACGTCTCGTCGATCGCGACGCGCAGCATCCATCGGGTGCCCTACGCGGCCGCCAAGGGTGGAGTCAATGCACTGACCGCGTCGATCGCGATGGAGCAGAGCAGGAACGGCATCCGCATCAACGCCACCGCGCCCGGCGGCACCGAGGCGCCGCCGCGCAAGATCCCGCGCAATGCGGCCAAGCCGTCGGCCAAGGAAAAGACCTGGTACCAGGGCATCGTCGATCAGACCAAGGAATCGAGCCTGATGCGCCGCTACGGAACGATCGACGAGCAGGTGGCGCCGATCCTGTTCTTCGCGTCCGACGAATCGTCCTACATCACCGGATCGGTGCTTCCGGTCGGCGGCGGCGACCTCGGCTGAGGCACCAACGGCATCGAGCCACCCAGGAGACACGTCATGCGACAGATCGACGTTCACAAGATCGCCGACGAAGCCCGGTTCAACGGCTTCCACGGCCTCGTGCTTTTCTGGTGCGCGCTGATCATCATCTTCGACGGCTACGACCTTGCGGTGGCCGGCATCGCGCTGCCGTCGATCATGAAGGAGATGGGCGTCGAACCCACCCAGGCCGGCTTCATGGTCAGTTCCGCGCTGTTCGGCATGATGTTCGGCGCAATCTTCCTCGGCACCATCGCCGACCGCATTGGCCGCCGCTGGGCCATCTCGATCTGCATCGCGCTGTTCAGCGTGTTCACCGCCGCCGCGGGGCTGACCCACGACCCGGTGACGTTCAGCATCACGCGCTTCCTCGCCGGCCTGGGCATCGGCGGCGTCATGCCCAACGTGGTCGCGCAGATGACCGAGTACTCGCCGAAGAAGATACGCGCGACCATGGTGACGCTGATGTTCAGCGGCTATGCGGTGGGCGGCATGCTTGCCGCGCTGCTCGGCAAGGGCTTGATCGAAACCTACGGCTGGTCGTCGGTGTTTCTCGCCGCGGGCCTGCCCGTGGTGCTGATCCCGGTCATCCTGAAGTCGCTGCCCGAGTCGATGCCGTTTTTGCTTGCGAAGGGCCGCCACGACGAGCTGAAGACCATCGTCGCCAGGCTGGAGCCCAGCTTCCGTCCAGTGGCCAGTGACCATTTCGCACTTCCCGCCGAGGACAAGGCCGACAGCGCGCCGGTCCGCCACCTCTTCCACGAAGGACGCGGCTTCAGCACGGCGATGTTCTGGATCGCGTTCTTCATGTGCCTGTTCATGGTCTACGCGCTCAGTTCGTGGTTGACCAAGCTGATGGCCGGCGCCGGCTACAGCCTCGGGTCGGCACTGACCTTCGTGCTGGTGCTGAACTTCGGCGCGATGCTCGGCGCGGTGGGCGGCGGCTGGCTGGCGGACAGGTTCCACATCAAGTGGGTGCTGTTCTCGATGTACGTCCTGGCGGCGATATCGATCACCCTGCTCGGGGTCAAGATGCCGACCGAGGCGCTGTTTTTCGTCGTCGGCCTGGCCGGTGCATCGACCATCGGCACGCAAATCGTGACCTACGCCTATGCCGGCCAGTTCTACCCGATGGCGATCCGCTCCACCGGCATCGGCTTCGCGTCGGGTGTCGGTCGCAGCGGCGCAATCCTGGCGCCGATCGTGATCGGCGCACTCGTGGCGATGGCACTGCCGCTGCAGCAGAACTTTATCGCGATCGCGATCCCCGCCGTGATCGCCGCGGTGGCGGTGGCGATGATCAACCACAGCCGCTCGGCGTCGGCACACCATGAGGATGTCAGCGCCGAGATCCTCGAGCCGGCGCTGGCACGCAAATGAACCGCGACAACGAGTACTCGATGACTGCTCACGCCGCTCGCCGTAGCGGGACCAGCGCGGCGCTTGCCCGACTCGTCGTTGCTGCCGTGCTCTTCGTGCTTGCGACCGCGGCGCAGTCACAGAGTATCGCCGAGCGCTTCGGCAAGGACATCGATACGCAGGTCGCTGCGCAATACGCGCGTGTCGAAGCGCTCTACAAGGACATCCACGCCAACCCCGAGCTCTCGTTCGCGGAGGTCAACACCGCAAGAAAGCTCGCCGCTGAACTGCGCGAACTCGGCTTCGAGGTGACCGAGGGCGTGGGCAAGACCGGCGTCGTCGGACTGCTGCGCAACGGTGGCGGGCCAATGGTGATGGTGCGCACCGAACTCGACGCATTGCCGATGGAAGAGAAGACCGGGCTGCCGTACGCGAGCAAGGTCAAGACCAGCTTCCAGGGCAAGGAAACCTTCGTCGCCCACAGCTGCGGCCACGACCTGCACATGGCCGCCTGGGTCGGCGCGGCGCGGTCGCTGGTGGCGCTGAAGAGCAGCTGGAGGGGCACGCTGATGTTCGTCGCCCAGCCGGCCGAGGAGACGCTGGGGGGAGCCAAGTCGATGCTCGCCGACGGCCTGTTCAGCCGCCATGGCATACCGAACGCGGCGTTCGCGCTGCACGCCTGGCCGATGGCGCACGGAATCGTCGGCTTCAACAGCGGCCCTGTCACCTCCAACTCCGACGGCTTCGAGATCGCCTTCAAAGGCCGAGGCGCGCATGGCTCGGCGCCCGACAAGTCGATCGACCCGGTGATGATCGCGTCGCGCTTCGTCGTCGACGTGCAGAGCGTGATCAGCCGCGAGAAGGACCCGTTCGAGTTCGGCGTCTTCAGCATCGGCTCGATTCAGGGCGGGACCAGCGGCAACATCATTCCCGACAAGGTCGAAATGCGCGGCACGATTCGTTCCTACGACAAGGCGGTGCGCGAGAAGATGCACGACGGCATCCGTCGCACCGCGCTGGCGGCGGCAGCGATGGCCGGTGCGCCGGAGCCCGAGCTGAAAATCATCTCCGGCGGCGAAGCGGTGGTGAACAACGCGGCGCTGGTGAACGACGTCGAAGCTGTGCTGAAAGAGGCGCTCGGAGCGGCGCAGGTGCGGCGGCTGCCGCCGATCACGCCGAGCGAGGACTTCTCGGAGTACGTCAACGCCGGCGTCCCGGCGATGTTTTTCCTCGTCGGCGTGCACGATCCGAAGGACGTCGAAGCCGCGCGCCAGCCGGGCGGCAAGCCGCTGCCCATCAATCATTCGCCGTTCTTCGCGCCGGTGCTCGAACCCTCATTGAAGACCTCGATCAAAGCGATGAGCCTGGCGGTGCTGACCGCCTTGCAGCGCTGAGCGGAGCCGACCATGCCGTTGCACCAGGTCACAACCGAGAACACCAGCGATAGCTTTCGCTGCGGTGATGGCGCGCAAGCGACAGGTTGCGTTGCGGACCCAGCGAACCAACGACCCGAAGGCAATCCCATGCTTCAACGAGACGACGCGGCCAGCGCCCCGCCCTTCGACCCGGCAAGGCGCTACGTGCGCCTGACCCAGGTGCGTGCCGACGGTTTCGTCGAGTTCGAGTTCGCCATCATCGGCGACCCGGACCTGGCCGTCGACCTGATCCTGCCGGCCGACGCCTACCGCGACTTCTGCCGCGACAACCACGCGGTGCTCATCTCTGCGCTGCAGGGCACGGCGATCGATCGTGCGCGGCTGCGCTGGTCCACGAACGATCGTAGCGACCCGGGCTGAGCCGCCGCCCCCTCCCCGCTCAGCACCCCAAGGAGACGCCCATGTCGGTTGAGATCAAGACCACGGCCATCGAGCCGGTGCGGCAAACGTTCAGCAACGTCGCACGCCGCATCGGCGGCGACAAGCCCGCGTCGCGCTACCAGGAAGCGACGTTCGACATGCAGTCGGATACGAACTTCCACTACCGCCCGCTGTGGGACCCGGAGCGCGAGTTGTACGACCGGCGCCGCACCGCGATCCAGATGAAGGACTGGTACGCTTTCAAGGACCCGCGCCAGTTCTACTACGGCGCCTATGTGCTCAACCGCTCCAAGCTGCAGGACACGGCCGAGAAGAACTTTGCGTTCGTCGAGAAGCATGGCGCGCTGGCCGGCCTGCCCAAGGGCCTGACGCGGCGCATCAAGGCGATCATGCTGCCGCTGCGCCACCTGGAGTACGCAGCCAACCTCAACAACTGCTACATCTCGGCCTACGGCTGGGGCACCGCGATCACGCAGGCCACGACCTACGCGATGATGGACCGGCTCGGCATCGCGCAGTACCTGTCGCGCATCGGACTGCTGATCGACGGCAACACCGGCGAGTCGCTGAAGGTCGCCAAACAAAGCTGGCTCGACGACCCGGTGTGGCAGCCGCTGCGCAAGTTCGCCGAAGACAGCTTCGTCGTCAAGGACTGGTTCGAGCTGTTCGTCGCGCAGGACCTCGTGCTCGACGGCCTGCTGTACCCGCTGGTCTACGGCCGCTTCGGCGGCGAGCTGTCGCAGACCGGCGGCTCGGTGGTCGCAATGCTCACCGAGTTCATGGACGCCTGGTACGCCGAGAGCGTCAAGTGGGTCGACGCCTTCGTCAAGACCGCCGCGGCCGAATCGGCGGAGAACAAGCACCTGCTATCGGCGTGGACGCGAGACTCGACGGTGCGCGCCGCCGACGCGCTGGCGCCGCTGGCCAAGCTGATGTACTTCGAGGACGCGCAGCCTGCGCTGGACGAGGCGCGCGCAGCGCTGCAGGCGCGGATCGCCAAGATCGGACTTCACACCTAATTCATGCCCAAAGGAGAACGTAGTGAGCCAAGTCAAGAGCACCGTCTTCCTCGCCTTGCAGACCAACGACGACACGCGCCCGATCATCGAGGCGATCGAACGCGACAACCCGCACGCGGTCGTCAACCGCTTCCCGGCGATGGTCAAGATCGATGCGCCCGGGCGGCTGGTGCTCAGGCGCGAGACGGTCGAGGAGATCATCGGGATGGACTTCGACCTGCAGTCCTTCCACATCAACCTGGTCTCGCTGTCGGGAAACATCGACGAGACCGAGGACGAGCTCGTTCTCGAATGGAAACAGTAAACGCAGGACTCGAACGGAGACCCATGATGGAAAAGACCACAGCCGCCAACCCCACCGCCAAGAAGCTCAGCCTGAAGGAGAAGTACGCGCAGATGACGCGCGGCCTGGGCTGGGAAACCACCTACCAGCCGATGGACAAGGTGTTCGACCAGGTCAAGTTCGAGGGCATCAGGATCCACGACTGGGACAAGTGGGAAGATCCGTTCCGCCTGACGATGGACGCGTACTGGAAGTACCAGGCCGAGAAGGAACGCAAGCTCTACGCGATCATCGACGCGTTCCAGCAGAACAACGGCCACCTCAACGTCAGCGACGGCCGCTACATCAACACGCTCAAGCTGTTCCTGACCGGCATCTCCCCCGAGGAGTACTCGGCGCACCGCATGTTCGCGATGCTCGGCCGCCAGTTTGCCGGCGTCGGCCCTCAGATCGCGGCGCAGATGCAGTCGATCGACGAGTTGCGCCACGCGCAGACGCAGGTGCACACGATCAGCCAGTACAACAAGTACTTCAACGGCATGCACGACTTCCGCCACATGCACGACCGCGTGTGGTACCTGTCGGTGCCGAAGTCCTACTTCGAGGACGCGATGACCGCCGGCCCGTTCGAGGGCATCGTGGCGATCTCGTTCAGCTTCGAGTACGTGCTGACGAACCTGATCTTCATGCCCTTCATGTCGGCCGCCGCCTACAACGGCGACATGGCGACGGTGACCTTCGGTTTCTCGGCGCAGAGCGACGAGGCGCGCCACATGACGCTGGGCATCGAGTCCATCAAGTTCCTGCTCGAGCAGGACCCGGCCAACGTGCCGATCGTGCAGCGCTGGATCGACAAGTGGTTCTGGCGCGGCTATCGCCTGCTGACCCTGGTGTCGATGATGCTGGACTTCATGGTGCCGAAGAAGGTCATGTCGTGGAAGGAAGCCTGGGAGATCTACTTCGTGCAGAACGGCGGCTCGCTGTTCAACGACCTCGGGCGCTACGGAATCCGCATGCCCAAGTACTGGGAGCAGACGGTCAGCGCCGCGGATCGCCTTTCGTCGGAGGCGTGGAACACCTTCTACAACTACTCGGCGGCGGCCAATTTCAACCCCTGGTGCCCAACCGAGGAGAACATGGACTGGATGTCGCAGAAGTACCCCGGCACCTTCGACAAGTATTACCGCCCGCGCTTCGAGTACTACCGCGAGCAGGAGCAGCAGGGCAAGCGCTTCTACAACACCACCTTGCCGATGCTGTGCCAGTGCTGCCAGATTCCGCTCGTCTTCAGCGAGCCCGACGACCCGACCAAGACCTGCTACCGCGAGTCGGAGTACAACGGCGACAAGTACCACACCTGCTCCGATGGCTGCAAGGACATCTTCGACCACGAGCCCGAGAAGTACGTGCAGTCCTGGCTGCCGGTGCACCAGATCTACCAGGGCAACTGCTTCGAGCCGGGCACCGACCCGACGGCCCCCGGTTTCGACCCGCTGGCGGCGGTGCTGAAGTACTACCACTTCGGCCCGGGCGACAACATGGACTACGTGGGCTCGCCCGACGAGGCCAACTGGCTGAAGTGGAAGGGCCTGGCGAAGGAAGATCCAACCAAGAAGGCCGCCTGAGCGTCGCTCGACCCAATCAAGCCGACCCAATCGAGAGGTGATCACATGGCTGTCCAAGCAAAACAACCGGGCTACAAAGGCGAGGTCAAGGACCGCGTCGAACTGTTCCACGGCAACCAGCTGATCTACATCGGCTGGGATCAGCACAACATGATCTGCGCACCGTTCGCGCTGCCGCTGCCGCCGGCGATGCCGTTCGGCGACCTGGTCGACAAAGTGCTGCCGACTACCTCGTTCACCGCGCACCCCGATTGGCCGAAGATCGAGTGGGGCAAAGTCGAGTGGCTGCTCTCGGACAAGCCCTTCAAGCCCGACCGAAAGAAGAGCCTGGCCGACAACGGGCTCGGCCACAAGGCGCTGATCCGCTTTCGCACCCCGGGGCTGACCGGCATCAAGGGCAGCTTCAGCTGATTTCGCAGGGAGTGGCGTGATGAGCTACCAGGTCACGATCGAACCGCTCGGCCACACCATCGAAGTGGCCGAAGACCAGACGATTCTGGATGCGGCGCTGCGCAGCGGCATCTATCTGCCGCACGCCTGCTGCCACGGCCTGTGCGCCACCTGCAAGGTACAGGTGGTCGACGGCGAGGTCGATCACGGGCCGGCGTCGCCGTTCGCGCTGATGGACGTGGAGCGCGAAGAGGGGCGCTGCCTGGCGTGCTGCGCCATGCCGATGTCGGACGTGGTCATCGAGGCCGACATCGACGAGGATCCCGACGCCCGGCACCTGCCGCTGAAGGACTACGCCGGCAAGGTGGCCGATCTGGTCGATCTGACGCCGACGATCAAGGGCGTCTTCATCGAGGTCGACGGCATGGAGTTCCAGGCCGGGCAGTACGTGAACCTGCAGCTTGCCGGCATGGAGCATCCGCGCGCGTTCTCGCTGTCGAACCAGCCCGAGTCGAAGCAGCTGCTGGAGTTGAACGTGCGGCATGTGCCCCACGGCAAGGGCACGACCTACATTCACCAACAGCTGAAGGTCGGTGACCCGGTGACGCTGACCGGGCCGCTCGGGCGCTTTTTCGTGCGCAAGTCCGATGCCCAGCCGGTGATCTTCATGGCCGGCGGCTCGGGCCTGTCGAGCCCGCGCTCGATGATCGTCGACATGCTCGACAACGACGCCGACTCGCGCAAGATCACGCTGGTCTACGGCGCCCGCAACCGGGCCGAGCTCTACTACCACGATCTCTTCGTCGAGCTCGCGTCCAAGCACTCGAACTTCCGCTACGTGCCGGCGCTCAACGAGCCGACCGAGGCCTGCGCTTGGGACGGTATCAAGGGCTTCGTTCACGAGGCCGCAAAGGCCACGTTCAACAACGACTTCCGCGGCCACAAGGCCTACCTGTGCGGGCCGCCGGTCATGATCGAAGCGTGCATCCGCACGCTGATGCAGGGCCGACTATACGAGCGCGACATCTATACCGAGAAGTTCATCACCGCCGGCGACGGTGCGCACGCCTTGGCGCGCAGCCCGCTGTTCAGGAACATTTGACTCGCGGTCACCGAACAACTCGCCGCCAGAACCCAAGAGCCGCACATGCCTTACCAAGTAACGATCGTGAACACCGGCGAGACCTTTCGCTGTGGCGACGAAGTCAACGTGCTCGCAGCGATGGAACAGGCATGCTGCCACGGCATTCCGGTCGGCTGTCGCAATGGCGGTTGCGGCGCCTGCAAGGTGCGAATCACCTTCGGCAACTTCAACACCAGGAAGATGAACCGCGCGGTGGTGAGCGCGACGGAAGAAGCCGATGGCTGCGTGCTGGCTTGCAAAACCTACCCGCGCAGCGACATCGGTGTCCATGTGCTGGGCCGGGTGTGGCAGACGGCCAAGCCTCCCCGGAGTACGTCGTTCAGTTTCGGGTTTACCTGGACGACACCGACCTTTCAACCCGACAAGGAGACATGAAATGGCATTGACCGGCGTATTGCGGCCCGGACACGTGGCGATCCGCGTGCTTGAGATGGAGCCCGCACTGAAGCACTACATCGACGTGCTGGGCCTGATCGAGGTGGCGCGGGACAAGAAGAAAAAGCGCGTCTTCCTCAAGGCCTGGGACGAACACGATCACCACAGCGTGGTGCTGCGCGAGGCCGACGAAGCGGGCATGGACTACATGGGTTGGAAGGTCGATTCGCCGGCGACGCTGAAGAAGCTCGCCGGCGACATCGAGAAGTCGGGCCTGTGCACCGACTTCGAATGGGTTCCGGCGGGCGAGCACCCGAAGACTGGCGAGCGCTTTCGCTTCACCATCCCCACTGGGCACGTGATGGAGCTCTACGCCGAGAAGGAGTACGTCGGTAACAACTGCGGCACCGACGGGCCGAACATCAACCCCGACCCCTGGCCCGACGATCTCAAGGGTGTTGCGCCCTCGCGCTTCGACCATTGCCTGTTGTACGGCGACGACCTGGACGGCACGGTGAAGTTGTTTCGCGAGGTGCTGGGCTTCAGCCTCGCCGAGCAGATCATGACCGCGGCAGACAAGAACTTCATGATCGGTGCCTTCCTGACCTGTTCGAACAAGGCACACGATGTGGCCTTCATCCGCCAGCCAGTGAAGGGAAAGTTCCACCATGCGTCGTTCGAACTCGGTAGCTGGGAAAAGGTGCTGCGCGCGGCCGACATCCTGTCGCGCACCAAGACCTCGATCGACATCGGCCCGACGCGCCACGGCATTACGCGTGGCGAGACGGTGTACTTCTTCGACCCCTCGGGCAACCGCAACGAAGTCTTCGCCGGCGGCTACATCCACTATCCGGACAAGCCCGCCATCACCTGGTACGACGAGACACTGGGCCCGGCGATTTTCTACCACGACCGTCAGGTCAACGAAGCCTTCCTCTCGGTGTTTACCTGATGAAGATCGCCGTTGCGCAAGACGTGGTGCATTGGGAAGCGGCCTCGGCAGCGGTCGCGGCGGCGGCCCGCTGGGCCGACGAAGCCGGCATCAAGGTCAACATCGCGGTCGTCGATGCAGGTGGCAACCTGGCAGCGTTCCTGCGCATGCCGGGGGCGTTCCTGCACTCGATCGAGATCGCGATCGACAAGGCCTACACCGCTGCGGGATTCGGCCTTCCAACCGCAGCCTGGACGGAGGCGCTGGCGACGCATTCGGCGGCGGTGCGCAGCGGTATCCCGCTGCGCCCGCGTATGGTGTGCTTCGGCGGTGGACTGCCCTTGCGGCATGAAGGTCGGGTGATTGGCGGCATCGGGGTATCCGGCGGCTCCGAGCTCGAAGACGAAACCTGCGCACGGGCGGGGCTGAGTGCCATCGGCCTGGACATCTGAAAGGACAGTCATGAAAGACATTCTCAACTTCATCAACGGCGAATTCGTCAAGAACGCGAGCGGCAAGACCTTCGAGAAGCGCACGCCGATCGACAACTCGCTGATCGGCATGGTCCACGAGGCCGGCAAACCCGAGGTCGACGCGGCGGTGGCCGCCGCCCATGCGGCGCTGAAGGGCCCGTGGGGCAAGTTGTCCGTCGTCGAGCGCGTGAAGCTGCTCGACGAGGTGGCCCAGGAGATCAATCGCCGCTTCGACGACTTCCTGCAGGCCGAGATCGCCGACACCGGCAAGCCCTCGCACCTGGCGTCGCACGTGGACATTCCGCGCGGCGCCGCCAACTTCCAGATCTTCGCCGACACGATCAAGAACATGTCGACGGAGTCGTTCGAGATGCGCACGCCCGACGGCAAGTCCGCGCTGAGCTACGGCGTGCGCGTGCCGCGCGGCGTGATCGCCATCGTCTGCCCGTGGAACCTGCCGCTGCTGCTGATGACCTGGAAGGCCGGCCCGGCGCTCGCCTGCGGCAACACCGTCGTCGTCAAGCCGTCGGAAGAAACACCGAGCACCGCGACGCTGCTCGGTGAAGTGATGAACAAGGTCGGCGTGCCCAAGGGCGTCTACAACGTCGTGCACGGTTTTGGCCCCGATTCGGCCGGCGCATTCCTGACCTCGCACCCCGACGTGAACGGCATCACCTTCACCGGCGAGACGCGCACCGGCACGGCGATCATGAAAGCCGGCGCCGAAGGCATCCGCCCGGTGTCGCTGGAGCTCGGCGGCAAGAACGCTGCGCTGGTATTCGCCGACTGTGATTTCCAGGTGGCGGTGGACACCGTCACCCGCTCCTGCTTCGAGAACGCCGGCCAGGTGTGCCTGGGCACCGAGCGGGTCTACGTGCAGCGCCCGATCTTCGACAAGTTCGTCGCCGCGCTGAAGGAAAAGGCCGAAGGCATGACGCCCGGCCGCCCTTTCGACCCCGACACGAAGATCGGCCCGCTGGTCAGCAAGGAACACCAGGACAAGGTGCTGTCCTACTACAAGAAAGCCAAGGACGAGGGTGCCACCATCGTCACCGGCGGCGGCGTGCCGCAGATGCCCGACGACCTGAAGGACGGTTGCTGGGTGCAACCCACCATCTGGACCGGCCTGCCCGAGACCGCCTCGGTGGTCACCGAAGAGGTGTTCGGCCCCTGCTGCCACATCCGCGCCTTCGACACCGAAGAAGAGGTGGTGGAGATGGTCAACAACAACCGCTACGGCCTGGCGACCTCGATCTACACCCAGGACATCGGCCGAGCCAATCGTCTGGCCAGGCAGATCGAGGTGGGCCTGTGCTGGATCAACAGTTGGTTCCTGCGCGACCTGCGCACGCCGTTCGGCGGCTCCAAGCAGTCGGGCATCGGCCGCGAGGGCGGTGTGCACTCGTTCGAGTTCTACACCGAGCTGCGCAACGTGATGATCAAGTACTGATCGCCTGGGCGATTGGCGCAGCAGCGCAAACCTTAGTTTCTGACGACAAGGAGACTCACATGGCAGACCAAGGCTGGAAGATCGCGATTGTGGGCGGCGGCGTCGGCGGCTTGACTCTGGGTCTCGCGCTGCGGGAGCAAGGCATCGAGGCCGACATTTACGAGCAGGCTGACGAGCTTCGCGAAGTCGGCGCCGCGGTCGCGCTTTCCGCGAATGCAACCCGCTTCTACGAGCGCATCGGCCTCAGAGACAAGTTCGCCGGGCTCGCTTTCGAGATCGACACCCTGATCTATCGCGATGGCCGCAGCGGCAAGGTGATCGGCAAGCACAGCGGGAAGCCGAGCTATCGCGAACAGTTCGGCGCCCCCTATTGGGGGGTCCATCGCGCCGACCTGCAAAAGATCCTGTCGAGCACGCTAGGCATGGAGCGAATTCATCTCAACAAGCGCCTCGTCGACCTGGCGGAGGGCGCCGACGAAGTCACGCTCCGGTTCACGGATGGCAGCACCGCAAAGGCGAACTTCGTCGTCGGCGGCGACGGCGCTCGGTCGACCGTGCGGCAATGGATGCTGGGGTACGACGACGCGTTGTACTCGGGGTGCTCGGCCTTTCGTGGCATCGTCACCCCCGAGCTTCTCGACAAGCTACCGGATCCGGCCGCGATCCAGTTCTGGATGAGACCGGGCGGCCATCTGCTGCACTATCCGATCGGCAACGGCGATCAGAACTTCTTTGTGGTCGAGCGAAACCCGTCGCCGTGGCCGGCGCGCGAATGGACGATACCCGCCAACGAGGGAGATCAAATTGCGCACTTCAAGGATTGGCATCCAGCCATCACGCAGATGGTCAAGGCGGTGCCGATCAGTCCACGTTGGGGGCTGTTCCACCGGCCGCCGCTGAGCCGCTGGAGCAAGGGCCGCGTGACGCTGATCGGCGATGCTGCCCACGCCCTCGTGCCGCACCACGGGCAGGGTGCTAACCAGTCGATCGAGGACGTTGTGGTCCTGGCGCGTTGCCTCGCCGAAACAAACGCCGCCGACTATGCCCAAGCGCAAGACCGCTACGAGCGACTGCGCCGTGGCCGCACGCGCAAGGTTCAATTCGCTTCGATCACCACTGCCGACTTGCTCCATCTTCCGGATGGACCGGCCGCCGAGAAGCGAAACGCACGCTTTTCGACCTACGACGGCATCTACCGCCATCTCGGCTGGATCCATGAGTTCGATCCTGCGACGCAGGTGCCCACCGATAAGCAAGGGGGAACCTGGCTCTAAACAACCGCAGCTATCGCGGGCTGGAGCCGAGTGCATGATCTCGCGCAGCGACGCAGCGCACGCTTCAACCGGCTGGTCGGCGATTTCTTCGCCGAGGCCGACACTCAAAGGTAACGCCACAAGGCCCTGAACCATGGACAAAGCCAAGATCGAACACTACGGCGACGAGCTGTACCAGGCGCTGATCAACCGCACGCCGGTGGATCCACTCACCGATCGCGAGCCCGAGATCACCATCGAAGACGCGTACCAGATCCAGCTGCGCATGATCCAGCGTCGCCTCGATGCCGGCGAGACCATCGTCGGCAAGAAGATCGGCGTCACCAGCAAGATCGTGATGCAGATGCTCAAGGTCAACCAGCCCGATTTC
>Ga0184637_10001634_pt1 | contig 14922 bp, 17 predicted proteins | sample PLM3_127_b2_FD_133143 | JGI IMG/M metagenome (GOLD analysis project Ga0184637, IMG submission 133143) | Groundwater sediment microbial communities from an aquifer in East River, Colorado, USA - PLM3_127_b2 | ecosystem: Environmental > Terrestrial > Soil > Riparian zone | place: USA: East River...
CTTCCCGGTCGCGCTCGAGCAGCCTTACTTCCAGCGCCTCACGCGGCCGCTCGGCCGCGAGCCGGCGCGCATCCGCGTCATTCCCTATAGCTACCAGCTCGCGCCGCCGGCAGTGCTCGGGCTGCAGGCGATCGCGGCGCGCATCTTCGGCACGAACGTCGAGCTCACCGTCGCTCCGAACGTCGCCTGGGGTGGCGAAGACGAGTTGCCCGGCGATCTGCTGCCGTCCGGGCCGCTCGCGCTCGCGGCCGTCGTCTTCGGGCTGGCTGCGACGCCGGAGCCCGAGAACCATGGCGCGTTCCTCCATGCGATCGCCGCCAGGGCCGCGGCCGGCACGCCGGTGGTCACGGTCGTCGACGAGTCGGCGTTCCGCATGCGCTTCGCCCAGCAGGCGACCCGGCTCGAGGAGCGCCGAGAGGCCTGGCGCGACATGCTCGCGGCGCGCGGGCTCGTGCCGGTGTTCGTCGATCTCGAGACGCCCGACCTCGCTGCCGCGGAGGCCGACCTCGAGGCCGCGATTCGGCGGAGCATGGGCAAGTGAGCGACGACGCCCACCAGGTCAACCTCAGCCTCATCTCGCACACCAACGTCGGCAAGACGACCCTGGCGCGCACGCTGCTTGCGAGCAACGTGGGCGAGGTGCGCGATGCGCCGCACGTCACCGCCCTCGCCGAGGCGCACGCGATGATCGAGACGCCCGAGGGCGACCTCATGCGGCTGTGGGACACGCCGGGGCTCGGCGACAGCGCGCGGCTCGCGCAGCGCCTGAAGGCCTCCGGGAACCCGATCGGCTGGTTCCTGAGCGAGGTGTGGGATCGCTGGCGCGACCGCCCCTTCTGGTCCAGCCAGCAGGCGATCCGGAACGTCCGCGACCATGCCGACGTGGTCCTGTATCTCGTAAACGCGGCGGAGGATCCCGCCGACGCGGGCTACGTCGGGCCGGAAATGCAGATCCTCGAATGGATCGGCAAGCCCGCGATCGTGCTGCTGAACCAGGTCGGCGAGCCCCGCCCGCCCGCCGTCGAGCAGGCCGAGGAGGCGCGCTGGCGCGCGCACGTGGCGCGCCACGCCGTGGTCCGCGACGTCCTGACGCTCGACGCGTTCGCGCGCTGCTGGGTGCAGGAGATGGTCCTCCTGCGCGCGGTCGGCGCGGCGCTGCCCGACGCGAAGCGGGAGGCATTGAGCCGGCTCGCCGCGGCGTGGCGGGCGCGGCGGATGACGGAGTTCGGGGCGTCCATGGATGCGCTCGCTGCCCAACTCGCGCGCGCCGCGTGCGACCGCGAGCCGCTCGACGAGCAGGGGGTGCGCGGGCAGCTCCGCGAGCTCGGCACCGCGCTCGGCATCGCCCCGGCGGGCGCGGCTACCCCGAAGGAGCGCGCGATGGCGCGACTCGCCGAGCGGCTCGACGCCGACATCCGCGCGACCACGAATCGGCTGATCGAGATCCACCGCCTCGAGGGCCGGGCGTCGGCCGACGTGCTCGCGCGGCTCGCCGGGGATTTCGCGCTCGAGGAGCGGCTGAGCGAGGGCAAGGCGGCGATGCTCGGGGGCCTGGTCTCCGGCGCGCTGACCGGCCTCGCGGCGGATCTCGCTGCCGGCGGGCTTACCTTCGGCGCGGGGCTCCTCACCGGCGGCGTCCTCGGCGCGCTCGGGGCCGCGGGGCTCGCACGCGGGTACAACCTCGTGCGCGGCACGACCGAGAGCGCGGTGCGCTGGAGCGACGAGTTTCTCGATGCGTTCCTCGCGTCCGCGTTGCTGCGGTACCTCGCGGTCGCGCACTACGGCCGTGGCCGGGGCGAGTGGGCGCGGAGCGAGCACCCGCCGTTCTGGAAGGACGAGGTGGCAGCCGTCGTCAACCCGCGCCGCGCGGCGCTTACCGCCGTCTGGGCCGGGCGCTCCGGCGAGTGCGACGCGGCGAAGCTCGAGGCGGCGCTGGGTGGAGAGGTCGACGGAGCGGCGCGCGAGCTGCTCGAGCGGCTGTATCCGGGCGCGCTCGAAGCCCGGTCGGCGTCAGCCGGGCAGTAGCACCGCGAAGCAGCTCCCGCCGCCGTCGCGCGCGAGGCACTTCGCGTCGCCGCCGTGCCGGCGCGCGATCTGGCGCACGAGCGCGAGCCCGAGGCCCACGCCGCCCTCGCGTTCGCGGGCGCCGGCCGGCCGGTAAAACGGCTCGAAGATCCGCTCGCGCTCGGCCTGCGGGACGCCGGGCCCCCGGTCGCAGACGCGCAGCTCGGCGCTGCCATCGGCGGCTCTGCCCACCCTGACCTCGATCGGCGTGCCTGCGCCGTACCGGCGGGCGTTCTCCAGGAGGTTGCGGATCATCCGGCGCAGGAGGCGCGGGTCACCGCGCACCGTGACCGGCTCGCCGTCGAGCACGGCGTCGACGCGCGCGCACTCCTCGGCGGCGAGCGCGAGGAGATCGACGTCCTCGCGCGCCTCGAGCTCCGGGCCGGCGTCGAGCCGGCTCGCGAGCAGGATCTCGTCGACCAGCGCGTCGAGCTCGGCGATGTCGCGCGCGAGCCCGGTGCGCAGCTCCGGCTTCGCTTCCGGCTTGAGCATCTCGACTGCCATGCGGATGCGCGCGAGCGGCGAACGCAGCTCGTGTGAGGCGTTGGCGAGCATTGTCTTGTGGGCGCCTACCAGCCGCTCGATCCGCTCGGCGGAGCGGTTGAAGCTCGACGCGAGCGTGGCCACCTCGTCCCGGCCCTCCACCTTGACGCGGGCGGCAAGGTCGCCCGCACCCAGCGCCTCGACGCCTGCCTGCAGCCGCTCGAGGCGCCGCGTGGCGCGCCTGACGACCGGGTACGCGCCCACCGCGACCGCGATGGCGAGCAGGCCGAGCGTGAGGACGAGGCCGAGGGGCACGAGCGGCGGTGAGCGCTCGCGGCGCGGCAACCGCGCGGCGATCCAGCGGCCGTCGGGCAGCTCGAGCGTCCACACCCGCCGGCCCCGCCAGGGCAGGTCGCGGCGCCTGGCTTCGCCGGAGCCGAGCAGTTGCGGCCCCACCTGCGCGATTCGCGTGCCGTCCGGCGCGTACAGCGCGATCTGGACTCGCCCCCCCGCGGACAAGCGCTCCAGGGCCGCCTGCTGCGCCTCGCGCGGCGCGTCGGGCGGCGGGAGCGCGCCCTGAGCGATCTCGCCGGCGAGCTCGACCGTCTGGGGGGGTGGGGCGACGTGCACGAGGACCCGCCAGAGGTAGCCCGCGACGAGCGCGAACGCGAGCAGGCTCAGGACGACCGTGAGGTAGAGCTGCAGGTAGAGTCGCTTCACCGATCTACGCCGTCCGCATCCTGGCTTCGCGCGAAGACGTAGCCGGCGCCGCGCACGGTGATGATCCGGCGCGGCTTCTTGGGGTCGTCCTCGATCGCCGACCGGATCCGGGAGACGTGGACGTCGATCGACCGGTCGAAGGCCTCGAGCGCTTCGCCCCGCACGAGGTCCATGAGGCGCTCGCGCGAGAGCACCCGGCCGGCGTGGTCCGCAAGCGCGGCGAGCAGGTCAAACTGGTAGCTCGTCAGCGACCGCTCGTCGCCGTCGATCCGCACGGTGCGCGCGCCGCGATCGATCTCGAGGCGGCCGAAGCGCAGCGCGTTCGCCGCGCCGCCGACCGCGCCCTTGCGCCGGCGCAGGATCGCGCGCAGCCGCGCCAGCAGCTCGCGCGGATTGAACGGCTTCGGCAGATAGTCGTCGGCGCCGAGCTCGAGCCCGACGACGCGATCGGTCGCCTCGCCGCGCGCGGTGAGCATGAGGACCGGGATGTCGGAGGCCGCCCGGATCTCGCTGCACAGCGCGAAGCCATCCCGGTCGGGGAGCATGACGTCGAGGATCAGCGCGTCGAACGGCTCGCGGTGGAGCGCGGCGAGCCCCTCGGTGGCGGTCTCGCGGGCGATCACCCGGAAGCCCGACTCCGCGAGGTACTCGGTCACCATCGCGGCGAGCCGCGCGTCGTCCTCGATGATGAGAATGCGATCGGTCACACGCGGCGCGGGCAACGCCCTCAGGCAGGCTTGGGCGGCTGGCTGGTCCAGGCGACCACGATCCCCATGATCAGCGCCGCGATCGTGTCGAACACGATCTGCTTCGCCACCAGAGCGCCCGGGATCGGCTGCACGGCGTAGTAGATGAGGTAGGTCGGGATGGTCATCAGCACCGCGATCGCGATGCCGTAGCGCAAGCCCTGGCCGAAGAACGGCTTCCCGGGCTCGAGCCCTTTGCGGTAGATCCAGGTGAAGGCGAGCGCAAACAGCGCGTTGGCGAGCAGCATGAGGGGGAAATAGCTCTGCTGGTCGGCCATCGGCCGGAAGAGATTGGGCAGCTTCGCGTACTCGACCTCGAGCAGGGTCCCGTGAACGACCCACCCCAAGACGAGCGACACCACGAAGATCACGACCGCCGAGATCCAGAAGCGCTTGTCCATGGCACCTCCTTTCAGGGATGGGAACCAGGATTATGCGCACCGACCCGGCGGCCGCGTCAAAAGGAGCCGCCGCGGCCGGCTCGACCGCGGCGCCAGCCTCGATCAGCGGGGGGTCAGCCCCGGCCGTGCCGGTGGCCCCGGCGCTTCTCCATCCGCTCGGCGAGCTTCACGCGCTGCTCCGGTGTCAGCACCTCGGCGGCGTCGGCGAGCGACTGCGTGATGCGGCGCGAGATCTGGTCCATGGCCTGCGCCTGCTTCGCGCGCAGCGCCTCGAGCGCGGCCCGGTCGACCTGCGGCTTCGCAAGGATTTCCATGACCTCGCGGCGGGCCTCGCGACCTTGCTGGCGCAGTGGGCGGAGCTCGGTCATGGCCGCCGTCATGATCTCGGCGATCTTCTTCTGCTGCGCCTCGGTGGCGTCGATGTCCGCGAGCATCCACTTGACGCGCGCCTCGGCGCGCCGCTGCATCGCCTGGGGGTCCGAGCTGTCGGCGCCGCGGTGCCACCCGCCCCAGCCGCCGGGCCCGCCGTGGGCGTGCGCGAGCCCCGCGCCCAGGCCGGCGGCGAGGCTGCCGATCAGCGACGCGATGGCGAGGCGACGCCACCACGGACGGCGGGTCTTGTGCGACGGCGGCGTCGCATCGGGCTTGATCTGGTCGTTCACGTCATGCTCCTTCCAGAGAGAGGGTTCCGAATCGACCGCCCGCGAGGCGAGGGCGGGCTCGGCAGCCACTCTAGGGACGAGGGGTTTCGGCGGTGTCTCCCGGACGTAAAGTTTCGTTAACCATCCGGCCTCCGGCGAGACGCAGACCGCCCCGCGCCCCCCGTTCGCGCTCGCCCGCAGGACTCCTATAATGAGCCGTCACGAAGATGCCCCGCCGTGCCTCGCGGCGTCGCAACGATGGCCAGGTCGTTCGCATTCGTCGTTTTCTTCGGCTTCGCGATCTCGTTCGCGGCCGTGCTCGTGAGCCTCAGCGCCCCGCGTCCGCGCGGCACTTACCGACCGTGGTCGCGCTGGTGGTTCGGGGACGAGCCGCAGGGCGAGCCCGGCACGATGCATCTCGTGAAGCGGTCCGAGCTCGAGGGCTTGCGCGACGCCTACTCGAGCGCGCCGATCGACCCGGCGCAGCCGCTGCTTCGCTGCGGAAGCTGCCTCGCCATGTACCACGCAACGAGCGTCCACGAGCTCGACCGGGCGAACGGCGGGCGGTGCGTCGTGTGCCGCAGCACCGATCTCGCCGCCGTGCACGTGGCCGACGGCTAAAGCGGGCGCGAGCCGCCGGCGCGGGCGTTCGCCATGCAGCCCGAGCGCTATCTACGCCATGCGCTGATCGACTGGTTCCCGCAGGAGCGCGTGCGCGCGGCGCGGATCGCCGTGATCGGCGCCGGCGCAGTCGGCAACGAACTGGTCAAGAACCTCGTCCTGCTCGGCGCTGGGGCGGTCGATGTCTTCGACCTCGACCGCGTCGAGCTTCACAACCTCACGCGCTCGATCTTCCTGCGCGAGTCGGACGTCGGCCGCGGGAAGGCGGATGCGGTCGCCGCGCGCGCGGCCGAGGTGGATCCGTCGGTCGCCGTGCGGGCGATCGACGGCGACTTCTGGCGGACGCTCTCGCTCCAGCGGCTGCGCCGCTACGACTGCGCCGTCGCATGCGTCGACAACTTCGAGGCCCGCATCCGGCTGAACCAGATGTGCCTCATCGCCGGCGTGGACCTGGTGAACACGGGCGTAGACAGTCGCTACGCGGCGGTCGAGATGTTCCGGTTCTCGCAGCCCGAGCTGTCCGCCTGCTACGAATGCGGGCTGCCCGACTCGGCGTACCGGCGCATCGCCGAGCGCTACTCGTGCGGCTGGCTGCGGAAGCGCGCCGCCGGCGAGCGCAAGGTGCCGACGACCGCGATCACCGCGAGCGTCGCAGGCGCGCTCGCCGCCTCGGCAGCGCTCCGGCTCGGGCCGGAGGCGGACACTCGGCCGCGCCGCGTCCTGCTCGACACCATCGGCGGCGCCGCGACGGTCGCAGAGCTCGCGCGGCGCGAGGCGTGCGCGGGCTGCGGGGCGTTCACCACCCGGCCGCGGCTCGTCGCCGCGCGGAACGACTGGCGCGCGCAGCTCGCCGTGGACGCTTTGCTCGACGACGTGCTCGTGCGGCTGAGCGACCCGATCATCACCGGCTACGTGTGCGCGCAGTGCGGCGACGAATCGCGCGCGGCCGAGTACTGCCTCCGCCGGGCGGGCGACTTCGACGATCGCATCATCGAGTGCCCCGCGTGCGGCGAGCGCGCGGTGCGCATCGAGATTCGCGATCAGCTCACGCTCGGCGAGCTCGCCGCGCGTTTCGACCGCCGGCCGGTGCCGGCGAAGTTCGTGCTCGTGCACAGCGCCTCGGGCACGCTCTGCATCGACCTCGAGGAGGAAGCCGATGGGAACCGATCTTAAGCTCTATGTCCGCACCGCCGACCAGACGCGGCGCGCCGAGCTCACGCTCGAGCGCTCGCGCACGGGCGCCGACATCATCCAGGCCGCGGTGGACAACTGGCGGCTCCCGGCCGACACCGACTACGCGCTCGTAAACGCGACCACCGGCCGCGCGCTCGCGCCGGATGCCACGCTCGCCGACAGCGGGATCAAGGAGGGCGACGTGCTCGAGGTGCAGCCGGTGCTGGTGGCGGGCTGAAGCGGAGTGAATCCGGCAAGCGTCCGCCTCGCCGCCGACCTCGAGCGTCTGCGCGCGCTCGCGGCGGCGTCCGGCGGCCGGATCGCGCTCGTCGGCATGCCCGCGCCGGGCCGGTTCGTGCTCGAGCTCGGCTACGCGACTGCCAGCTCGCGCGCGTACCCGGTGGTGCGCGAGACGCGGACGCGGCTCGTGATCGACCTTCCGGCGCGCTATCCGTTCCAGCCGCCCGCCGCGACGGTAACGACGCCGATCTTCCATCCGAACGTGTACCCCTCGGGGCTCGTCTGCCTCGGCGCGAAATGGTTGCCGAGCGAGGGCATGGACCTCTTCGTGCGGCGCGTGGCGCGGCTGCTCACGTTCGATCCTCAGCTCGTGAGCGTGCACTCGGCCGCCAACCCCGCCGCGCTCTCCTGGTATCTCGAGGCGCTCGTCCGCCACCCGGGCGCCTTCCCGAGCGATCGCGTCGACCTCGCGCTTCCTGATGAGCAGCCCTCGCGCGGGCGCTGGCGGGACGCGGGGGAGGGCTCGGCGCACGGCGAGCGCCTCATCCGTTCCTGTCCGCGCTGCGGCGCGGAGCTCAGGCTGCCGGCCGGCCGCAGCGGCACCGTCCGCTGCCCGAAGTGCGGCGGCTCGTTCGAGACCGCGACATGATCCAGTGGGTCGAGCAACCGACCGAGCTGCCGGTCGTGCCGCTGGAGCGCTTCTATCGCGAGCTTGCCGCGGCGGACGTGATCGCGCTCGAGGCCCGCCGCGCCGCGGGCGGGCTGCTCGTGGTGGTCGAGGCCGATGTCCGCGCAGCGGTGACGCGGCAGCTCGCCGCGAGCGGCGAAGAGCGCGGCGGACTCCTCGTAGGTCGGGTCCATGCACACCGGGCCGAAGACGACGAGCGGCGCCCCGCGCTCGTGCTCGTCCGCGCGGCCGCGCCGAGCATGGAAGACGCGGCCACGGCCGTCTCGCTGCGGATGGAGGCCGGGGTGTGGTCGCGTGCGCGCGAGGTACTGCGCGAGGGCGAGCTCGTCGTCGGCTGGTATCACAGCCATCCCGGCCTCGGGGCGTTCTTCAGCCCGCGCGACCGCAAGACCCAGCAGGCGTTCTTTCCTCACCCGTTCAGCCTCGGCTGGGTCATCGACCCTGCTTGCAGCGAGGAGAAGTGGTTCCGCGGGCCGGATTCGGAGGAGCTCGCGCCGACCTGCGTACTCACGCGCGCGTAGCGCGCCCCGCGAGCGGCCGCCGGAGTACACTGCCCACGCGAATCCGCGCGGACGAGGTCCCGGGGGCGGAAGCGATGGGCCGGCTGTTCGGCACGCACGGTGCGGGAAGCACCCGCCAGTGGCTGAGCGGGTGTCTGCTGGCGTTCGCTTGCGTGGTCGGACTCGCCCAGCCGCGCGAGGAGACGCGCGAGCCGAGCCCCGAGAGCCGTGCCCGGGCCGCATGGCAGGTCGGCTACCTCTTCCACGTTCTCGGCGACTACGAGCGCGCGATCGAGAGCTTTCGCGCATCCATCGCCGCTCACCCGACCGCCGACGCCCATACCTATCTCGGCTGGTCCTTGAGCCACCTGGGGAAGCTCGAGGAGGCGATCGCCGAGTGCCAGATCGCGATCCGGCTCGATCCGGACTTCGGCAACCCGTACAACGACATCGGGGTCTATCTGATCAATCTCGGACGGCTGGACGAGGCGGCCCCCTGGTTGGAGAAGGCGATCGGGGCCAAGCGCTACTGCTGCTACCAGTTCGCGCACTTCAACCTGGGACGGGTGCTGGTCGAGCAGGGAAGGATCGAGGAGGCGAGGCGCTCGTTCGAGCGCGCGCTCGAGCACGACCCCGACTACCTGCCGGCGTTGCAGGCGCTCGAGCTCCTCAAGCGACGCCGGTTGCAGGGGCTGTGAGCGCGGGCTGAGGCCCGGACGCGCGTCCCCGGCGCGGGGGTTCATGAAGGCGCTCCTTCTCACGGGCCGGCCGGGGATCGGCAAGACTACGGTCATCCGACGGGTGGCCGAAGCGCTGAGGGCCGAGCGGATCGCCGGTTTCTTCACCGAAGAGCTGCGGTCGCGGGGCGAGCGCGTCGGCTTTCGCATCGTGACGCTCGACGGGCGCCGGCAGCCGATGGCCGGGGTCGATCTCCGTTCGCCTCATCGTGTCGGAAGGTACGGCGTCGACGTCGCGGCGATCGACGCGCTGGCCGAGGCGACGCTTGCTCCCGAAGCCGCGGAGGTGTTCCTGGTGGACGAGATCGGCAAGATGGAGTGCGCCTCGAGAACGTTCGTCGATGCGATGCGGCGGCTGCCGGCGAGGGAGTGGTGGTGGCGAGCGTGGCGCTCAAGGGTAATGGCCTGATCGCGGAGGTGAAGCGCCTGCCGGGCATCGTGATCCGGGAGGTGACCCCGCAGAATCGCGGCGGCCTGCCCGAGGAAGTCGTCCGCTGGGTGCGCGAGCGCCTCGCGCTCGCCGCCAAGGAAAGGAGCTGAGCGATGCGTGTGTACCTGGTGCAGCACGGCGAGGCGCAACCCGAGGCGGTGAGCCCGGAACGCGAGCTCACGCCGCGCGGCCGCAGTGACGTAGACCGCGTGGCGGCGCTGCTCGCGAGCTGCGGCGTGCGCGTCGCAAAGGTCCATCACAGCGGCAAGACGCGCGCACAGCAGACTGCGGAGCTGCTCGCTGCGCGCCTCGCCCCGGGCGTCGCGCCCGAGCCGCTCGCCGGTGTCAACCCGAATGATCCGGTCGAGCCGATGGCCGAGAAGCTGCGAGGCTGGAGCCAGGACACGCTGGTGGCCGGGCACCAGCCGTTTCTGGGCAAGCTGGTCGCACTGCTCCTCGCCGGGCGTCCCGAGCCGGCGGTGTTGGACTACCGCCCGGGCAGCGTCGCCTGCCTGGAACGCGACGCGGCGGGCCGCTGGGTGCTGGCGTGGATGGTGCGGCCCGAGCTCCTCGCCGGCGGCTCGCCGGCGTGACCGTGCGCCGCGAGACGGCATCCCGCTCGTCATCCGATGGCACGGCAGCTTGTGTTCGACTTTCCCTGGTGGGGGCCGGGCTGTGCGCCCTCATGACGGTCGCGTTTGCCCAGGCGCCGGACGCATCGTTCCGCTTGCCGCTGGGCGACGAGCTCCGCGACTGCGACCGCTGCCCGGTGATGGTGGTCGTGCCGGCGGGAGCGTTCACGATGGGATCCCCGAGCGAGGAACCGGGGCGGGATGCCGACGAGGGGCCGCAGCGCCGCGTGACGATGCCCGCATCGTTCGCGGTCGGCAAGTTCGAGGTGACCTTCGGCGAATGGGATGCCTGCGTGGCCGACGGCGGCTGCAGCTACCTGCCGCAGGACGAGATTCGGTTCACGTGGATCCGCGTTTCGGGTGTAACCGACTGGTTTCAGGGTGCCGAGGTGGACATCCGTCGGACCGTGGGGCGCGGGCGCATCCCGGTGATGGGCGTCAGCTGGGACGATGCGCGGGAGTACGTGACCTGGCTCGCGGGCAAGACGGGCAAGTCCTATCGCCTCCTCACCGAAGCTGAGTGGGAGTACGCCGCGCGCGCCGGAAGCCGCACGGCGCACTCGTGGGGCGACACGGCCGAGGCGGGGTGCGACCGGGCGAACATGGGCGACGCCGCCCTGCGCGAGGAGTTTCCCGGCCTGGGCTTTGGCGCGGGGCGGCTCGTTCGCTGCCGCGACGGGCACGCCTACCTCGCCCCGGCGGGAAGCTTCGCGGCCAATGCGTTCGGCCTGCACGACATGACCGGAAACCTCCTGGAGTGGGTCGAGGACTGCTATTCGGAGAGCTACGTAACGGCGCCCGCTGACGCGGGCCCGGTCCGCGCGGGCGACTGCAGGCTGCGCGTGGCGCGCGGCGGCTCCTGGTTCGACGATCCGAGGTATCAGCGCGTGGCCAACCGCAATGGCTTCGCGCCGTCCGTCCGCCCCCAGATCGCTGGATTCCGCGTCTCGCGAAACCTGGACTGACGGGGGAAGGCAGGAGTGTGTTCCGCCCCTCCTAAAGGCGCCGCGGACGCGGCAACACCCGTCCGGGCGCGGGGACCCTCGCGCGCGGGCGCTAGCGGGCGCCGAAGAAAAAAACCGGCCCGGAGCCTCCGCCTGGGTTCGCACCGGCCTCAATTCTTGAAATAATCGCGGTGGCCAAAATCACCGGGAGCCACCCGTGCCCCATCGGTTGAGCGTCGCCCTCGTTGCGCTTCTGCTCGCTCCGCTCGCCGCATCGGCGGCAGGTCTCGGGCGGCTCGCGCTGTTCTCGATGGTCGGCGAGCCGCTGAACGCCGAGATCGAGGTCGTCTCGGTCCTCGCCGGCGAGCGGGACTCGCTCGCGGCGAAGCTCGCCCCGGCCGAGGTCTACGACCGGGCGCACGTCGCGCCGATCCCCCGGCCGGAGGCGGTGCGAGTGGCCATCGAGCGCAAGGCGGACGGCCGCGAGGTGGTCAAAGTCAGCTCGACGGAGCCGCTCGACAAGCCGCTCGTGAATCTCCTCGTCGAGCTGTCCTGGACGGGCGGAGGCGTCATCCGCCAATACAGCTTCCTGCTCGATTCCGTCGATCGCAGGGCCCCGCCGCCGGTCGCGTCGGCGCCACCGCCGATCGAACCATGGCGCGCGCCTTCGACGGCGGGCGAGCCCCCGGCGGCGGCCAAGCCCGCCCCGCCGCCGCCGGAGCCCGCTTCAGTGGCCAAGTCCGCCCCGGCGGCCAAGCCCGCCCGCCCGGCCGAGCTGGCTGCGGCGAGGCCTGCTGCCCCGGACAGCCCCGACGCAGGCGCCGCGCGCGCGGCCCCCGTTGCAGCCGGGGCAGGGGGGACCTACGCCGTGCAGCCCGGGGACTCCCTCCTGAAGATCGCCCAGGCGACGCGGCCGGATGGCGTCTCGAACGCGCAGATGATGGTGGCGATCTATCGTGCCAACGAGGACGCGTTCGTCGGCGGGAGCATGAACCGCCTCAAGGGCGGGCGCACGCTCAGGATCCCGGACCGCGATGCCGCGGCGGCGGTCACCGCGGATGAGGCGCGGCAGCTCATCGCCGCGCAAAGCGCTCAGCCCGAGCCCCGCAGCCGTCCGGGCGCCGCGGCGCCGGCGGGCCCCGGCGGCGACGACGCCACCGCCCTCGATCGGGCCCTCGCCGAGTCGCGGGACCGGGCGGCCGAGCTGGAAAAGACGCTCACCGGGCTGCGGCAACTCATCGAAGGGCAGGATCGGCAGCTGGAAGAGCTGCGGCGACAGCTCGGCGGCAAGGCGCCAGGGAAAGCCGGCGCGCCAGGTCAGCCGGCCCGCAAGGCAACGCCGTGACCTCCAAAGGCCGCCCGGAGTTGGGGTGATCGGCCGGACTCGAGCCGGCATCTTCCAGGTTCACAGCCTGGCGCTCTGCCATTGAGCTACGACCACCATCGAAGGTTGGCTGTCCAGGCAGGCATCGAACCTGCAGCCGTCGCGTTAACAGCGCGCTGCTCCACCGATTGAGCTACTGGACATCTGGACCAATGGCGGGCCGGGAGGGCTTCGAACCCCCGCCCTCCGGTTTTGGAGACCGGTGCTCTGCCGGTTGAGCTACCGGCCCGCGTGGTTGCCACGGCTGGATTCTCACCAGCGACCTGCCGCTTATCGGGCGGCTGCTCTCGATGCTGAGCTACATGGCAGAGAACTGGCAGGGGCGCCTGGATTCGCACCAGGGACCTCTCGCTTCAGAGGCGAGCGTTCTGCTGGCTGAACTACGCCCCGCTTGTTGGTGCTTCCCCTCCGTTCCGACCGGAGCTCTCCGGGGCTTCAACCCGGCGCTGTCACCAGACCAGCTAGAGAAGCGTGGAGCCCCCGGCCTCGATTCGAACGGGCGGCCTCCTGTTTACTAGACAGGCGCTCTTCCCTCTGAGCTACGCGGGGCATGTGGTTGACTGGTACTCGGTGATGGGTTCGAGCCATCGGCCTCCGGTTTGTAGGACCGGCGCTCTTCCGCTGAGCTAACCGAGCGTGGTCGGCGCGGCAGGAATTGAACCTGCAGCCTTCGGATTAAGAGTCCGCTACTCTGCCTGTTGAGTTACGCGCCGTGGAGAGACTGGCGACGCTGGCGGGAATCGAACCCGCGGCTTCCTGCTCGACAGGCAGGCACTCTGGCCGCTGAGTTACAGCGTCGCTGAAACTGGCACCCCCGGAAGGATTCGAACCTCCGGCCCTCGCGTTCGTAGCGCGATGCTCTGGTCCGCTGAGCTACGGGGGCGGCGAATGCTTGCCTTCGCGGCGCGGGCTACCAGCCCGCGCCCAAAGCTCTACCGCGTTTGTATTCTTGCGACAGCAAAGCGTTGGTCTCGCCGGGAGGATTTGAACCTCCGACCCCCTGCTTCCGGAGCAGGCGCGCTTCCAGGCTGCGCTACAGCGAGACGTGTCTTGGCGGAAGGCAGGTCGAGTCGAACGCCAAGCCTCGCGGCTCCATCGGTTTTCGAGACCGCGCCCGGACCTTCCGGGTTTACCTTCCTTGAACTGGTGGAGACGATGGGAGTTCAACCCACAGCCTGCCGCTTGCAAGGCGGCTGCTCTCGCGATTGAGCTACGTCCCCGGTGTTGGTGAACTGCGCGGGACTCGAACCCGCCTCGCCGGGTTGAAAGCCCGGGGACCTCACCCGAAGTCGAGCAGTTCGATGGTGCGGCCGGCGAGGGTCGAACTCGCATCCTCGACGGTGGCGCCGTCGCGCTCTGCCTCGCTTGAGCTACGCCCGCACGAAAACCCACACGCCTTCCGCCGCCGCAAGGACCCCGCGGTGGAGGATCGCCGACTCACAACGCGACGCGAACGCGAGCGGCGGCGGAAGGCGCTTGCCACATCCGAGTTGTCAAAGAACGTTCCGCCTTCCCGGTCGCCATGCCGGAGCGGTGCGCGAGCAACCGCGGCTCGCGCGAGCGAACTAGTGCCCCACCCGGGATTTGAAGCCGGACCAACCCGCTTCTGAGGCGGGCGCGTATGCCGATTCCGCCAGCGGGGCACGACCACAAAGCAAAAAGCCCGGAGGCCTTGCGGCGCATCCGGGCTTTCGGCTCGAGGCGTAGCGGTGCTACATCCTCAGCCTTTCCCGGATCGCCGAACGGAGCGACTCGATCGCATCGGCATAACCCCGCGCGACGAAGGCGCGAGCCGTCCCGAGCGCGCCGACCGAGTCGGGTCGCTCGGCTGGCCGCTGTGCGGATGCCGGCCCGCACGCGCGCCGCTCGCGATTCGCGAGCCGCAACGCGCTCTTGTGCCGCAGCGTTTGCATCGCACCATCCATACTGTTGATCCGTCCTTCAGTTTCCAATGCTAGCGTGGGACCTTGCCCGCGCGGTATCGGCTCTAACGCGTACCGATGCGGTCGGTTGACTCGGCCCAACGGATTAAGTTCCCGGCCCGGCCGGCCGGGTCAGACGCTCATGCAGAGGTACTTGATCTCGAGGAACTCGTCGATGCCGTACTTCGAGCCCTCGCGGCCGAGGCCGGACTCCTTCACGCCGCCGAACGGCGCCTCGGGAGTCGAGATCAGGCCGGTGTTGATCCCGACGATCCCGGACTCGAGGCCCTCGGCGACGCGCCAGACCCGGCCGAGGTCGCGGGCATAGAAGTAGGCGGCGAGCCCGAACTCGGTGTCGTTCGCCATCCGGATCGCCTCCTCCTCGGTCTTGAAGCGGAAGAGCGGCGCGACCGGACCGAAGGTCTCCTCTCTGGTGACCTTCATGGTGGGGTTCACGTCGGTGAGGATCGTCGGCTCGAAGAACAAGCCGCCGAGCGCGTGGCGCCTGCCACCCATCGTCACCTTGGCGCCCTTCGCGACCGCGTCCGAGACGTGCTCCTCGACCTTCTTCACCGCCGCCTCGTCGATCAGCGGCC
>Ga0184637_10001635_pt1 | contig 14914 bp, 9 predicted proteins | sample PLM3_127_b2_FD_133143 | JGI IMG/M metagenome (GOLD analysis project Ga0184637, IMG submission 133143) | Groundwater sediment microbial communities from an aquifer in East River, Colorado, USA - PLM3_127_b2 | ecosystem: Environmental > Terrestrial > Soil > Riparian zone | place: USA: East River...
AACAGGGTGCTCTCTCGCCAAAGCCCGACCCAGCCGCCTTCTAATTTTATCAACATTTTCCCCGTAAATCTTCGAATCTGGTCGCGCAAAGTAGACAAATTCAAAAATACAGAACGCTGACTTTTGTGCTTTATTCGGATAATAAGATTTCAACCCCTTGTCGTTTATCTCCAGAACTTCGCCTGGTTCAATATCCCGCACGTACTCGGCCCCGATTATATCAAACGCACAAGTCTCCGAAGCCACCACCCATGATTTCTCGAATTTCCCCAGTGCCAGCGGTCTGAACCCGTATTCGTCTCTGGCGGCAATTATGGAATCGTCAGTTAAGAAAGCCAGAGAATAGGCCCCTTTGATAGTATTTAAGGCGTCGCAAATTCGGCCCATTCGAGTCTTCTTATTGGATAATGCAGCCAAATGCAGGATTATTTCAGTGTCCGATGTTGTTTGAAAAATAGACCCCTGGGCATCCAGTTTATGCTGAAGTTCCGAGGAATTAGTTAGATTGCCGTTATGGGCGATAGCCAAGGTGCTGGAACGATTGGTTATCAGGAAAGGCTGTATGTTAATCAGCGATGAGGCGCCGGTAGTGCTGTATCGGGTATGACCAATAGCAATATCACCGGTGAGGCGTTTGAGGATTTTCTTGTCTGCAAATACATCGGAGACTTCTCCCATCCCCTTGTGCAGTTTGACTTCGCCATTACCGGCTGTAATAATTCCTGCCGATTCATGTCCCCGGTGCTGAAGCGAGTAAAGGCCAAAATAGGTCAGTTCGGCGGCATTGGGATGACGAAATATCCCGAATACCCCGCACTTATCGTGAATAACCGGTTCCAGCATTTTCTTCTATATCCCTTTCGGAAAAGCTTCCAGCATAACCTCTAACACTGGTAATGTCAATTTGTTTGCGACAACGGAATGCAACGAATTGCCCACCGGCGGAGCCGGTTTTTATTACCGCGGATTGAGCAGATTTTGAACTTAGAAAAGGCTGGAAAACTGGCTTTTTTCGCCATATTTTAAGCCGTTCCAATATGTTACTTCTGATTTTTCCGGGCTCTAAACTAGGGCATTACTTTTGCTCAATTAGCCTAGAAGATAGGTTATTGAATACTCGTGAACGACATAAATAACAAACTGGCGGTTATTAACCGACTGGCAATTTCCTCCAGCGAAGGCGCCAATCTCAACGAAGCCGCCCAAAAGGCAGTGGACGCTTCCGCCCAAATTGTGGGACTGTCGGCGGCATCGGTCTATTTGTGGAATGAAAAAGGGGAACCGACCATAAATGTGACTTTTGCAGCGGGCGACGAAAATCGCCGGAAACTCCTGAACCTGGAATCAGAACTTTTTCAGACATTGCGTAAAGACAAAAATCTCACCACTGGTTATTTATCATTCGGCGGAGAAAAACCATACCACGCTTTTACGGTTCCTTTGCAGCACGACCGCAAGCTGTTCGGCGCTATGATTGGAATTCAGGAGGGACGGAGGCGGGCCGAAATAGATGACATGTTTTTAGAAACTTTGTCGGCGGTTATTTCGCTGTCACTGGCCGCTGATTCGACTGGATTAGCAGCCGGAGTTTCAAAAGAAATCATCGACAAAGCACGTTTGAGCGCCGTCACTGATACCGCAGTCACCGTAAATCACGAAGTAAACAATCCCTTAACTGCCATTCTTGGAAACGTTCAATTGCTCTTGAGCCGGCCGCAAGGGCTGTCCGAAGACACTATCAAAAAATTGCGCGTGGTTGAAGAATCAGCTCTCAAAATCAGAGACGTAACTCAAAAGTTACTGAAATTGACTCACGTCCGTTCGGTCGAATACAGCGAAGGCTCCACGATGCTGGATTTGCACGACAAAGAAAACTAGAATTTCGATAATCTGCCGCAGTTCAAATAACATTTGTCTCTGCTACTAATTCGCCTTTGGCAAATCTCTCCGGAGACAGTCTGCCGATATCAATCGACGGCTCTTTTCCTGAAAGCATTTCGGCAGTGATCCGACCCGCGGCGGGGGAGTGCATTACACCGTGTCCGGAAAATCCACAGCAGTGAAACATCCCTTTTACTTCCGGCGCCCAGCCGATAATAGCCAGATGGTCGGGGGTGCTTTCGTAAAGTCCGGCCCACTGATTGGCAATCTCGGCCGATTCCAGCTGGGGTATTCGGTGCAGAGCTTTTTCCAAAATGGCATCGGTGTATTCCGGCTCAACTGAAATATCAAATGATGGTCCGCGATTTTTGTCTCCCCATCCAAGGAGCAGCCCTTTGGATTCATTATGGCTGTACAAACCGGAGGCTACGTCTACAATCAGCGGGAAAGTCGGCTTAACAAAATCCAGTTCACCGGTAGTTACGATTTGCCGCTTATAAGGTTCGACTTCAACTTTGGCGCCAACCATTTGTCCGATTTTTTTCGCATAAGGCCCGACACAGTTTACGACCAAAGGAGTTTTAATTCTTCCTTTCTTAGTCTGAACTGCGCTTATATGTCCAGCCGAAACTTCAATAGCAGTTACTTCCGCCTCAAGTTCAATCTCCACACCCAGTCGGCGAGACGCTTTTTCAAAGCCCAGCAGGAATTCCCATGGGTCGGCAATGCCGTCATCTTTGCAGTATGTCCCAAGTTTGATGTCCTCAACATTTACATGCGGTGCAATTTTGAGAATCTCTTTGGGTTCGAGTAATTTGGTGTTCAATCCAATAGCTTGCTGCATCTCGACACTTTTCTTGAATGTCGCAATATCGGATTCATTTTGCAGCAAGAACAAGTACCCCACTTGATCATAAACTGCATCACTGCCAGTCTCTTGCTTAAAGCGTTTAAAAAATTTCTGCGAGATCATGGACATTTCTACGTTAACCTGCTGGGCAAACTGGGCACGGATGCCGCCGGCGGCTTTCGAGGTCGAGCCTTCGCCGATCATAGCTTCTTTTTCGACCAGTACAACCTGGCCGAATTTCATTTTGGCTAAATGAAAGGCGACTGCAAAACCGATGATGCCGCCCCCGATAATTACGACATCAGCGTTGGAACGCATGAATTCCTTTGTAAGTATTCAATGAAGTCATTTTGGCGGCACAAAATGCGGTTTTTCGCAGGTTAAGTCAACAAAGAGCGAGAGCAGCGGTTTATTAAGCTTCTTTGAACAGTCCAACAATGTTTCCATCGATGTCTTTAAAGAATGCATATGCGCCAATCCCCGGAACTGGTGTAGGAGGCACTACTGCCTGTCCGCCCAGTTTCTCGGCTTTGTCGAGAAACTTCTGTAAATCATCGACACGCACATACAGGGTCAGAAAAGGGACATCATGAGGCGCCTTGTAAATACCGCCTTTGATGCCGTCGGAAGTTTTGGTGTCAACCATTCCATAGCCGAGCGGATTGTTGGAGTTGATCTCCCAACCGAACAGGTCGGTATAGAATTTCTGGATTCTTGGTCCGTCTTTTCCGGTGATTTCAAAATGAATTACGGGATGGGGCATAAAAATCTCCTTTGTGATATTTCTAGACACTAATTGAACTTGAATTATCTCTTTTCAGTTTGAATAATGTAAATGGATTTACACTTTTGCGCTACGAGTTTTTCGAGGTAGAAAGAGTTTATGAGCAAGTGTTTGTTCTCCATTGATGTTGAGGATTGGTATCACATTTTGGAAGTGCCTACGGCACCATCGATAGGAGTCTGGTCCAAAATGCCTTCACGTGTGGAGAAGAATTTTCATTTCCTATTAAATATTATGGATGAAAGTTCGGTGAAGGCGACTTGTTTTTTTTTAGGGTGGATTGCAGAACGATATCCGCAGCTCGTACTGGAAGCCGACAAAAGAGGCCACGAAATAGCATCGCACGGATATTCCCATGAGCTGGCCTTTAAAATGGGCCAAAGGAGATTTGAAATAGATGTATCAAGATCAAAGGAATTTCTTGAACAAGTTATCGGGAAAAAAGTCTTAGGTTACCGCGCATCCGGTTTTTCTTACACGACTGCGTCCACTTGGCTACCAACTTCACTAGCAAAGGTCGGTCTCAGATATGACTCATCGCTGTTTCCCACGTCAAGAGGTCATGGAGGAATGAAGGGAGCTCAAAAGTTACCGTTCCCAATTCAGACTGAATATGGGACGATAATCGAAGTGCCAATTACAGTTGTTTCCCTTTGGGGAAAAGAGTGGTGCCTTTTTGGCGGCGGATATTTTCGATTGTTTCCGTTTCGACTAATCGATTTTATGACAAGGCAAGTTCTCGACAAAGGGAATCCGGTTATTTTTTATATACACCCCAGGGAAATTGACCCAAGTCAGCCGCGTTTGGCAATGAATCCTTATCGAAAATTCAAGACCTACATCAATATTAATGGAACAGAAAACAAACTTAAACGACTATTCAGACAGTTCAAGTTCAAAAGAATTGACGAATATTTGGCAACGAATCACAGATTGAACCTACAATGAAAACGCATCAAATGAGGGTTAAAGACTTTTTTGACAATAATGCTACACAATTTGACAGCTTGTATGAAGCAACAAATCCATTGCAGCGGTTGCTGAATAGGATTCTCAGGAAAAGTGTCACCAGACGATTCCAGAAAACGATCGAGGAATGCAAACCGATAGAGGGAAGATCAGTTCTGGATATTGGTTGTGGAACTGGAAGGTATGGCGTATCCTTGGCTGCCGCAGGTGCAGACTATGTTTTGGGCGTCGATTTCGCCGAAAAGATGATTAAGTTGGCACAAAGAAAGGCTATCAGGCACAATGTGTCGGACAAGTGCAAATTTAAAGTAGCCGATTTTGCAAATTGTGACTTTGACCGCAAATTTGATTATGTGGTAGCAATGGGGTTCATGGATTATGTGGATGCTCCAGAAGCTGTAATAATGAAAGTAAGAACAATTACCGCAGTAAAAGCCATGTTCAGTTTTCCTGCCAGTCAGGGATTATTGGCGTGGCAAAGAAAGATTCGTTATAGACACAAATGTCCGCTTTATTTGTATAAACAAGATCAAATAAGAAGACTTTTTGCGGATGTCGATGATAAGAAATTGAGAATTGAGTCTATTAGTCGAGACTATTATGTGACTCTTAGAACCTAAAAATAAATCGGCTTAAATTTCTATAAAGTTTCTTTGTTGCAACATTTGAAGGGCATATCTAAATTTTCTCTATGCCACTGGCCAAACTTCGCTCGGATTTAGTTGTCTCGTCCGCACAGATTGACGGGCAGACCGTCTATAATATCAAGGACCCCATCACCAATCGATTCTTTCGTCTGCGCGAACCGGAATACTGGCTGGTGAAGCAGCTTGATGGAACCACTGCCTATGACTCAATTGCACAAGGATTTCAGGAGAAATTCGGACACCGAATGTTGGCAAGCGATGTGGAATCGTTTGTGGCTCAATTGGAAAAGCTGTACTTCCTCGAAAACAGCCGCGCCGAGCAGGAAATATCACGGAAAAGCTACCAGACGGAACAGAAGAAATCTCTTTTTTCACGGCTTTTATTCATCAGGTTAAAGGCCTTTGACCCGACCAACATTCTGGACAAACTGGTCAGAATTTATTGCCCGTTTCACAATCGTTATTGGTTTGTATTTGACGTGTTATTGATACTAGCCGGGGCAGTATTGTTCTTTGCAAACATAGACAGCTTTAATTTAAATCTCAACGCCATATTCAGTTTCGGCTCAATCGCGGCTATTGTCGTTTCACTTTTCATACTAGTAGCTCTACACGAATTTGCTCATGCCGTCATTTGCCGTTATCACGGGGGAGAAGTGAGGGAAATGGGAGTATTACTATTGTACTTCCAGCCCTGTTTTTATTCGAATCTTTCTGACGCGTGGCTTTTCAAAAAGAAGTCACTTCGGTTAGCCGTAACTGCCGCCGGTCCGTTTTTTCAGTTGGTATTGTTTGCATTTGCTGTATTTGTCTGGAGAGTTACCGTTTCGGGCAGTGCCGTTAATGATATTGCCTACCTTATAGTCCTCGTTTCCTTTATCACGTTCTTATTCAACTTAAATCCGCTGATTAAACTTGATGGGTATTATCTATTATCGGATTGGCTGGATATTCCCAATTTGCGTTCGAAATCGTTTGCTTATTTGGGGAATCTTTTCAAACGAAATGTTCTGGGCTGGCCAATTGAGCCCAAATCAGCCACATCGCGCGAGAAAAGAGCCTTTCTTTGGTATTCAGTATTCGCCCTGATTTATTCGACGGCATTGCTCGGTTATGTATTATATTTGGTTGCAGGATTTATGCTGGAGCAGTTGGGTGGCTTTGGTTTAATCTTGCTGGCGGCAGCGCTATTATTTAGTTTAAATAAAAACATAGCCGCACTGGCAAGAGGGATTGTTCAGCATTTTGTCTATATGAAAGATATCTTTAAACAGCCGGCCAGGTTAGCCAAATACGGTATATTCTTGGTCGTTTTTGTAGTTGGCTTCTTTTTCGTCCGGTTCCCACACCGGGTTTCCGGGGAAGTCAGCGTTCAGCCCATATTAGAGTTCTCATTAAAGCTTAACGAGTTGGGACTTCTGGAAAGCAAACTTCGCCAGGGCGGTGCCGATCCCAAAAATCAGGCCAGTTTTCTCCAAATGGCTTCTACTGACATGGCCGTTCTGGACCTCGTTCCAAGAGTTAAAGACGGCCAATTAGTAATTGTTGGCGATACTCTGGCCACGTTGACGTCCAATCAAGTATCCAATGAGATTCTGGCCGGCCAATCCGAATTGTCTCGTCTCGAAGGCCAACTGGCTCTGCTCCGTGCTCCCAAAAAGAAGGAAGAAATTGCAGAGAGCGAGTCGCAAGTTGATGCTGCCAAAACCAAAGTCGATCAGTTGGAGAGAGATTATAATCGAATTAGAGAGTTATCAGAAAAGAATATGGTTATGGCGTCGCAGCTTGAGGAAGCCCAGTCGGCATTTCTTATTGCAGACGCAGAACTGACTAACCGAAAAGCCCGGCTCGCACTCTTAAAATCTCCTCCAAGACCACAAGAAGAATCGGTGATTATTTCAGAAATTGATAAACAGAAAGCTAATCTTCGTTTTCTGGAAGAGCAGCGCGATGCGCAAGTAATTATTGCCCCGATCGCAGGCGTAATTTCTGCGGTCAAAGCCGACGAAAGCCTGCTGTCGGTTGTTGACATTCACGAAGTGGAAGTTCTAGTGCCGGTTTCGGATTTTGACATTCATTTGGTCGAAAATGGCCAGAATGTGAAGTTAAAAGTCAGATCGTATCCATCGCGAATTTTTAATGGACGGGTTGTTCATATTCCGAAAGAAGCCGAGCAACTCGATGGGAAAGCGCACTTTATGGTCTCGGTTGTAGCAGAAAACCCGGAAGGGCTTCTTTACGAGGGGATGACAGGTTATGCCAAAATAGAGGTGGGGAAGAAGTCGCTTTTTGGGCTCGCATTGCGCAAAGTGACATCTTTTGTCCGGGTTGAGTTCTGGTCGTGGTGGTAAATATTTTCCGTTCGGAAAACTTTTCCCTGAAACTTTAACAACTTCGCATCGCATCACACCGTATTTTAATGAGAAAAATGTGAGGAAACCGCTTGACGGCGCATCACATTGCCCTATATTTAGCGTGAGTAAATATAAATGGAATACAAAGATTCTTTTTGATCCCACTATAGGATAGCAGGGATCGAAGAATCACGCGAGGAGGTGATTTCACAATGACAGACTACAGATTGACGGTCGAGCTATTGGAAGCGCGCCTGACACCGTTTGGATGGAGTGGTTAGTAGCGTTTGATAGCTGACTGGAATTTTACGGTTAGTTCACTTCCGGGGCAGGTGTCAATTACACACCTGCCTTCTGTTTTGATCCTATTTTTTCGTTTAACTGCCTGATCTGATTAGCCAGAAATACCATTTTTGGTTTCTTCATAAACAACTGCTTGTCTTCGGCGGTCGTTATGGTCATTGACGCCTGCTTACACAGCTGTAATGCAGCTTTATAGTTCCCAAAGGCTTTCTCGAAATCACTTTCATTAAACGCCATTTTTCCGATTAGTATGTATGAAGTGATTTCTTCAGAGACCAAATTCTTGGAATGTGCTGTGCGTAGTGATTTAGAAAGCAATGCGGCCGCCTTTTGTCCTTCGTTAAATGCCATGTGGATTTCCGCAGCAACGTTCAGCAGTTTGGGGAATTCAATGTCCTCCTGCATTTTAGTCAAGCATGGCTCAAGACCCTTATAAAGGTTTTTTAGGTCGTCTTTTGCATTGATTTCCAACAAAAAGTGCAAATAGGCAAACTCGAGCAGGAGATTTTCTCGGGTCAATTTGAGCTCCCGAACAATGGCCCTAGCACGCTTTATGTTTTCTGCTTTCCCGCGAGTTCTTACCAGCATAATCAAGGCCTGTAGCTCCTCGATTTCGGCCTTCAGAGAAACGGCATCCGCGGTTGCTTTTTCGGCAAGACTGACGGCCGCTCTCGAATCGCCAATTTCGTAGCGCAGCTCACTCTTGCTTATCAGTAGTCGAATTTCCAGGACTTTCTCATCAATTTCTTGGGCCAACGCGGTTGCTTTTTCATAGCAACTTTCAGCATCGCTAAAACGACACATTCTTCGATGTATGTCTCCCAGGCTTTTGATGAAATAGGCCTGAGCAGGCCTCATACTAAGCGATTCAGCCAACTCCAAACCTTCTTTTACGTAGAGGGTGGCTTCACTAAGATTTCCGCACTTCATCATGATTTCTGATAAGATCCAAAGATTGTTCAGCTCTTCGTTTTTGCTGCCGATGCGGTGATTTATTTCGAGAGACTCTTTGAGGAAGGATTGCGCATCAATTAAGTTGCCGCACAACTGGTGGGCATAGCCGAGGTTATTCAGAGTTCGGGCGATTTCCTGCTGGTCGCCCACCCGCCTTTTCATTTTAAGTGTAATGTTGAAGATGGCTATGGCTCTTGGCAGATTACCTTTAATTCCGTAAATTAAGCCAATATTATTCAAGGAATTGGCGGCATCGCTCACTGCCTCTATTCGTTTTTGAATGGCCAGCGCCATCCGCATGAATTTTAAGGCATTGGGCAAGTCGGTGGCAATTCTGTAGATTCCACCGATAGCATTCAAGGTGCGTGATTCTTCCAGTTCATCTCTCAAGCTGCCGTAAATCTCCAACGCTCTGTTTAAAACTTTGATGCCGTCGTCAAATTTTTGTTTGGTTTTATACAAGTCTCCCAGGTCGCGGTAGGTTTCGGCCAACAGTTTGTCAGGCGGCTTGCCCCGGTAGAGTTCAATAATCTGACGGTACGTAGTTAAGGCACTGTCGGTGTCTCCGCCGGCTCGTTGAGCGTCGCCCTTCACCATCAGCAATTGTCTGGTATCGAACCCCCGCCCGGTAATCTCTGCGTATTCGACCACCCGATTTATCAGGTGAATGCCTTCAGTCCGTTGACGGGCGTCAATAAGATTTGCAGTCGCTTTTTCCGCACAGGCGAGCGCTTTTTCAAATTGACCGGCTTGTAGATAGAGCTTTACTGCAGCCTGAAAATCACCAGTTGATTCACTTTTTATCGCGAATTTACTTGAGTGATTTTTCAAATATGGGGCAGAGAGCAAATGCGAGAATAAAATTGCCGTTCCCGGGGGAGCATCATTGGCCGTTTTAACATTTCCAGAAATTGCGGCTTTGATGATTTTCCTTTTCCCGGCCAGGTCAGACCCGGCAAAAAAGGACAGTGACTTCCGCCTCAAATATGACGGCCAATAGAAATTAGCTTTAACAACGAAGCGTTTGCCGGTATAAATCAGGTTTTTGCGGGCAAAGTTAGCAGAGAGCACCAGTCGCACAAAATCCGGTTTCGAGTTTGTAAATTCCAGCAACTGTCGATTCTGTTTTTCGCTTAATTCCAGAAACTTTCCGACAAACTTTTCGAAATCGGTATGGGATTTCAGCAGTGATGACGGAGCCAAAACTTGTTCAAAAGGATACTGGCAGCCACACCCATGGAGTGTTTTACAAACATCCCACGCAGTCTGCGGTCTTTTATTTTCATCTTTTGCCAGAAGAGTATTAACCAGTTCGATGAATTGCGCCGGGAAATCACTTCGAAATACAGTCAGTGGAACAGGTTCATCTTCCTGAATCCGACTCTCAATTTTAACCGGGTCTGTTTCATCAACGATGAACGGATGCTGGCCGGCTGCCAATTGATATGCAATTACTCCCAAGGCAAACAGGTCAGACTTGTGCGATGTTTTTCCATTTTTTGCCGTTTCCGGTGCGGCATACCCGACTGTCCCGTGGCCGGCGCGAGCGGATTCCGGTTCATCGAAAAAACGGCCCAGGCTGAAATCCGATATTTTTGCGAAGAATAAATCTCCGTTATCATATAATGGAAAATCGGAGGGGAGAAACACATTATGTGGTTTGAGGTCACAATGGATAATGTTGTTTAATCTGATAAATTCAAGATCTGCTGCAATGGCGCTGATTATGACAAGCAGCATCTGCATGTCCTCGATTTTACCCAGTTTTTCAAGGGACTGGCCGTTGCACAGTTCCAATAAAAGATACGATGGGTTATCAGAGTGTCTAAGGACGTTTACAAATCCGGAGAATTTTAGTTTGCCGATTAGTTTGTTTTCACGTCGGGCTAGATTTGAGAATTGAGCAATCGAGTCAGGGTCTTCGAGCAGCGGGTACTTTACAGCAACACTTTTTTTGAGTTCAGTAGAAAATGCTTTAGAGACTTGTGCGGTGCCGCCCTTCCCCAGCGGACCTGCGATTTTTAGTCCGGGGACTTCCATCATAGTCAATATCCGATTTTATTTGCGCTGGTGGCGCGGTAATGAGATTACGAAAGTCGTTCCTTTACCGAGTGTAGAACGAGGCGTAATTTTGCCTTGATGCTGTTCGATAATTTTCTGACAGTTGACCAGCCCCAGACCATGTCCGCTTTTCTTGGTCGTGAAGTGCAGATTAAACAGGCGCTTCATGGTTTCTTCGGACATACCAATGCCGTTGTCGCTGACTTCGATTATCACTTTTTCATTAGGACGGTCGAAATTGGCTTTAATGGATAATTCGCGTTTATACTGATTGCCGGCCTTCTGTACAGCAATAGCTTTTTCTTCCGTGGCATCAGCGCCGTTATTCAAGAGATTCATGAGCACTTGCTGAACCTGGCCCACATCCATTTCGATATTGGGCAGGTCATGGGCGATATCAACAGTGAAATGAGTGCTCTTGAAACGCGGCTGCACCCGTAGCGAGAAGAGTAAATCTTCAATCAGATGCTTGACGTTGTAGTTAATATATTCAGTCTCGGGACGGGAAAAGTCCATCAAGCTGTCAACGAAGCGCTTGATCTTGAAAACGTTGTCCACGATGGTGCTGGCGTTAAATTTAGCTTTCTCGAAATTTTTGCGATCGACGTTCATCGATAAGAGCTCGGCGTTGTTGGAGGCAATGGCCAGGTAGTTATTAAGCTCGTGAGCAATCGAGGCTGCCATTTCTCCTTTGGCCACCAGCTTTTCGGAGAGGATGACGTATTTTTCCATTATAACTTTTTCAGTAATGTCTTCAATTGACATGACTATGCCGTCGCCGCCTCGGGGCAATTGTGAAATCGACGAGATCTTAATCGACAGAGCTTTTTCTTCATAGCCGGTGTTGTGAAAATATCTGGGGTCAGCGAAATCTTCTTTGGACGACAGGACAGTCTCAATCATATATTGCCAGCGGGATTGTTCTTTTTCCGGCATCAGTCCCAGAAACGCGGTGGGCGGGCCGTTTTCGCCGTCGAGATTGATTTTGTCTTTGTTGAGATCAAATATTTCCAGTGCAATGGAATTGATTTTTGAAATGCGGGCATGATTATCAAGTACCACCAGTCCGATCGGCGATTTTTGAATAACCGATTCGGTATATCTCTGTAAATTCAATAGTGACTGATATATTTCGGCGTTGTGCAGGGCATTGGATACAAGTTGGGCATATAGCTCAAACAAGTACAAATCTGATTTCAAAAACATCCGCGCCTGCACGGAATTGTCCAGATAGATAATGCCGATAATTCTATCTTTTACTTTAATGGGGACACACATAATGGAGCGCAGGTGCAGTTCCAAAATTGACTGCTGATTGGCATAACGTTCATCGGACAAAGCATCGGATGTGTAAATAGACTTGCCGGTGCGAATTACTTCATAAGCCACGGAACTGGACACGCGGAAATCTTCTTCCTTCATTTCTTCCTTGCAAAGATTGTAGGCGCATCTCGTCGACAGTTCTCCCTCATCGTTTAGCAGCATGACGAGTCCGCGCTCGGCGCCCATTAATTCAATGGCTTTATGCATAACTATTTGGAGTACATCATCAAGCACCAAAGAAGAGTTGATAGCCAGTGAAACTTCCAGAAGTGCCCGAAGATCAGTTATGCTTCTGCTGGGTGCGGTAGGCTCTTCTTGAACTCTGGGATTGGCCTCGGCCACACGGTCGAGTGTGGCTTCAAGGTCTGCGAAAATATCAGTAGATTGAGTCTTTGGCGTAGTTGGTTCAGTCATTTCTTTATGAATTCGTGACTTCCCGGGTCTTTTGGTCTTTTCTTTGCTCATTGCCTGCCGGATAAATTTTACCCTAAGTTGTTTTTCCATAATTATATCGGCCGTTTTTGAGGGGAATTAACGGTTTCGGAGTGGCTAGAAATCATGAATCAAAAGCTGGCAGGTGAGCCTAAAGTAAGAAATTACTAATTGTGTATAAGCCTCTGAAAGGTAGCTTGTTGAAAAGGATTTAAACGATAGCGGTCTATGGTTAGAAATTGCGCGTAAAACGAACGTAACCCTTGGGGTCACGGTCACTGGCACTGTCAAGTCTCTTGCTGACATCTACTCGGATTCCGGCCATTCGTAAACCGACTCCAATGTCGTGACGGACTTCGGCATTATCATCAAGTTTGGTATCGTTGGCGATTTGGGCTACGTCCCAAACGAGGACCAAGTATGTCTGAATACTGATCGGCAAGTTAATCCAAAACTCGGAATTAGTCATCCAGTAGCGGGTGCCCATATACTCTTTATGATTGAATCCACCCAGTGTACCTAATCCTCCGACAAAGAATCTCTTGTACATGGGTAAATAGCCATCGCTGTTAGCATATCTTCCACGCAGTCTCAAGGCGGCACGTTTGCTCACGTATTGATAACGAATAGCAGTCAAAGTGTAACGATGATAATCAAAATCGGAGCCACGGTCGGACTGCGACAACTCCAGTTCGCCCAAAAAGCCCCAGCCGGAAGCGTTGAATTCCTTATCGAATTCTCTATTGTCATATTCGGCTTTAAGAAAAATCGAGCCGTGTGCAGTCGAGTCGATTTCAGCCACACCGACCGACCCGTATGGTTCACTAACCGAACTGAAGTTCTCCCGAAAGATTTTGCTGCCGCCGAAAAGCGACCACATCTGCCTGTGGGCTCTCAACCAGTGGGTGTCGTCATAACGATAACCGGTGCTTATTTCCAGATGCCTGGCCGGCTTCATTTCAATCCAACCGGCAAAGCCTTCAGTTTCGTAGTAGTCCTTAAAGTCTTCGGTTGCCAGTAGGACAAATACTGCATTTTCTGCGTTGCCTAAAAGCCAGTCGTCCTCTGATGTCAGTTTCTGATAATACTCGGCCCCAATTTTCAGTGAATGTTTGCGAATGATTGTATGAGACAATCTTGCGGAATATCGCAATCGTTTTGACTCGAGGGCGTAGCCTAAGTCGATTTCAGCCGATGGCAGAATCGAATCGGCGTCGACATAGCTGCATTTTCCTCCGAGAAGAAGTCCGTCCACGCGGTTATAATTCAGCATCAGGCCCGGTTCGAACTCGTTTTCGCGATAAAAGCGGAAGCGTCGGGAGTCAAAATCTTTGGTTCCGGAGAATACTTCGCCATAGAGAGAGGCGTGCTGTTCAACTGATACTTGGCCGGTGATAGATCCAATATCTCCACGGGCCACGGCGCCGGTTATTACAGTTACATCACCGAATAAGGAAATGATGTCTTTATTGACTTCGCCGCTGACAATGATGGGCCCCTTTATCGACAGCACCAACCCTTTAATAAAATCATCTTTGTCAATCGTAATGGGGTCGGAGAAGGTAATGATGTTACCTTCGCGGATTTTTTTGACTTGAACGGGCGATAAAGTACTCTCATAAAAGGTAATTCTGGTCTGGCCATTTTCAGAGACTACATCGGCATCGGATATAGTTTCGTATGGCAGTTTTACGCCTTGAAACATGAGACCATCAGAAGAGAAAATAACATCTTTGGCGATTCTTATTTCCGCTCCGGATGTTTGAATATCTTCTCGCAATGCCGCAACTGTAATTGAATCATCAGCCGAGTACTTCGTGACAGAGATGTTTTTTTTGTCAAAGGAGACCCGGAAAAATTTGGCCTTGGTTTCTTTACGGACGAAATCCTGGTACTGTGCCTGACTTGTTAGAGCAGCCACCAAGATAAAGCAGGAAACGCTAACCACAACTCTGTAAAAATGAATCATATAATTTACTGTTCTATTTCAGTTTTGGCATAAAACAGCGCCTCACTACCCAAGTCAAGTTTGTGTTTTTGCGCATATATTAGGGTGAATTCGTTTACCTGCCAATACCATGATTAAATTTGATGGCAATTATCGTGGTATCATCGCGGGGCGGATCAGTAGGGTCAAAAGCCTTGACGTCTTTTACTATTTCTCTGACCAGCGTATCGGCATCGCTGTCAAAATGCTCGCAGATTTTTTTCTTAATGCGTTCTTCACCATATTCCTGCTCGGCATTGTTCATTGCTTCCGATAGCCCGTCGGTAAACAGGAAAAGGAAATCCTCCGGCTCCATTTTAATAACCGTTGAGCTGTACTCCAGCATGGGGAGGGCGCCGATGACAGTGC
>Ga0184637_10001637_pt1 | contig 14911 bp, 14 predicted proteins | sample PLM3_127_b2_FD_133143 | JGI IMG/M metagenome (GOLD analysis project Ga0184637, IMG submission 133143) | Groundwater sediment microbial communities from an aquifer in East River, Colorado, USA - PLM3_127_b2 | ecosystem: Environmental > Terrestrial > Soil > Riparian zone | place: USA: East River...
AAAAGCGCCGAAGACGGAGCCCACCTCATCCGGCGCATTCAGGACTGTGCTCGCAAACAACCCAGCCGCAGGTTTCAAACAGTTTCCGTAGCAACGCTGCTGAAAGATGTTTGCGAAATGAGCCGACCCCGCTGGGAATCACGGGTTGAAGGGCCGCAGATTCGCGTGGCGCTTGTTGCCGACTGCACTGCGTCGGTAATGGGTGATGCAGTGGAGCTCCGCGAAGTACTCGTAAACATGATCTACAACGCAATCGACGCGATGCCTTCAGGCGGTGAGATTCGCATGGGCTCGCAGGAAACAAATGGCTGCGTTGTGTTGATGATCGCCGACAGCGGTACAGGCATGACGCCTGAAGTTAAGTCGCGTCTGTTCGATCCTTTCTTTACGACAAAGGGCAAGGGTGGCACAGGCATGGGAATGGCAGTCAGCTTTGGCATCATTCGCAGGCACAACGGTTCAATTGACGTGGAAAGCGAGCCCAGCCGAGGCACCACGTTTCGTATTTCTCTTCCCGTGGCCGAAGGCGTTGCGCCAGACGCCGCGGCCGGTCTGGCAAAAGCGGAGCCTTCAGATGGGGAAGACAGGATGCATGTGCTTGTGGTCGACGATGAAGCGGCGGTGAGAGAAGTGCTCCGCGACGCATTGGAAGCCGAAGGCTGTGAAGTAGTCGTAGCCGAAAGCGGTGAGATGGCCCTGAAGATCTATGACGCCAGGAAAGGCAGACTCGATGTGGTATTTACCGACATTGGGATGCCCGAGATGAGCGGCTGGGAGCTGGCGAGTGAAATCCGGAAGCGCTCAGAAACAATGCCTCTGGCAATCGTAAGTGGCTGGGCCGACGCAATTAGTTGTGATGCACGCCAGGCAATCAAAGCGGATTGGGTAGTCTCAAAGCCATTCGACATTGCGACCATCGCCGGGATCGCGAATGAAGTTGCCAATCGAAAGAAAAACCCCGTGAAAGCGACAGCTGAACTGGCGAATAGAGATGTCCTCGCGCTGCTGGGGATGGCTTAACCCTAAGCGCTGGCGCTGAGTTGGTAACGTTCGAGTTTGAGGTAGAGGCCGCGCCGGGTAAGTCCCAGTTCGCGAGCGGCGCGTGAAATGTTACCGGCATGCTTGCGCAAGGCGTCCGCGATCATGCGGCGCTCAACATCTGCCAGAGCATCAGCGAGTGTAACGTTTTGCAATGAGCTCGCCGGCATTGAGGCCAGGGTCGAAGCCGGTGAACTGGGCGTAGCAGGAACGGATGTTCTCTTGAGTTCCGGAGAAAGATGGTCGGGAGTAATGACCGTGGCATCGTCGGCGCGCGCAACCACTCGCTGGATTTCGTTGCACAATTGGCGAACGTTGCCGGGCCAATCACTGACCATTAACAGGTCAACCGCCGGTGGCGTGATTTGAATATCCCTGCGGCCAAACTTTGCCGAGTAGTGGTTGATGTAATAATTGACGATTGTAGGAATCTCTGATCGTCGCTCGCGCAAAGGCGGCACACGCAAACGAATCACGTTGAGGCGATAATAAAGGTCCTCTCGAAAACGACCCTGCGCTACCATCTCTTCCAGATCAGTGTTCGTCGCCGCAATAATACGGACGTCAACTTTCAGCGGCCGCTGCTCACCCAGAGGCTGAATCTCGCCTTCCTGCAGAAACCGCAGAAGCTTTGGTTGCAGATCGATGGGCAGGTCACCAATTTCATCCAGGAAAAGGGTTCCTCCCGCGGCGGTGCGAATGACGCCGGCGGAATCGGTAACCGCACCGGTAAAGGCGCCGCGACGGTAACCAAACAGATACCCTTCAGAAAGTTCCTTTGGGACAGCCGTGCAATTAAACGGAACGAACACTTTCGAACGACGCGTCGATAGCGCGTGAATCGCCCGTGCCACTAGCTCTTTGCCGGTTCCAGATTCACCCGTTACCAAAACCGTTACATCTGAAGACCTGATCTTGTGAACCTCTTCTACGAGTTTGGTCATTGCCGGACTTGAATGAATGAAGCCGGGCATGAGGCTGGTGCCGGCAAGCTCCGCAGGCTGTTGCACTCGCGAACCCTTCTGAGAGCCGGCCCGAAGGGCACAAACATCCATGCCAAGTTCTGCCACCCGCATTAACGGCTCCAGCGAAAGTCCGCCGGGAAGATTCGCTCGGCTGCGCGGCGAAATGTAAAGCGTCGCTGGGGGAGCATGGGATGAACGAAGTTGTAGAATAGCTGCATCGTTCTTCTTTGCGTAGGCAGTTTGCGCCTCGTCATCGATTAACTGATCGAGTTGCTCCGCGATCTTCGCGCTTTCAGCCGGTGTGCAACCGTGGGCTATCACCACTCGTCGCCGGTTGTGTTCGCCTGGCTCAGTGATCACTACAGACTTCGCACTTGTCTCCTGACGCATGATGGCGGCAAGCTCCCGCAACAAGAGTTCTCGCGAGGTGACCGCCTCAGCGAGCCGGAGTGTTAGTAGTTGAGGTAAGGCTGACTGCTCCTCGTTCCTTTCGGGCGCAGTGCGGTCGAGGTTGGCGAGTGCCGCTTCTGCTCGCTTTTGATCCAGCTTTGCTCCGAGTTCGCGGAAGGCGTTTACCGCGCGCGAAAGATGTTCCATCGCGCGACTGGGCTGGCTGGAAGCGTAAGCGCGTCCGAGTTCGGTGTGAGCGCGAGCGGCACGATATCGATCACCGAGCATGTCAAAAATCGAGACGCTGCTGCCGAAATGTTGTGCCGCAGAGGAAAAGTCGGATTGCACCATCGCCAGCATGCCGAAAAGTCGGTGCGACTCTCCTGCAAAGCTGAGGTCGGTAGTAGAGTCTGTTGTTTCGCCGCTCAATTTCTCTAACTGCGCGGCGCATTTATCGATGTCACCGTTGCGGAGATGTGCTTCCGCCAGAATCAAGCGCGACTCAGAGATGGCCTGGCGATCGCCAATGCCTTCGGCAAGGATAAGCGCCTCGTTTCCATTGGCGAGCACCTTTGTATGGTCCTCCATGGCGAGGTAACAGCGAGCCAACGTTCTCAGTGTCTGGCACGCATACCACTTATTCCCGTCGTCCGTGGCTAGCGCCACTGCGCGCACAAGGTAGTCCTTGGCTTCGTCAAGCTCACCGCGCAACATCAGTAACTCGCCGAGCGAGTCGAGAATCATCGGCACTTTTCCGCTTCGTTCGTCTGCCTCTGAAGCCAGGGCCAAAGCTCGCTCCAAAGCTTCCTGCGCCCTGCCCCATTGGCCAATCAAAATCAGATTAATACCGAGATTGTTATAACCATTTGCAGCGCTCCCCTTATGGTCAGTACGCTCGTAGTAAGTGATTGCTTTCTCAAGATAGCGAATGCCTTCCTGTGGCCGCTTTAGAAACCAGCACGCGCCCGCCATGTTGGAATAGATTCTTCCAAGCGTGTAACTTGCTGGATGATCGCCGATGAGTTTAAGAGCTTGCTGTAGATTTTCGAGACTTGCTTCGTAGTCGCCTTCCTGCAAATCCGCGAGAGCTATTCCAAAATAAGCCTCGGCAAGACCGCGCCATTCGCCGGTTTGGCGGAAATGTTCCAAGGCTCGCTGCGCGTAGTCGCGGGCAATCGGGTATTCAGTGATACTGCGATAGACGCGTGACAGCGCCGCATAGACAGGACCGTTATTTTGCTCAGCGTCGCTTTCGGAAAACTCACGCAACGTGCCTTTGAGAATTGAAATCGCTTTGGGGTGATCGCCGTTGTAGTTGTATGCGAGACCAATCTGAACCTTGAGTGATTGGATAACTTGCTGGTCGAGTTTAGCTCGCGATTCCGGAGATTCGTACATCGCGACCGCGGCGAGCGAGTCGCGATACTGACCCTGCATTTCGAGCGCGGTCGACAAAGCACAACGCGCGAGAGCCAGGATCGAAGGATTGTTTTGAGCGGCAGAGATAAGTAAGGCGATCCGAGACTTGGCTTCCGCGGAGAGGCCTTGATCGAGAAGCGAGCGAACTTCGTCTAACTCTTCCAGCAGATTCTGGTTTGAGGGCTGCCGCGAACGCGAGCGCAGTCGGACCCGCGCATCAGCGAGATCGACCACACCTTTTCCGCCTGAGGATTCTTCCGGGGGCGAGTTACCAGTCCCGGAACCTTCTTTCTTAGCCATGTAATCCTTTATAGAAACGGTCAATTGAGTCCTTTTTCACAGCGCACTCTGTTGAAGCGCGCGGAAGGTCAGGTGCGTCGGCAATCTCCCACGAAGCCGCGCATCTAATTAAGCAACAAACAGTCTAGAATCTAACACACGCAACAAAAGGCGTCCACCAGCGTTTCCTTCAGTTTGGCTTAGGAAAGATGAGTATTGCGTCGCTAACCGGGCGCTCACCGGTTTGATCGGAGGGTCTGTTGACAACCTTATTGTGGATGACCATCGTGGTTGAACCACCCCCATCGAGATTCATGGCCTCAACTGCGCCAAACTCGAGCAGCAGCTCGGCCAGCATCTCTAGAGTCATCCCCGCACTGACGCCTGGTTGACGCCCGTCCACTGTGACCAGTAAAAGCTTTCCCGATTCCAACTTCGCAATCGCAGTTCGCGGATGGCGATCCGTGGCAAATCCTGGGGCCATCTTTTCTTCCTTGTCGGTAATCGCAACTTTGCCGGCTTTGATAAGTTGAGGGCCGCCTCCGAGCATGCTGTAAGCGCGCATCCAACCGATATCACCAGACTCGATAGAGTTTAGCCGCCAGGCGAAGTTTACCCTGCCGCCTTTGCGGACGTGAGTCTTCACCCATTTGCGCGCGCTGCCAACGGCGGAAATAACGTAACCATCGGCAGGGATTTCGCTGCTGCCTTTAAGATCGCGGACGGCGGCGACTCTGTTTCTTCGCACAACGACTTCGATTCCGTCAGGGTTTGTTAGCGTGGTGCGATGAAACTTGGGCGTAAAAACAATCAACTCATCAGGCGAAAGAGGCCTGTTCAAACCTTGTACGGAATGTTTCACCAATCCAACTGAGATTTTTCCGGCGAATCTTAAGTGACCAAAAATGACTTCGGTTTTGTCTCCAGTGTCGATTAGCCCAAACTCGGCCCGCTCGTTATAAGGTTCACTGATCAACCTGCGGTCAAGAACCAACAATCCGATTGACTCACCTCGATAAGTTCCAGCAATCCGGAAGTATCCGCCGTTTGTTGCCGCCGGCGCGCGATATCTGGCTGCCAGGGAACTGACGGTCTCCAGGCCAACACCCTCATCGAGTGCGTGCACAATCTTCAACCTTGCGCGTTTGAGATCAATTCTGAGGACATTTATGAACCAGGGACCTGTAAGCTCATCCTTCGACGCGTGTCCGCTCGTGGATTGCCCGTATTCAACTCCCGGCTCGACTTCCTGCAACTTCAGAGAGTCGGTGAAGCGAACACTCCTGGACGCTTGCCCCTGAACGATCCTCGTCGGAGTTTGCCAGACGCCTAAAGTCGACAGAACGATCAGGAGTGCCCAGTTCAGCGGCTGGGAATACGTGCGGGTGCGGAAACTATTTGTTGTTCGCGATCGGTGTGTAGTCTTCAAGGCGTGGTCTCCATGGAGTTATCCCAGGCTCTTAGAACGTAAACCCAGGGATCTTTAACTACGATCCAAGTCAAGAGTATCAACAGATCAAGCGAAAGGCGCACCATGGCATGCCTGGGACGTCGAGATGGTGCTTACCTTGACACTCTTTCAGGCTGGCCGCTATCATCTTCGTTTCCGTCGCCGGCAGGAAACTTTGCCTAGAGCACTATGTTTGAGTCCTTATCTGACAAGCTAAAACGGACTCTGAAAAACCTGCGCGGCGAGGGCGTGCTGACAAAGGAGCATGTTGACGCCGCACTGCGCGAGATTCGTCTCGCCTTACTTGAGGCCGACGTCAACTATAAAGTCGCAAAAGACTTTATCGTCTCTGTCAAGGAAAAGGCCGAGGGACAGCAGGTTTGGCAGGAGTTGAAGCCTTCTGAGCAGGTCGTCAAGATAGTATATGACGAACTGGTCGATTTGCTGGGAGGTCAATCCTCCCGACTTGTCTTTACAAAGCAGATCCCCAACGTCGTCATGATTGTGGGCCTGCAAGGCTCCGGCAAGACCACCTCGACCGGAAAAATTGCCAGCTGGCTCGCAGCAAATCAGGATCGCAAGCCGCTGCTTGTTTCTGTTGACGTTTACCGGCCGGCGGCCCGCGAGCAGCTCAAAGTCATCGCGAACGCGACTGGCCAACAGATCTTTGAACAGACCGAAACGAACGATCCGCTGACGCTGGTGCGCGAAGCTTTCAAGCACGCGCAACAAACGGGCTTCGACACGTTGCTTATTGATACTGCCGGGCGCTTACACATCGACGAAGAATTGATGGATGAGCTGGCCAATATCAAAAACGAAACGCACCCGGTTGAAATCCTGTTTGTTGCGGATGCGATGACGGGCCAGGACGCGGTTCGTTCCGCCGAAGAGTTTCACCGGCGCATTGGTATCACGGGCGTAGTGCTAACCAAGATGGACGGCGATGCACGCGGAGGCGCTGCGCTCTCCATCAAGCAGGTCATTGGTCAGCCGGTAAAGTTTGTGGGCGTGGGCGAGAAATATGACGCGCTCGAGCCTTTCTATCCTGACCGGGTGGCCCAGCGAATCCTGGGGATGGGCGATGTGTTGTCGCTCATCGAAGAGGTCCAGTCGAAAGTTGATCAGTCTGAGGCTGAGGAACAGTTAAGGAAGCTTCAGAAAAACGAATTTACTCTCGACGATTTTCGCTCGCAGCTTCGCCAGGTCAAGAAACTTGGTTCCTTCTCGAAGATAATGAAGCTTCTTCCCGACCAGCTTCTCGGCGGTATTGGCATGCCGCAGATGGACGAAGAACAGACGAAGCACATGGAGAAGGAGCTAAGGCGCACTGAGTCGATCATCGACTCGATGACGCTTGAGGAACGGACCGACCATAGAATTCTGAATGCCAATCGGCGCCGGAGAATAGCGCGCGGATCCGGAACGAATGTCGCAGAGGTGAATAAGCTCATCAAGCAATACACCGAGATGCGGCAGATGATGAGACAGCTCACGAGTTCGGGCTTGTTTGGTGGCAGCGGTCTAAAAGGGAAGATGATGCGGCGCATGGCCGGCATGCCTGATATGGGCGGGCTGGCTGGAATGGGCGACGACGGCGATGAGATGCCGTCCTTCCCTTCGTTGACAGCGCCGGCTGGGCCGTCAAGAAAAAAGCTTAAAAAGAAACGTAAGAAGAAAAGAAGATAACTAAGCAGTAACGAGTGATGAGTGAAAGCAAAAAACCGCCATCACTCGAAAATGTTTTTAGGGGAATTTGTTAGCGACAAATTGGAGGTAAGGATTTGTTAGCAATCAAACTGATGCGCACTGGCGCGAAGAAGAGACCTTCATATCGAATTATCGTGAAGGAGAAACAATCAAAGCGCGATGGCGCCTATCTCGAAAACCTGGGCACCTATAATCCAACGCGCGAGCCGGCTGAGATTAAGCTGGACATGGACCGCGTTCGCTACTGGATGGAAAAGGGAGCGCAGCCGACTGATACGGTTGGGAGACTGATCAAAGCAAGCGGCAAACAACAGGCAACCGTTCAGCCTGAGGTTTAAGAGTCCGCCGTTCGCGTCAAAGAGAAAGACAATGAAAGAAGCCGTCGAGCTGGTTGTTAAGTCATTGGTTGACGATGTTGACGCGGTCGACGTGCGTGAAGTGGATCACCAGGGAGCCACGCTTATTGAAGTGCGTGTAGCGCCCGGCGATATGGGGAAGGTGATAGGTCGGCAGGGACGGACCATACGAGCCTTGCGCTCCCTGGCATACGCCGTGAGCCTGAAGAGGAAACATCGCTTCATGCTCGAAATTGTGGAATGAGTCCGCCGAGCAAAGAAAATCGAGACGACTTAATCATCGTTGCTCGCGCAGTCAGGACCAGGGGCCTCAAAGGCGAGTTGGTCGCCGATGTTTTGACGGATTTTCCGGAACGATTCGAGCATGTTTCTAAGTTGACAGGTGTGGGTTCCAGCGGAGAGCGGAAGCAGTTGGAACTCGAAAGCTATTGGTTTCAAAACGATCGGATGGTGCTGAAGCTTGCGGGTTACGACACCATCGAATCGGCAAATGCTCTCGTAGGTTACGAGTTCGGTCTTCCGGAAGCGGAACGCGTCCAGCTTTCCCAGGATGAGTTTTATGATTGGGAACTCGAGGGGTGTTCAGTTGAAAATAAACCTGGCTCGATCATCGGCAAAGTCCGCGAGGTGATGAGAACGGGTGGGGTCGAGCTACTTGTTGTCGAGGATGAGGCGGGAAGAGAAATCCTTATACCAATGGCCCAATCGATCGTTGTTGAAATTGATATCTCGCGCAAGAAAATATTAATCGATCCGCCAGAGGGCTTGTTGGATTTGTAGCTGTCTTTGAAATTGCACTGTGCTGCGCTGCGATATCATAACTATTTTTCCGGAGTTCTTTCGCGAAGCGTTTGATTACGGGATTATTCGCAGGGCACGGGCCGCCGGACTGGTGGAAACGAAGGCGCACGATCTGCGCCGATGGACGAGCGACAAGCATCACGTTGTCGATGATCGTCCTTTCGGGGGCGGGGAGGGCATGGTGCTAAAGCCCGAACCGATCTTTGCCGCCGTTGGAGAGCTAACCGGTTCCGGCAAACGCGAGGACTACTCGCCTCATACGCGCGTGGTTCTTTTGTCACCCCAGGGTCGGGTGTTTACGCAGGAACTTGCGCAGGATCTTTCACAAAACACATCGCAGATCGTTTTGATTTGCGGTCGCTATGAAGGCGTTGACGAACGCGTAAGCGAAGCGCTGGCGACAGATGAGATTTCGATTGGAGACTACGTTTTGTCAGGTGGCGAGCCGGCTGCGGTCGTTGTGATCGACGCAGTCGTCCGGCTATTACCAGGCGCGCTGGGGAATGAAACCTCGACAGCGAACGAATCGTTTTCCGAAGGACTATTGGATCACCCGCACTATACGCGGCCAACTGAGTTTTCAGGATTGAGCGTCCCGGATGTTTTGCTGACGGGTAACCACGGAGAGATCGCGCGCTGGCGCCGCGAGGCAGCTCTCCGGAAGACGCAGCGGAATCGCCCGGATCTTTTGAAATAGTATTCTTAGAGTTTCGCTAGCGACCGCAAGCTGAAGCTTTGAACTCTAAACTTGCTGGAGTAATGAAATGAACCGATTAGATAGTATTGAAGAAACCCAACTACGCAAGAATATTCCTGATTTTCAATCGGGCGATACTGTACGCGTACACGTTCGTATTAAGGAATCTGAGACGAAGGAACGTTTGCAGGCGTTTGAAGGTGTAGTCATCGCTCGCAAACACGGCGGCGCGCGCGAGACAATCACCGTCCGCAAGACCAGCTTTGGCGTGGGGGTTGAGCGAATTTTTCCGCTTCACGCAACCATTGTTGACCATATTGATTTGGTGAAGAGGGGTCGAGTGCGTCGAGCAAAGCTTTATTACCTGCGTGGGTTGCGCGGTAAAGCAGCGCGGATTCGCGAGCGCGACACTCGAGGTCATCAGAGTGGTGATTCACAGGCATCAGCGGCAGGGAAGAAATAGCCGGACGTTGACGGCGGTGTTCTTCCTTAAGAACACCGCAGATCGATTCTCATTGTCGCTAAACGTTGGGCAGTGAAACTCCTGAACCGATCCCCCTCTGCAAAACCCTGGTCTAAAACCCACCTCCGCGCCAGATCATCTTGTTCTTCGATCTAAGGGAGCCGCAGGCGACTTGCGAATAGCAATTGACGCCCACTCTGTTGGGACTGGACTTGGCGGCAACGAGAGCTACGCGACGAATCTCATTGAAGCTCTCGCCGAGGTCGATTCCGTCAATCGTTACACGCTGTACGTTACCAGGCGAGAGGCTTTGGAACGCTTCAGCAACAGGTGGCCAAACTTTTCCGTCCGTGCCACCTTGCCACACACGCCCCTGATCCGAATTCCACTGACTCTAAGCGCTGAGCTCAGAAGAAACCCAGTCGATGTTCTCCACGTTCAGTTTACAGCTCCACCTTTTTCACCCTGTCCGGTCGTAGTAAGTATTCATGACCTCTCGTTCGAACATCTTCCGCAAACTTTCAAGTGGCGCAGTCGCAAGCAGCTCCGCCTAACTGTGCGCCGTTCAGCGCGAGAGGCCGCGCAAGTGATAGCGCTCTCGGAATTCGCGCGCAGCGACATAATCGCGACTTACCACGTCAGGTCCGAAAACGTAAGTGTTATCCCTTTGGCCGCTCCCGCGCATTTCCGGCCGGTCCAGGACGAAGAAGAACTTCAACGCGTTAGACAAACTTATGGCATAGAAGGCGACTATATTCTGTCGGTCGGCGCGATTCAGCCGCGCAAGAATTTAAGCCGTCTGGTCGCGGCCTATTCACGCTTGCGCCGGGCCAGACCAGAGGTTAAGCTGCCTCAACTTGTGCTCGTGGGAAAATGCGCCTGGCTATATGATGAAACACTCCGCACCATCAAGGAACTGGAAGTTGGTAACTCGGTAATTCTGACCGGGTATGTACCGGAAGCCGACTTGCCGGCACTATATTCAGGGGCGCTCTGTTTTGTTTATCCCTCATATTTCGAAGGATTTGGCTTGCCACCGCTTGAGGCAATGAAGTGTGGCGCGCCGGTAATCGTGGGCGATAAGACCAGCCTGCCGGAAGTAGTTGGAGATGCGGGCGTACTGGTGGATCCCTTTGATGTAGATAGCATAGCTTCCGCAATTCAGAGAGTGATTATTGATTCAAACTTGCGGGCGCAGCTTCGCGTCAAAGGCTTGGAACGTGCGAAACTCTTCGACTGGCAAGAGACGGCACGTCAAACTCTCTCGGTTTACAAGAAAGCCGCCGGGATGGATTAGTCACACTTAGTGGAATGAGTCCAGTGACGTAGAAACGTAACGGATCGGGTTTTCAGGCTTATGCGCATCGTTATTCTCGGAACGCGTGGCATTCCAGCCAGCTACGGCGGATTCGAAACCTTCGCGGAACATCTTTCCACAAGACTTGTGGCGCGCGGGCACGAAGTCACAGTGTATTGCCGAGCACACTACGTTTCACCACGCCAGTTGGAGTATCACGGTGTGCGGTTGAAAGTACTTCCGACTATCCGGCACAAATATTTTGACACCGTCGTTCATTCCTTTCTTTCCGCGATCCATGCTGTCTCGTCGCGGTTTGACGCGGCGCTAATCTGCAACGCAGCGAATGCCCCTTTCGCTCCCATACTCAGACTCACGGGCACGCCGGTAGCCCTCAACGTAGATGGACTCGAGCACAAACGAAAGAAATGGGGCTGGTTGGGAAGGCGCTACTACCTGGCCGCCGAGCGTTTGTCAACGATTCTTCCCAATGTCATGGTGACGGACGCGCAGGTCATTCAGGACTATTACCTTGCTCGTTACAACGCAAAATCCGAAATGATCGCATATGGAGCGGAAGTTGAACGGCGGCCGGATCGGGCCTCCGTGCGGCGTTGGCGGGCAGAGCCGAATCGGTATGTTCTTTACGTTTCGCGGCTTGAGCCAGAAAACAATGCCCACCTCGTGATCGAGGCTTTCAAGAAGGTGCGGACCGCCTATCGTTTATTGATAGTTGGCGATGCGCCCTACGCTCGCGATTACATCAGTGACTTAAAGGCGCGCGCTCGCGGCGACAAACGGATTGTTTTCACAGGTTTCGTTTTTGGACAGGACTACCGTGCTCTGCAGCAGAATGCTTATTGTTACGTGCATGCAACCGAGGTGGGAGGAACACATCCTGCGCTTTTGGAAGCAATGGGCTATGGCAACTGCGTTTTGACTTTGGCCACTCCGGAAAATATCGAGGCCGTGGGGGATGCAGGAATACCTTATGCGGACGAGTTGGACCTGGCAGAAAAGCTCCAACGCGTTTTGCGAGACGGCTCGCTAGTGCAGAGTTACCGCAATCGGGCTCAGATTAGAGTTCAGCGATACTATGACTGGGAGCGGGTTGTTGACCAGTATGAAAAACTCTTTGCAGAGATGACCGGTAAGCCGGGAGACATCCGCTCTTCAGCTTCGGGTATTGTGTCGGAGTTGCCAAAAGAGGCGGCGCTTTCGAGGAAGTAGCCCCATTTATCATTATGCAAAAAGAGATGCGCCCCGCTAATCAATTAAGATTGGCGGGGCAAACTTTCGGGCAGGTTTGGGTAAATTACAGGGCGGTGGCAAAGAACTGAGAATCGTCACTTAAGGCCGATCCCGATAAACCAGGCGGTGCGTTTTGCGGGTGAGATAAAGCCTCGCGGCATCGATAGAATAAAACCGCGTCCCTTCTTAACTGGCCTTTTCAATGAAACTGCTTGTTCAGTGTGTGAAATTATACCGAACATGTGTGACTTGTCAAGCACAATGTTAACCATTTCGCAAAACTTCTGTAACACTCCACCAGGCAAAAGCTAGTAGCTGGTTGATTTTGCGGGCGGCCTTACTCACCTGAGCGGACTTGGGAGAGGCGCAGCGCCTGGCGGCGCACGGCCTCAGAAACATTTTTGTTTTGAGAGAGATTCTTGAGATCCTTGCTACGAATTCGGGGAAGCGTACCGATCACGGTGGGGATCGGAGTGCGAGGATTACGAACAAGGTTGTGAATGATGGAATACGAACGAGCCCAGTTGCGATTCAAGGCGATAAGGCGCAGTACTTCATCAGCCACCGTCCTCATAGCGGCAATGTTTTCGACTTCCTGATCAGTAACGCGGGGATTATGTATCACCGCTGTGGCTACTACTCTGTTTGAATCTCGAATCAATATACCGCGAGCTTCGCGGTCTCCCTTCATGGCCAACTTCATACGGTCTTTCGCATTCATGAACATGACGCGCCGAATCAAAGTCACACGGTCGGCCGGCACCTCGCCGAATTCAATTTTTTCAAACTCGATTACTCGCTTGAAGTTGGCGGCGTGTTCCTCGGGAGTCTCCGCTTTCAGTTCTTCATAACGTTCTGAGGGCAGCCAGGAATTATCAAGATCAGCATCGGAGACCTCAATGTGTTCGGCGATTAGCCAGGCATCTTCGACAGTCAAGCCTTCCGTCAGGTCAGCACTCTCAAAAAATTCAGCGGCAGCATTCTTCCCTCTTGTCCGAAGCTCCTGAGCAATTTGCTGCGCGCCTCTTTCCTTCTCAAAAAATTCCCGTTTCGTTTCGCGTGCGCGTCGTTCCGCCTCCTGGGAGCGATCTGAATTTGCGAGTATCGCGTCAATGATTTTCGGAAATCGTACGAGCCGCTGCTGGTTGGTGGCGATCAGTTCCAGCAGCGAGCCGTCGGAGCTGGACGCAGCCAAACCGGCGATGGCCTGATCCGACGTCTTGTTGTTGAGAATTACAGCTTCATGAATTTGACGACTGTTCTGTGAAAGCGTTGCGAGGTAATCGAGTACGGCAACTGACGTTTCATCGCTCTGGGCAGCGGTCAACAAATCTTCTGAGTCCTGGCCACCGAGCGTTGCTTTTGCGGCTGTGGCAATTTCTGACTCTTCTGATTGCCGCAGTGCAACCAGCACTTCCAGCAAATCAGACTGCGGCAGTGGCAACAGCCCGCTAGCGGCTGCGAGCTTTGCCTGATGCGGAGCGGCCCCGCCGATGATGGCCTGCACCGCGGGATTCGTTGATGTAGTGGCAGTCATTCCGAAAGCAGTCGAATAATCAGGATCCAAACGGAGTAGTGTAAGTTTACGCCAATCGACTCGAAAGCGCTTGGCCCTTAGTTAGAGATTGAAATTGTATTCGAGGTGAACAAAACTGATCGCGTTTAGGATTGTCCACTCTTGTCAGTAAAGATGAAAGTTGTATTCGAGTTGGATGTACATTGAAACGGGCCTGCCGTCTTTGATCGCCGGCTCGAACTTTATTTGGCACGCCGCCTTAATCGCTTCGGTCGTGAGGCCATAGCCTACAGCTCTTGTGACCAGGATGTGTTTCACTTCACCACTGGCGGTAAAGATTGCGCGCAGCACAATCGTTCCCTGGACTCCGGCCTTTCGTGCCTGTTCCGTATACTGTGGCTCTGGCTTGCTCAAGACACGGGCCTTCTGTGTTAGCTCCTTCGCGGGGACAACCAGCGGTGCCGGCTTTAACGGTTCATGCGTGCGATTTGGCAGTTCTTCTAACTGCCCCCGCCAAGTCTCGGCATCCACATCATCAGGACTGATCGCGAGAAATCTCTCCAAACACGCCTCCGCTTCCGAATACTGCTTGAGGCGCAACTGCGCCAGGCTCTTCGTTATCAAGGCTGGGAGGAAATCCGGGTTAATCATGAGCGCGGCTCCTGCTTCCTCAGCAGCCTTCTCCGGCGAGTCCATTCTGAAACTGGCTTCTGCAATGGCGTAATGCGCCTCAGGGCTTCGGTCTCCCAACTCAATGGCGCGCTGCGCGATGGCTATAGCTTTCTGCGGTTCATTGGCGAGAATCAGCGCGTAGGCGAGCTTGGCGTGTCCATCGGCGGAGTCTGGCCGCAGGTTTATCAAATGCTCAAATCGCGAGCGCGCCTCACTTATTAGGCCCTGACTATTGAAGGCGAGCCCAAGGTAGTACCAAGCGTCCGCATCGTCGGGATGCTTCTCGACGACCTCTCCTAAGACTTTGATTGCTCCGGCAGCGTCGCCTTGTTGGTAGAGTTGGATCCCGCGCGCCGTACCCTTCGAGGACTCAGGCTGCTGCGCACGTACATAGCCGGGTACTCCCACGATCAGGAGGGAAAGATAAAGAAGCGACGATACAAGAACTGCGGAGCCGAGGTGACGAGGGTTAGGCATCTGGCTTTTCCTTTGGGCTCTCGGCGACTCAAACAGCCGCGCCATGGCACTTCTTATATTTCTTGCCTGAGCCGCAGGGACATGGTTCGTTGCGACCAACTTTTGGCTGATCACGAACAACGGTCTTGAC